>ERZ1370068.580-contig-10529_pt1 | contig 41508 bp, 60 predicted proteins | sample MGYA00561227_ERZ1370068 | MGnify/ENA primary metagenome ERZ1370068 (study PRJEB38410, sample SAMEA6850437) | metagenome | study: Metagenomic assessment of the ecological functions of the soil: analysis of the soil microbiota associated with the... | reverse complement strand
TGCGCCGTTCAGTTACGTATTGCTGGGCGCCGCCGCCCAGCTCGCGCCTCGCGGACCGCCATCTGCAGGGCCAGGCGGGGCGGCCCGGCCATTGCTTCAAGACGGTGCTGGCCGCCGAACACGTGGCCTCCCGGCCAGCCACGCGGCCATAGCCGTTCCCGTCCCCGAGCCGCCCTCAGCGGCCGCTGTCTGCCTACCTGATCGGCCGCGTGAATCCTGGCTGCGCGGCCGTCAGCGGCTTCCTGGTGGCCCTTCGGTGTGCAGGCGACGCCACCGGCACCGAAGCCGGCGCACCGCGGCCCCGCCGATGATGAAGAGCGTGGCGTCCTGGATCCTGAAAAGCCGTGCCCCCGCCGCCGGTGGCCGGGGCGGCGGTAGGTGTCGGTGCGGTGGGCGTGGCGCCGGGCGGCTGGCCAGCCGGGCTCCAGGTCTCCGTCGGCTGATCTCATCATAGCCGCCGAGGTGGCAGGGAGTGACCGGCCCGCTGTTCGCGGGGGATGCTCGCAGGGGCGCTCGGTGTGGGCGAGGTGCCTGCTGCAAAAGTGAGGCTGCGGACGATGACGATGATGCCGCGGGCGTGGTTCCCCCGTGCAGGCCGGATGGCCGCGGAGGCGAGAATACGGCCATGGCGCCACCGCAGCCGGTGATCTCTCAACAGCGCAACCGGGCCCCCGTTCCCGCGGTGGTTGTGCGCAGCTTCATGGAGCCTCATGCGCCCCGCAGATGCGGAGGGGTACAGCCCATGGACGGCACAGACACGCAATGACTTGATCACTGGAACATCAGGCTACGCGAGCAGGACACCCCGGGAAGTAAGGAGGGGCCCATGTCGGGGATGCGGAGTGGCGGCGTAAGCCGGTTTCCGCGTGGTCATGTCCCGGCCGCAGGCCGGGTACGCCCCTCCGCCTCGCACGCTCGCACGCCTTCGCGCCTGTATTGTCATCACTGCGGGCCGTCTTTCTCATCATTGCCGGGACCGCCACCATCGGCGTCGCGGCTCGCGGCCCAGGTGCACGCGCCGCAGCCGTCGCCCACGGCAGCGGGATTCTCGGGCCATTCGGGGTCAGGCCCACGCGCCGTTGCAGCGATCGCCGTGTGTCCGTCGAAATTCCCGCCATCGGCGTGCATTCGAAGCTGCTGCGCCTGGGGCTCAACCCGGACGGCACGATCCGGGTGCTGTCGCTCCATACCCGGGCGAGGCGAGGCGGCGTGGTACAAGTACTCGGCGACACCCGGGCCAGATGGGCGTGTCGGTCATTGAAGGTCATGTCGACAGCTACCAGGGGCGGCCGTCTTCTTCCAGCCTGGGGGCCCTCCGCCCGGGCGACAGCATCGACGTGAGCTCGCCGACGGGATCACCGCTGTCGTTCCGCGTCACGGGCGTGCGCCAGTACGCCAAGTCCAGGTTCCCGGCGGGAACGATCTACGGCACGACCGGCTTCCCGCCCTGCGCCTGATAACGTGCGGCGGCACTTTCGACTACTCCACCAGGAGCTACCTCAGTTCCACGGTGGTGTTCGCGTCCCCTCACCTCGGCCCATCAGGCCGGCGCGGCGGGCGGCTGAAAACCGCCGTTACCCGTCCGGTCGCGCAACCGCCTGCGCCGTCACCACCGGGCCTACTCGGCGCCGCTAATTCCGCTGACGATGATCGTGGCCGGGTCAAGGCTGGTGGAAGCGCGGGCGGGTAGCGCCCGTGGGCGCCTGCACCAGGTACGCCCCGGCTGGCACGGCTGAGGAGGGGTACGTGGACTCCTGGCGGTGTGGCTGGCCGGATGCCGGGAGGGCGGTCATCGCCACCTACGATGCCGCCGCGCCAGCCTACGACGAGCGCGGGTACCCGGACATGCAGCGGGAATGGTGGCCCGGGCGGTGGGCCCGGATCCCCTCCGGCGGGACCGTGCTTGATGCGCCGTGCGGGACGGGCAAGTACTTTCCGGCGCTGGCGGCGGCGGGCCATCGTGAGTGGTGGGCGTGGACCAGTCGGCGGGCATGCTGGCCCGGCGCCCGGGCGCGCGGTATCGCGGTGTCGCCTCGAGCGCACGGCGCTGCAGGACCCGTCGTATGCCCAAGAGTTCGACGCCGTCATCACGGTCGACGCGATGGAGCACATCCCGCCCGAGGATCGGGCCACCGGTGCTGGTCCATCTGCACCGGGCCGCCTCGCCCGGGTGGCGTCATGTACCTGACGGTTCGAGGAAGTGAGCCCGTCTGAGGTCTGACCGGGCCTTCGAAAGCCTTTCCGCGCGCGGGCTTTGCACCGGCGGTGCGGGGCGAGATCAGATCGACCAGCAGGGCGAGCGGGGGTTACCACTCACTTACCCGGGCCGAGAGCAAGCGGTCGAGTGGCTCGCCCACGAGGCCCGGCGACCGCCGACGAGGGCTTTCAGGCAGGAAGACGGGTGGGGCTATCGCCACTTCCTGCCGCGCAACCGGGTAGATGAACGCGCCCCACGGGAGCGCGGTGCCGGCACTTATCACGCGGATCTCGGTCATGATCACGTCCGTTTCGTCCCGGTTCCCGTGACCAAAATCCGTGATAAGCCAGAGGAGAATCAGCGGAACAAGGGCGCCGGTGCTCGCTTCCATGGCCGGGGTGGTGCGGGGCACGGGGCCGTGAGGTGGGCCGGGCTGGCGGGCAGGAGCGGGGTGGGGTAACCACCAGGGACGGTGTGTCCGCTCTGAGCGATAGCTCTCGGGCGAGATCTCTTTGTGAGACACCGCTTCCGGACATATGGAACCCACCCGGCAGGGCCGATGGGAACTCGGCAGTGGGCCTCAGGGGCCCGCTGATCCTGGCCGGACCAGCGGGATCTCGACCGGGTCGGCGGCCCCAGCAGCCCGGCAGGCCCTGGCGTCCCTGGCGTGGGCCTCGGGCCAGCCCAGCTCATCGTCGAGCTGGCCGGTGGCGACCCCGGCGACCTCGCTGGTGGGCCCGGCGACGTCGACTGGCCCGGCGGCCCGGGTGGGTCTGGGGACCCCATGGCGGCCCCGGCGGTCCTGACGCAGGTGGCCCCGGCGGCCCTGGCGGGCCTGACGGTCCCGGCGGGGCTGACGGCGCGGACGGGCCTGGCGGCCTGGCGTTCCCGGCGGGGCTGCCGTTGCCGCTGCTGCCCGGGATTCCGTGAGATGGCCCTGCGGCGGATGGCCGCCGAACGACGCCAGCTGGTCAAGGAACTGGCCGAGCGGCGCAAGTCGGCCGGGCTGTCACAGACCGAGGTGGCGGCCCGCATGGGCACGTCGCAATCGGCCGTCGCCCGGCTGGAGGGCGGGGACGCGGACGTGCGCGCCTCGACGCTGGAACGGTACGCGGCCGCGATCGGCAGCCAGATCACGTGGCGCCACCGGACCGGCTTCGACCGGGGACGACAGAAGGAGAATCCGGAAGATGATCACATACCGCGCTGGCTCGTTCCCGCCCCGGCCGCCGATGCCGCCCTGGCGGCCCGGGCCGCCGGAGCGGCCCGACCAGCCCCCGCAGCCTCCCCGCCCCAACTCCGGCGATCCAGCCCCACCGGGTATGGGTCGAGCAGGGCGAGTGGCCGGGCTGGCTGTACGAGCGGCTGCTGAACCAGCGCATCGTGATGGCGTACGGCTGGCCTGGACGGGGAGGCGGCCACCCGGCTCTGCGCCCAGCTGCCTCACCCTGGACGCGGAGGGCGAGGGGCCGATCCGGCTTGAGCTGCACAACCTGGATGCCGACCTGCTTAGCGGCGCTGACCGTCATGGGCGCGCTCGACACCCTCCGGGTCCCGGTGACCGCCTACCCGGGCGGCCGGACGAGCGGGCCCGGGCTGGCGTGCTCGCCTGCCGCTCAGCCACCGCCGGGCCTACCCGAACGCCTTTTTCGCGATGTCCGAGCCCAAGGTCAGCCTCGACGGCCCGGTGACCGCCGTCGCGGTCCACGAGGAACAGGTCCGCGCCATGCTCGCCGAGTTGTACGCCCGGCTGGCCGAGGTCACCGGGCGCGAGGTGGACGAGATCCGGGACGACGCGAGCCGAGGCTTACTGCTCACCGCCGAGCAGGCGATCGACTACGGCCTGATCGAGTGGTTTCGCGGAGGCGCGGGGCCCGGCGTTACCGCGGCATCGCCGGGCTGGGCGGACCGGCCTGACCGGTCCGGGCGGCTCGGCCCGCCGCGGGTCGTTCCACCGACACCGCACCAGGCCGACGCCGACCACCACCACCGCGCGCCGCCGATCAGGATCGGCGCGGTCACCTGCTCGCCCAGGATGAGGGCCGCCGAGCATCACGGCGACCACCGGGTTGACGTAGGCGTAGGTCGCGACGAGCGAGAGCGGGGCGTTGCGCAGCAGCCAGACGTAGGCCGAGAACGCCACCAGCGACCCGAACACGATCAGGTACGCCAGCGCCAGCCAGGCCCGCGGCGGGACGGCGGCCAGGTGCACCCGGCCGGACTCGACCAAGCCGCCGCACCGGCCGCCAGCAGCACCACGCCTACCGTGACCATCTCGTAGGTGGCCGCCACGAACGGATGGGACGGCATCGCCAACGCGCGGGTGGCGAAGGTGCCCGAGGACCAGCAGAGCGTCGCGCCGATGATCAGCACGTGATCCCCCACAGCGCGGTGCCCGCCGGGTGGCTGCCGGGCAGCGCGAGGATGGCGATGCCCACGAAACCCAGCGCGGTGCCTGCGCGATGGTGGCGCGGCGCGGCGGTACCCGGCCAGCAGGCGCAGGCAGACCAGCCAGAGCGGCACCTCCGCCACGAGCAGGGCGGCCAGGCCGGACGGGACGGTCTGCTCGGCGACGGCGCAACCCCGCCGTTGCCGCCGGTCAGCAGCAGCACCCTGACCACCCCGGCGGACAGCAGCCGCCGCGGCGGCACGCGCAGGATGCCGGGCCCGTGCCGGACCGCCAGGGGAACGCCGCCAGCAGGATCCTGGCGCACAGGAAGCGGACACCCATCGCCAGCAGCGGCGGCACGAACCCGACCAGGCACCCGGATACCGAGATAGGTCGAACCCCAGACGAGATACACAACGATAAGTGCGGCCCACGTCGCCACCAGGCCGGGCCGCCCGGCGGGGCGTCATGGGCCGGAGGCCGCGACTGTCCGGGTCATGCCGACATTGTCCCGGGCGTGGCCGCGCCGGGCCAGCGGTAATCGGCCCTCGTGTCGATGGGCAGGTCCCGGGGCGCGGCCGGGACCGGTCGGCCACCTCGCGCCCGCCGCGGTGCAGCCGCGCGGCCTCGGAGCTGCGGCGGTCGTCACGCCTGCCGAGTCGGCGGCCGGTGGCCTCCGATGCGCGGTCAGGGTAGCCCAGCCCGCCTCGAAGGCGGAGCCGTGGCGCTTACCGGCGACGGCCAGCAGGCCGCGCACGTCGTCCACACCCGGAGAACCCCTTGCGCTTCGAGCCACTCGGTCAGCCCGTCGACCAGCACCGCCGCGTGGGCTCGGCCCGTGGCGCAGCAGCGACGAGGTGGTCATCACCACGTCGGCGCCCGCCAGCAGGTAGGCGGCCACATCGGCCGCGGTCCTCCACCCCGTGCTGGCGCGCGAGCGACGCCCCGACCAGCCCCGCGCAGCCGGGCGATCCAGACCGGGGCAGCGCGGCCTCCGCCGGGCTGGACAGCTTCAAGCCGGTGCTCACGGTGAGGGTCTCCGGGTCGATGTCGGCCTGCATGAACCGGTTGAACAGGACCAGCCCGTCCGCCCCGGCCTGGTCGAGCCGGATGGCCACCTCGCCCGCTGAGCTGAAGAACGGCTCGAGCTTGACCGCGACCGGATAGTGACCGCCGCCTTGACCGTGGTCAGGATGTCGACGTGACTGCTGCTCGACGTCACGGCCGGGCATGCCGCGGGTCCGGCCAGGCAGGTGGTAGACGTTCAGCTCGATCGCGGCGGCGCCCGCCTCCTCGCATGGCGGCCGCGTAGTCGGTCCAGCCGCGCCGCGGTGACGCCGTTGAGGCTGGCGATGACCGGGACGTCGACCGCGGCGGCGGCCCGTCTGCAGCAGGCTCGAGGTACTGGCGCGGCCCGCCTCGCCGCCGGTGCCGGGCAGGTAGCTGAGCGATTCCGCGAAGCTCTCGGCGCCCGGCCTCGGCCAGCGCGCGCGTCCCGTTCGGCCTCCCGCCGCACCTGCTCCTCGAACAGCGATGGCAGGACGATGGCTCCCACCCCGGCGTCGGCCAGCTGCCGGACGCCGTCCACGGTGCTGGGACAGCGGCGCTGCCGATGCGACCAGCGGGTTGTCCAGCGTCATCAGGCCCAGGTACGTCGTCGTGGCGGTTCACGGTCCGTTGCTCCTGTGGGCGCGAGCCCGGCTGTGGCTGGCGGTGCAGCCCGTTGGTAAGCGACCAGCTGGCGCCAGGCCTGCTCGTGCTGAAAATGGCCTGGGTGGTAATGAACCTGGATGTTCTCCCCGGCCGGGCAGCCGTCGTAGCAGAGTGGCAGGCCCAGGTAGACCAGTAGGCGGGTGCGGACCGAGCCCGCCGGCCGGCGCGCGAGCCTGGCGTCCGCCAGCGGGCATCGAACCACGCGGCGAGCTGGGTCACCCCCGTCCTGTGTACGTCCCCGGTCCGGCCGGCCGGGGACGCAGCGCCTGGGCAGCCGGCCGCGTGAGTCCTGGCCGGCCGGGGATGCGCGAAACCGCCGGCATGGTGGCCCCCGGCCCGGCCGATACGTGCAGCGGTTTGCCGGATGATGCCTTCATGAGCGAGGCTGCCCGCCCGGCCCCCGCGATCTCGGCGCACCGGGGCGGCGGCGAGACCGGCGCCAGCGGACACGTACGAGGCGTACCGGAGCGCGCTGGCGGCGGGCGCCGAGTACGTGGAGTTCGACGTCCGGCGGACCCGGACGGGACGCTGGTGGCCTTATCACCGGGCACGGCTGGGCTGGGGCCGGGCCGTAGCCCAGCGGTGAGCTACGCCAAGCTCTGCGACCCTCGCTGGCCACGCAGGTGCCGCGGATGGCGGAGCCTGATGCAGCTGCTGGCGGCCCGGGCGGTGGGCCATCTCGACCTGAAGGAAACCAGCTGCGCGGAGGTGATCGTGCGGCAGCGCGGTTGAGGCGCTCGGCCGCGGCCGGTGTCATCGTCACGACCGGAGGAGGACCGCGGTGGCGGCCGTGCTCAAGCGCCGGTTCCCGGCCGTGCCAGTCGGGGCTCACCATCGGCGGTGATGCGGCCGAGACGGCCGAGATTCGCCATGCGCGCGGCTGCGCACGCGCGGGCTCTCCCGGCTGGACCGCGTGGTGGCCAGCGCGGGCGGACGTGGCCGTGGTACACCACCGGCTGGGGCACGAACCGGCGTTCTGGCGGAATGCCGTGCGACGCGGGATCAAGACGATGGTCTGGACCGTGAATCGGCGACCAGGCTCTGGCGCGGTGGCTGGCCAGCCCAAACGTCGATGTCCCGGTCGCCGACCGTCCTGCCCGGCGCGATCGTCCTGCGCGGCTGATGGGTCCGCCGACGGCGATCCGTGGCCAGACCGGGCATCAGTCAAGCGCATCTCCACATGCCGAAGTAAATGAAATGCACGGTGTGCGGAAACCTCGACGGTGACCTGCGAATGAGCGGTGGTAGATCAGAGGTAGACAGTTGCCCGGATTGGGGTCTTTCGCGAACGTGGACATCGTGAACATGACGGGCTAAGATTCCCACTCGTGGCAGCAGGGTAGTCACAAGTGTCCTGCGCCTGTGTCTGTACGCCGCAGGCCTGTGGCCGTTGCTGCCATTGGCCTGGCCGTAGGGCTCCGGTCCTCTCCGCGGGCTCGGCGTCGGCGGCGTCCAATCCCGGAAGCATCGGTGATGTCGTCGGTCGTGCGGTGGCGGTCTGGTCGCGTCGGCGCTGGGGCGAGGCGGTTCCCGCGGGTCACGCGGTCGGAGCGGCGGCCCAGCCGCGTCCGTAGCGATGCGCCCAGCGCCCCGGCGTCCCCGCCGCCTCCGCCGCCGCGCCACCGAGGAGCACCGGCTCTGGCGCGGGCTCAGCGCCACACTCGGCCGCCACCCTCCGCGGCGCCCACCTCCGCCGCCTCCGGCACCGGCTCCACCAGCCGCCGTGGCGTCGGCCACCCTCGACGGCCGCGGCACCGGCATGCCACGTCGGTTCGGCTGCGCCCGGCGCCTGGCTGCCGCCAGTCCGCGGTACCGCTGCGGCCACCGGCTCCGGGGCTGGCTCGGCCCTCTCGACCGTCACGTCGGCCGGCAACGTCGGCAGCCTCGGCCGCCGTCCCCCAGTCGGCCGCCGCGCGGTACCGGCTCTGGCGCGGGCTCGGCCGTCACGTCGGTGGCAGCGTCAGCCACCTCGGCCGCCGCCCCGCAGCCCGCCAGCCCGACCAGGCGCTCGGGCAGCGGCAGCTCGGTCGTCCGGCCGCCGCGTCCGGCGGTGGCAGCGGCCGTCTCGACCGTCACTGGGCCGGTCGCCTCGGCCACCGGCCCCGCCCCGAACATCTCCGCCACCAGCACGCTGGCCCCGGGCGGTTTCCGCCGTCACCAGTGCGCTGGCCCCAGCTCGTCTCCGACCGGGCACTGGCAGCACTCGGGTCATGACCACAGGGCGCGCCGACCCCGGCCGCTTCCACGGCACTGGCGCGCTGGCCCCGGTGGTTTCCACACTGCCACGTGACGTGCTCGGGCCCGTCAGTGGCACACTACAGCGCAGCATGGCCCCCGTCCTGGCCACGCGCTCGTCGACTGGTTGATGGCCGAGTCTTCACGCGCCAGCCGCGTCACCGGGGCGCTGGTCCCGGTCGTCTCCACTGTCACCGGCACGCTGGCACCGGTCTGCCGGCGACGCTGGGGCCGGTACCGGCGTCACCGGGGCGCTGCCCGGGTTATCCGCACGTCACCGGCACCGCTGGCTCCGGTGGCTTCCACGGTCACAGGGCGTGCGGAGCCGGTCGCTGGCTGCGCTTGGGCCGGTCACGGGGGCGCTGGTCCCGCTCGTCTCTACCGTCACTGGTCCGCTGGCCCCGGTGGCTTCCACGGTCACATGCAGGTGCTGGGGCCGGTCGACTGGTCGGCACTCGGGCCGGTCACCGGGGCGCTGGTCCGGTGGTTTCCGCTCGTCACGTCGGCGCTGAGCCCGCAGGTCTCCGCGGTCATCGGCATCGCTTTCCCGGCCACCGGCCTCGCTGGGCGCGCTGGGCCCCGGCGTCCGCGGGCGCGCGCCCTCGTTGCTTGCGGCCGGAGGCGCATCGGTGGCCGCGGCAGCACTGGCCGCCGGTCTGGCCTCGCTCTCGGCGCTCGGCCGCGGCGTTCCCTGGCGCTGGTGCGCCGATGTCGCCGACGTCGGGACTTCCCGGCTGCTTAGGCCGGATCGGGCGGCGGCGCAGGCGGCGGCAGCGGTTCTGACGGCGGCATCGGCGGCCACGGCGGGCGCGGAATGCAGGGTGGCGCCAGCGCCGCCCTGATCGCCCCTCCTCACCCTGGTCTTGCTGCGGCTGGCGCGTCGTGCCGCCGCGAAGCCGATCTGGCGCTCCTTCCTGCCGGAAGTGCCGCCCGCCTAAGTCACTTTCCTTCCCACCGGTTCGAGCCTTCGGCGTCCGGACCAGCAGCGTTCGGCGCTGATCCCCCTGGAAGGAAAGTGACGGCACCATGCGTACGTGGACGAAGTCCGCGCGCGTCGTGCTCGCCTGGAGCATTCTGCCGATCATCCTGGTGGCGGTCGGCATGAAGGGATCCGCCCACCAGGCCCAGGCGAACACCCGCACCGCGGAGTAGTACTACCGAGGTCATCCTCACCAGCACATTGAGCGTCGCCGCGGCACCCGTGACGGCGACGCACCGCACCACGAGGTACGTCGTCCGCAGCGGCGACACGCTGTCCGGCATCGCGGCCCGGTTCGCCGTGCGCGGCGGCTGGCCCGCCCTGTACGCGGCCAACCGCCGGGCCGTCGGCCCCGATCCGAACGTCATCCACTCCGGCACCGTCCTGGTGCTGCCCGGCCGGAAGGCGCCCGTCCGCTACACCGTGGCGGCCGGTGACACCCTGTCGGGCATCGCCGCCGAGTTCGCCGTGCGCGGTGGCTGGCTAAGCCCTGTACGCGGCCAACCGCCGGGCCATCGGCCCCGACCCGGATGTCATCCACGCCGGGACCGTGCTCACGTTCCCGCTCCCGGCGGCACCGGCACTCGCCACGCCGGGCCGGGCCCACCGCCGGTACCACCGGCTACCGCCACCGCCGTCTGCACAGGCCGGTGCCCGGCACCATCCCCGGCCGGTGACGCAGCGCGCACCGGAGGCCGCAGGCATGCCGCAATGGCTGAAGCTCATGCTGCTGGCCGTCGGCCTGCTCATCCCTGGCGGCCTTCCTCGCCGAGCCGGTGCTGGTCATGCGCCGTCGGCGATAGCGGCGGGCCGCACCCGGTCCGAGGCCGTCCGCTCCGCACGGCCGTTGCCCAGCCCTGCACGGCCGTCTCCGCGGCCTTGCGCGCCCGGCTTCGGCCGGGAGGCCGGGTCACCGGCCCGCCCGGCGCGCGGAGGCCTACATCATCCTCGCCGACCATGACCGGCTCGTCGTGACGCGCAACATGCGTGACGACACGGTCTACGTGCTGCGGCCTCCTGGTGAGGACCCAAAGGCGATCCTGCGGGTGGCCCGCCTGGTGCTGCCGGAGGCCCTGTACGGGAGCTGGCCAAGCAGCTCGGGATGCCCGCCATCGGGCCGGTGGAGTAGAGGTGCCCGTGGGCAGCGGGCCGGAGGCGTACCACGCCCTCCGGCCCGCCCCCGGGCCCCCGGGCCGGCGCGGCGGTGCTAGCCGTCCGCCTGCTCCTGCGAGGCCTTCTTCCGCAGCGACTCAACGAGCGCGGCCACGTGGCGGCGGTCCTCGGGCGTCAGCTCGTCGATGCTGGCGATCAGCAGCTCCGCGCCGGGTCGCCCGCGTGCCCGCCGTCCCGGCCGGGACCTCGTCGTAGTAGTGCAGCCCGGTGGACTCGGCGGCGGCGGCACGGACGCGCTGAGACCGGCGAGGTCGAGGCCTTTGGCGAGCTCCATCCAGGGTGGCCGGGCGCGGCGGCCGGGCCAGGTTCCGCGTCGTCGCCAGGGTGTAGACGGTGGAACGGGGCAACCCCCGCGCCGGGCCACCTCGCCGTACGACCAGCCCCGCTCGCGCAATCGCTGGTGGATCAGGCGCTGAAGCGGGTTGATGTCTTGGTCCACCGGCTGCGGCGGCGCTGAGCGGCTGGTCCAGTGGGGATCCTGCTTGCCCCCTGTCGCGTGCGCCGTCATGGCCAGCCCAGCCGTCTCCCAGCGCGATGGGCTTCGGTCGCAATCCGTAGCCCTTGCCTAACCCCGGGGTAAAGAGTACTGTACGGTGATAACCGAACAATATGTACGTCGACAAGCGTACATCAGGTTCGGGCCCGGCACCACCGGGGCGCCGGGCGGGTCCCAGAGACCCGGGCACCCGCGAACGCGGGTAAGCCCGATCTGCCCGGCCGAGGCAGATGACTCCCTAAAGGACAAGGCCGTGTAGTTAGGTGCTGGTGGTGGTTGTAAGATCTCGGTGGCGGGGCCAGGATGTATGACTTATGGTGGCCTTGTAGCTGGTCCGGTCGATGTCGGGGCCGCCGGGCCTGGTATTTGGAGATGGCTCGTTTGACGACGCGCGGGGGCTGACCCGCAGCCGCCGGTGGGCAGCAGGTGGGCCAGGACGTGGCGGCCGATGGTCGCCGACCAGGGTCGATGACGGTGCCGGCGATGACGCCTGCTGCCTGGATGAGCTGGTCGCGGGGCGGCTTGCACGAGGCGATGGTGAAACTGGCCCGGTCGGGGTCGGTGCCGGGGACTGGGTGGCGGTGGCGTCGGCCATGGCGGTGCGCAGGATCTGGTAGGTGACCAGCGGGGCGTGAGATCTCCTGAGTCGATCACCGGCGGAGTGCGGGCGCGCAGGACCCGCCCGCCGAGGGATGGTGGATTTGATCTCAGGTAAGGCAGTGTCTCGATCTCCCACCGCTCGTGATAGAGCGCTGCATCCAGGCTCGGCTGCCGGGTAGCGGCGGGGATCGAGCAGGGTGGTGGCCAGCCGGTAGGTGCCGGTGCGCCGCCGGCGCGTGGTGGTGATGGTGATCTGGCAGTCGATGTACGCGGACGCAGGCTGCCGCCCGGTCGGTGACAGGTAGGAGCCGTCGCGGCAGCGGGCGGCGACCGGCAGCTGTGGCCGGTCTTACGACCCGCACGCACGGACGTCAGGCTTCGGTGCCGCGAGTGCGATCGTGGCGACCATGCGCGGCGAGCGAAGTTCCGGTCAGCCAGCACGATCATGCCCCGGCGCAGGCTGCCGCAGCAGGCTGGCCGGCGTAGGTGGTCTCCCCTGGTGCCGGGCCGAGCACCGCGCGTCGATGAGGGTGCGGGTGCCGCAGGCCACCAGGGCCAGCAGCCGGACCTGCGGGTATCCTGATGCCGCCGTGGTGTGCCGGCCTGTTGGTGAACCGGGCCAGGTTCGCCGCGCTGTCCGGCGCGGTCATCGTGGTCCCGTCGATCGCGCACACCAGCAGCCGCCGCCACCACACGCCACCGGCATGCGGAACAGCAGCCGGGCCGCGCAGCCAGGTCGAACAGCCACCGCAGCGGCGCGGCCCCGACCCGGCGGCGTGCCTGTGCCAGCGCCGGCCGGCGTCGGCGCCGGCCACCGGCTCATAGGCCAGGCCCGCCGGTCAGCTTGCGCCACACCCCCGGATACCCCAGCTCCGGGAACAGGCAGCCAGCCAGCGGCAGATAGACCACCACCCGCGACGGCAGGTCCCTGACCCGTCGACTGCACCGTCCTGGTGTCTGTGCCAGCGCCTCATCGACCATCTCAAACGGCACAAGCTGAGTCAGCTCTCGCCCAGGTGACCGGGCGCGAACCGGCCCGCGGCCACAGTGACAGTGCGGGTGATGACAGACTGGATGCCCAACGAGAGTCCTGCCAGACGGCGATCTTGGTCGACGCAGTTCTGAGGACTCCGTTGCCTATAACCCTTGCCAGCCACCCCAGCCCTTACGGCCTTGCCTAAAGGAGGGTCCATGTCCACTCTTCCGGCCGTGACCATGCGGGACCTCGAACTCGAGCACGCCGAGCTGCTCCCGAGCCGGGAAACCCTGTGCTGCTCCAGAAGCCACGGGGGCGGCTTCAGCCTCACCCAGGTGGGATACGAACACGGCTCAGGCGGGGCTTGTGAACGCCGCCGTCGCGAACGGCAGTTTCAACAACATCCTCAGCCTGGGCTCCGGCAACATCTAGCCCCCGTCCGGCTCGCACCAAAGCGCGGGCCAGTTATGCCATCTGAATGGGGGTAGGGAGGGCCGCCCACGGCCTCTTGGGCGGCCCTCCCGCTTGCGCGCCAGGCCGCTACGGACACCCCGGTGAGCACGCGAGGGAGAGAGCAGCCCGATGACCATGGCCGCAGGGCACGTGAGCGCTGGAGCGCACGGCACCCGTCCCTGCCCCGCGGGGGCGTCCGGGACCGTTGCGGCACCCCGGCTGGCCGACGGGGTCGAACTGCTCGGCCAGTACCAGGGCTCCGGCTACCGCCGGCCGCCGTCGCTCGTGCGGCGGCCGGACGGCCAGGTCATCCAGATGTCCCCGCTGCTGTACCGGGTGACCTGCCGGATCGACGGCTCCCGCGACGCCAGCCGCCATCGCGGAGCTGGTCAGCCGAGGACCTCGGCCGGTCGCTGACCGCCGGCCAGGTCCGCCATCTCATCACGTCGAAGCTGCTCCCCCTCGGCATCGCCGAACGACCCGGCCGTCCGCCGACGGCCAATCCGCTGCTCGCGCTCAGGGCGCGGGGCACGCTGCTGCCCGAGCGCGCGGCGAACGCGCCGGGCCGCGCCGTTCCTCCGGGCCGCTCGTCGTTGCCGTCGTGGCCTCCGTCCTGGCCGAGGACTACTGGCCGTTCGTCGCCCACGGGCTGGGCGGGGCACTCAGCAGGTCTTGCGCGACCCGGTGGACCTGCTGATCGTGCTCGGCCTCACCGTGGTATCCGCCGTTTTCCACGAGTGCGGGCACGCGGTCGGCTGCCGCTATGGCGGTGCGCGGCCCGGCGTGGTCGGCGTCGGCATCTACCTGGTCTGGCTCTCGTTCTTCACCAACGTCACCGACTCCTACCGGCTCAGCCGCGCCGGTCGGCTGCGGACCGACCTCGGCGGCCTGTACTTCAACCTGATCTTCATACTGGCCTTGCCGTAAAGATCTACCAGGCCACCTCGGCCGAGATCCCTGCTCCTCGTCATCGCCATCACGCAACCTGGAGATGCTGGAGCAGCTGCTGCCCGTTCGTGCCGTTTCGACGGCTACTTCATCCTCAGCGACCTCGTCGGCGTGCCGGACCTGTTCGCCCGCGTCGCCCCATCCTGCGGAGCGCCGTGTCAAGGGGCCCAGGGACCCGCGCGTCACCGGCCTCCGGCGCCCGGCCCGGATCGTGGTGACCGGCTGGGTGCTATGTGTCATCCCGCTGCTCACGCTCAGCATCCAGGTACCTGGTGCTGCACCTGCCCGGGATCAACCGGGCGCTGTGGCGCGCTCCGCGAGCAGGCAGGCCCACCTGGCGTCCGCCGCGGTCGCAAACCACGACTACGCGATGGCCGCGGTCGATGCGATCGGCATCGCCCTACTGGCCCTGTCGCTGGCCGGGTCGCTCTACATCGTGATCGGGCTGGTCCGGCGGCTCACGGCCCTGGGCCTGCGCTGGTCGGCCGACCATCCCGCCCGCCGCCTGCTGGTCGCCCTGGCCGGGCTGGCGGGCATGGCGGTGCTCGCCGCCTTCTGGGGCATGCAGGGCCAGTTCCGCGGCTGGTAGCCCGCCCACCGACGCCGGACGGTGGGCGGGCTACTTCACGCGGGCCGGGATGTGGCGCGGCTGCAGGCGACCCGTCCGGCGATCTCGCGCATGCGCTGGGGGAGTCGTGCGGCATCTCCCAGCGGGTCTTCAGCCACGCAGGTGCAGCCCGCATCCGCCCAGGGCGCGACCTGCGCGGCGGCGGCCGCCAGGTCATCGGTCATGGTGCGGTCCTATCAGGAAGCCACCAACATCCCGGCGGCCCGCCCGGGCCCGAGCTCACTGCTCCAGCTCGCTCAGATCCACGACCTGGCTGGCGGGCGGCGGGGGCGGAATGGTCACGGCGTTCCACTGCGTGAAGTCGGCGTGGCTGGAGCCCTCTGATCATCGCAGCGGGTAGGGCGGTCCCTGGGCCGCCACGTAGACCGTGCTTCCGTCACTGGCCCGCATCTGCCAGGCGGGCTGGCCGTTCAGCGGTCACCGTCCGGACGTAGCTCAGCCGGGGCGACCGACACCTGGCCCAGGAAGGACGACGCGTCCATGCCGTTCCAGCATGCTTTTCGCCTGGCTGGCCGGAACCTTCAGGTACTTGCCGCATATGAAGCGCGCAGGCCGCGGTCGGGAGGTTCTGCGACTTCAGCAGGCCGGACGTTACCTTGAGATACGCATGGCCCTGCGTTACCAGCACCTTGACGGGCGTCTGGTTGACCGACATCGTCCCGGACATGTCGCCGGAGCGCGTCATGCTCAAGTCCGCCGAGACCTTGGACCCGCCCTGCGTCACCACGGCCGAGACATGGAAGCTCGTCGCCTTCTTCATCGCGGATTTCACCTGCTTGGGCAGGGCTAGCCGCGTCCGGGGTCGGCCCGGCGGAGGCCGACACGCCCGGCGAGGACGAACCACCGGACCCGGATGTCGCAGCACCGCCGCCGCTGCAGCTGCAGCCACGAGCAGCACCGCCAGTACCGCCGCGGACCCGGCTAAGCCAGCGCAAGGCTTTCATGGATGTCTCCCTCCCCGCGTGTCCGGGACGCCAGCCCGGGGCCGCCCATCCCGGCATCGCCGCCCAATGACGGCGAATTCTCATGGCTATGCGAGATGGTCTCGCACGGCGGGCGATGGCGCCTAACGATTTGATGGCCGCGCCGCGCCGGGCGGGCGCTGGCTGGCCGGGACAGGAACCGGCAGACTGGCCGGGTGACCAGCATCGTCCGGGCGTCCGTCCGGGTGGAAGGCGTCGTGCAGGGGTGGGCTTCCGCCCGTTCGTGTACGCCCTCGCCACCCGGCTGGGCCTGGCCGGGCTGGGTCGGCAACGACGTCGATGGCGTGTTCGCAGAGGTCGAGGGCGCGGCAGCGTGCGTTGAGCGAGTTTCTGGGCTGCTGGAACGCCAGGCGCCGCCGCTGGCCAGGATCGACCGGGTGACGGCGGCGGCGCTGTCGCCCACCGGGGCGGCGGGGTTCGCGATCGTCGCCAGCGACCGCACCGGCCGCCGCCGCGCGCTGGTCTCGGCCGACACCGCGACCTGCGCCGACTGCCTGCGCCGAGCTGGCCGACCCGGCGGACCGGCGGTTCGGCTACCCGTTCATCAACTGCACCAACTGCGGGCCCCGGTTCACCATCGTCACCGGCGTGCCCTACGACCGGCCGCTGACCACCATGGCGCCGTTCACCATGTGCGCGGAGTGCGCGGCCGAGTACCACGACCCGGCGGACCGCCGATTCCACGCCCAGCCGGTCTGCTGCCCGGCCTGCGGGCCGCGGCTCCGGCCTGCTCGATACGCGGCACAACGAACTGGCGGGAACCCCCTGGCGGAAGCGGCCCGGCTGCTCGGCTGACGGGCAGGTGCTGGCGGTCAAGGGCCTGGGCGGATACCACCTCGCCGTGGACGCGGGCAGCGAGGCCGCCGCGTCGGCGCTGCGGGCCCGCAAGCACCGGGAGGACAAGCCGTTCGCGCTGATGGCGGCCGACCTGGCGCGCCGCGCGGGAACTGTGCGAGGTCGACGAGACGGGCGAGCCGCTGCCTGGCCAGCGCGCGCGGCGGCCGGTGGTGCTGCTGCCGCGCCGGCTCGGCGCGCCGGTCGCCGCACGCGGTCGCGCCGGGCAACCGCCAGCTCGGGATCATGCTTCCCTACACCCCGCTGCACCATCTGCTGCTCGCGAGGTCGGCCGCCCCATCGTCCTGACCAGCGGAAACGTCTCCGACGAGCCGATCGCCTACACCGACGACGGACGCGCTGGCGCGGCTGGCAGGCATCGCGGACGCCTTCCTCACCCACGACCGGGCGATCCACATCCGGACCGACGACTCGGTGGTGCGGCCGCTCGCGGGCCGGGAAACGCTGCTGCGCCGCTCCCGCGGCTACGCGCCCGAGCCGCTCGGCCTCGCCGCCCGCCTGCCCGCGGCCGGTGCTGGCCTGCGGCGCGGAGCTGAAGAACACGTTCTGCCTGGCGGTGGGGACCGGGCGTTCGTCTCGCACCACATCGGCGATCTGGAGAACTTCGAGACCCTGCGGTCCTTCACCGACGGGATCGCCCACTTCCGGCGGCTGTTCGACACCGAACCGGAGGTGGTCGCGCACGACCTGCACCCGGAGTACCTGTCCACCAAGTACGCGCTGGAGCTCGACGGCGTGGACCTGGCCGGCGTCCAGCACCACCACGCGCACATCGCGTCCTGCCTGGCCGACAACGGCGAGGAGGGCCCGGTGATCGGGGTGGCGTTCGACGGCACCGGCTTCGGCACCGACGGCACCATCTGGGGCGGGGAGTTCCTGCTCGCCGACCTGACCGGCTTCGAGCGCGGCGGCCCACCTGGCACCGGTGCCCATGCCCGGCGGCGCCGCCGCCATCAGGCAGCCGTGGCGGATGGCGGCCGCCTATCTCGACGCCGCCTACGCGGGCGAGGGCCGACCGGGCTGGGCGTCGCCGGGCGCAACGCTGAGCCGGTGGCCGGACGTGGTGGCGATGGCGCGGCGGGGCATCAACGCGCCGCTCACCTCCAGCGCGGGCTGAGCTGTTCGACGCGGTCGCCGCCCTGCTCGGGGTGCGGGACACGATCAACTACGAGGGCCAGGCCGCGATCGAGCTCGAGCAGCTGGCCGACCCGGCCGAGACGTGGCGCCTACCGCGCCGGCGGTCGAGCCGGGCGCGGCGGGCCCCGGCGGCGAGGCTGGCCCGCTGCGGGTGCGCGGCGCCGACCTGGTGCGGGCCGCGGCGGAGGACCTGCTGGCTTGGCGCCGCGCCCGCGGTCATCGCCGCCCGGTTCCACCACGGCGTGGCGGCCGCCATCGCGGAGGTCGTGCGCGGCGCTGCGGGAGCGGTCACGGGCTGGGCACGGTGGCGCTGTCCGGCGGCGTGTTCCAGAACCTGCTGCTGCTCGGCCAGGTCACCGGCCGGCTGGAGGAGGCCGGGTTCCGGGTGCTCGACGCACGCGCGGGTGCCGCCCAACGACGGCGGCATCAGCCTCGGCCAGGCGGTGGTGGCGGGGCCCGCGACCGCTGCGACGGGCGCTGAACGCTTTGTGCTGTGATCGCGATCAGAGCTCGTAGTCGAGGGTGTAGGAGTGCTCGCCGCCCGGGCCGATGATGATCTGGCCCTCGCCGCGGATCCCGGCCAGCTCCCCGGTCCCGGAGGTCTCGACGATCTTCCAGGTCATCCACGGCACGCCGTCCGTGCCGCCCGCTTCGTGCTGCAGCACGAAGCCGCCCTTGCGGCCGTGCACCGTCCCATCGAACCGCTCTGATGCCCACGTATGCGGCGGGGTTCTCGGTGTGAACCGTGATGATGTCGGTCTCGCTGCCGCCCACCAGATCCCCGTGGAAGGTTTTCGTGATGTGCGCCCGCGCGAGCTTCACCCCGTCGCGGTCCTCGTACGGGTCCTGGGCGTCGAAGCGATCGATGTCGAAGGTGCCCCTCTGCTCTTGCTCATAGCCTGCCACTGTGCCGCACGGTGCCGACACCAGGACGCCCGGCACCGCAGTTGAGTGCTCGTGACTAGCAGTTGAGTGCTCGTGACCAGAAGTGTGCCAGTGGCATCACGTCTCCCGTGTCGGCGTGTCCCGGCGTGGGTCGGTCGGTGGCGGCTGGTGCGCTGGGTGCATGCCACGACGCCGCGAGCCCGCGATCGCCGCAGGTGGTGCACCGCACCGCCCGGGCGGGGCTGCGTGTCACCCGGGCCCAGCGGCGGCGCCTGGTGGGGCTGCTGGTCTCGGCGGGTGATGTGTGGGCGTGCGTGCTGGAGCTGAACGCGTGGCGGCGGGCCCGGCAGGACCGGCCGCTGGTGGCCTATCAGGAGCTGTGCCGGGAACTGGCCGCGTCCGGGCCGGGCACGTTTCGGGGAGTTAGACACCGCGGGCGCGCGGTCGGTGCTGCGCCGCTATTCCGATGCCTGGTTCGCCGCCGCCAAGCGCCGCCGGGACGGCGATGCAGCGGGCGCGGTTCCCGCGGCGGCGGCGGGCGCTGATGCCGCTGCGCTGGTACCACGGCACCTTCACGCTGGCGGGCAGGCGGCTGCGGATCCCGGTCGCCCGCGGCCGCCCGCCGTTGTGGGTGCGGCTGGACCGGGACCTGCCCTACCCGCCAGAACAGGTCCGGTCGGTGACGCTGCTCTACGACGCCGGGCGGCTGTGGGTGGATGTCACCGCCGAGGTGCCGGTCGCCTGCTATCCCGGCCGGGCAGGAACCGGACCCGGCCCGGGTCGCGGGGGTGGATCTGGGCATCATCCACCCGTACGCGGTGGCCGGGCCCGGACGGCGAGGCGCTGCTGGTGTCGGGGCGGGCGATCCGCGCCGAGCACCGGATGCACCTGGCCGACACGCAAAGCCCGCCGCAAGGCGGTGGCCCGCCGTGCGCCCAAGCCCGGGCAGAAAGGCTCGCGGCGGTGGCGGCACTACCGGCGCCGCCAGCGCCTGGTCGAGGCGCGGCACCGGCGGCGGGTCCGCCAGGCCCAGCACGAGGCCGCCAAGACCGTCATCACCTGGGCGGTGGACCGCCGGATCGGCACCCTGGCCGTCGGCGACCCCGCGGCGTGCTCAACCTCAAGGCCGGGCGGCGGCATGACCAGCGCACCCGCGACTGGCGCATCGGCCACCTGATCACCGCGCTGAAAGACAAGGCCGAGGCCGCCGGGATCAGCCTGAGCCTGGTGGACGAGCGCGGCACCTCCTCCACCTGCCCCGCCTGCCGGTCCCGGATTCCCAAGCCTGCCGGGCGGGTCCTGGCCTGCCCGGCCTGCCAGTTCACCGGCCACCGCGACCTCACCGCGGCGGCCAACATCGCCGCCCGCGCGGGCGGCGGGACCACGCCGGTCATCCCGGCTGGCGTCACGCACCGCCGCGCCGGGGCGCACCTGCCTGGTGTCGCCCCCTCGCGACGTGACCCGCGCCGCCGCGCCCATCACCGCGGCGCCCGCGGGTCCCCTGGCTAGGCACCGGCCCGCCCCGCCAGCCCACCTGGGCTGGCCGGAGTCGCTCGCCACCCGGCGAGGAGCCTCGATACCGCACGGAATCGCGGGCAGGTGCACTGTGTTCCAGTGATACGTCGACCTGGCCGGATGGACAATCAGCGGCCGCCGCCGGTGAGGCCGTCGGCGACGAGCCCGAGGCCGATGCCCAGCATCCAGACGTCCTTGCTGACGGCGATGCTTAGCTCGGCTCGGCCAGATGCTGCCCGGCTTGCGCATCGCCGGGGTGCGCGCGTACATGGCGAGGAGGCTCCCGGAGAACCCGGTCAGCGCCGCCCCGGCCACGGCGTTCGGCACGACCGGGACGAGCAGGGCCGTCCCGATCGCGATCTCGCTGGCGGCGAGGATGCGCAGCGAAGCGCTCCGGCGGGATGCGCTGGAGCACCGGGAAGGCGTTGGACGCCACGCCGTGCAGGGCCTTGGCGCGGACTGCGTCGCCGTGCCCATTTCTCCAGGCCGGAGTGGAGGATGTCAGCCGCCGGTGGCGATGCGGGCGGGGAGGTCACGCGCCTTGACGGGAAGCCGCATGGGGATCCTTTCGCTCGCGGGCCGTAGCGATTCAGAAGCCGGGGAAGATCCGCCGCAGCTCGTCGAGATCGACCCCTGGGTCTCGACGGGCGGGGTGTGGGCGGGATCCGAGACGCCCGTAGACCAGCCGGACGGGGCCTCGGCCGGAAGCTGCAGCTCCGGGAGCCCGGCGTCCTCCCGGCCGCGGACGGCACGAGCGCTGTCACCGTCTCGCCGGACTCCAGCGTGAAGTTCCGCTGCGGGCCGCTCGCCGACACGTGCAGCCGCAGCTTGGTCCCGTCCGGCTTGCCGCTCCTCGCCGGAGCGGGCCGAGCGTGTCCACGATCAGGTCCACCGCGCTGGGTGCCACCCGCGACGCCGGGTCGAGCGCCACCGGCGACGTCCCAGCTGTGGATCGCGTGCTCGGACAAGCGCATCCGCGCTAGCCCAGCCAGGTCGAGGTCCATCCCGAACAGCTCCAGGCGGAACCGCTCCTGCTCGTCGGCGTCCAGCGACTCGAGCCGCTGGATCAGCGCCTCGTTGGCCTGCAGCGAGTCGGTCACCTGCGCCCGGGGGCGCGGGCGTTCCAGGCGTCCCAGATCGGAGGAACGCGTCCCGCCCGGGCGGGTCCTGCCCGGTCAGAGCAGCACGTCGAGCCACAGGCCGAAGCCTCTCAGCCTGCGATCCCAGATGCGAGAGACACCTGGGCGATCGACCAGTCCGTGCAGTAGGAACGCTGCTCCAGCTGGCCGTCGGTCAGCGGCTCGGCCAGCGCGCGGAGCGAGTCGTGGGAGCGCCGCAGGGCTTGGATGAATGGCGCGGGTCGCTCTCCAACGCGCTTCTCCGTTCTGGGTGTACCGGGAGTGATGACGAGCGGCAGGCCGCGCCTTATGCTGGAGGGCAGGCTCCGGAACACCTAGCAGTTTCCGGAGACCCAGCCTCCACATCAACTACCATGGGCCGATGAGCGTCCCGGTCGGCCCCGCTACTTGTCGGCCTCGGCTGTCCGAGGAGCCCCGCGGCGGCTGCGGGCGGATGCCGAGCGCAACCGGGCCGCGCTGCTGGACGCCGCCCGGGAGGTGTTTGCCGAGCAGGGCCTCGAGGCTCCCCTGGAGGAGATCGCGCTGCGCCGGGGTCGGCATCGGCACTGCTCTACCGCCGGTTCCCCACCCGCACCCAGCTGGTCGCCGCGGCGCTCGGTCGACAAGGTCGCCCAGTACGCCGAGGCCGCGGAGCAGGCACTGGCCATCCCGGACCCGTGGTAGAGCTTCGTCACCTACGTCGAGCGGATCTGCGACCTGCAGGCCGACGACCGCGGCCTGTCCGACCTGCTGTCCATGGCGCTGCCCGGCGACGAGGACATCGAGCAGCTGCGCAGGCTGGCCAACGACCGGATGGCCGAACTCATCGAGCGCGCCAAGGCGGGCCGTGCTGCTGCGCCAGGAGTTCGCCAGCGAGGACCTGCTCCTCCTGCTGGTCGCCCACGCCGCGGTGGTGCACGTCACCCGCGAGGATGCGCCGTCCGCCGGGCGGCGGTTCGTGGCGCTGATGCTCGACGCGTTCGGGCCACAGGACGGGCCCTCCGCGCTGCCCGCGCAGCCGCCCTCGCGGACCCAGATGCGGCGGGCCATGGTCCGGCTGGTAGGCGAGCGAGGCTGCGGCGAGCGGGGCTGCGGCGAGCACGGCTGAGGCACGACACGGCTGAGCGCAAGCACGGCTAAAGGCACACGGCCGGGCTGACAGACGAATGGCCGCTGGTAGGCCGCGCTAGGTCCAACGGCGAGCCACCAGCGGACCGGATCTAGGCGGCCCGGGCTGCAGCGGCCCGGGCGCAATGGCCCAAGGCGAGTGGCCTGCGGGCGCGATGTGCCGGTGGGCTCAGCCGAGTGCCGGTACCGACCTCGACCGACAGGATCCGCATGTCGCCGCCGGACAGGACGGCCGCGTCGGGGCTGCCGCACGGGCACAGCGGAACCGGCCCGTCGGGCTCGAACTCCTGGCCGCAGGAGCCGCACCGGCACCGGGCCGCGACCTCGCTGATCTCCAGCCGGGCCCTTCCAGGCTCGTGCCCTCGGTGGCCGGGCCGAGAGCAGAACCGGACCGAGTCGGCGCTCACGCCGGACAGCGAGCCGATCTCCAGCCGGACGCAGGCGATCGGGACGCCGGGCATCGCGTCCGGTCACCGCCGTCACGACGCCCTCGGTGATCCCGTACTCGTGCACGCGGCGTCTCCCCTCGCGTCCGTGGCCAGCAGGCGGTGCGTCGGCAGGCGGTGTGTCAGTCGGGTGGGCTGCAGATCCGGGGCAGCGGGTCGCCGACCAGCAGGTCGACGATCCTGGTGCCGCCGAAAGCGGTCTTGAGCAGCACGATGCCGGGCTGGTCCGCGGTGATCGTGGCCGATGACCGCGGCCTGCTCGCCGAGCGGATGCGCGCGCAGCGCGGCCAGCGCGTCGTCGGCCTGCTGCCGCCGTCGACGACCGCGACCAGGCGGCCCTCGCTGGCCACGTACATCGGGTCGATGCCGAGCAGTTCGGCCGCGCCGCGCACCTCGGGCGCGGACCGGGATCTGCGTCCTCCTCGACCACCACGCCCACGCCGGCCGCCACCGGCCACCTCGTTGAGGATGGTGGCCACCCCGCCGCGGGTCGCGTCGCGCATGGCCCGCACCCCGGGCACCGCGCCAGCAGGTGCGGCGACCAGGCCGTTCAGCGGCGCCGTGTCCGAGGCCAGGTCGGCCTCGATGTCGAGCTCGCCGCGGGCCAGCATGATCGTCACGCCGTGGTCGCCGACCGGCCCGGACACGATGACCGCGTCGCCGGGCCGGGCGGTGGCGCACGCCCAAGGTCAGGTCCGTGCTCGACCACGCCCACCCCGGCGGTGTTGATGTAGCAGCCGTCGGCCTTGCCCTCGCTCGACCACCTTGGTGTCGCCGGTGACCACCTGCACCCCGGCCGCTCGGCCGCCGCCGCGCATCGACGCGACGATCCGTGGTCAGGTCGGCGACGGGGAAGCCCTCCTCCAGCATGAAGCCGGCCGACAGGTACAGCGGGGTCGCGCCGGACACCGCCAGGTCGTTGACCGTGCCGTTGACGGCCAGGTCGCCGATGTTGCCGCCGGGGAAGAACAGCGGCGAGACGACGTAGGAGTCGGTGGTCAGCGCCAGCCGCGCGCCGCCCACCTGCAGCTGCGCCGCGTCCTCCAGCGGCTCGAGCAGCGGGTTGCGGAACGCGTCGAGGAACACCGCCTCGATCAGGGTCCGGCGTGGCCTTGCCGCTTCAGCCCCGTGCGACATGGTGATCCGCTCTTCCCTGACCCGCGGGCGGCGGCGCCGGGCCCGGTCGATCCGGTCCAGCACCTGCTGCTCGCGGTCGGACCGGTGGCCTGCCGCGTGCTGCGGCGGCCCGTCGCCCGGCGTGCGGCGGGCCCGGCCTGCCGCGCTCGCGGTGGCCGCCTGCTCGGCGGCCGTGTGCTCCTCGTGCTCGCGCAGGGCCTCGTCGACCCAGTTGGTCCCGCGGCCGGTCATGGCCGGGTCAGCTCCACTTCAACCACCCGGCGCCGGTTCATCCGGCCGTAGTTGTAGTACGCGGCGCAGGCGCCCTCGGGCGAGACCATGCAGGTGCCGATCGGCGTCTCCGGGGTGCACGCGGTGCCGAACACCTTGCACTCCCAGGGCTTGAGCACGCCCTTGAGCACCTCGCCGCACTGGCACGCCTTCGGGTCGGCCACCCGGACGCCGGGCACGTCGAACAGCAGCTCGGCGTCGAACGCGCGCGAACTCCTCGCGCAGCCGCAGCGCCGAGTGCGAGATGAAGCCCAGGCCGCGCCACTCGAAGTACGGCCGCAGCTCCATCACCTCGTTGATCGCCGTCGAGCGCGGCGAGGTTGCCGTCCCACGGCACCACGCGCGTGTACTGGTTCTCCACCTCGCTGCGGCCCTCCGACAGCTGCAGCATCAGCATGTAGATCGACTGCAGGATGTCCAGCGGCTCGAAGCCCGCCACCACCACCGGCTTGCCGTAGCTGCGCGGCGATGAACTCGTACGGGTCGGCAGCCGATCACCGTGGAGACGTGGCCGGGGCCGATGAAGCCGTCCAGCCGCAGGTCGGGCGAGTCGAGGATGCGCCTTGATGGCCGGGATGATCGTGACGTGGTTGCAGAACACCGAGAAGTTCTCCAGCCCCTCGCCTGCGGCCCGCAGCACGGTCATCGCGGTCGACGGCGCGGTGGTCTCGAAGCCGATGGCCATGAACACGACCCGCTTGTCCGGGTTCTGCGCGGGCGATCTTCAGCGAGTCCAGCGGCGAGTACACCATCCGGATGTCGGTCGCCGGCCGCCTTGGCGTCGAAGAACGAGCCGCTGGCTGCCCGGCACCCGCATCATGTCGCCGAACGAGGTCATGATCACGTCGGGCTGCGAGGCCAGGTGGATCGCGTCGTCCACCCGCCCCATCGGGATGACGCACACCGGGCAGCCCGGGGCCGTGCACGAGCGTGATCGCCTCGGGCAGGTAGTCCTCGAGCCCGTGCTTGTAGATGGTGTGCGTGTGGCCGCCGCACACCTCCATGAACTTGTACTGGCGGCCCGGCTCGCACAGCTCGGCGATCCGGGCGGCCAGGGCGTGCGCCTTGTCGGCGTCGCGGAACTCATCGACGAACCGCATGGCGTCTCCTCCTATTCGATCCGTGATTCGGCGAGGGCGGCGAGCTCGTCGGCGTAGGCCTGCCCGATTCCCTCCAGGAACTGCAGCGCGGCCGCGGCCTCGCCCTCGTCGATCTTCGACAGGGCGAAGCCGACGTGGATGAGCACCCACTCACCCGGCTCCGGCAGGTCGTCGGCGAGCAGGCCGACGTTGATCACCCGCCGGACGCCGCTGACGTCCACCCTGGCCAGGTCCGGCTGGTCCGGGAGGAACTCCACCACCTCACCGGGTATGCCGAGGCACATGTGATCACTCCTTCGTAGCGAACCCGCCGCTGCTCGACTGGCTTCCCGCCGGGCGGGGCGTGGCCCGGAGGCTTCCCGCACCAGGTCCATCACACTTCCGCGCCGCCTCGTCCACCGCCGCGGCGACCGGCCCGCTCAGGCCGATCCCCTCCGCCACGCTGGCCGACTCACAGCCCACCACCAGCACCCGGCTTGCCTCGGCGCCGAGCATCCCGGTCATGCCGAGCATCACGTCGGGCTGCATCCCGTGCGGGTCGAACAGCATGCTCTCGGTCAGGCCGGGCGCCGCCCCGCGCGCCGTCCGCGGGCGGCCGCGGCTCCGGCTCGATGACGTAGACGGTTCCCGGCTCCCGCCCCGCTGTATCGCGTCCACCAGGATCGTCGCGTCCCAGCCCTGCGCCAGGTCGTACGCCAGGTGCATCCCGCGGATGCCGTAGTCGGTCACCCGTCGTCCCGTCCGGCAGCTCCTCGCGGGCCAGCTGACGCGCCACCTCCACCCCGAACCCGTCGTCGCTCAGGAAGATGTTGCCGAGGCAGGCGACCAGCGTGCGGCGGGCATCGGCGTCACCCGCTCCCGCCGAGCGCCGCGAGCGTCAGCTCCCACAGCGCGTGGTAGATGGTGGTCTGGGCCTCCTGGATCCGGTGCACCGAGGACGACGGGGCGACGAACAGGTAGTCGAGGCCGTCGAGCTCGGCCATCTGCCCGCCCTCGTAGCCGGCGATCCCGACGGTGAGCATCCCGCGCCGCCCGGCCTCCGTCAGGCCCCGCAGCAGGTTCTCCGAGTTGCCGCTGGTGGACAGCGCCACCGCGATGTCGGCCTGACCGCCCGAACGCCGCGACCTGGCGCGCGAACACCACCTCCACCCCGATGTCATTGCACAGCGCGGTCACCACGGCGGTGTCATTGGACAGGCAGAACGATGGCAGCGCGCGCATGCCGCCACCGGGGTGGAGGAACAGCGTGGCCATTTCCTGCGCGTCGGTGGAACTGCCGCCGTTGCCGAACGCGAGCAGCCGCCCGCCGACCGAGAACCGGCCCGGCCATGTCCTGGGCGCAGGCGCGCAGCCGGGCGGCGTCGCGGGCGCAGACCTCGCGCCGCAGGGCGGCGATCTCGGCGGTCTTGGCCACGGTGGACCGCCGGACCTCCTCCATCACCGCGTCCAGGTCGCTCTTGCCCGCGTAGAGGAACGGGTACAGCGACTCCATCGCGGCCGGCGCTGGCGCTGCCGGCGTGCCGCCGGGCTCCGCGCGCTGCGCGGTCATGACGTCACCACCGCGATCGCCTCCCCGGCGTGCACGAGGATGGTGTCGCCCGGCCGCGGCCGACACGAACGCGACGCTGACCTCTTCCTCGCCGGAGCCGGTGTCGACCAAGGCCAGGTCGTCGCCGAGCAGCCGCACCACGGTCACCGGGACGGCGGTGTCGGAGCAGGTCACGCACACGTCGTCGTGGCACTCGGGGACCGCGGGCCGGGCCGGGCCGTCGGCACCCCTGGCCGGTGACCGGCCCCAGCTCCACGGCCGACTCCTGCCTGGCACCGCTGCTCATGCGATCACCCCCGGGGTGAGCACGCCGGGCTGCTCGAAGAACACGTGCACGAGCTCCCACAGCACGTGGTAGGTGGTCACGTGCACTTCCTTGATCACGCGCGGGTCGTCGGAGCGGGCGACCAGGACGTGGTCCACGGCCGGGCTCGTCCCGATCACCCCATCGCCGCCGCCGGTGAGCGCGATGGTCAGCATGCCCATCCGTTTGGCCGCCTCGAGGCCGCGCAGCACGCTGGGGCTGCTTCCCGTCGGCCGCGATGCCCAGCGCGATGTCGGCTGTACTCGGCCAGCAGGCCGGATCTGGTGGGCGAAGATGCCGTCGATGCCGCTCGCTCGCCGCCAGCCCGGTGACGGTGGCCACGTCGGCGGTCAGCGAGATGGCGAGGCAGCGCCCGCTTGCCGACGATCACCGGGTGGACGAACTCCACCGCCACGTGCAGGGCGTCGGTGCTTTCCGTGCCGGTGCCGAACACCACGAGCTTGCCGCCCTGGTGGAAGCGGACCGCCATGGCGTGGCAGGTCGTGGCGACCGCCCCCGCCTCGGCCGAGCCAGGTCCTCGACCGGCGCCTGCCTGCGGGCGAACAGCGCGGCGACGTCATCGTCGGTGCTGGGCCGCGTCACTGCGATCACTTCCCGCGGCGGTTCATCCCGGGCCGTCCTGCGCGCGCACCGTCGGCTTCGACCTCGAAGTCGACGGCGTCGCGCACCTTCAGCGCGCCGAAGAAACCGGTGTAGGGCTTGATGCCGTAGGAGGACTGCACGACGGTTCCCGTCGCCCGGTAACGGTCCGGGCCCACCTGGCTGACCTGCAGCGCGCAGCGGCCGCTCGACCCCGTTCAGCGTGAAGGTCCCGTCGAGCGTCCCCCGTCGTCCCCGGCCGGTGCGAACCGGCTGGCGGCGAACCGCGCCTCGGGGTGCTGGTCGATGGACAGCACGCGCCGCGCCGTCGTGGTGATCTCACGCCGGTCCCGGTCGGTCAGCGGCTTGATCCCGCCGTTGCCCTCGCGGACGATCCACGAGGTCATGTCGATCCTGGCCTCGATGGACGCCGGCGTCTTGTCGTCATTGACGGTGAGCTCGCCCGACCACCGGGGCACGTCGATGACCAGGTCATGTCCGGCCCGCGCGCCCAGGCCCTCGCGAAACGTCCTGAGGACGATCCGGCCGTTGTCCGGGCCCAGCCGGTAATGCCCAGGGCTACCGCCATGACAGCACGTTAGGACAGTTATGGGGGAACGTCCAGCCCAACCAGCGGACATAGCTGTCCGGACGCGGCGGCGCGCCCTGGGAGCGAGGGGGCGGCGGCCGGTCAGGGAGCGGGGCGGCCGGTCAGCGACATGGGCGGCCGGTCAGGGAACGCCGGTCAGGGAGCAGCAGCTCGCCGAACAGCTCCTGGATCCGGCGCAGGTCCCGCATCCGGGCTCGGTCTCCCCGCCCACCCAGCGGCCGACCGTCTTCACCGACACCCCGAGCTGGCGGGCGGCCGCCTCGTGGGTCAGGCCCTCGCGGCGCAGGGTGGACGACATCCAGTCGGCGAAGGTTTCGGCCGGGCGGGCCGCCGGTGGCGGCGCGGGTGCCGGCGGTCGCGCGTGCGCGGCGAGGCGGCCGGGGCCGCGCCCACCGTCTGCGGGATCGGGTCGGTGGAGTGCAGGACGTCCACCTCGACGTGCTCGGGGAAGATGCGGAACGAGACCTGGATCGCGCCGGTCGGCCCGGCCGCGTCGAGCAGGGCGCGGAAGACGGTCTCGCCGACCTCCCGGTTGCCCTCCTCGGTCAGCGGCGACTCGGCCAGGCAGCGGCGGACGAAGTCGCGGATCTCGGGAATCCAGGATGGGCGGGCGGGGAACGTCTGGGACAGCACCACCACCGGGACGACCTCGATCGGCCCGTCCTCGGCCCGTCGTTCCGGTCAGGCACCGCCTGTCTCTCCCTCGCACAGCCCGGCCAGCACTGCGGGCCCTGTCGGCAGGTTACGTGCCGCCGACCCAGACCTGCCCTTTACCCGAGGCTCATCTTACTAGTGGTGCTCAACAGCAGGAATGATCGATCTTCTGGGCGCAGCCCGGTGCCGCGCCGACAGGACATTTGTGTCCACCAGATCGACGGTTCAGTCTTGTTCCGCCCCGACCACGGGTTTAGCATGATCGCGTCTGCACCTGGGTGTAGCCAGTCCGCTATGCGCCATTTTCCAGTGAGGAGGTGGCCCGGCATGGCCACTGAGACACAGACCAGCGACGCCTCGTCGGCTGGCTCCGCCGCCGAGCCCGTTGTCCACATCCTGTGGATGAACGGGGGCCTCGGCTGCGACGGGGACTCGGTGGCGCTCACCGCGGCCACCCAGCCGAGCATCGAGGAGATCGTGCTCGGCGCCCTGCCCGGCCTGCCCAAGGTCGCCGTGCACTGGCCGCTGATCGACTTCGAGTGCGGCCCCGAGCAGGGCGCCGACAACTTCATCGAGTGGTGGCACAAGGCCGACCGCGGTGAGCTCGACCCGTTCGTCCTGGTGGTGGAGGGCTCCATCCCGAACGAGGCGATCAAGGACGAGGGCTACTGGTGCGGCTTCGGCAACAACCCGGCCACCGGCCAGCCGATGACCACCAACGAGTGGCTGGACCGGCTGGCGCCCAAGGCTACGGCGATCCTCGCGGTCGGGACCTGCGCGACCTACGGCGGCATCCACGCCATGGCGGGCAACCCGACCGGGGCGATGGGCGTGCCGGACTACCTGGGCTGGGACTGGCGGTCGAAGGCGGGCCTGCCGATCGTCTGCGTCCCCGGCTGCCCCACCCACCCGGACAACCTGTCCGGAGACCATCCTCTACCTGCTCTACCAGGTGGCTGGGCAGGCGCCGATGATCCCGCTGGACGAGGCGCTGCGGCCGACCTGGCTGTTCGAGCGCCACCGTGCACGAGGGCTGCGACCGGGCTTAGCTACTACGAGCAGGGCGAGTTCGCCACCGAGTACGGCTCGCCCAAGTGCCTGGTCAAGCTCGGCTGCTGGGGCCCGGTGGTCAAGTGCAACGTGCCCAAGCGGGGCTGGATCAACGGCGTCGGCGGCTGCCCGAACGTGGGCGGCATCTGCATCGCCTGCACCATGCCCGGCTTCCCGGACAAGTTCATGCCGTTCATGGACGAGCCGCCGGGCTCGAAGGTGTCGGCGACCGCGTCCACCCTGTACGGAACGGTGATCCGCACCCTGCGCGGCTTCACCGCCAGAACGGCGGACGAGGAGCCCAAGTGGCGCAAGAAGGGCGATGACCTGCTCACGGGCTACCAGAAGACCTGGTGATGCTGACCGGCGCCCACTGGCGCGCCTGACCGACGCGCGACCGCACGGAGAGCGATGAGCGATGGCCAGCGACATTGTGGAGATGAACTGGGATCCCGATCACCAGGATCGTGGGCAGCCTCGGCATCTACACCAAGATCGATTTCAAGCAGAAGAAGGTCGTCGAGTGCCACAGCACGTCGTCGATCTTCCGCGGCTACAGCATCTTCATGAAGGGCAAGGACCCGCGGGACGCGCACTTCATCACCAGCCGGATCTGCGGGATCTGCGGCGACAACCACGCCACCTGCTCGGTCTACAACCAGAACATGGCCTACGGGGTGCGCCCGCCGCACCTCGGCGAGTGGATCATCAACCTGGGCGAGTCCGCGGAGTACATGTTCGACCACAACATCTTCCAGGAGAACCTGGTCGGGGTGGACTTCTGCGCGAGGATGGTCGGCCGAGACCAACCCCGGCGTGCTGGAGCTGGCCAACGACACCGAGGCGCCGCACGCGGCCGACCACGGCTACCGCACCATCGGCGACATCATGCGCTCGCTCAACCCGCTGGAGGGCGAGTTCTACCGGGAGGCGCTCCAGGTCAGCCGGTCCACCCGGGAGATGTTCTGCCTGATGGAGGGGCGGCACGTGCACCCCTCGACGCTCTACCCGGGCGGCGTGGGCACCACCGCGACGGTGCAGCTGTTCACCGACTACCTGACGCGGCTGATGCGCTACGTGGAGTTCATGAAGCGGGTCGTGCCGATGCACGACGACCTGTTCGACTTCTTCTACGAGGCCCTGCCCGGCTATGAGGAGGTCGGGCGGCGGCGGTGCCGACATGGTCTGCTGGGGCAGCCTCAACGACCCGGAGCACTGCGACTTCCGCTACGACCACATGACCGACTGGGGCCGGAAGATGTTCGTGACGCCCCGGCGTCATCCGGGACGGCAAGCTGCTCACCAACGACCTGGTCGAGATCAACCTCGGCATCCGGATCCTGCTCGGGTCCTCGTTCTACGAGGACTGGGAGGACCAGGAGATGTTCGTCACCCGGGACGCCGCTGGGCAACCCGGTGGACCGCCGGCACCCGTGGAACCAGCACACGATCCCCGGCCGCACCAAGCGGGACTTCGACAGCAAGTACAGCTGGGTCATGTCGCCGCGCTGGTTCGACGGCGAGAACTACCTGGCCGCCGGACACCGGCGGCGGCCCGATCGCCCGGCTGTGGGCGACCGCGCTGGGCGGCGCTGGTCGACATCGGCGGCTACGTCAAGTCCACCGGGCACAGCGTGCAGATCAACCTGCCCCGGACGGTGACGCAGGCCCGAGGTCAGCTTCGAGTGGAAGATCCCGGTCGACAAGAACGGCGCGCCGCTGTCCAACGCCATCGAGCGGGACCGGGCGCGGACCTACTTCCAGGCCTACTGCGCCGGCCGCGGCCCTGTACTTCGTCGAGCGGGCGCTGCGCCGAGATCCGGGCCTACCGCACCAAGACCTGGGAGCCGTTCACGCGTGCCGGACGAGGCCAACAGCTGCGGCTTCACCGAGGCGGTGCGCGGCGTGCTGTCGCACCACATGGTGATCCGCGACGGGAAGATCGCCAACTACCACCCGTACCCGCCGACGCCCGTGGAACGCCAGCGTCCGTGACTCCTACGGCACGCCGGGCCCGTACGAGGACGCGGTGCAGAACACGCCGATCTTCGAGGAGAACCCGCCGGAGAAGTTCAAGGGCATCGACATCATGCGCGCGGTGCGCAGCTTCGACCCGTGCCTGCCGTGCGGGGTGCACATGTACCTCGGCAACGGCAAGGTGCTGGAGAAGGTGCACTCGCCCATGACCGTCACCCTGTCCACCTGACCCGCCGGTGACACCACGGCGCCAGACGGCCCGCCAGCGGGTTCTCCGGCTGAGGAAGAGGCGAGACGGATGACCCGCGTACGGCAGGCCGGGGAGCGGATCGAGGAACTGCTCGCCACCCTGCGGTCCGCCAGCGGCGATGCCGCGGCGCCGCGGAGGAACTGGTGCGGCTGCTGCTCGGCCTCTACGGCGACGGGCTCAGCCACATCATGGACGCCCTCGCGGCCGAGGGCGTGGCTTAGCGGCGCGGTCCGTGACCGGCTGCTCGCCGATCCGCTGGTGGAGAGCCTGCTGCTCCTGCACGACCTGCACCCGCTCGACGTGGACACCCGGATCCAGCGCGCGCTCGACCGCGTCCGGCCCTACCTCGGCTCCCACGCCGCGGGCGTGGAGTACCTCGGCGTCGGCCCGGACGGGGTGGCGCGGCTGCGGCTGGAGGGCAGCTGCCACGGCTGCCCGTCGTCCACGGTGACCGTGCGGCTGGCCATCGAGGGAGCGGTGCGAGGACGCCGCGCCCGAGGTGACCGAGGTCGTGGTGGAGGGGATGACCGAGCCGCCCGGGCCGCAGCTGCTGCAGATCGGCAGGCGGCCGCCCGATGCCGCGGCCAGCGGCCACCCGGCTCCCCGGGCTGGGCGGGGCAGCCGGGGATCCCGGCTGGGTAGCCTGCCCGGCATCGGGCCGCCGGACGGGCGGCCGGTGGCCACCGATGGCGGACGGGATCCCGATCGTGGTCTGCTCGGTCCGCGGCACGCTCTACGCCTACTGCGACGCCTGCGCCGCGTGCGGCTCCTCGCTCGCCGACGGGACGCTCACCGGCGAGCGGCTCGACTGCCCGGGCTGCGGCGCTTGCTACGACGTGCGGTCGGCGGGCCGGAGCCTGGACGACCCGGACCGTCACCTGGACCCGCTCCCGCTGCTCACCGACAGCCAGGGATCCGGGTCGCGCTCCCGGCGGGGGCCGCGCTCGCCGGAGCCCGCCGGGAGGCGGTTCCCGTTGACCGGCCAGGGTAGCTCCCCGGTGGCCGGGCAGCGGGCCTGCGCCGCTTCCTCCAGCCGACCGCACCGCGCCGCCGGACCTGCCGGGCCGGGCGCCCCCGCCGTTCCCCGCGGCGCCGTGGCGCCGGCCCGGCCGGGCCCGGCCGGGCCCCGGGCCCGGCCGAGGAGGCCTGCGAGCTGTGCGCGGCGCCGATCGGCCCGGTCCACGGCCACCTGGCGGACCTGGAGAACTCCACCCTCAGCTGCGCCTGCCGCGCCTGCTACCTGCTGTTCACCGAGCCCGGCGCGGGCCGCGGCCGGTACCGCGCCGTCCCCGACCGCTACCTGCGCGATCCCGGCCCGGCCGCTGACCGCCGCCGAGTGGGCCGAGCTCGACGTGCCCGTCGGGCTCGCCTTCTTCCTGCGCAGCTCGCGGCGCGGGACGTCTGCGGCTTCTACCCGAGCCCGGTCGAGCGTCACCGAATGCACGCTCGACCTGGCGGCCTGGGCGCCGGCTCGGCCAGGCTCACCCGCTGCTGCCGGCCGCGAGGACGGACGTCGAGGCGATGCTGGTGAAGCCGCACCGATGCCGGGGTGGAGTGCTTCCTGGTGCCGATCGACGCGTGCTACGAGCTCGCCGGGCGGATGCGGTTGCTGTGGCAGGGCTTCGACGGCGGGGCGGAGGCGCGGCAGAGCATCGCCGAGTTCCTCGACTCCGGTCGCGGGCCCGCGCCCGCGACCTGGCCCCGGAGCCCTGACGTGGCCGAACTGGTCTTCGACTGGCTGGGCGCCCGGCCGAACGGTACTCGGCGGTGCCCGGCCTCACCCTGTCCCTGCGGATCAGCGAGACCAGCGGCCAGCCGGTGGAGCGCGATCGCGCTGCGGTGCCAGATCAGGATCGAGCCGCACCGCCGCGCGCTACAGCGAGGCCGAGGCGCGAGCGGCTGCACGACCTGTTCGGTGACACCGAGCCGGTGGGCGGACACGCTCCAGCCGCTCCAGTTCACCCACGGTGCGCGGTGATGGTGCCCGGGTTCACCGGGAGCACCGAGCTCGGACCTGCCGGTGCCGTTCACCTACGACCTGGAGATCGCGCGTCGACCCGGTACTTCGCCTCGCCTGGACGACGGCGACGTGCCGCTGCTCGCTGCTGTTCAGCGGGACCGTGTTCGCCATCGTCCGACGGCCGTGCTCCAGGTGCAGCCAGGTGCCGTGGAGCAAGGAGATCAGCTGCGGCCTGCCGGTCAGCCAAGGTGTGGCGCGAGGCCGTCGACGCGCACTTCCCCGACAGCGCCTGGGTCACGATGAGCCGTGACACGCTCGATGAGCTGCTCGCGCTTCAAGACCCGCCACGCCCTGCCCACCTGGGACGCCACCGCTGCGGGCCGCTGCTGACCCAGGCCTGACCGGGCCGACGGTTCCCGCCGATGACCCGGAGACGACCGGTGACCGCCGCCGCGAGTTCTGGCCGACGCCCGGCGGGTCGCCGACGCGATCCTGTACGAGGGATACCTGCTCTACCCCTACCGTGGCTCGGCCGCGCAAGAACCAGTCCGGTTCCAGTTCGGGGTGCTCATGCCCCCGGCCTACCGCGACGTCGGACGACTCCGAGCCGTCCGTCAGCCAGACCGAGTGCCTGCTCGGAGTGCCCGGACGACGCCGCGGTCACCGGTCATCGCCCGCTTCCTGCACCTGCAGCGGCGCCAGGTGGAGGCGGCGGACGGCGCGGGCGGCGTTCCGCGCCGGTGGCCTCGGTCCAGGTGGACGGCACCGAGGTGACCACCTGGGACGAAGCGGCCGAACGCGAGCACCAGGCGACCGTCCCGCTCGCGGCGCTGCTCGCCGGCGGGGTGGATCGCCGCCTTCGAGGTGCCGGGCAGCGAGAGCGCCGAGACGCTCACCGACCGCGCGGGCGGGCCGTCGGTCGAGCTGGTCCGGCGGCAGGCGCCGCTGGCCGCGGTTGATCCGCCTGCGCGCGGAACGGCTGCCCGGCCCCTACGGCGCGCTGCGGCTGCGGCTCACGATCGAGAACCGGACCCAGTCCCGACGGCCCGCTGCGGCGCCGGGAGGACGGGCTGCGCCTCGCGCTGATCGCCGCGCACGCTGCTGATCCACGTGCCCGGCGGCAGGTTCCTGTCGCTGACCGATCCCCGGAATGGGCGGCGCCGCACGCCGCAGGCAGTGCGTCAACACTGGCGACCTGGCCGGTCCTGGCTAGGCCCGGAGGACTGCACCGGGAGCTGGTGCTCAGCTCGCCGGTCATCCTCTACGACCACCCGCGGATCGCCGCCGAGAGCACGGGCGACCTGTTCGATTCGACCGAGATCGACGAGATCCTCACCCTGCGCACGCTCGCGCTGACCGACGAGGAGAAGCGGGAGGCCCGCGCCACCGACCCGCGCGCGGCCGACCTGCTGGACCGCCTGGACGGCCTGCCGCCGGAGATGCTGGAGCGCATGCACGGCGCCATCCGCTATCTCGGCCCGCCCGGCGGCGGCGGGCGCGGCGCCGCCGGGGAACGGGTGTCCCGGTGGCGGCAGGCGCAGGCGCGGAAGTGCAGCGGCATCCGCCGCAGGATCGTTCGGTGCCCTGGTGGGATCCGGGGTCGGACACCAGCGTCTCCCCGGAGAGCGACCACATCCTGATCGCGGGGGTGCGGGTGGCCCGCGGCAGCCGGGTCCTGATGCGCCCGGGCGCCCGCCGGGCGGACGCCCAGGACCTCTTCCTGGCCGGCCGCAGCGCCCTGGTGGAGGCCGTGCTCCACGACGTCGACGGCAACGTCCACCTCGCCGTCACCCCGGAGGACGACCCGGCCGCCGACCTGCAGCGAGTCACGGCCGCTTCCTGTACTTCGCACCCGATGAGGTCGAGCCGCTGGAGGTGCCGACATGACCGGCGCCCATCCGGCGGCCAAACCGCCGTTCCCGCGCATTCCGGGCCGCCCACTCATCCGAACCGGGCACAGGAGGAAGAAATGATCGGCAGGCTGATCAAGGCAGCGCTCATCGCGGTCGTGCTGGCCGCCATTGTCCAGTCGCTTCCTGACATCAAGCGGTACCTCGAGCTCCGCGAGATGTAGGCAGGCGGACCATGGAGACGGTGATCGGGTTTATCGTCGGCTACCTGGTCGGCACCAGTCAGGGCGCGGCTAAGCTGGCCAAGGTCCGCACGTCGGCGGAGGGCGATCAGGACATCGCCGGAGCTGCGCCGCCTCGCCGGTGAGGCGACGGGAATCGCGGGGATCGTCCTGAAGCAGGCCACTCCGCGGGGGTGGCGGGCGCCGCCAGCGAGGTCACCGGCAGGCTGCTGGGCTGGCAGGACGCCGAGCGGCCGCGCGCCGCGTAAGCCGTCTGAGCAGACCCGGTGCCCGGCCCAGCGGGCGGGTGCCGGGAGCCGGGACGGTCAGGCCGCCTCTTCCGGGCTGGGCCAGGCCGTCGCCGCCGGGTGCTCTGCCAGGTGATGCGGGCCCAGACGGCCCTGCCCGGCCGGGGTCGTGGTGATGCCCCAGTCGTCGGCGAGCGCGCGGACGATGCCAAGCCCGCGGCCGTGGGACGGGTCGGGGGCCGAGAGATCCAGGGCCTGCCACCGTCTTCGACCTCGATGCGGACGCTCGGCGCCCGGGCGGCTCTCGGTGCGGACGGTGAAGGTTCCGCCGGACCGGCGGGAGTCGCTGTGCAATCGGCGGCGTTGGTAGCCGAGCTCAGAGACGCAGAGGATCACGTCGTCGGCGACCGGGCAGCCGTCGAGCAGCCGCCGCACGTCGGCCCGGACCCGGCGGACGTGCTCAGGCCCGCCGGGATAGGTGCTCGCTGAGGCGCGGGGCCCAGCAGGGCGAGTGCTGCGCGTGCTCATCGGATTTTCCTTTACGGTCGCTTTCTGTTCACTAAAGCAGGAGCCTAAGCACCCCTTCGCTGATACATATCGGGCCATAGCCGCCCGGGCGGTCACAGCCGGTTCCCAGGGGCACGGGCCACACCGGCATACAGATCCGCGGCATGGGGAGCGGTCTGACGACCGCGGGGCGCCATTCGCTGACGGGGACCACTCGTGGCGGCACCAGGCAGGCCGCTGAACAGGGCGCCGACCTGGGCGTGGCTCCGCGCGCGACCAGCAGGCCTGGGACCAGGCCGTTGTATGCCGCCGACCCCGGCGGCCACCGGTCCGGGCGCGAAATCGCCGGTCAGGTGGAGATCACCACGAAGCTGCCCGGCGCCAGCCTCCGGGCCAGCGCGGCGTACCACCCCGGCCGGGTCATCGGCATCGGCCACCAAATGCAGCACCGCCAGCAGCAGCGCCGCCACCGGCCGGGCCAGATCCAGCGTTTGCGCCGCCCCGGCGAGCACAGCAGGCGTGTCGCGCAGGTCGGCCTCGGCGCGTAGCACGCAGGACCCCGCGGGGGCCGCTGGCGAGGCAGTGCCCGGGCGTGCAACCAGTACCTGTACTCAGTACTGATCGTCAAACGTAAGTCTGGGATCAGGTGGTCGTTATGTGACATGACTGGTGACGCGATGCGCATGCGTCGGGTCCCTGGCCGAGATGGCGCGAGTGATCCGATGCGTCGTGATTATTACGACGACCTGGACGCGCCGGTACCTAAGCTCGCTGGTGGTGGCGACGTCGGCTGTGGTGGCGGACGGGCGGAGGCGCGTCCTGATGCAACGTCGCGCCGATTCCGGGCAACTGGGCGCTGCCTGGCGGCGGTATGGAGATCGACCGAGTCGCTGACGGACTCGGTGATCCGCGGGTGAAGGAAGAGACCGGGTATGAGATCGAGGTAACCGGCCTCGTGGGTACGTAGCACCGACCCGCGGCACATCATTGCCTACAGCGATGGCGAGGTGCGCTGCAGTTCGACATCTGCTACACCGCGCACATCATCGGTGGCCAGCTTGCGATCAGCGACGAGTCGACCGGAGATCCGGTTCGTGGACCAGAGCGGGCTGGATGACCTCCCGATGCACGCATCCAGCGCCTGCGGCTCCGCCATTACCCAGAGAATCGCGGCTGTCCTCTACACTTGGATGAGCCGCAGCCGTGATATACGCCAGTGCGCTTCTTGGCTGGGTAGTTGAAGGAGCTCATGCCGGGGATGCAGGTGGCGTCATGACGGTGCGGGATTTGGCACGATGTGCCGTGACCGGATTCCTGATCGAGAAGGACGGCTCGGCGGCCAGCGCGGACAGCGCAGACGGTGCGGCGGCTGCTGGAGAAGGGCGAACTGCTCTGGCTTGACCTCTACCGGCCGGACGCGGACGAGCTCGGCATGCTGGCCACCGTGTTCGGCATCCACCAGCTGGCCATCGACGATGCCGCCCAGTTCGGGCAGCGCCCGAAGCTGCGAGGACTACGACGACTTCACCCAGCTGATCGCCTACGGCGTGCAGGAGGAAGCGACGACGCTGGTCGAGGTTCACTTCTTCTACCCGAGCGGTACCTGGTGACCGTCCGGCACGGCGATTGCGCCGCCTTCGCCGAGGTCGCGCAACCGGCTGGCCCACCGGGCCAAGCCCATCAGCAGGCTGCTCCTGATGCATCACATCCTCGACGAGCTGACCGACGGCTTCTTCCCGGTCCTGTCCTCGTTCGACGACCGCATCGACCAGCTGCAGGACGCGATCTTCGCCAAGCCGACCGACGAGCAGCTGTCCGGAGCTCTTCAAGCATGAAACGCTGGCTGATCGGCGTGCGGAAGGTGATCACGCCGCAGCGCGACCTGGTCGCCTCGCTGGTCGGCGGCGGTGGCCGAGCTGCCCGGCATGACCGCGGAGATCGAGCGCTACTTCCGGGACCTGTACGACCACCTGATCCGGATCAGCGACCTCGTCGACAGCTACCGCGACCTGCTGACCGGCTCGATGGACGCCTACCTGTCCACCGTGTCGAACCGGCTCAACGCGATCATGAAGCAGCTCACCGTCATCGCCACGATCTTCCTGCCGCTGTCCTTCCTCACCGGCTTCTTCGGGCAGAACTTCGCCTGGATGGTCCAGCGCATCGGCGGCCTGGCCGCGTTCCTGGTGATCGGGCTGGGGACCGAGCTGGCCGTCGTGGCGGGCATGCTGGTCGTCTTCCGCCGCCGCGGCTGGCTGTAGGGCATGCGGCGGGCACCGGGTCGGCGATGACGCGGTCACGGCAGGGGCCGCCCGCGACGGCCTGCTGGTGCTGCTCACCCTCACCACCGGCGCGGTGGACGCGTCCTGCTTCCTGCACCTGGGCAACGTGTTCAGCAGCGTCATCACCGGGAACCTGGTGCTGCTCGGGGTCGCGGCCGCGACCCAGTCGTCGTCGCTGGCGATCCACAGCGGGACGGCGCTGGCGGGGTACTCGGTAGGGGTGCTCATCGGGTGCGCCGATCGCGACCAGGCGGGCCAGCGGCGGTGAGACCTGGCCGCTCAGCGTGACCGTCACCCTGGTGGCCGAGTTCTGCGTGCTGGCCGCGTTCTCGGTTGGCTGGGAGCTGACCGGCGGCCGTCCCGGCAGCACGGCCCAGCTGCTGCTGATCGCCGCGCTGGCGGTGGCCATGGGGATCCAGAGCGCGGCCGTCCGGCAGCTGGGCGGGATGTCCACCACCTACCTGACCGGGACCCTGACCGCGGTGGTGGCGGAGCTGGCGACCCGCGACCGCAAGCCCGGCCTTGCCCGCAGCCTCGGGGTGCTCGCCGCCATCGTGTCCGGGGCCGTCGTTGGCGGCCTGGTCGGCAGAGCACGCCCCGGCCTGGCTCGTTAGCCGTCATCCTGACGCCGCTGGCGGTGGTCGTGATCGCCTCGATCACGTTCGAGATAAGCCCGGTGCCCGCGCTAGGCCCGCGCCGGGACCGGTAGGGCCGTCGCCCGCATGACCGCGCCACCTCCTGCTCTCGCTGCTCCACCGCCGCATCTCAGGCCGGAGAACCCGGTCTCACAGCCAGTCCTTGCGCTTGAAGACGAGGTAGAGCACCAGCACCGGCCACGATCGATGGCGGCGACGCGAGGCGGCGAAGCCTGCCATCTTCGCTGAAGCCGGGGTAGGGCACGTTCATCCCGTAGTAGCCGGTGATGAGCGTCGGGGACCGCGATGATCGCGGCCCAGCCGGTGACCTTCTTGGTGATGATGTTCAGCCGGTTGCCCTGGATGGTCAGGTTCGTCTCCAGGATCGCTCGTCACCAGGTCCCGCAGGCTGTCGGTCCACTCGGCGGCGCGCAGCACGTGATCGTAGACGTCCTGGTAGTAGGGCATCAGGTCGTCCGCCGCGACGTGCAGGTCGCGGCGCATCAGCGCGTTCACGACCTCGCGCATGGGGATCACCATCCGGCGGAGCAGCACCAGGCTCTTGCGCAGCTCGAAGCTGCGCCGCTGGACCTCGATGCTCTGCGCGACGTGCGTCGAACAGCTGGTCCTCCAGCGCCTCGACGGCCGTCGTCCAGGCTCTGGACCGCTTCGAAGTGGCCGTCCACGATGTAGTCCAGCAGGCCCGTACAGCAGGTAGCCGACCCCGAACCTGGCCAGGTCGGGGCTCGGCGTCCCAGCGGTCGACGACCGCGAGCCGATGTCCAGCCCGTCGTCCTTGCGGACCGTGATCAGCGCCTGCTCGGTGATGAAGGCGCCGAGTCTCGCTGGTGGCCAAGCTGGCCGGTGCCGGTGTCCAGCTGTGCCGCGTAGGCGGTCAGGAACAGGTGGCTGCGGTAGCGGTCGAGCTTGGGCCGCTCGTGCTCGTGGACGGCGCGTCCTCGACGGCCAGCGGGTGCGAGGCCGAACTCCTCGCTCAGCACGGCGAGGTCGTCGCGGTCGGGGTCGCGCAGGTCAAGCCAGATGGTGACGGCCCTATCGGCCAGGTGATCGCTGATGTCGGCGACACGGGAAGCCCTCGAGCTCCAGCCTCCCGTCCCGGTACAGCCGGGTGCGTGCCTGGCACCGTGGTCGGGCTGATGGCGCTGATGGTGGAGGGCGGCCACGGTGGCGGGGTCGTGGCCGTCGAAGGTGCGGGTCAGCTGCGGGCGGGCGCCCAGCGCGCCGCCGGACGTCCTGCTCTGCTCGCGTGACCCGCGGGAGTACAGCTGGGATACCTGTGGGCTCTCTGGGCCGGACTGCGGTGCGCTCATTGGGCTCTCCTGGACCCGTCATCCTCGCCCGTGGTCAGCTGGCGGGCGTGCGGTCACGGGCCTGCGGCAGTTCCGCCGCTATCCGTTTGGCTGCTGAGGCGGGGAGCAATGCGTAACCT
>ERZ1370068.1145-contig-11045_pt1 | contig 41516 bp, 63 predicted proteins | sample MGYA00561227_ERZ1370068 | MGnify/ENA primary metagenome ERZ1370068 (study PRJEB38410, sample SAMEA6850437) | metagenome | study: Metagenomic assessment of the ecological functions of the soil: analysis of the soil microbiota associated with the... | reverse complement strand
AGCACTTCGTTCAGTTACGTATTGCTGGTTTTGATCGTGCCGCCCAAATCAACCCAATCGAGGCTAAGGATGACGTCAGCTGCTGCAAGTGCCGCGCTTGCCTCGGCGTCGAGCCAAATCCCTGGCCCCCCGCGTGCAGAGGATGGTCCGTCGGGAAAACCGCGCCGAGCTTGAGATCTGTGATGACGCGGGCGCCGCATGCGCTCGCTTAGGGCCACGCGCATCTGCCAGGCTTCTAGCGTGCGCGAACCCCGGCCAGCCAACAGCACGGGCCGCTGCGCTGCCGCCAACGTGGTGGCGGCGTGGTTGATCAAGTTCGGGAGCGGCCGCGGAGGCGACAGGCGGTGTCAGGGCGTCCGACGTCAGAGGCCGGGAGCGGTGCGTCGAGTTCCGCTTCTTGCATGCCGGCGTCTGGATTGACATACCGCCGGCCCCTGCGGTGGCGTGTCCGCGATCCATTTGGCACGCGTAGCGCCTCGCGTGCCGCAGCCGGCGAGCTTGGTTGGTCATCCCATTTCACATAACCTCGCACCAGAGCACCCTGGTCGCGTGCCGTATGGATCCAATCGATCCACGGCCGCCGTTTCTCGGCATCGACCGGTCCGGTTGCGCCGATCAGCAGCACCGGCATGCGGTCGCACCAGGCATTGAATACGGCCATGGTTGCGTGCATCAAACCGACGTTGGAATGGACGGCTGCCGCCATGGATCGGCCCGTTGACACTTGGCCCAGCCGTGTGCGATCGCACGGCATGTTCTTCGTGCAGGCAAAGCGAGCAGCGTCGGTCGCTCATTACCGAGCCGATTGACGAGGCTGTCATGCAATCCGCGAAAGCTGGCGCCGGGGTTGAGGGTGATGTAAGCGATCTCGAGCGCGCGCAGCGTATCGGCGGCAACGTCGCTGCCAAAACGGGCGTCGCGAGCAAGAGGAGCGACCGGGCGTTCGCGTGCTGCTCGAGGCACTACAGTTTGGCCCTTCGCACCTGGACGCGTATCGATCATGCGTGCTCCCCTGCGCTGATACACTCGAGCTTGCCAGTATCCGTATGGCCCACAATAGTGGTGCGGGAAGCCGATCGTCCACCCGCGAACGGGATAGTGCAAACCCCTAGCTGCCACGGGCACCCGCGCTGCGCTCTGCGCCTGGGCAGCGGTGGGGTGCTCGCGGCCTCTTGCCACCTTCTTTGCCTAGCCATCGCCACCTATGGGCCCGCGGAATGGGATCGCACAGAGTTGGTGGAGCATGCGATCCAATGGCCTAGCGTTTGCCGGATTGCTCAGCTTCAACAAGGCTCCATAGTCAACTGAACGTCGCCGACCGACTTGCCCCTGCCGAGTTGGAGAAAAGAATAGCAGGCGATTGGTGCTCATCAGCGTCAATTTGTAATTCCCACCACTCGGGCCGGAAGATCTCAGAGTGTCATCCGATATTCTTCCGACCATTTTCATGACATTTGGCGGGGTCCGCGTAGAAGGGTGGGCGTCGGATCGTTGCAGGCAAAACAAACAAAAGCCATCCGCTGCTCCGGCCTTGTCGACCTTCGTGACAATCAATACGATCTTCCGGCCAGTCGAATTATCGGTCTCCCATACTCCCAGGAAGCGGCGCCAACGCGCAGGCACGTCATCACCCGGGACGCCGATCTGAAAATCCTCAAGCAGTATCCCCATAGCTATCTGCAAACACATGCGGGCCGAACTCGTTTCAAGGCCAACGCAGCATGAATGAACAACCGAACAAAAGTCGCTTTTACGTCCGCACTCTCTGAGCTCAAAGGGGCTCACATCGCCACGGTTTCCCACCGACGCAACGAGGGGAGACCACGGGTCCAAAGCCTTGTGGCAGCGCCGACCAGAGCGATCGAATTCAGGTGCCAAGCCAGGACTACAAACATTAGCTGTATGACGGGCTTAGGAACCTCAAGCCGTGTCGGCGCAGCCTACGTCAGAAGCCGACCTTGTTGCCCCGATCCCTTACGGCTGCGGTTGGTGGTAGATCGTGCCGGTCTATGGAAATCGGATCCTCGATCAGGTGAGGTTTCATGTCGCACTTCGGGACAATCAGTGGCCTGTGCTTGAGCGGTGCGCCTTTGGCGATTGTCTGGATCATAGGGGAGCCAATCGCGCCGGCCGGGCACGCGGTGGAGCCCAATGGGGTAGATCCGTCAGCTTGTTTTCCTCGAGTTTCATGCGCAGGAAGTTCTTGTAGTCTTTGATGCCAAGTGCACTGAAGGCATCCTGGTGCATGCCGAAGAGCACCGACGTGATAACCCAGTAGCAACCGAATATGAATGCTCGGATAACCCCGCCTATCAGGACGGAAATTGCAGCGTGCAGACAGTGCCGCCGTTGCGGCGATATAGAAGACATCGTGCTGATCCGTGACACACCGCCATGTTGCCGGACTCGGCCCAGTCGATACCGGCGAGGCAGTCCTGCGCGCGATCGACGCTTCCACTTCCTGTATCGAAGAACTCTCCCAGGAAGACCTTCGAATACAGCACGATGGTACCAATCACAGGATTGAATACCTTGGTGGTCAGCGCGGTGGTGATGGCAGCCACGTAGAGCAGCGCCATAATGTGGAACAGGAAGTGTACCGATCCCAGCACGACCTTGACGGTTCCGTTAAGCCATTTCAGGAACCGATTGGACGGCCTAGCATCTACATAGACCACGAGGCCGACCCACAGCCCCAGGCAGCATGATGAAGAAGACGGGGTCTCGCCTCCGCGGCTCTGGCGACTGCTGCCGCGTCTGCAGACCCGGATGCCACCATTGGCGGAGCCGACGTGTGGAACACCCAGGCATAGAAGAAGTAAACGAAGCCGACGAGGGCAGCAAAACCGCGGTTGTGGAAGGGAAGCCAGAGGTTCTTTGAGGGCGATGAGCCGGCTGAGGGGCCTGGAAGGATAGAAGGTCTTGGCGCGGAATGAATAGCTCTTTCTGCGGCGCCTCGAGGAGGAAGCTCGTTGCCCACGTTCAGGCGCTCCCTGGTTACGACCGGTGCTTCGATCTCGATCTCGTTCCGCTGGTCGTGCGTAGGGTGCGCGAACGCACCGCCCCCGCCCGACACGATTACGTGCATTGGCGGGGACCGCCGCGGGTCGTCGGAAATGTAGTGGCTATAATGGTGCAGGCCGCCGGCGATGATGGCGCAGATCTCTGCGTTCTGTCGCGCCAGCTCGCAGATTCTATTCAAGGCCTTGTATGCCGTCTTGGTCCAGTCTGGCGCATGCAGGATAATGACGACTTTCGGATTGACGACTTTCGGATTCTTGTGAATATCCATGCGTTCGGCAGCCTGCTTGAACGTGAGTCAATCTGACCAGAAAGTCGATGCTGTCGCCCAGGGCAACATCGACGCCCCAGATGTGCCAGTCGTACGGCAATTTGAGAGAAAAGTAGCTGCGCTGCTGTGTGCAGCGCCAGCCGCCGATAACCGTGGCTTTCATAGCAGAACCGCTGCGAGAACGCGGACAAACCGTCATACCAGTCGTGGTTGCCGGCTATGAAAAAGCTCCCTAGGCGGCAGGCTGCCGGGCTCGATGGTGAACGCGCAATTGTAAGGTTGCAGACAGCGGTTGCGGTACTCCTCGATTGTCGCATTTGGGTAAGCGAGGTCCCCGCCGAAAATCAGTATCTGACCGGCCGGCAGCTCTTCGGTCACGCCTCGCACTTTGAGCTTCTCGGCAGCCAGCAGCAGCGCCAAGGGCATAAGTTGCCTCAAAGCCGTCGCCGGAGATCGGCGACAAAGTCGACCCAGAGCGCCCCGTTGTCGAGCGACAGGCGCCGGGATGCGAGCTCGGCGTCGAACCCCTCGGTTATCGCGGCATCGCTGCGCGGGTTGCGGCACGGATTGCCCGGGCAGACATCGGGAGGAAAAATCGAATTCGGCCGATTCTGTGTCCAGCACGCTGTAGTCGTGGCGCCTCATCAGCAGGTCGCCCTTGTCGCCGTCCACGACCTCTTGCATGGGCCGCTGATCGGCATACTCTCCGATGATTGTCGAGATTAGGGTGCGAACGCCGACCATGCCGAGCACCAGCGGATCGAACCAATCGACCATTTGGGGCAGCTTGCCCCGGCGCAGCTTGTGTTGGAGGTCTTGACCCGGCGAAATCTTTTGGCCATACGCAATGCTCCCCTGTCGACAGGAAATGCCTCTTTACCGCCCTCGTCAGGTGAAGCCCCCGCGAACCGAAATTCTGCTCATAGCGCCAAACTGAAGTCACCACGTCGAGCCGGAAGCGAAAGGAAATTCCGGCGAACGGATGCACTCCGGACACACCTAGCCGCGCGCGCCGACACTCCTTAGAAATTTTGACCGAATGATCGACAGCCGCGTTGGCGGTGGGCAGTGCGTGCTCCTTGACGGCGCCCTTCGCTTTTCGTGATCCCATCGACAAGTCGCGTTCGGAAACGGGCTCGAGCGTCTTTTAGGCCACCTCGGCCGATCCTTTGGATCGATCAGCTCGCCATCGAACCGAGCGCAGAACAGCCCGCGCATGCTCGCGGTCAGCAAAGCAATGCACGTTGAAGCCATCCTTTGCACAAACGGATCGCCACTCAGTTCAAGGGCACGCGGATGCCGTCGAGGCAATAGACGATCAAACACCCGGTTGGTCCACATGGTCCATATGGACTACACACTCAAATCATATGGAATTTGGATGATGGAAGGAGAGTTAGAGGTCCGTATGGACTGAAATGGACCGGCTCACCTTCGCTGCAGGTCACGTGGCCGATCCCGGCGAACTGCCCCAGTGCTGCGGCGCCCTCAGAAATGAGAGCGGCGTGCGCCTTGATGGCCAGCAGCCCGTGGCGCAATGGCAGCGCGATGATGGTGATGATGATGCCCGGAGCGGCACCGACCATCGCCGCGATCAGGGCTGCCGTACCATCACCGGATAGGTGATACCGGCATCGAAAGACAGTATGGCTCGACAGAGCATCGCGAACTGGTCGACCACCAGTTACTAGCCTGAATAGTTGCCGTCGGGAAATATCGGGTGAGCGCCGGAGTGCGCTTGCCGCGCTGCTGGGTATCATTGCCAGAGCAACAGCCCTGCAAGATGAGGCAGGTCATGAGGAACGTTACGCTGTGTCTGATCGCCACGTGGATCGCAATATCCGCCCTTACGTCCAGTGCCCAAGCGGCTACCTTCGGATCGTCGGCGTGGTGGCAGCAGATGGATAGTGATGGGCGCGGCGGTCGTGGCGGCTGAGCCGTGTCCGGGTTGCCATCGGTGCGCGGCGGGAATGAGCAGGCTAGCTAACAATTGTATGCGTCCAGGATAAAACAGGTCACCCCGGTCCGGGCCACTTCTTCCCTTCGCTAAGGCCCTGCGGGTGCTAGCCTCGCACATGCGTCTGGACCCATTTTATGCACCCTTCGCTCCAGCCTTTTTGGATTGGCGCAACACATGCTGGAACAGTACGCGGATGCGGTGGCCCCACTTCGCGAATGCATTGCGCGGGCACCCAGCTTCCGGCCCGCCGCATCTCTGGCTAGGCGGCTACGTATGCTCGCTTGGGACAAATGCGAGAGGCACGGGAGGGAGGTAGCCGAAGTTCTGCGCATTGAGCCCACATACACAATCAATGGCACTTCAAGACGCCTCATGGATTTCAAGAATGCAAAGGATGCGACACACGTCTTCGCCGGGCTTCGCAAGGCTGGATTGCCGGAAACATGAGCAATCACTTGCTAATAGGAACACAGCATCCGCGGGTTCGACCGCCATGCAGCTAGCGCATTGGCGGTGCATAGTGAAGTCCCCCTTTGGTCCAGAGATTGTTCTGGCTGCGGTCGATTTTGATCCGAGATCCTACGCCAACGTTGCGATCAAAGATCTCGCCGTAGTTGCCGACGGCTTTCACGATCTTGATGACGAAATCGTTGTCAAGGCCGATGCCTTTGCCGAGATCACCGTCCCGACCTAATAGGCGCTTCATGTCTGGGTTTGTCGAGACGCTCATCTGATCGACGTTTGCCTGCGTTACACCCATCTCCTCGGCATTGAGCAGGGCAAAGTGAACCCACTTAATGACCGTAAGCCATTGCGAGTCGCCCTGTCTTACAGAAGGTCCCAATGGCTCCTTGGAGACGATCTCAGGCAGTATGACATGCTCGTCGGGCTTTGGCTGACCTACGCGAACCGAATAAAGAGCCGACTGGTCGGTCGTATAGACGTCGCACCTGCCAGCCGGATAAGCCTGCACAGCTTCGTCGAGCTTTTCGAATACGATTGGCCTGTAAGTCATGCTGTGCGACTTGAAGTAATCCGCCAAATTGAGTTCGGTCGTGGTCCCCGTCAACACACACGGTCGCTCCGTTGAGTTCCTTAGCCGACCGGACCTCAGTGAAGCTTTCACCATAAAGCCTGGCCGTCGTAGTAGTTGACACCTGCGAACGACAGACCGAGCGTGCTCTCTCGAGACAGCGTCCACGTCGTGCTCGGATCAGAACATCGATTTCACCCGACTGCAGGGCGGTGAAACGCCTCTTTGGCTGTCGTCCGGCACAAATTTGACCTTCTTGCCGTCGCCGAAAATTGCGGCAGCAATGGCCCCTGCAGTAGTCAACGTCAAGGCCAGTCCAGTTACCCTTGTCGTCCGGGCTGACCGAAGCCAGCAAGGCCGATGTGAACGCCGCAACTCAGCGACCCGCGCTGCTTAACAACCTCGAGCACCTTGCCTTGCGCTCCCACGGTCGGAGTGCTTGCGATCAGGCCAACCCCGGTCGTAACAGCAAGTATGCTGGCTCTGAATGCCATGCGCGTTCTCCTTTGTGCCGCCCCCGCGGTCCAAATGAAGCTTCGTCGAAACGGTGGCCAATCGATGGTTCAGCTAAACCACATCGGAGGTCTGTTGTGGCTGTGAAGTTTTGGCCGAAATTTCCCTGACCGCCCACTTCTATCGCTCACGCCATAGGGGTTTTTGTGACGTCGCCGCAACGAGTGGCTTCATGAGTACGGTGCGCAACTGTGCAGATTGCCAGAGGTCTCCTCGCATCAGCCAAGACTTTACTGGCCCGGTGGAATGTCCGTTTCCGCGCCCTGGCCGCGTAAAAACGGGCTGGAGAGGTGTCGGCCAGAGTTGTGGGACGAGTACTCAGCGATGCGACCGTTTCGAGCATATTTTTCCGATTTCGATCTTGAGGCAAGTGTGGTGCGTCCCTGAGGCTTCGTGAAGGGCTCAGAGATCGCGCAGCCGCGCGAGTCGGGGGCGTCTTAAGCCCTCATCGCCGCGATCAACGGCTTGACGCCCACGATGTTCATCACGCGCGTGAGATTGTAGGCGAGCACATGCAACGCCATCTCGGTTGCGACCTTCGGCAGGCGCTTCATTAGGAAGTGCGTCGCGCCCATGCTGCATCTTCAGCGTGCCGAACGGATGCTCGACCGTCTCGCGCCGCTGACGCATGGCCTGCGGGTTCTCATCGAGACGCTTCTGCACCGCCTCCAGCACGTGCTCATGCTCCCAGCGTGTGATGCGACGCTGCGCGCCGGTCGTGCAGCGATGCTTGAGCGCGCAGTGGCGGCACGCATTGGTCCAGTAGCGCCGCAGCTTCTGCCCCTTCTCCTCGTTCGTGTAGTAGTACTTGAGCTTCTCGCCGGCCGGACAGCGATAGACATCCTCGTCGCTGAGATAGACGAAGTCCTGCTTGCCAAAGCGGCCCTTGCCTCAATGCCGGATGTCATCGGTTTTGGAAGCGTCACCGAGATGCCAGATTGATCGCATGCCAGGATGCCTGCCCTCGGGCCAGTGGCCACAGCCCTCGATGCGACGCCAGGTCAAGGCACGTAGGTGCGCTGTCTCCTTGGATCCGCAAGCGCGGTTGGTTGCCGGCGGTGGATGGTGCAGCCGATGTTACCTCGGTAACAGCGGGCTGGATCAGCACTATGTAACAACTCCTCACCTTGCACCGCAGCGGGCGATTGTAAGAGGAGCCCGGTGGGCACCGAACCAGAGGAGAGATACCCATGAAGACCATCCTGTCCGCCCTCGTTGTGCTTTCAATCATCGCCGGCGTCGCCAATTCGGCCAGCGCCTTCGATGCCAAAGACTTCTACGAGCAGGTCGATCGGAACCACAACTGAGGTGGCATGGCCACGTCGGTCTCGCCGGGCTCGAGTTTGGGACGAAGAGCGAGACGAAAATGTGCTCGCTCCCGTCCCTTCACTTGGCGAAGTACGCGACCAAGTGGGTTGCACTGGGCCGCCCGCACGGACCAGCCGTGTCTGTGGTGCCACCGCTGTAACGAGGCGGGGCCAATCGAACTCACGGGTGCCGCCAGCCCGGACTAGCTGGCACGATCCACCGTCGTGACACAGGCCGTGACATGGGCAATTCCGCCTCGTCGGGATTGGATTGCTCTAGGATTGGCATGACCGGCCCATGGCCAACCGATGCCTCGTCAATCTACAATTTCGCTTCCATCTTGTGCCCAAGGTGGAATTGCCATTCCATCGCTCTTGGCCGTGACCACTACCGGATATGCAATCCGTGGGTCGACGGCAGCGCTTCGTGCCGATCGAGAGCGCCGAGCAGCAAGCTGCACTGTTGCTTTACCGCACGCGCGATCTTTTGATCCGGCAGCGCAGCGGCCTGATCCAGTTTGATCCGAGCACACTTTTCGCAGTTCGGCATTGTGGCCCGCCGCGGCGTGCGGCCTCTGGTGTGGAGGTCTGTGGGATCCTACTTGCCGGCCAGTGTGACATCCTCGTAAGGTCCCGAATAGGCGTACCCTGGGATCAGGCCAAAGCCGGACTCGGCCACACGGGGGCCGACTCCGTTGACGAATGCCTGCTGCCATAGATGTGCGTACATCGCCTTGTCGTGCACGATCTGCTGCATCTTGTGCAGCTGGCCCTCGCGCTTCTTCAGGTCGAGCTCGGCGGCTCTGCTGCTGGAACAGCTCATCGAGCTCGGGGTAGCTGCCGTAGACATAGACGCCACCCTTGACCACGAAGGTCTCCATCCGCGTGGCGGCATTGCCGAAGGCACCGCTCGCCCCTTGGATCAGGTTCTTGAAGCTCTTCTCGCCATAGCCCTTGAAGAACGCAGCGCGCTCCAGCGGCCGGAGCTTCGCCTTGATGCCTACCTCGGCCAAGTTGTTGATCACCGCTTCGGCTAGGTTGCCATAGGCGACGTCGCAGTAATAATCGCCGGCGTCGAACCCCTGGGGAAGCCGGCCTCGGCGAGCAGTTTCTTCGCCTTAGCCGGATCATAGACCGGCGCCGGTGGTTTCCAGTAGTAGTCGAAATTCTCCGGCACGATGCTGCCGGTGTTGTGGGCCAAGCCCAGCGCCAGCGCCTGATTGATGGTCTTGGTGTCGATTGCCAGGATCGCCGCCTGGCGCACGCGCACATCGTGCCAGGGCGACTTAGCATCCCACTGGTCGGGAAAGTAGAGCCAGAAGGTGCCGTTGACGATCGGCGCCTTGAGCTTGAGGTTCGGCGTACGCTGCAGCTCCTCGGCGATCTCGCCCTGAAGGCTGTAGGCAATGTCGACCTCGCCGCGCTTCAGCGCCGCGAGCCGTGTCGCCTCCTCCGGGATGACCCTCAAGCACCAGGCGCTTCACGCTGGGCATCTTGCGCCAGTAGCCCTCGAACGCCTCCAACAACCAGTTCCACGCCTGGATTGAATGAGACGAACTTGTAGGGACCGGCGCCGATCGGCGCCTTCTTGAAACCCCTCCTCGCCCACCTTCTCCACATACGCCTTGGGCACCACCCAGCCGGCGCCGGTGGCGCTGGCATAGAAGGTGAGAAAGTCGGGCCAGGCGGTTTTCAGCTTGAAGCGCACATGACCCGGATCTGGCGTCTCGATCGACGCGACGCGGCCCTTGATCTGCGCCGCCTGGGCGCCGCGGTAGCGCTCGAACGAGAATTTCAACGTCATCGGCGGTGACGGGAGTGCCGTCGTGGAACTTGGCGCCCTTGCGAATGATCATGTCGTAGGTGAGCTTGTCGTCACTAATGGTGACGGATTCAGCCAGGCTGGGTGCAAGGCTGTTGCCGGGCATCGGCTTCACCATCGCATCGTGGACGGCGTAGAGCATCATGTAGGGCGTGATGATGCCGGAGGTTTCCGCCGGGTCGAACCAGGTAGGGGCGAGCGTCACATGCACTGCCCAGGTGAGCTGGCCATCGGGGCCGGCGGCTCGGGCGGAGTAGGGGACGCCCAGCACCAGAGCGGTGGCTAGAGCGAGAACGTGGCGGCGCGTTGGGCGGCGCTTGTTAACGCAGGGCCCGTGCTTGCTGCGGGAAGATGAGTGAAAAGGACATCGGGACTGGCGAGACTTGCAGCGAGCTCATGATGCTTCCCTTCGATCGTGGGCAAACGCAGAGCACCTACTGACAGATTGTAGCTTCGATAGTACCCCGTGCGCAAAGCGACAGATTTCAACTTGCCCAACATAGGCAAATGCCCAAAAAGCGCCTTGTCCTCAAGATGGGGTAAAGCCTATTGCGTTTGAATTGTTGTTGCACGGATTTGGACTTGGTGCACGCACGACAAGGGTAGGTCCGCTTGACGGCAACAAGCAGTTTTGTGGTGATCAGTATAGGGACGCTACCGGATGCAGATGGGCGCCCTTTTTCGTCGGTAACATCCGCACCTCGGGCCCTGGCAAGAGGCATCTACTATTTTACCCAAAGGGTCAGCGGAACCGGTCCTGTGTCCGGGCAAATCATCATCCCCTTGTAAGAGCCCGACAAGATACCCCCATAGCTACATACGACACCTGCCATCGATAGCGTCGCGCTCAGTTCAGATCGCGAGGCTGATAGCGATACGCGCATTTCACCATTCTTCTCCACCGGACCATCCTGTGTACACAAACCGACATGCGTCATTGTCAATGGTCCGAAGAACTCCTTGGTGCGCGGCGAAGCGATTTCCGTGACCGTGGCCGTCAACTCCCACTCGCCCAGCACGCCGGCATAGCCGAAAATCTCAAGAGGCTGCGCGCCGGTTGGCGCGGCAAGAGCACCCATCCCAATAAGGAGCAAGAGTGTTCTCACGATCGGCTCTTGGGCTCTATCGCCGCACACTGTCACGATTTCTTCAAGAAGGCGCGCGCGTCGGCAATTTCCGTTCGCGTGCTATCTGCATCTCCTGCGATGGCGACGATCTTCTCATAGTACTGCCGCGCCTTAACCATATCGCCGGACTTTTCGGCGGCTTTGGCCGCGCTCGCGAGCGCGCCCAGGCGGTTTGGTTCCTTCTTCAGGGTCGATTCGAAGCAGGCAAGCGCCTCGTTTGCCATCCCGCGCTCAAGCAGCATGACGCCATAGAGTTCGCGCGCCGGCTTTGGCACGCCCGGGCGTCACTGGATGCTTCTCGGTCTTGTCCTCGGCATCGGCGGCCAAGCTCATGGCCTTCAGTGCATCGGCGTATTTACCCTCGGCATAAATCGCCCAGGCAGTGGCAATCTTCTGCTGAATATCGACCTGCTCGGACCAATAGGCGTCTTTCGCCTCGCGCAGCTTGTCGCGCAACTCTCCGAGTTTCATGATCTCCGGCTTGGCGGCTTCAGTGTTGCCCGAGCGGGCTGCGCCGAGCGCGCGCGCCAAGTGCGTGATGGCTTCCACATGAGCAAGTGGGGTGGGCCGAGATCTGAAGCGCCGCCGCGGCGTTCCAGTCTCCGCGTTCGATCGCGTAGCGTGCGGGCGAAGCCGCCAACGCATATGGCCCGGCGATGAAGGTCTCCGGTGAAGCCCGAGACTCGGTTCATCTCGTCCATGACGGCCTTGGCCTTGCCATCTTGCCCAAGCTGCAGATAGGCGTAGACCAGGGTAGTCCATAGCGTGCAGTTGATCGTGCCCCTCGTTATTGCTCTTCGCCACACGCGCCGCCTCTACGTTCGAAGCGATCGACTCGCTCCAATAACCGACGCGTGTGAAAATATGCGACGGCATATGCTGTGCATGCGACGCCTCGGGCGCAATCTTGGCGTAGCGCCGTGCCGCGTCGAGGCCCTTCTCGGCAATCGGTGGATAGTCGTAGAGATGGATCAAATAGTGCGCTATGCCGGGATGCTGTGGCTGGCGCTTGAAGATCGGCTCCAGAATGGTCGCACCTCTGAGTTGGTTGGCATAGGTCTTGTCGGCCGGCGAAGCCGAGGTGCTGAGCGCCAGCGCGTAGTGGATCTGCGCCTCGTCGTCGTTGGGATAGCGCAGCGCCAATTGTTCCATGGCCTTGGCATAGGCCTGAATGCGGCTGCGGTGATCGACTTTCTCGTAGTCGGCGTACATAACTGCGAGTGCATCGAGATAATCGCGCTCGCGCTGGGTCTTGGCACCGATGCTCCTTCCCTTCGCCAGGGCGGCCGCGCCCTCGGCGAGGTTCTTGGCTGGCGTGGGGCGTGCGGATTCAACAGCAAGGCTCAGCCCAATGCCCCAGTAGGCGATACCGCACCCAGGATCGGCCTTCAGCACATCCTCAAAGAACTTTGCGACGCGCGGTACCAGAACGAGTGCTGGTACAGCATTGCCTGGTCGAAAAGGCTTTTGCGCGTCCGGCGTGCACGAAGTCTCGAATTGCACGGCGCCGAGCTTCCTATTGTCCACTTGCGCGAAGGCCGGTTGGGCCAGCGTAAGTCCCGCCGTTGCCGTGACGGCAAGCGCGAAGGATGTACGGATCATGGTCTTACCTACGTTCCCGCTGTTGAGGTCTCCCGCTGATTGCGGCAAGATGACCGGGCCCGACAAATCTCGCGTCAACGGCCCGGCAAGTACCGGAAAACTTCCGGGAAATTTCCGGGAAATTTTAGTAGGCAGGGTGACTGGTGGCCGCGGATCGTCTGTTTGCTTTTGGTTTATTTCGCTTCAATCCACGAAGCGGGCAGCTGTGGCGCGAAGGGAGCGAGATGAAGCTCACACCGCGCGTGGCGGCGGTGCTCAACGTTTTGGCCGAACGGTCGCAGGAACTGGTTACCAAGAAGGACCTGTTCGAGCGCGTCTGGGGTGGCATCGCAGTGAGCGACGACGCGCTCACGTCTTGCATCCAGGAGCTGCGCGGGGCACTCGGCGATGACTCCCGGCGGCCGCGCTATATCGAGACGCTGCACCGGCGCGGTTACCGCTTGATGGTCGAGGCTAGCCTGGACCATACAAGTAGTGCCGCCACGCAGCTGCGGGTGTCCGCTCCCGAACCGTCGCGGTTGGTTGGACGCTTCGCGGAGCTCCAGGAGCTTGCCCGCAGCTTCGACCTTGCACGATCGGGTCGGCGTCAGCTCCTGTGCCTGACTGGGGAGCCCGGTATCGGCAAGAGTGCGCTCGCCGATACCTTTCTGGATCAGCTGCGAACGACGCACCCGGTCGAGATCGCGTATGGTCAATGCCTTGATCATCACGGTGTCGGTGAGCCGTATCTGCCGCTAATTGAGGCCTTCGCGCGGCTCGCTGGCGACCAAGACGGCAGCACGGTCCGGGAGATACTGTCAAACCAAGCGCCTAGCTGGCTTGCGCAGATGCCCTCTCGTGGACTCGCTCGGAGCGCCGCGTATTTGAGAGCGCGCAGCCGCGCAACGCGCGAACGCATGATGCGAGAACTGACGCTTGCAGTTGAGGCGATCGCCTCGGACATTCCGTTGCTGCTGAAGCTCGAAGATATTCACTGGAGCGATGTGTCCACGCTCGACTGGCTTGCTCACGTGGCACGCCGTCCTGATCCCGCTCGCCTCCTGGTCCTGGCGACGCTTCGGCCCGCCGACCCGGCGGGTGCCAAAGTGGGACCTCGGTGCGCTCGTGACCGAACTCGCCGTACACGGATGGTGCAGGAAATCGCCCTCACACCGCTCGGTCTGCCGGCTATTGAAGACTATTTAAAAGCCCGGCTGGGACGTGAAGAATGCGCGACAGAATGGCGCGAAATGGCGCCTTTGCTGTTGGAGCGAACGGGCGGCAATCCGCTCTTCATGACAAGCATAGTCAACCACCTTGCACAACCGGAAGGGCCCAATCGAACGCCTGCGGCAATCATGTCGATCCCGCAAGACGTGCGGCGCTTCATTGACCGGCAGATCGACGAACTTAACGAGATTGACTGCAACCTGCTGACTGCCGCCAGCGTCATCCGCCGCGAATTTGCAGCCCCCGCTGTCGCTGCCGCGCTGGAGATCCCCGGCGTCCAGGTCGAAGCTACCTGCGCCCGTTTTGCGCGACAGGGTGTGTTCATCGTCAAGTCCGGATCGACGATGTGGCCAGATGGCACGTGTGCGGAGCTTTTTACCTTCCGACATGATCTCTACCGTGAACTCCTCTACGAGCGCTTGCCAGCAACACGCCGGGCGGTGAGCCATGTACGTGTCGGCAATCGGCTCGAGGCCGCCTGGGCCAACAGGCTCGACGCTATCGCAGCCGAGCTGGCAGAGCATTTCGAGCGTGGCAACGAGTTTGTGCGCGCGATCCCGCACCATCAGCGCGCAGCGAGCAAGGCCTTGCGCCGCAGTGCCAGCGAGGAGGCGATTGGCCATCTGCGGCGAGCGCTCGACGCCATCGGGCATATCGCGGATGGCGCCGAGCGGATTAGGATCGAAGTGGAATTACGCATTGGCCTCGGAGCTGCCTTCATGGCGACCCGAGGATTCGGAGCGCCGGAAGTGCTGGAGGCCTATTCAGAGCAGAGGCGCTATGCGACCGGGTGGGCGAGCGCGCGGATATTTTTCCCGCGCTGTGGGGCCAATGGCTGTTTCGCTGGGGGCGAGGCGAGGTTGGACGCGGCCTGGCGGTTTGCGAGAAGCTATTGGCGCTAGCCGAAAAATTTGGCGATCCTGGCCTCAAGCTCCAGGCTCATCATGCCGCATGGGCGACCTCGTTCGGTAGAGGTCAATTGCTGGAAGTCCGCGTGCATGCGCAGGCTGGACTCGCTCTCTACGACGCGCAGGCCCATCAAGCCATGGCGTCGAGCTATGGCAACCATGACGCGAGCACCTGCGCCCAAAATTTCATGGCGTTGTCGTTGGCGCTCGCCGGTCGTGAGGACTGGGCACGCGCGACGGCGGACCGTGCGCTCGCCATCGCAAGGAACCTAAATGATCCGTTTTCTCTGGCCTTGACGCTCTATTTCGCGTCCGCAACCGCGCGAAGTGCTAGGCGACGTGGGGCTCGCTACGCAGCACGCGGAAGCGAGCCGCCAACTCGCGATTGATCATGATCTTGTGGTGGCAGAGCGTGGAGCACGGGCGTAACTGGATGGTGCGCGGCTGAATGTGGGGACTCCGATCGCGGTATTGCGCTGTTGACAGACGCGATCGCCGTGCTGCAGGCCACACAATCGCGCTTACTCCCTTTCTTATCTACTCGGGTTATTGGCCGACGCGCATATGAAGGCCGGACACCATGACGACGCCATGACAGCCGTAGACGAAGGGATCGCACTCGTCGAAGCAAAGTGGCGAACGCTACTACAGCGCCGAGCTGCATCGTCTGCATGGCGAGCTTTTAGCTCGTCCGCCGCGTGGCGAGTACAGGAAGGCTGAAGCGTCGTTCCGCGCCCGCCATCAAGGTGGCCGAGCAGCAAGGAGCCGCGGCGTTGCAGAAGAAGGCGATTGAAAGCTTGCACCGCTGGTAGTGGACAGCCGCGTGGATCATAGGGAGGGCTGTCAGCTAGCTCCGTGATCAGCGGCGGAAGTGGGAACGCAAGGGGCGCCGTAAAGGCCATCAGAAGCGCACGCAAAAGGCGCCGAGGCGGAGCGAACTCAGAAATTTAAGCACGCGCCGGAACGTGCATGGCCAGAGCCGAGAGGCGTAGTGCATCCCACCCTACCGCGGGGGCTGCTGTCTATACCCATTTCACGACAGCAGGGTCACCACTGAATGTGATATGGGCCTCGTTCCCTGCCGTTGGAAGTGACACTTTCGCTCCGCCTCTTTTGGACGCTCCGCCCGAGAGCGATCAGCTGGCCGACTACGACCGTGAACACTTCGCGACCTACCTCTTCCTGCTGGACTGGTCAGCGGCGATGGTAATTGGTACGGCGAAATCCATCACCTTCTCGGTTTGATGATCGGACATCGATGCACGCTAGCGTCACCTGGACTGAAGCAAGCTGGCTGACGCGCTCGGGCCAATCAAGGCCAAGCTCCTCGGTGGCGCTGGCCGCATCAAACCGCGGCGCAGCTCTGGACCAGTGCTCCGGCGCGTCGCCAGTTGACCGCTGCAAATTCTCGATGGTCGGAGAACGCCGCTACTCAGGTACAACGGCGACGTAGCCGTCGAACAGAAACACCTTGGGCAAAACACCTGACGCAAAGACAAGGGGGGCCGCTGCGCAAGAAAGTTTCTACATTGGCAACACCGCGCATCAGTGAACGAAAATTCTGGCCGCAATGCGCCAACCGCGCAATGGCGCGACTTCGACTAATCACCCACTACACATCATGTGAGCGGCGAGAATGTCTAGGTCATAGTGCTCGATAACAACGGTCGTTTATGGTCGCCGACGCATGCTCGATCATTGCTGCTAGCGCCTTGGTGTCCACTAGCGGATTTTGCACTTGGTGCGTATTATTAGCCAATCTCATGACACAGTTTTGATCGTCGCGGCTGTGCATGTCTAGGAGATCTTGTTAGCGGTGCTGGCGGTCATCTGAAATCGCCAGTCCTGCCGGTACATGACCCGCACAAGCTGTCGTTGCGCCATGTTCGAGACGCTCTTTGGCGCATTGTGCGCCTCTGGCCGCGCGAGGACCTTGCGCGAGCTAGCCGATGATGATCCGAAAACGCCGCTCGAACAACTGATGACTGACGAAACAGGTCTGCAAGTGCGAGTTGCTCAGGTGCGGACCCCGCTCACTGAACGGTCTCGGCATTCCCCCGCGTCAAAGCATGGCTGAGAGAGAACAAGGTTGAGCCAGATGCTATCCGAAAGGGGCCACGCGGGTATTTTACGTTCCCCAAGCGGCAAAGGATGGGGGAGCGCGGAATGCCGCCGAGACATGGCCACAACTGAGAAGCGAAGTACAGCCAACCCGACCCCCAGAGGGTTGGGTTCACCGCCAATGAAACTTCAGTGACACCCGCTTCTTCTACTAGCTGATAGGGGACGCCAGCAGTGAATTCTGCTTGCGCAGGATAGCCGCAGCCTCATTGAGTCTGGCTGCAAGCGCAGATGAACCGCCGCTATCAGGATGGTAGAGCAACATCCTTTCACGATATGCCCGCCGCACGTCGTCCGCACTTGCGTTTTCGCGAAGTCAAGCAAAGCGAGCGCGTATTCTGGCGTCAGCGGGCCTTCAAATACCAGAAGCTCTCGCCACGACGGAAACTCCCGACTGAGATGACGTTCCAATAGCTCTGCTGCGGGTGCGTCTAGCGAAAGCCACCCCTGCCACAGGAGCGCCAGGCCAAACGGCGAAAGATGCGCAATTGCTCGCGCGGCGTTTCGCTTAGTGATGTCCCGCAAGTGATACGCGTCGGGTACCGTTTGATGTTCGTGGAATGCGCGAAAGATGATCAACGCATCAGTTAGGTCCAAGACTTCGCGAGCAAAAACAACTTCCGAATTGCCAGCTGATCCTGCAACACATTGCAGCTCCGTCTTGCCCGATCCTTTCCGACCGAGCACATAGTGCGACATCATATCTTCCGACTTAGTCCTCCACTCGACCACCAAAGCGTCTCGGTTGCCTAGCGTCTGTACAAAGTTTTGATCGTCGAGTACGAGGACCACAAACGACCTATGGCCGGCTTCTATGCGCTCAAGCACACCGGCGATTTGGTGCCACGAGGCGTTCTCGATGTCTGGCTCACTTTCAGCCAGTACACGAAATGACGTCGCGTTGCGGCCTACTGCAGCCGCATTCCCTATAACACCATGCATACCCGCGATCCCGCTCCACATCGCACGGATAGAGTGCGGCGCGACAAGCAAGCCTGCTAGAGATGCAATGACAAGGACTGGTTTTAGGTCAGCTGCGGTTGGACCGCCACGGTAGGACTGCGCGGTCGACCGACTTCACTATTTGCCCTGCCCTAGGATCTGCGCACCCGCTTGCCCCGCGGCGTCTCAATACCCGCCTTCTGAAGCCAATTGTAAATGGTCTGCGCAAATCAGACAATCCCGACGAAATCACTAAGAAAACTTAGAAAATTAAGCACCCGCCGGAGCGCTCATGGCCGCGACTCAGAAGCGAAGTACGCCCCACCCACCCGACTGGGTAGTCTTTGCTGAGATTTGCAGTGCTAGCCAGAACGACATTGCTGACACGGAAAATGGCTATCCGGAAGGCGTGGGACCCTCTTAGAACAAGAAGGCCAGCCTTCTGGCCACCCTCTTGATCCAGTGTGACGTGCCTAGCTCCCGCTGCCGCTTTGGCCTTCGGTTGCGGCTTGTTTGCCGCTGCTTTAGCCTTGGCTTGCTCCAGCATCGCCCGAGCAGCAGCCTCGTCGAGACCGGTGGCGTTTTGGATGCATCGGATTGCTGTAGTCGTTGAATCCGCTGCCGCCTTCTCGACGTCCAACAGATCCTTCTTCACGTCTACCACTGAAAGGGTCTGCGCGCTGAGCTTCACTTCCAGGCTCAGGGCCCGGAGGATGGCTTGCAACTTCACCTTGGCGCCATACATCGCCAGCAGGTGACGCTGCTCGTCTGAAACGCCGCCGAAGTCGAACATGGTCTTCTTCTCGTACCGAGGCGACTTGGCGTCACGCCGAATGGAGAAGACTGGTTCCGCCTTCTTCGGGTTGATGTGCTCGGTCACGGCCGAGAACGTTTCACTATTGCCAATGACGCGCAGTTAGTTTGCTTGGGTCACTTTGTCGATCACCGAAAACACAGTGCGGACCATTCCGAACTGATGGTGGATCGTCACAGAAGAACGTTGTCTGGATTAACTCACAGATGTGAGATCACGACCACACATGCAGAGCCTGGTGTTGGATTGTGCCAACCGATTGAACCTAAGAGTTCACACATGCAGCAGCGAGAATTTTCCTCGTCTGTTCGCTTGCTCGCCGGACATGTCCTTGAAAACTTAGGCTATTTACTAAGAGCCCGTCTTGCAAACCCGAGAGGGCCTTTTCCTTGCCCGGCTTCCGGGCCAAACCTAAGGAATGGCAGATCCTCGGGAGCAATGCTCCGCTCAAAGTTGAATTGGGTTCCCTCAGATGCAATCGCGACTTGGTCAATGCATCCAACTGGAGCCCGGTGGCCAAGCTCGGGATGCTGACGGGGAATTCAGGACTAACCGGTCCTATTGGTAACGAGCCCAACTGCAGGTACTCGCGGGCGTACTCTGCCAAAGTAATGAGCCGACCGACTTGCATTCGTGCAATGACCCGAAGTTTGCCATCGGAGACCCAAACAGGAAACACGGTGTCTCCCACCTTTACTTGAGCCATCGATGGCAGGGATATGTGGGCCGCCAAAGAGAACGAATAAGGGGGCCATGGTCACGGACTCGGCGCAACCAAGCACATCTCGCCTTTGTCCAGAGGGTCACGTACGCGTTCGACATCGTTCATTGCTTCGTCGCGATGTCAGACCGCACAACATAGTTGGGGCCAATTTAAGCCTCGCTGTGGCGTCCCGACCAACGGATTGCATATCCGGTGGTGATCACCGGCCAAGATCAATGATATATGAAATGGCAATTCGACATGAGGCACAGGTCGGAAACAAATTTGTAGACGTGGGATCTGTCGGCCATGGAACGATCTTGCCAATGTCAAAGCAATCCAATCCGGACGAATCTGGGATCGCCTGTGTCACGGCACGTGTCGCAACGTTTGATCGTACTGGATCAGCCGGTCCGTGCGCAGATCAGGTCACGTACTTCACCGCGTGAGGGAGCGGGGAGCGAGACATTTTCGCCTCGCTCTTCGCCCCAGACTCGAGCCCGGCCGGCCGACGTTGCCATGCCACCTCAGTTGTGGTTCCGATCGACCTGCTCGTAGAAGTCCTTGGCATCGAAGGCGCTGGCCGAACCAGCGACGCCGACAATCACCAATAGAGCAACAAGAGCGGACGTGATGGTCCTTCATGGCTATCTCACCTTTTGGTCTGAACCGCTGTGCGGGCGGGATTGTTATCTCATGGTTTGATGAGGACCGCTGTTACCAAAGGAACAGTCGTTGCCACCATCCCAGCTGGCCTTCAGTCGACAAACTCCCGGTGATTTGGAAATTGCAAAAGTGCCGGAGTGGAGAAGGCTCCGTTACCGCAGAAAAGCAGCTGCCTGGCGCACTGGCCTTCCACATGGGCGTTGCGGGAGCTGGTGGAGGAAGAGGCAGACTGAAGCGGTCATCAAGCTGACGGGCCGCGCTTTTGACGTCATCCCTCGCGCCCGTGCGCAGCTCTTTGGACGTATAACTCGAGGATATTGCTGAGAGCGTCGAGTAGGGCCTTGCGGCCACCTGCGCCGAGCCAGGCATCCGGCATATCTGACACGATGTAGCTTGCAACGGCACGTTAGCGTCCTCGATTTGGAGGAGCTGCAACCGGCGACCCGCCAGGAAGTGATTGGACGGCAGCTGAAAGGTAATCTTCTGTCGATAGCGCGCGAACCTGTCGAGGAATAGACAGGCGCCGAAATCGATCGCCCAATAGTCGCCAGTTGCATCTCGAAGTAGGTTCGGATTCTGGGCCGTACGATCGACGTTTTGTAGCAGGGCATCCACAGCTGCTAGGCGGTCAAGGAATGCGCCTGGAATATCCTCTAGATCATCTGCCATCAGATCTCGGGTGTTCTCTATGAACTCTACACCGAGGTTCCACCCCGAACTGCGCTGCAGCGCTTCGTAGAACTCATCAGTGCCTACCTGCCACGGTAGGGTGTTGCTCAGCATGATCGGAACGACGTACGGAACTTTGAGCCCAAGTGCACTTGCCAAACGCAGTGCAATGAATTCGGTAAGCAGTCCAGGCGTGCCCTGACCCACTCCCCGGAGTTTCATGATCAAATGCCGGCCAGCGGTAGTTTTGACGAGGGAAGGAAAACCTCCGCCAAGAGACATCACTCGAACAACAGTGCTTACGCTTTCGTCCATGCAAGGACGTACTCTTTCCCATTGGCCCCGACGATACGCATACTCACCCCCGTTCCACCGTGGGCAACTTAATCAAAGTTGTCGCGATGAGGATATGACCGGGAAGCAACTAACCTTGGTCGTTGCCCAACGCCGCGCTCCACGTTGGCTTGGCCGCTTGCTCGTGACCCGGAAGGCAACGCGGTTGTCCATTGCACCCTCCTGGTTAGGACCCAGTATTGCCGGCCTGCCTTGGAGGATTCCTGGTGGCCTGTACTACTTAAATTGAGTTATTGCCATCTCGTCGCGAACACTGATCTGGAACGGTCGCGGATATCCGGACAAAGGGCGCGACAGTCGGTCAACAAGAAATTCGTCGTCAAACTCAGCGGCGAAGAGCGCGAGCGATTGCGTGAGGTGATCTCGAGGGGCAAGGCCAAGGCAAAGAGCTATTCTGAAGGCGCGCGATTCTGCTGAAAGCGGATCAGGGTTGGGCGGATGCAGAGTCTGCCGAGCGCTCGACACCAACATTTCGATGGTGGCTCGCGTTCGCGAAACGCTGGTAAGCTCGAAAGGGCTCGACGCGTTGCTCACCCGCAAGAAGCGCGAGACGCCGCCGATTGAGCCCATCTTCGATGGCAAGCGCCAGGCTCAGCTCATCGCACTGGCCTGCTCCAAACCGCCGGCTGGCTGCGCTCGCCTGGACGGTCCGCCTCTTGGCCGAACACGTCGTCGAACGCTCAAAATCGTCGAGAGCGCCCACTTCACACGGTCGCCCGGGCGCTAAAAAAACGACATCAAACCGCACCTGAAAGAATACTGGGTCATCCCGCCCAAAGCCAACGCGGCGTTTGTCGCTTCGATGGAGGACGTGCTGGAGGTCTATACCCGACCGCACGATCCGGCACGGCCGCTGGTGTGGCTAGACTAGAGACATCAAAGCAACTCGTCGCAGAAACTCCCGTGGCTGGTTTGCCAAGCATCGCTATCGGCTTCTGCTCAAAGGAACTACGATCGCTGGTTTACCGGCCTCGCAGCAACCTACCGAGAACGTCACCTCGCAGCGACCGTCCGAGAACCTGCAGGACCTCACGCGAGTAGGACATCGAAAAGAGCATACCGGTAGCGTACACCCAAGTTGGTACGAAAATACCCAAGATTCTGGAGGGCGTGGAGCGAGCGGGATGGAATGTATTCTCATGCCACAATAGCTTGGCAGTATGAAGCGATACCATTTGCAGCGACCGGCTGTCTTGGGGAGGTCCACATGCCCAATTGCTTCGGCGACAAACCGCCTACAGCGGACGAAGCGAACGCCTGCCAAGCAGGGCAAAACACTGGAGACCATATGGTGCGTGCGCTTCACGAATACCAGCAAGCGCGGTTTGGGTCGGTCCATGCCGGCTACCTGCAAATATTCCGTGATCGCCTTAAAAACGCGCTGCAGAGTTCAGCGACTCGCCACCACTGCTTGTTGCGAAAGTTGAAGTAGAGTTGTTTGCTGAGCAAATTGAGAAACTCAAAGCGAGGATGTTTGATGAAACCGTTAGAGCGATGACGCATTGGCTCGACTTAGCAGACAAAGTCGGTGCGCGCTCTGAAATTGAGTTGTTGCTAAAGCAGTCCGCGGCGCAGTTTTGCCAAGCCATCGGGTCTCGACGCTCTCAAAATTGCTGAGAGCTATGCCGAATTGCTGATGGATGCCGACGCGGCATGGCGCCAGAAGTATCCCTGAGAAGATTTCTGACTTGATAAGCCATTAGCATAGCAACGTCGATCTGGCGTTTTCTGGCGGAGTCCGCAGCGGCGTGGTCGCCAAGCGACCGTGGAAGCTCGACGCCGAGCCAAGAATATGCGTCGCGTCCAACGCCACGTGTAACGTTAAGCCGCGGTCGCCAAACGGCTGTACGCGCGTTAGCTGTGCCCTCAGCGCTAAACTTTCTCGGACGCACCAAACCTCTCGGCGAGCGCTACACGGCACCCGGCTGATGCGATAGGCTTGCCTCTCCCTTGCCTGTAATCACCAAGAAGATCTGGAGCGCCGCGGAATCACCAGGATTGCCGCCAGCGGCGCTGGCCTCAGTCGGCCTGTTGGGCTCGACGATCTGCGCGGCCGCCGCCTCGATGCAAAGGAGATCGGCAGTTTCCACATAGGCGCGGCCAGGCCTTGACGCTCGCAGGGCTTGCTCGACCAAGGAACTCGTCTACACGGCGGGTGGACCGCCGACCAAGATGGATCCGAACGGCTGACTTCCACGACAGGGCAGATGTATGTCCAGTGCACATCAGGCTGACCAACCCCAAGGCGCGCTACCCGCTGCTGCTGTGGCATGGCGGCGGCTCACCGAGTGTCACCGTGGAGACTAAGCCGGATGGTCAGCCCGGATGGCAGATGTATTTCATCAATGCCGGCCGCGACGTCTATGTGTCGGACGCCGTGGAGCGCGGGCGCGCCTCCTGGTCGCGCTATCCTGAAGTCTACACCGGCGAGCCGGTATTCCGCACCAAGAAGGAGGCGTGGGAAGCGTTCCGCATCGGGCCCGACGGTTCTATGCCACCGACCCGGTGGCGAGGAAGGCGCATCCCGGACAAAGATTTCCCCTTGCCGCCTCGACATTTTCGCCATGCAAAGCGTGCCCCGGTGGGTCAGCAATGATGCCAAGACGCAGGCGGCATACAATGCGCTTGTCGCCAAGGTTTGCCCATGCGTGATCTTGGTCCACAGCCAAGGCGGACTAACTTTGGCTTCAATGCTGCGCTTGCGGCGCCGGACAAGGCATCAGGCCTCGATCGCGGTCGAGCTTCATCCGGCGCACCGCCAGAGACCGCCAACCTGGTTGCCCTGAAGGACGTGCCGCAGCTCATCGTGTGGGGCGACTTCGTCGCACAGAGCGAGCTGTGGACTAAGCTCATCCGAGGCCTCGACGACGACTATCACAAGCGCGCTGGTGGCCATGGGCGGCAAGGTCGACTGGGTCTCGCTGCCCGACAAGGGCATCAGGGGCAACGGCCATATGCTGGATGATGGACACAAATTCCGACCAAGTCGCCGAGCTCATCCAGAAATGGATGACCGACCGCGGCCTCATGCGGTGATGGGTTGACCGCAGATAGAGGAGACGGCAAGTCTGCCGGCCCAGGTAGATGCCGCCTGTTAGCCGGTCGTGGGATCCCGGGCGGGGCACACGGCGGGCGCGAAGTCGGGTTTCGGCAATCACCGCATTGGCAGGTTCGATGCCGACCTGACTTGCGGATAGGACCTGCATCGAGCTGTTGGGCTTCGGCATCACCGCCGCAAGCTTCGGCGCCCATGTTGCCATCGCCGTTGTAGTGCGGACACGCTCATTACATCGATCTGACTAGATTGCTTCGCGTTTTGGCGACTTTGGTCTGGTCAGCCCGGCCAACAACGCCGACTGTCGCGCGCCGGCGATTTCGTACCAATTGGCTGACGCGTCTGGCCTGCGGAGCTGAGCTAGCGCAAGCGCTGGCGCTGGCATCCCGCATGTGTCGGGCTTTCCCAATCCTGGGTGGGCCTTGCTGACGGTTCCATCGGCAAATCGGCCTGTTACATCCCGATTTGGGGATAGTTGACGGCATTTGCACCTTCGTCCGATGCTCCGCAGGTGTCGATCGTGCGATCGATGAATTGATCTCAAAAGAGCGTGGGTCGGAGTCAATCGGCCTTCCGCCTTTGGGCTGCGATCCCCAGATTTCTCCTATCGGAAATATACAAACCAGGTGCTGGATAGGGAGCAGAGGCTGGCATAGGATGATGCGCAACCGTAGCTGAAAAGGTGAGGGAGCCGGAGTCTTTCGTGTTCTGCGGATATGGAACCCGGTTTGACAGACGTCAACGCACGATACTTGCTGCGTGGGCCATCCTTGACGTCTGGTTGTACCTCCCTCCGAGCACCAGGTCGGTGCGCCTTGTCACAACATCTTCCTTGTTGGTTCTGGGCTCCGCAACGACGGCCCATACCGGCGCCGTGGACGACTGCAATCAGGTGCGCGACCTTAATCGGCAGCTACGCGGTTGCACGGCGTATATTCAATCACATCCTGCCCAACCCGGAAATTTGGGTACAGCATTTCTCAATCGCGCCAATATTTATGCGCGTCAGGGGACAGTACGAGAAGGCATTCACTGACTACAAACGTGCGCTCGAGCTCGATCCCAGCAATCCGCTCATTCCGTACAACATGGGCAACGCCTACCTCGATCGCGGCCAGCCCGCACGGGCGGCAGAGGGTGGCTTTACGCTGGCTGTCAATCTCGATTCCGGGGTTCGCACTTGCCTATTTCAATCGTGGCATTGCGACGACGCCTCGGCGACAGCATGGGCGCCAACGAGGATTCCGCCGGACGCTGGAGCTCGATCCGAATGCCGAGCAGGCTCGCCAACAACTCGGACGGGTTCCGACGCAATGAGGCTATGTTGCGCGTCCGGTAGGAGGTTTCGAGGCTCTGGCTTCCTCAGCACTTGACTTCCGGCTCTGGCAAGAACCCGTGGACTAGGCCGCACCGGTCTTTCGCTTATATGCGCGCGCACCCACGTTGGTGCCGCGCGACCCCTGCAATGAGGTCCGCGCGGCGCAGCCATTGCAATGAGTTCCAACGTGCGCCATGCCATGGCAATTGGCGACCTCTCCTCACCACAACGGCGGCCAGAGGTCTCGACCGATCCCAAAGTTTACCCCGGCGGCGGCACGGGACGAGCGAAGACGCCCCGAACGCCCGCTCTACGCGCGCGTGCCTGGAAAGTGCGCATTATCCCGGCAAATGATCGGCCTAATCAACGGCACGCCGTCCGCGACCAGAGTTGCGTTGGAAGGCCAAGCGTAGCTCTGCGTCCCGGTGGACGACACGCTGGGGTCTCGCCCTGATCGAGGCAGAAGGCCGCCAGCGCACCCGCCGGCTTCGCCAATATTCCATTCGACGGGGTGCAGGCGGAAGCAGCCGTTGGTGATGTGGGTCGTGCCGATGTTCTTGGCCGCGGCGATCAGGTTGCGAATGCGCACCGGGATGAGCGCGCCGAGCGGGATCTGAAACGGGCGCGTGCGGCAGCTGATGCCAACGTCCTCCGGGCCGGCGCGATGAATGTCGATCGGGTACCAGCCGACGCCGACCGAATCCTCGAAATGGGCAGCGCCACGGTCCCGCCTGGAAGTGAGCCGACACGTCCTGCTCGACCACGGTGCGCAACGCCTTGATGCGGCGCGACTCGCGGATGTAGGGAATTTGGCGAGACCGTCTGCGGTGCCCATGATGTCGGGCCGCAGCTTGAGCTCGGGCGCGCCCAGCCGGTCGCCTTCAGCGGGGGCCTCGGTCTGCACCCAGTGCAGGAAGCCGAGGCTGGCGCGCTTGGCATCCTGCAGCGCCGCCGCCACCTCACGTGCGGGGCGGTCGATGATGCTCGCTTCGCGGTAGTCGTTGCCGGGCCAGTTGAACATCGACAGATCTGTCGGGAAGCTCGAGCCGAACTGGGCGCTGTCGATCAGCCGGCGATAGGTCCACAACCCGCCCTTGGTGCCGGGCATGGTCTCGAAGCACCTTGTAGCTGAGCCAGCCGCTCTCCTCGCCGTAGATCTCGCCGCCGTGCACCTCGATGCGCAGGCTGTAGGGTTGCGAGGCGCGAAAGAACTCGTAGCGTGCCGGTCGCTCGATCGACGTGGCGCTCGCCCTGCGGTCGCCGCTCAAGCCCGAACACATAGGTGAAGCTTTGCACGCAGTGCGGCTTCGGCTCGGTGGGCTGAGCATGCGCCTCGCCCGTTTCGGCGATGGTCTCGGCACCGACTGCTGTATTCGGCGCCGACGAGCGGCAGCAGATCGCCGAGCTCGGTCGCGTCGAGAACCACAGCCGGGCGAAAGCGCATCGGCACCGCCATGCTCGAGATCGACGGCCGTTACCGAGACGATGCGATCGTCCTCGACCTCGGCGGCAGCAGCCTTGCGTCCGCAAGTGCAGGGTGAGGCGCCCCGCATCCATATGCGGTTGGAGCAGCGCCATCATGGCGGCCACGGCGACCTTCGGCTCGAAGGCAACGCGCGTCACCCAGCAGTTGCCCGGATTGAAGTCGGCGCGTTGCCCGGCCTCGCCGGCGAGCGGTCGGTAGTGATCCGCGCAGGGCATTGCGCAGCCGGTAGTAGCTGGCGGTGCCGCCGAAGGTCTCGATGTGCTCGTGCTCGTCGAGCGCAGAGACGCCCTGGGCGGTCAGCTGCCCGCCGATCCAGTCCGTCTCCTCGATGAGATGGACATGCCGGCCGCGGCGCGCGGCGGCCAGCGCAGCGGCAACGCCGCCGGTGCCGCCGCCGACGACGAGGACATCGCACTCGATCGTACGCGCGCGTCCGCCAGGTTGCCGACGGGCACCACGGCGCACTGACGGATCGCCATCGACCGGCACCCGCATGACATCGACCAGAGCCTTCGCTTCTGCGTTCGCATGGGCAGTAACTCACGTTGGCGTTTTGGCGGCGGCTGCGCCGAAATAGAGCTGCTGGATCACGGGGTGTCGCGCAGCGACGCCGGCGTTCCTTCGGCGGCGATGCGCCCGGAGGCCGAGCACGTAGGCACGGTTGGCCACGCCCAACGCCATGGCGGCATTCTGTTCGGCGAGCAGAATGGGAAGCCCCGAGCGCGCCAGCTTCGTAATGGTGTCGCTGATCTCGTCGACGATCAGCGGCGCCAGGCCAAGCGTGGGCTCGTCGAGCAGCAGGCATTTGGGGCGACCCATCAGGCCACGTGCGATGGCGAGCATCTGCTGCTCGCCGCCCGAGAGGGATCCGGCGCGTTGCGCGCGCCGCTCGGCGAGCCGAGGGAACATGGCAAAGGCCATGTTGAGATCCTCCTCGATGTGATTGCGGTCGGCGCGGTGGTAGGCGCCCATGACGAGGTTCTCGATGACGCTGGAGCGGGCGAATACCTGGCGGCCTTCCGGCACCAGGATGATGCCGAGGCTGACTCGGCGTGGGCGTCGCAATGGCGCCGATGTCCTGGCCGTTGAACAGAATCGCGCCGCGCGTCGGCTTCTTGAGGCCGGCGATCAGACGCATCGTCGTCGACTTGCCCGCCGCATTGGCGCCGATCAGCGCAACCACCTCGCCAGCGTTGAGGACGACGTTGGCGCCGCTGACGACCTCATTCTTCCCGTAGTGCGCGGTGAGGTCTCTAAGCTCCAGCATGCTGGCGCCCCAGGTACGCGGTGATCACGCTCTGATTGGCCAAGCACCTCCTGAGGCGGTACCATCGGCAATCTTGCTGCCGTTCTGCAAGGCGATGAGGCGATGCGCGAACTCGGCCAGGAATGCGACTTTGTGATCGATGATGCAGAGCGTGGTTCCATGCTCGCGCAGGTCGCGCAGGACCGAGCCAAGATTGGCGATTTCTGCCTGGCCCAGGCCCGAGGCGGGCTCGTCGAGCAGCAGAAGCTTGGGCTCGCACATCATGGCCATGGCGACGCCGAGCATTTTCTCTTCGCCGTAGGACAAGCGTGGCCGCGGGCTTCTGCGCTGCCTCGCTGAGCCGGCAAAGCTTCAGCACGCGATCGGCCCGCGCCTCTAGCTCCGACGCGTCAGCGTCTTGGGCGCAAAGATGGTCTTGTATGCGCGCGAAGCCGAGCAGGCGTTTGAGCGCGAGATGACTTGCAATCATGACGTGCTCGAGCACGCTCAGCTCGGCGAACAGCTGCGGGTTCTGGAACGTCTTGACGATGCCTAAGGCGGCGATGGTCTCGGGCTTGGTGCCGGAGATGTCGCGTCCCTGCCATAGGACCTTGCCGCGAACGTCGGAGCCAGCAAGCCCGGCCAACAGATTGAGCAACGTGGTCTTGCCCGATCCGTTGGGGCCGAGAATGCCGACGATCTCCCCTTCCTCGATCGTCAAGCGAGACCGCGGATACTGCCACGAGGCCGCCGAAGCGTTTGGCTGAGCGCGTCGACCTCAAGAAACATGGCGCCAACGCGAGAACAGTCCCGACGATGCCGCGCGGCATCACGCAGGATGACGAGGATCAGAATGGCGCCATAGGTCGCCGCCGCGAGCTCCGCGGAGAATTCGATGACGTGCGGCAGACCGGTTAGCAGGAAGGCGCCGACGACCGGGCCGAGGATCGATCCCATGCCGCCGAGCAGGACCATGGCGATGGCATCGAGCGACTGGGTGATCGAGAGCTGGGACGGCTCGATATAGTTCGCTGTAGAAGCCGAACAGTGCTCCGGCGAGGGCGGCCGAGATAGGTTCGAGATCGTGAACGCCAGCATCTTGTAGCGAAAGGTGTTGATGCCGAGCGTCTGCGCCAGCTCCTCGTTGAGGCGGATGGCGGCGAAGTTGCGCCCGATCCAGGAGCGCACGATGCAGCTGCGACACGACCGTGACCGCGCCCAGGGCCGTCAACGTCAGCAGGTACCATGGCTGCGTGCCGTCGATCTTGACCACGCCACGTCCCGGCACCCAAATCGTGGGTTTGTCGAGAACGAGCAGGCCCAGTGTGCCGTTGGTGACGCTCGTTCCAATTGAGCACCACGAGCCGTGCGAGTTCGGAGAAGGCCAGCGTGACGACGGCAAAATAGAATTCGCGCAGCCGGAACTTGAAGCAGACCCAGCCGACCATCAGCGACAGAAGCAGGATCGCCGGCAAACATCGGCAGCAGCGCCAGCCAGAACGAAATGCCGAGCTTGGTCAGGATCAGGATAGGTGGCGTAGCCGCCGATACCAAAGGCGGCGCCGTGGAACATCGTCAGCTGGCCGGCGTAGCCGAAGCACGATGTTGAAGCCGATCGCCAGGATGCCGAGAATGTAGCGTGAAAATCAGGATCGTGAGCAGCACCTCGTTGTGGCTGACGAGCGGAACCATATAGAGCGGTACGAGCAGCCAGGCTGCGCTCATTTCTGGCCCCCGAACAGCCCGCTCGGGCCGGAACAGCAGAATGGCCACCAGAAAGACCAGACCGTAGGCGTCGCGGAAGGCGGTCGGCAGGAACAGCGAGCCGATCGACTCGGTGACGCCAAGAATGATGCCGCCGACGAGCGCGCCGGCCAAGTTGCCGACGCCGGCCAGGATGGCAGCCTCCACGCCCTTCGAGAATGAACAAGGCGCCCATGGAGGGCTCGAGCGAATAAATGCCGGCATACAGCGCGCCGCCGATGCCGGCGAGCGCGCACGAGTAAACGCTGACACCGATCTGCAGCATCTCCGTCTTGACCCCCATCAGCATGGCGGCTTCGGGATTTTGCGCGTAGGCGCGCGTGGCCCGGCCGAGCCAGGTGTTGGCGAGTGCCAGCCACGTCAGCGCGATCACGGCCAGCAGCACGACGAAGGTGACGACCTTCATGCGCGAGATGGTGATCGCGCCGAGCGTCCATGATCCCGACAGCACGAAATCCATGTTCTTCGGGGTTGCGGTAAAAAGCAAAAGCGCGCCACTTTCGATGATCGAAATCAGGCCGATGGACACGAGCAGGCCGTTGACGAGATTGTTGCGCGTGAACTGAAACAGCGCCCGATCTGACAGAAGGCCGGCAAGGCCGGCGATGAGCACCGCCAATGCGACAGAGACGGATAGGGCAGGTGTGCAACGTCGGTCAGGTGCCAAGCCGCGTAGGCACCGATCATCATGAACTGCCCGAGGGCGAAGTTTACGATGCCCGTGATGCCGAAGGTCAGCGTGACGCCGAGCGCGATGATGCCGTAGAGCGTCCCGACGATGATGCCGTTGAGGACTTGCCCGAGAATTACTTGGGTCATTGGCGGCTGAGTTCGGCCGCTGGTCGGCGGCGGCCTGATGCTTACGGCTGGCGGAGCGGGCACCCGTTGTCCGCTCCCTGCTTCAGCTTAACGCGCGGTGGCGCGATCAGGGCTCCACGCGCGTGATCTGGATGGCGCCGCCCTTCTTCAGGTGGGCGATGTCGAAGTCAAAGATCTGCTCACCATTGGCGTCGAATTTGATGGTCCACAGCCCATATGTAGGTAGTTGAGAGCAGGGCGGCGCGGATCTTGCCCACGTCGTCGACGGTGCCGGCCTTTTGCATGGCCGCGACCAGCATGTAGACGTGGTCGTAGCAGGACGACGAGCACAGCGGTGCCTGGTCGTAGGGGAAGTCGCGCTTGTGGAAGGCCTTATAGGCATCGATGAACTGCCTTCACCTTGGACGAGGTCTTCTCCGGCCTCCTCGAAGTATTTGGGCACGTAGACGATGTAGTCCTCGATGCCGTCCTTGTTCTTCATGCCGGGGCCGAGCGAGCCACGCACGAGGAAGAACTTGCGGATGAAGTTGCCCTCGGTGGCCTGGCGCACGATGTCGTAAGAGTGGCGCATCGCTATAGCCGGGGAACAGGTAATCGGCCTTGAAACCGGCGAGCTTTGCCAGCACCGGCGTAAAGTCCTTGGTGCCGGGATCGAAATACTCTGTGATCGTCTCGATTCCCTTGGCCTTGAAGAGCGGCTCGTAGATCTCGCCCAGAACCTTGCCACCTTGGTCGTTCTGGAACAGCATGGCGACCTTTTTGGGTGCCGCCGTCTTGATCAGGTAATCGACCATGCGTGCCCCGAAGCCGTTCGGGCCAGCGTCCCAGTTCCAGGTGCGGATGACGAAGTCGTGGTCCGGCTTGCCGACGAAGTCGTGAATGCGCGTGGCGCCGCCCATCAGGAGGAACTTGCCGTTGAATTGCTTGGCGTAGGGCAGCACGGTCACGAACACGTTGGACAGGAACGGTCCAAACACGAAGCGGGCATGCTCCTGCTCGAGCAGCCGCTTGAACTGGATGGTCGCCTCCTTGGGATCGCCGCGGGTGTCGAGCGAAATCAGTTCGAGCTTGTAGGTCTTGTCGCCAACCTTGAAACCGCCCGCCTTGTTGATCTCGTCGACGGCCATCGGCACGCCCTGCGATCCCATCCAGCCATAGATGGCGTTGGTGCCGGTCTGGGCCTCGATCTGCCCGATTTTAACGACATCCTGCGATTGCGCGGCGCTGACCAAGGTTGCGCCGAGCACGACCGAGGTCGCGATCTTCGCGATAGCACGCATTTTCAGTTCCTCCCGTGGTTCATTGTCATTGTGGCTAACTCGCGGCGGCGCTGGCCCAGCCCTAGCCCTACATCATGCCGCCCGCGACTTGACGCGGCTGTTTGGCCCAATCCTCCTCCTGCTGCAGGGCAAAGATCGACGTGTAGCCACCGGACCAGTCGGGCGGCAGCAGGCACGGGCGTGGATCGTGGTAGGCCCAGCGGGCCGGTTTGCCGCGCACGATCGCGCCGTAGTATTTCGACTGTAGCGGGTTGTAGGTGTAGGGCATGGCGTCCGCGGCCGAGTAGACGTTGAGCAGCAGCGGCCGCGGGATCTCCGGACCAGTTGGCCTTTGAGTAGTGCAGCGTCCGGCAGTTGTGGATCGTGATCGAGCCGGCCGGGCCTTCCAGATAGTCGACCTTGCTCATGTCGATGGCGGCGGCGTCCTCGCGGCTTGAGGCAGCCGACCCACTCGCCCTTGTCATTGTATTGATCGACGACCGGCCCTCTGTGGCTGCCGCGCAGCACGCCCGAACGGACCCTGCTCGGCCGTGCAGTCGAACACGTAGGTGCCGGCCGTGCAGGGACTGTAGTTGGTGTGCGGCCAGAACGAGATGTCCTGGTGCCACTTCACTTCGTCGCCGCCCTTCGACCATTTGAAGTTCAGCTTCGAGTGATGGAACTTGACGTCCGGACCCACGAGGTCGGCGATGGCATCAGGCAGCGGCGAGGTCTCGCCCGAGGCATATTCCCAGTAGGTCGGATGATGGTCATTCATGCTGGAGAGCCGACGCAGCCGAGGGGTCGTCAGCGCTGTGGCCTTTATCGAGGTCCCAGACCGCATCGGACTTGGTGATGGCGCGGCTGCGATCGACCATTTCGTCGGTGGTGGCGCGCAGGCGCTCGATCCACGCATCGGGCAGGAACTTCTCGAGCAGCAAATAACCGTTCTCGAAGTAGAACTCGCGCTGCTTCTGCGTCAGCACCTTCGGCTTGATCGAAAGAACTTCCTCCGGCGTCATGTTGCTCTCCCAGATTCTCGGCCGCAGCGTGAGCCTGACGACCCGCTAGTGCTTGCTTCGACTTGCGAGCAGCAATGTTGCAGCTTGTCGCTTTCCTCGGGCTTCATGCCATAGGCATGCTCCGCATCGGGGAATTTCCCTGCCCGCACCTCCGCGGCGTAAGTCTGCAACGCCTCGACGGCGACTTTCGACAATCTCCGCGTAGCGCTTGGTGAATCGGGCTTGAACTGGTCGAACACGCCGAGCAGGTCGTAGCCCAGCAGCAGCTGACCGCAGCTGGCGGCGCCGGCGCCGATCGCAAAGGTAAAGATCTCGACGGCATCGTCGACGGCCTTGGCGACCGGGAGCCGGCACCGGCCTCGATCTCGAAACCCGCAGGCACCGGCGGCCTCTATGGCGAGCCCATCCTCGAGGATGCGCATGGCCTCCTCCGCACTCCTGCCCTGCAGCTTGAAGCCGCCATAAAGGTGCATGAAATGCGGGCACATGCCGACGTGGCTCATCACCGGCACGCCCGGCATCGGCGATCGCCTTGATGATCGGGGCCTTCTCGCGTCCGCCTTGCATCTTGACGACGTCGGCGCCGCCTTCCTTCATCAGTGCGCAAGGCATTCAACACACCGATCTCTTCCGTTGCATAGCTACCGTAGGGCATGGCGACCAACACCATGCAGTTGGGGGCGCCGCGACGCACCGCCTGCGCGTGCTGGATCATGATGTCGACGGTAACCGGCAGCGTATTGGGATGACCGTAGTTGGTCATGCCGAGCGAGTCGCCGACGGCGGCGATGTCGATGCCCGCTCGCTCCGCCCAAACCGCGCGACGGGTAGTCGGGCACGGAGACCATCACGATCTTGTCTCCGGCTTGCTTGCGCGCCTTGAGGTCGGGGACTGTCAGCCGCTTGCGTTCCTCAGCCCATTCGGCACCGCTCTTGCCCTGATGATCGTTGCCGTACCGTCAACCCCGCTCAGGCGCGGAATGCCTGCTTGTCCGTGCCGGAATAGAGCGCCTTGACTTGCCGGCTGATGGCGTCGGCGTGAGCCGCGAGCGCGTCGTTCGTCGAGATCGCGCTTCGGTCGCGGCTCATGGTCGAAGTTGCCTGTACCGATCCACGCCGCGCACGAGGGTCGCAGAGTCGCGCACCTTCAGCTGCTTGACGTCGGTTGGAATGTAGCGGATCGCCAGCCCGATGCGCCGGTCGTTGGAGCGGTTGGGCTCCGAGCCGTGCACCAGCTTGACGTGATGCAGCGACATCTCGCCGGGATTGAGAATGCAATCGACGGTGTTTCTCGCCTTCCACCTTGACCGCGATCTCCTGGCCGCGCGAGAGCAGGTTGTCCTTGTGGAAGGTGTCGACGTGCTGGAGGTGATCCTGCGTCTGCGAGCCCGGCAGGAATTTCATGCAGCCGCTTTCGAGATTGGCGGGCGACAGCGCCACCCACGCGGTCATGACACGTCGTCCTTGCTGAGACCCCAGTAGAACGCATCCTGATGCCAGGACACGAAGCCCGGGCTGTTCGCCTCCTTGATGAAGAAATTGGTGGTCCAGCACAGAAGATTGGGGCCCAGCACATCCTCGGCCGCATCGACGATCTTGGGATGATGCACGAGCTCGTCGACCCAGGTGAAAAGCAGGTGCGCCTTGTGCCGCCAGTTCCCCTGCAGGGGCGCTCCGGTTTCGGCTCTCGTGCTTTTCCAGGCAGCCGCGATAGTGCGCCACCTCTGCAGACGTAGAGGGCCGGCACCGGGAAGTAGTAGCCGTCGCGGTGGTAGGCATCGATCGCGGCGCTCGAAAGCTGCTTGGGCATCGCACTCCTCCTCTGCTAGATTGGCATATTATTAATATGTTACCGACCGCGGCAAGAGGCGGCTGTGTGGCCCTGCAGGGCCGCTGCTGCGACAACGCCATGAGCAAACAGACGCACCGACATGAGATCGGCTCGGTGTTGCCAACGCCAGCGCGCGCCGCCAAAGCCGCGCCGGCGATGACCACGCGCCGAACCGGATCCGATGCCGTCGCTCGAGCAAGCCTCGCGTCCGGGACTCTCCGAGCAGGCGCGCGCGCGCCTGGAAGAGATGATCGTGTCCCTGGAGCTGGCGCCCGGCAGCATCTGGTCGGAGGCGGAGCTCAGCGCCAAGCTCGGCATCGGCCGCACCCCCGTGCGGGAGGCGCTGCAGCGGCTCGAGGCGCGATCATCTCGTGAGAATTCTGCGACGCCACGGCGCGCAGATTACCGAGATCAATGTGGTCGAGCAGCTTTTGCTGCTGGAGCTGCGACGCGACCTCGATCGCATCGATTGCCCGACACGCGGCCCGCCGCAGCACGGCGCAGGAGCGCGCACAGCCTGCTCGAGATGGCGGAACGGCTCGAGCCGCGCGCACGGCGGACGGTGACGACATCCTCCCCTATCTGCGCGACCACTACGAGTTGAAGAATTTCCTGGCCGAATGCGCGCGCAACCCGTTTGTCGCCCGCGCCGTGATGCCGTGCTACGCCATGTCACGTCGCTTCTACTATCTGCACCATCGCCAGGCCCGCGATCTCGCAGTGGCGACGCGGCACCACATCGATGTCATCCGTGCCGTCGCTAACGGCGATGCGGCGAAAGCTGCGGCGGCCTCCGATAAGTTGATCGACTATGTCGAAAACTTCACGCGCGCGACGGTGACCGATCAGCTTCCTGATCGCGCGCGGCATCGCCACGGCGCGCGCCTCCCCGAAGGCGTGGCGGTCATTGCAGCAGGGCTTCGCACGCCGGGACTGACGGTTTATGCGGCCGGGGCTAACTCCGTAGCGGACGGACGTGCTGTAGGCCGGGTCCTCGTGCAGCTTCCAGTACATCTCCCTCAGTCGCATGGTCACCGGTCCCGGCGCGCCATCGCCGACCGCCACTTTGTCGATGCTCCGCACCGGCATAATGCCGCCTGCCGTCGAGCTAATAAACACTTCGTCGGCCTTGCGCATATCGTCGACGGGAACTTTGGTCAGGCGGCAATCGATGTTCATCTTGGCTGCCAATTCCAGCACCGTCTTGCGGGTAATGCCCTCAAGGACGCCGCGGTCGGGTGACATCAGCACGCCGTCACGGAGCACAAAGATGTTCCATCCGCGCCCCTCGGTGACATTGTCCTCCCGATCGAGGAGCACCGGCATATTTTGCCTCCCGATCGTAGGCTTCAAACAGAGCGCGGACAAAATCAAGACGCCCGAAATTCTTGATGCGTTGGGTCGACAGCCTCAGGGGGATGCGGAATGGTCTTGGCAACGACGATGTCGCTGCCGCCGCGGGCCTCGGCCTCGGAAAACACCTGGTAGTAGGGTACGGCCCACACCATGAAGCGGTTCGTGCAGGTGCGCAGATCCTTGTGCGCCGTCGCGGGCGAGCCCCGCGTCGCCACCAACGTGATCATCGCTTCGCTTCAGCCCCGAGCGGGCAACGCAACCGTGCAAAACCTCTGCCACCTGCTCGCGGTCGTAGCCCAGAGAACTGGTAGCGCCGCTCGGCGATGGAATGCTCCCAGCGGTCAAGATGGTCCTTTAGCCGAAAGAATCGACCTTTGTGAACGTGGACTGCATCGTAGCACATATCGCCGAGCTGGAAGCCCATGTCGGTTACGGGTAGTCGCATCTCCGATACCGGCATGTACGCCCCATCCATGAAGCCGATGCCGGTGCTGCCGTAGCTTTGCAGGCGCGTGCATTGCTCGCCTCCTTTGGCCGAAAACCTCGTGCCTGAGGATAGCGGGCGCCGGCGGCCTCTGACGATCTGCTCGCCGGGTCCGCGCTATCACGCCCCCGCGACCATCGTGGCGGGAGCGTGCAGCCTGGGACCGGAAGACGGAAAATGACCTCAGTGCGATTGGGTAGTCGCGACCCTACGCTTGAATTTGGCCGGGAACTGCCGGGCGATACCATCACGGCCAAGGTATCGGCGAACATCAGCATGTGGACATGGCCATCGTCGTAGGCCTTGATGTCGGCGGCCCAGTCTTTCTTGAGTCTGGCGACGACTTCATTGGTCGTGAAGGTCAAATGCTGACGCAGCATCGATCGGGTCTCTTCTTTACCCCAGTGCGGATTAGCGCCACTGAGGGAAGCCGCAATCTCGTCACCATTCAACTGCCACTTTTGCTGCGCTGACGCTAGTTGTTCCCCATTTCCGGCCTTTGCGGCGGCAGCCACATCGGCAGCAATCAGGATGTGGTCGCGCAAGAGTTGCGCCAGTTTCTTGCCGGCCGCCTCGCCATAGTAGGGTATGATTGCGGCACCGATGTCGCGTCTTGATTTTGAGCAAACGCTCGGCCACGGCACTGGCGCCGTCGAGACCCGCCAAAGCACCTGACGATGTAGTTGCGGGTCCAGGTGACATGCTCCTCCCACAGTTTGCGCATTGCCGTCTTCAAATCGCCCGCATCGGCACTCGACGTCGTGGTGGCGGCTCTGCTTGTGGGCCGCAGCCGGCTGACCAGAAAGACGAGGCCGAGCAATGCCGCCGCTATAATCACGATTCGTGAAAGATATGCTCTCATGGGAGGCTCCTGTCTGGCCCGCAAGGCTGTTCGCGTCACGAAATATTGGATGTGCGCGGGAGAATAAAGGTTCCAGCTCGATCGCAAGCGCCGTTGTAAATTTGGCCAAGGCCGGCTCCCGGCGATCGCGAACTTAAGCCATCGCCCGTGTCTCGTTCGGTTGGGATGTGGAAAGGAGAGACCCTGCTGCTCGTGACGTCGCCGCAAAGCCTGGGGCCGGTCCGGCGCTACGCGTTCGAAAGCGATCGCCGCGCGGCGGATGAGCCGCTAAAGGTGCGCGAATTCCTGACCAGTGATAGCTTTTGGGCGTCGGCGAACGAGGTTTTGGTCACGGCACGATCCGCGTTCAGGCGGCGCCCTCGCTTTGCGTGCTGGCGGGCGTGGCGAAGCAGTAGGATCTGTCTCGCCGGTGGGTGGGAGTTCATGCATGCGTTCTCGAGCCGCAACGGCCCGCGGATCTTAGCGAGACAACAAGTGCTTTGCATTTTGCACGCGGGAAGGGCTGATCGATCTGGCCCGGAGCGCTGGCTTGACGCCGATGGATCTACTCTCCGATCGAGGTGGCGACGGTGTTCCAGCAACTTTGAGGACTATTGGCGCCCATTTACCTTGGGCGCGGGGCCCCCCACCGGGCTATCGCATCAGCCTTGCCTCCGAAGCGCGGCAGCGCTTGACGCCCAGCTTGCAAGAAGACTTATCGGCCCGCGCCAATGGCTCAATTCACTGCAAGGCACGCGCGCATTGAGGGCCCTTGCGACGAGCGATTGAAGGTTCCTTTTGCGACGCGGCTTTTGCCGACCCATCGCGGCTCCAAGAGAAGGCGAGGGACGCCGGGTGTGATGACGTCCTCGCCCCAGGTCGCTTCGGCCGTAGCGGGGTGGTGCCGGCCGGAGCGCAGCGCTTAATGACCTTGAGGTGGCCACTTACGCGCTGTTCGGAAAATCTTGGGGATCGAGGCGTATATAGAGCTTGCGGTCGCAGGCAGAAAGAGCGTGCGTCAATTCAAAGCTCGGGCTGAACGGTCGGTCAGAATTACCGCCCGCGGCATCGCGAGGTGTGGCGCCAGCAGCCGGCGAAGTCGTGCTGTCACTAACCTCCGAGCCGAACAACCCCGCAAGGTCGTAGCAGCTCGTCGTGGATTGCCTTTCTTGCGACCAGTGTTTCAGCATCACCAGCGCCCGTCGAAAAGCTCGTTTGCAAGGGTGGTTCGCATACCGTCGCGCAAGATCGTCGAGTTCGGCCCTCTCTGCGTCCCAGATTTGCTCAAGATCGGCGAGCAAGGCCCGGCTGGCGATCGAGGCGACACTGGATGGCCGGATCAAGGGGATCGGAGGCTTTTGCAGCGATAATCGCAGGGTTCATCGAAAATGTGCGAAATAGAGGGTAGGCTGAGCGTCAGAATACGTGAAACACCGCCGCGACGCTGATTGACCTTGGTCGCATGCCCGCACGGTTATGGTTAAAGGCAGTAGGCGTCCTACGACGGTAGTCGGCTTGCACACACGGCCGCCCCGCAATCCAATGAGGCATGGTTGACGCGCGGCTGTTCTGAGGCGTGGTGGGGTGGCCTCAGGTAGGTTTGAATCATGGGAAAAGTAACCCCCGGCGCCACGGAAAACTGCCCCTTCGTGGCGTGAAAGATGAAGGGGTTTTGATGATTTCTGAAGGTGATGGCTGCTAACCAAGGTAGGTTCAGGCCAATCGGGGCGCGGTCGACGCGCACTCATAAGCCCAGGCGCCGTCGGGGCGACGGGGTTTCGGCCTATGGTCTACTCGGGTACGGGTCGGCGGGATGCGGGGCTTCAAGAACCGATCTGACGATGTTATGAACCGAGCATGGGCAAGGCGAAGACGTTCAAAGTCCGACCGGCTGGTAGATACGTATGGCGCGATACCGCGGGCCAGTTTCGGAATGTCATCATTCCTGATCCGGTCGTCAGGCCGAGGGGGGTTAGGCGTTCGCTCCATCAAGCGGGCCGTCGAAAAACCGTTAGGACCGCCGGGTCGTCGCAACAGAAGCTCAAATGACTTCCAGGCTGCGAAGCCCCAACGTCTTCGTCAATGTTCCTTCGATGACAAGTACGAGCCCCTCTTCGAAGCCCTAGTATTTACCATCTCGGCCTGTGGCTATAGGGTTCGCTGCGCGCTGGAAGACGACGACAGCGGTGACATCCGGTTAGACAAGCTTGTTGAATTGATCCGGGAATGTCCGCGCTCGATCCACGATCTTTCACGCATTGAGCCCGGTGAGAACGACCTTCCGCGTTTCAACATGCCGTTTGAACTCGGCTTGGCGCTTGGAGCAAAGAGATTCGGGCATCGTCCAGGCGATCGCATAAAAATCATGGTCGCCGATCCCTACAGGTTGCCCGCCTATCTTTCTGACCTCGGTGGCAACGATCCATCGGCTCACAAGAACGACCCTCAGCAGGTCATCTTCGCATTGTCAGCGCCTTTCTACAGCGCACGCCGGTCGGCGGTATGCTGCCCGGCCCCGCGAAACTTCGGGCCGACTTTCAGAAGTTCAAGGCGCAACTTCCCGAAGTCGCGAAGGAAATCCACTACCAGCCTGACGAGATCAGCGGCTTTGGCAACTATCGGACGTTTGTCTGGTGTGCGACCGAAATCTTGAAGAAGGCAAACCGTGTCGCTTAGCGCGCCACCCCGGAGGGCGCCGGGCGTGAAAATGCTCCCAGTCGTTGCCGACTGGGAGCCGAACCATAAGAGGTCGCTCGCCATACGCGAAACACAAGTGGCGAGATCAAGAGCATAGCGCCCTCTCGTTAAGGCGATGTGAAGCGCGGGCGATGCCTTTGCCTGTCACCTTCGAGACTGCGCGCCGACTTTCCTCAGCTAAAAGGAGTGCCGACGCCGCAATCCCGCGCGGCGTTAGCGGCAGTGCCGCTGTTTCTGCGGTAGTTGCGGGCGCAAGATCAGAGCGAGGGTCGGTTGGTGCCCACTCTCGCTCTTAACTCGTCTGGCTCAACGCCTGGACATCGTTGGCACTTTGTGATCCTGAGCTCGTCTGTGGCTTTGGCTGGGCATCGTTGCCGCGGGATTTTCCGCAAAAGCCAGCTCCTGTCGGCCGTCGCGTTACTTTCCGTCCCGCCCAGGCTCGAGTTCGCGGCGTTGCCGTGCGTGGCGCGCGCAATGAAACGGCAGCGCCTGCCTCGGCCGCACGGCGCAGTCCATCAGACATTTTTTCCCCGTGGTGACAACCGACATCTAGGGGGCCAGGCGTAATCCTTCGCCTCTCTGCCTCCGCGACTAAGAACGGCTGGCGTCCCGGGGCAAGAGCAGGCCCCGGGCCGCGACAAGCTGCGCCGCCGCCCTGCGCTACGGCGGCAACATAGCTTTGAGTATTTGGGGTAACGCTCTTCGATGGACAGGCGTGAGTCGCCCGCAGCGCGAGCCGCTCCTGCTTCGTGCGCGCGAACGGAATGAAGCTGCCCGTGAGCGAGCAGAAGGCATCCTCGAAGCGCGGTCGCGGCGACCGAGGTTCCACCCGGTATAGGTTCCAATGGGCACTTGCAGATGGAGCCCTCGAACGCCCCCCAAATCGTTGCCGTCCTCATCTTCACCTGATTTCCGACGAACGCCATAGGGCGTCTCGCCCTGCCGCGACGGCTCGGTGGCAATTACGCCACTCGTGTCGCCGGCGCGTTGTACTCGTGGCCCGAAATCGAGCACGTGCAGCGGATTGTTGACCGCCAGGAACCGAACGGCAGGACGGCGAACATCGCCGTAGGCGCTCTGCCAGGATCGCTGGGAATTTTAGCATCGGAGTGGCGGCACCAGCGTTCCATCGCCAATGCTCGGCACGGCGCTCGCAGGCGGTTCCTTGTTACTCGCGCACCCAATCAACCAGGGCCGTCAATAGTGCCCGCATCGTCCATACTTGCGGGTTGGGGTTCGGCTGCTGCTGGCAAACGCCGAAGGGTTCTGCGGCGGGTAGCAGCAATGCGTAAGCTT
>ERZ1370068.8973-contig-7786_pt1 | contig 41519 bp, 73 predicted proteins | sample MGYA00561227_ERZ1370068 | MGnify/ENA primary metagenome ERZ1370068 (study PRJEB38410, sample SAMEA6850437) | metagenome | study: Metagenomic assessment of the ecological functions of the soil: analysis of the soil microbiota associated with the... | reverse complement strand
ATGTACTTCGTTCAGTTACGTATTGCTCTCATATGGAACCCTCGCTCTGCGCCGGCGAAAAAGCGGTAAGTATGGGGATCGGGAAGTAAGCTTCAAAGGCGCCGCCATGGACGCGCTGCGTGCGAATGGCGCTAAGCTAACCAGCCGTTTTCCCTCCCGCAGCGCGCCGCATAGCTCAGTGGATGGAGCTTATTGGCCTCCGAAGCCAAGAAGGGGTCGTGGGTTCGAATCCCCTGGGCTCGCCACCCTTCTCTATTGTGTCCTGCGACAGGACAAGCCCGCCAACCGGGCCTCTCCAGGCAATCGACTTTGTCCCACATCCGGTGTCCCACATCGGGCGCCGGAGTGCTTTGTCGGGAGCATGGAGAGCATGAGCACTACCAACCTCAAGCGTCGAGGGCGCAGTCTACTACCTGCGACGCATTCCACACGACCTCGTAACACTACAGCGGCAGGACCGAGCTTGCGGTTTCGCTTCGAACGAAAGCCTACCTGAAGCGCCGGCGGGCCAACGACCAGTGGCTGCAGTGGGAAACCGAGTTCGACCGTGTCCACGCGCAGGACGGGGCGTGTCGGAGTTGTCCGCGGAGCCCATCGAGGACCTGGGCGCACAATGGGTAGCGGGACGTCCTGGCCGAAGACGAGGAACCCACGCATAGTCGGAGGGGATGCGAACGCGAACTATCCTCGAAGAGAACACACGCGACCTGCAAGAGCTGAGGACCGTCTACCGCATCGTCCCGCCCGCAGGGGGTGTCCATCCTGGCCGCGAGCGGCGCGCAGACGACGCTGCTGCGACGGCGGGGATCGACGCTAGACAAGAAGAGTGACGGTTACCGTCGGCTGCAACGCTTGCCGCCTCCTGAAAGCGGGCATCGGCCTGTTTGAGGTCGCTGCAGGCGCGGAATCGACGCGGCGATGTCGTGGACACCCCGCGCGCACCCGCCGTCCAGCCTCGCGACACCGCCGGCTCCCGCGCGAGCCGCTCCAGCGCAACGGCGTGGGTCTCGCGAGCTGCTGCTCGATAAATTGGGCCGCAGGGCGCGAACCCACCCCCGAGCGCGCCGGGAGTGAAGGACTCAGTCGTCCCGCCGTTTCAGTATGCACTGCGGGGACCTGCCCGTCGACCTCGTCGAGAAGCAGCCACGTCGTCGACGTACAAGGACCAGATGCTCAAAGGACGAGGGCGGCTCCGGCAACGCTGATCAGCAAGCACCTGGGCGCCATAGCCAGCCTCCTCCAGCTCGCTGCCGACGACGGCCTGTGCGCAGTGAACGTGGCCAGCGGCATCAGGGTGCGGGGGCGGAAGGTGCCCGAGGAAGCCGAGCTGCCCATACGACATCGCGCGACTTGCAGCGAATCTTCTCCAGCCCCGTCTGCCGCCGAGGCGGCTGCCGTCCTTGGGTGGCGGTGGTGAGGCCGCGTACCTGGCTTCCCGCTGCTCGGCCTGTTCACAGGAGCACGCCTGGAGGAACTAGGGCAGGCCCGCGTGGTGGACGTGAAAGGAAGCCGAGGGGGATCCACTTCCTGGACATCAGCGACGCGGAGAGGGAAGAGCGTCAAGACCGCTTCGCTCCGGCGCCGTGTCCCAATTCATCCCGAGCTGGAACGCCTCGGCTTCCTGGACTACGTCGAGGGCGGAAGCGCGCCGGGACGGGCTATTCCCATACTGCAGCAGAACTCCTACTGGAAGGTGGACGCCGAACTGGTCAAGTGGTGGGGCCACTACGCCAGGGGAGCAAAGCGAAGAGATAGCGGATCCGCGCAAGGTCGTCCCACTCGTTCCAGCGGCACGCCTTCAAGGACAGCGTGCAGGGCATGCAGCATCCCCCGAGGAAATCAGCGGTGCTCGCGGGGCGCGGTGGTGGCGGCGTCGGGCGCACGTACGGCGGGCGATACCCGCTCCAGAAGCCGCTGGCGAAGGCGATCAAAGGAGCTGCAGTTACGCACGGACTGCGACCTTGGGAATGGCTTCCGCCTGGTGTGCAACCATGAGCACGAGCAGTGCACCCAAAGTCACCCGAGGTGAGCGGCGAAGTGCGCTACAGACGCTCCCGCCTCAGAGTCTACCTTGGCCTTCCGCCCGTCGCCGCAGGCTACAGCTGCACCGGCAGTGCTGGCTGACGGCAAGGTGGGAGACGGTACGCGCCAAGACAACGCGTCGGTGCAGTGGGCGTACCAGTGGGCCACGCCGATGGCGACTCAGCAAAGAGGGCTCGCTTCGTACTTCACCCTGAGCTTCGAGCGGATGCCCGCTACCGGGCCTTGCGGGAGTTCGCATCCGAGTGGCTGTAGCATCGCCCCGTCGCGTAGGGCGTGCTGAGCCCTGCATTCATCAGCCCCTCTCGTAGGCTCCACCGCGTAACCTCGTCCCCGTCCTCGTACCTCCTGGGTTCAGGCCTGCTTAGCGCTGATGGTGGAACACGGGGGACATGGAGCGGGCGATCGTGTTTGCAGGCGCTTGAGGCAAAGCGACTTGCTTCGAAGTGTCACCGTGTAGCAACACAAAGGTACGCGACGATGTTAATAGATCAATCGATCAAGGAAGCTGTGAGTGCCGCTGATTTACTGCGCACGGCGCTGCTGTTAGCGGGCGGGGCAGGCGCGCTGAACGGTCGGGACTGGAATGCAGTCTCGTCATGGCATGGACGAAATTACAAGATCGCATGGAAGATGTCCTGCGTGACAAGGCGGCTGTTCCATGCGATGGATCGCCTGCTGTGCCGCCAGACGCTGACGAGCTGGCTGCCGGCCATCCGGGGCTGGACTTGGCGGGCCTGATCGTCAAGCCGACGCGGTGAGGTAGGGGCAGTAGGCGGAGAAAGGCGGCGACTGCGTAGCCGGTGTGCGTGCGCTGCTAACGCCGCCCGGCGCTCAGTGGCGTAGCATCCAGCCTTAGCATTTTGCTGAGAGCGGTCAGCCGATGTTTTGGCTAAGGAAGGGGGTCTGGACGGTGGTGGCGGTCGCTACGTTCGTGGTGCTCGTGCGCACGTTTCCAGCGATGAGCAGCACCCTGGCGATGGTCCTCGTAGTGGCCATGGCGGCGGTGGCGCTTTACGGGCTAGAGCGGTCAGTGGTGCTGCTCGCGTGCGCCTGCGGAAGCGAAGGTAGTCTTCGACCGCGTCAGACTCATTGCCGACTAGACTGATGGCGTCCAAGAGTGCGTCCTCAGAGACGCCGAGCACTGTCGCCCACGCACGTTACGTGCCATGTCTTGTTCACATCTATCACGTACCCGCTTGTGATTCGTTTGGTTCTGCATGTTCACCTCCACACGCCTTCTGTTGACGATGGTTCGAAGCGTAGCTTGCGCTCGCGTGCGTGCGCTGTCGGCGGAGCGCTGAATGAGGCGTCAGACGATTTGTCACGTCATTGGAAAGCGACGGCGGGAGACTGGAGATGATGTGGCGGACGCGATGAAGCTGTGAACCCTGCCGCCTGCCAAGGGTCTATACGTTGCTGTGTTCTTCCCCTTGCGCCACTGGGGCCAGTCCCGCTCGGGGCAAGGACACTTTACGGCGGGCACCTCCCACCCACGGTGACCCGCCTTTTTTCCTTGTGAACCCTGCCGCAGTCCCGAAGGTCGAATCTTTGTGGCCTTTCCGGCTTCCCTGGTGCAATACGGAAGGATCGCCCGGGCGAGGGCAGCGTGGGTTCTCTAGTTCTCCTTTCGCGTTGCTCGCCCACCTTCTGCGCTAGCTCGGGTGGGGCACTGACCTGCCGACAAACGACCGCCACGTTGCCGCAGCGAGCCATTACCACCTATACTGCGCTTGCCTGCACGCGCCCTCGCTGATGGACGGTTACCGGCTCCCACTCGAACGTGGACCTCCGATGCCGATGGGTGGCGCTGCGAGGGCGCTACTATCCGAGCCTTGATCCATTGAACACCGCGCCTGGGGAGGAAGGGTTGCTTTCACCGCGCTTCGGAAACGAGTCCACCCACTGTCGGCGGCGCAGTGGTATTACGTCTTAGCGGGTGGGCTGGTCGGCGCACTCGTCGGCTATGACCCCAACGTTTCGCCGGAGAAGTGGGTTGCGTGCTGGAGTTGTGGTTGCTGGCCGGGGGTGCTTGCCTACTTCGTGATCAGTGCGTCATCTGGGCACTCTGTGACCGAGGAGGCCGCTCGGACCCGCAGTAGCCTGCAAGATCCGGCTGAGTTGCCCAAGCTCCGCCGCGCCCGCATACGCAGGCTCAACGGCCCCGAGCACCGCACTGATGTCAGCCGTCTGGCCCGGCTCTGGCAACGGACTGGGTCCGTACAAGGCTGCGCGCCGCGTTTGCCCCAGCAAGGAACAGCATGCCGCCGACGCACACTAATAGAGCGATGTATTGGCAGCGAGGCTAGTGCCTTACTTCTCGATACGCACCATAATGGGACCCCGCTGATTCCTAGGGTCCATTGGCGACCCAAAAGGTGTTGTCAGACGATGACACTCCGCCCTGCGATGTAGGACGCTCCCTCAGGCACAGCCCAGACTTTCTACTGAAAATGTGAAGGAGGGTGGCGAGGCCGTCGCCACGCAGCCTCCCCCGTGCCACCCCTCGGCCACCGATAGGGCCACGAGAGGTGACCATGGGTGGGCCATAGGGGGCACAGCCACGGGCCGTGCTGTGGTGACTCTGGAGGCGGTCAGCCTCTACGGACTGTTTGATAGCCAGTAGAGGCTGGAAGCCTCCTAGAGCGCTAGGCCCGGCTCTACGCCACCTGCTCTACCGCTCTGCCCGCTTTTCCTCGCTGCTCGCCATTTCTGCGCTGCACCCCACTTCATTCCTGCAGCCTTCTGTGACGACACACATACGGTTGTGAGGATGTCGTCAACGAGTACAAACAAGGAGGGCAGCACGAGCATGACTATGAACCTCGGCAAGCCTCAGCGGCAAGCCTCAGAGACAGCGGCAAGTACGTGGCCTACTACCGAGTCTCCACGGTCCAGCAAGGTGTCCAGCGGGCTGGGCCTGGAGGCTAACAGCACTGCCAGGCGAGGCAGTACCTGAACGGCGGGAGCTGGAAGCTGTTGGCTACGTCGAGGTTGAGAGCGGCAAGCGGTCGCGACCGTCCCGCAGCCACAGAGCTGCCAGCACCACGCCAAGAGGAGGCCAGGCCATCCTACTGGTGGCCAAGCTCGACCGGCTCACGCGCAACGTTCACTTCCTGACCGGGCTGCTGGAGAGTGGCGTCCGGTTCAAGGCCGCGCGACATGCCCGGAGGCGGACAAGACGATGGTGCAGATGATGGCGGTTCTGGCCGAATGGGAAGGGACGGGATCAGCGGGCGACCAAGGCTGCCCTCCAGGCGGTGAGGGCGCTACGAGAGGGGAAGGGGGCGGAAGCTCGGCAATCTAACCTGGTCACCGACAACACGGTGCGATGGCGGAAGCGCAGGCCCGAGCCGAGGGCCTACGCAAGACGCTGAAGGGCTCACGGCAGGGCATGGCGCAGCGGCAGATGGTTGAGTTGAACCGTGCTGGTGTGCCGGCTGCTCGCGGTGGGCTGTAGTCTTTCGACTGCAGGGTACTGACGCTTGAGGGAACAAGCCCAGCAAGCCACTCGGCCCGGATAGCCCGCAGGGTGGCCACTCAGGAGCGCGCGCCCGGGTCGTAAACGCGCATGGTCAGTCACTTCCCGCACAGGCGTGGCCGTCAGCCCGCACACGGCCACATCGGACCAGGCCCCGTCGTCCACCGCATCCGGCCCGACTTACTCCGCAAAATCTAATTCAGCGCCCTGTCTGCAGGGACGAGGTGCAAATCCTAGTAAAGGAAGAAAGCACACAACCCATGCGCTACTGCCAAAGCCCAGGCTGCTCACGCCCCGCTGTCCGGCGTGGGCTCACTACTGCAATTCCCACAAGGGCCGGGTTCGGCGACACGAGGAGACACCTGGCATGCGGGGCGTCACGAAGGCGCAGCTCAAGCCCTGCCGGAATCCGTCCGCCGTCGCATTGCGAAGAATGCCGACAATCCCGCCTGGAAGACCATCGAAGGCAACTGGCTGGCCCTGGTCGAGCACGCCCGCGCTGAGCTATCGAGCTACAAGCAGGGTGCGATCCACATTCGGCAGCATTGCCTGGCCTACGAAGAAATCGTGAAGCTGGCGAATGACGTTACTCCAGCCGAGGTCGTCCACACACCGTTCTTGCTGTATCTGATGGCGGAACAGGAGCCCAGGCGCTTTCCGGTCGGATGAAGGGTTTCGCTTCCAACTGGTTCGCCGCGTGCGGGCGCTGACAGAGAACCAACCGTGGCACCTGGTATGACCACAAGGTGCGGCGCGTGAAGCGCGTGTACCGGACGCCGCTCGAAGACCACGGAGTACCTGGGCCCAATGCCTGGCCGAGGTGCTCGGGCCGGCCGGACTATGTCGCGCGACTGGAGCAGGCCGGCTTGGGCGAGCAAGGAGAAAGCCAAGGCGCTCTGGGAGAACCTGGGCAAGCTGCAGTAGCGAGGCGAGCGCCGACGATCATGCGCAAGGCCGTCACGACTACTGGAGGCGAGGACGCCTACTGGCGCGATTGGCAGCGCATGCTGTGGCACACGTTCACGCCCGCCCGTAGCCAAACCGCTTCGAGGTTGCAACGGCGCGGGCACTGTGGCGGGCCGTGAGGACGCGGCAAGAAAGCGGCACCGTCAAGGAGCAAGTTCGTGTCCCGTGTCTGCCGCTACCGGCAGCGGCAAGACCTACAGCGCTATGGCGCTCTCGCCTATCTGCATTCGAAGGGTGCAGGCATCCAGCTCTCCTGGCACAGATTCATCAGCTTGGTGGCGTGTACGCTGCGCTGGTGAAGTCATGCCTCGCGAAGAGTCGCAGTGTGGTCGAGCGTCCATCGAGCAGATCGGGACGAGAAGACGCGGAAGGAATACCACCACGACGGCGTGCGCCCGACGATGTCAGAGCGCACTTCGTGGACCCGCCGAGATTCTCCGAGGGCGAATGCCGGGAACATCTGCCCATCCCTGTTGACCACCCATGCGAGCTGGATGGGCCGAGCTTGAAGGAAAGCGAGACCTGCACATCGGAGCGCGGGGTCTGATCGTCGCCGACGAGAGGCCAGCCCTTGAGCGCACCTTCCCGTTCACGTCGGACAGCGTCCATGCCCTGCAGGCGTCTATGGGCGCGAGGGTGCCGCACCCCGCCACGGCTTCGACGCAATCCCTATCGCCGAAGCGCTGGAGCGCATCCCGCATCAACGCCGCGCAAAGTTGAGCAGGACGAGGGCCCCACTACAACCGCCTGCGTGGCGTCGGACTCAGGGCTGACCGCCGGGGACCTGGAGCTGCTCACCGGGCACCACCCACGTGGGCACGTCGGGCGACCGCGCGGTAGCCACCGCCTCAGAGACCTGGGCGCAAGGACCCCATGACCGCAACTGGGACACGGTAGCGAGTGGCCTTGAAAGCCGCAGGACAAGGGCGCGTGTTCTACGGCGCGTGGACCGAAGCTTAGTTCGCTTCGCCTATGTTGAGTGCGTTCCCTCCAGTGCCCGGCCTGAAGCGGTGGTCCTTGGACGCGACTGCTGGCCCCTAGCTCCGCCGCAGCAGTCAAGCGAGCACCATCCACGCTGGTGGAAGGTGTGCACCGGCACCGTCCTATCCCAGCTTGCGAGTGAACCTTGTCTACCCAGCCTGCCGAACTGCAGGGACAGCTATTGCCAAGGGGCTGATACAAGAACCGGACGGGCGCTGAGAAGGTGTACGCCTACGTGATGGAAGTTCCTTCGCAAGCAGTACGCTCCGGGCGCTCACATTCTCGTCTACGCCAAGAAGGGACTTTCTGGACAAGCTCTCGGACGAGGAGCGGCGACCGACCGACCCCAGGACGAACCATTTACTTCACTCACTTCGGCACCGGCCGCGGGTTCAACACTTGGAAAGACTGCAGCGTTTACGTCCGGCTGTCCGACGCCTGGCCCAATCATTGAAGCTATGGTGGCCAAGCTCGGCGTGCGCTGCTCGTAACAAGGCTTTCACCGAAAGGGACTGGAAGCGGTTCTCGACCAGCAGGGTAGCCCACCCGAGCTGGACCGGCTCTGCAAGCTCCACCTGTTGGCCTCTGCCAGGCAAGACCTAGCACGGACCCGAGTCACGACAGCTCAATGGGAAGGGCAGACCCAAGCAAACCGTGGACGCCTACCTGATTGACCCAGCGCCCGATCGTGACGAGACAGCCTGCAGCAGCTCTGGCCTGGGTCGCCGAGCCCACCATCATTGGGAAACGGAGGTCGAAGGCCAAGGCCCTTAGCGCGGACAGTGGGTCAGCGCGCCTGGTCAAGCTCCTGTTGAACCCCAAAGGGCACCTGGAGCTGACCCCAGCGGTCATCTGCGAGCAGACCGGACTGCGGCCCAAGGACCTGTCCGAGACGATGCGCCTGGCTGCAGTGAAGGGAGGCCCTTGAGCGTTGGCGCAAGGTTCCAACTGAAGGCCAGCGTGGTAGGGGCTGGAAGCTCGGAATACTCCGGGGATTCCGTTAAGGTTTAGACACGGGATGTCCGGGCTAATGCCACACCGTGGGCCACCCTATCGTGCGCACATGGTGGCGTGTTGTCCCTGACGCGCACTCTACCTAGCTGACTGGCGCTGCCGCGGTGAGTGGCGCGCCCCGGCGGGTAGCGCGGAACGGGAGCGGGAACAGCACACAGAGACAGCGATCAAAGCGGAATCCCTTGGTACACCTTGAAGGTGGCCACCTGCTCGCTGCTGTCGTCGCTCCAGCTACGCTTGGTCCCTCTGCCCTGGCGGGCGGGGGTCCCAGCGCTCCAGCTCGCTTCCACTCCAACATGTGAGGGGGTGTCAGGAGGTTGTGGTCAATCCCACCAAAGGCCCGGCCCATCGGTCGGGCTCAAGGCTCCCCTCGCTCTCGCGAGACCCGCGCTCGGAGTGCTCGATAGGTGGGGAAGCCGAGCCTCTGTACTGCGCTCGAGGCCATGAGAGCAACCGATGGAGAGCCCCACGGCTGACTGTCCGTGGTCGACCATAGGACGGGCGTCTGGTAGGTGGATCGCATCCCTGCCTCACATCGAAAGCGCATCCTGGCAAGTCCACCAGCCGGGACCGCATGAAGCTGCACCTGAAGGCTGATCCGGCTGGCTGCATTTGCCGTGTCACCTCGGTTGTTGCTGTGTTCTTGATGGTCATCGTCATCATCCCAAACCAGTGCGCCCAGCAGGCCCACTTGTCGGTCACCGTTGAGTCGACGACGGTCCGTCAGGAAGTGAGGCCGCGGATCACTCGGGCGCCGCAACGCCTGGCAGGACGAGGGGTCCTCGTGTTTGATCGTGTCGTGCCCGCAAGGCCCTGTTCGCGCATCTGCGGACCTTGAACTGGGTGTAGGACAGAGGGCGGCCACACGGTGGCGGTCCACCGCCCCGAGACGCAGGCCGTAGTCTTCACGTTCTGCTGGGTGGCGGGGATTGATCGCGCCGAAGATTGTGCGTGTGGTCCGGAGATATGGGGGCTATTACCCAAGCCAATGGCTACACCGGGGCCAGCAGGGCAACAGTCAGTAGCCCCCGAGTCAGCTCTCTCCTCGTCCTCGGGTGGTATCCGTGCCGTTTCGCCGTCCGTCGCGACGTCCCGCTGCGAGATGGATGGTGCCGGCAACATCCGCTGCCAGCGAATCGCATTTTGCGCCGCTTCCCAATCAGGAGGTGCCATCGTGCATCTAGGGCACCCCTCGGGCTATCCGCTCACTTGGTGTAGCCAGAAGGAATCGGGTCCCGCCGCAATCTCCAGATAGAACGTGCAGCCATCAGGGCAACCACCCCAATGAGGAGCCTTCGCTGGAACTCGCACGTAGCCGCCCGCACGCACGGTTTGTTCCTTTACGCCATCGAAGGCAATTACCATTGCACCCTCCGTGACAACCACGTTTTCCGCGTTGTCGTGCCAGTGTCTTTCATACGTGAAACCTTTCGGAAGCGCAAGACGTGTTCCGAGGCTTCCTTCTCTCGGTCGCCCCGCAGAACTGCGCGCTGGCATACATCCCACGGCGGTTCATCGCCGTGTTTTATCCATTTTAGATCTTGTGCGTCGTTAAACAGCTACGACCGGGTCTGCTGCTAGGGCAGGACCAACGACAGACTACCTGCCATAACGGCTGAGAGACAAGCAAGCTTTCTTGTTCATGCTGTCCTCTCCTTAGAAAAACTGGCGAACGGCGATGGTTCGACCCTGGAGCTCCTCACGTTGTGCTTTATAAAAGCAGAACGTTTCACCTGACTTCGTTGAAGGCGGCCCAAGGCGGAACTCAGAGCGTCGCATGTGGTCCTGCAGGCGAAAAATGCCCCGCTTTGGGCGAGGCAACCGCGCCAGGGGCAGGAAAGCGTTTCAGTTCGTAGGCGCGCCGACCGCCTTGATCCGGCTGGGGCGTCTCGCCGCGCGGCATGTTGGTGCGCTCCGCGACGTCCGTTGTCATAGCTAGTATTACCCACGCCACCGTTCTGGGCATCCTGACGAGGCATGTTGGTACGCGCCGCGACGTCACTTGTCGTGCGTGATGCCGAGCCTCCTACGGTAGGGTGAGCGCTGGCTGATGGCCTCGGTACGCTCCGCGCCAACCAGTCCGCCCGCGCGTCGCATACCAGTGGCCCATGGTCGTGCTGTCACCGGTGTTGAGGCCGTTGCCAGCGTCCGCAAATGCGCTGCCTATACTCAGCGTCACTACGGCTGCCAGCCAGCGCGACCACCGCTCCGGACACGATTCAGTTTCATGGCGGTCCACTCCTTGATCAGATATCGAGCACATGCTCAAAGCAAGCATGGCTCGACAGCCGTGACGTGTATATCACCCAAAATGTGTGCATCCATGTATGCGTACAGTTGGCGCTAGCATGTCATTGCGCCTAGATTAGGAGCATGCAGTGATTCCTGGCCCAGAAGATATTGTCGATAGAGTGGACGGCAACGTCCATCCGGCTCTCTTTCGTTTCTATACCAAATGTCGTCTCGGCTCCCGGACACGGAAATCGCAGGTTCCGGAAGCGCGGTTGCCGTCCAAGGCGATGACGACAACCAGCCTCGACGCGCGGCTCCCGCGAACGACCGCGCCGAGGCCCTAAAGCTACGGCATGTTCTGCTCGTTTGCCCGGTGTCGCCCTTCAGCACGATGGTCGCGGACGTGCTACGGACCATCGACGCGCGATGCGAAATTCGACGCGCCACCGTTGCCGCGATACGCACCTTACCGCGGTCCGATGAAGCGTCGCTGATCCTGATCGACCTCGATGCCGTCCTCATCGACGGCGAAGCGTTGATCCGCGATCTCTCCACAGTGCCAGGCGCGCAGACCGATCGTGGCAATTTCCAGCGACATTTCCGAGCTCGATAGACGGCGCCCTGAACGCTGGCGCGTTGGCCTATCTGCCGAAGAGCTATACGCACCCGCTGATCGATTGCGTGCTGCGCCTCGCATTGAATGGAGAAGCCTATCGCCCCTGGAGAACCTCGTCGGCTGTCGGTCCCGCGCAACCCGCTGACAGCGCCAGGGAGGCCGAAGCCGCGTGTGGCCTGACACCGCGCGAGAAGCAGGTCCTCGGGGAGATCGCGCAAGGATGACAAACCTGGAAATCGCCAAGCGGTTACGCATGGGCGAGGCGACGGTCAAGACTCATACGCATAAGATTTTCCGCAAGCTGAACGTGCAGAACCGCGCCGAAGCCGCGTTGCGTGGTGCGCGCTTGATGTGAATTCAGAAGCTTCAAATCGACGAGGCCGAGTGCGGCAGGCTCAACTTGAGCTGGCTGCAACCGCGAGATGACGCACCGCCGGATGCTACGGAACCAGTGGATCTTTCGTAGCGGGGATGTCGGCAGCGGAGTTGTACTATCTGCAGCGAGGCCGGGTTCTCCTGCCCGAAATCGATGTAACCCCTAGGCCCTGGCGACGTGTTCGGCGAGGTCGGCATTTTCACGGCGGAACGAAAGCGTACCTGCTCGGCGCGCTGCGCAACCGAAGTCGATCTGTTCTCGCTGAGCAGCGAACAGGCGCGACCGTATCCATTTCGCCAATCCCCAGTTTGCCTTGTTCATCCCTTACTCTGGTTGCGACACGGTTGATGGCCGAACGCACGCCGTAGCGAGAGGTCATGAAGGTGAATCTTCTCCCTCCGAGCGACGAGTCAGCGCGCAGACGAGGGAGGTGAGAAGGGAGCGTGAAGAGCAGGACCTGGCGCGATGCACCCCGAGTCTGATTGAAGAGAGCAGATGGGGCCCTGCCTGTTCCCTCATGGCCACTAGGGAGCACCCGGTTAGAAGCGCACTGATGTCATGAGGGCGCGGCAGGTGGGGACAGAATAGACCACGCGTGCACAGGCCACAATCGGACGGGTGCTCTACTTCATGTAGGCCGAATCCTACGCAGCACCACGGCATCATCAAGGCTCTCACGGCCCAGCCTCGGGGGCCTTTTTGTTTCAACTTGCCAGAGTACGCCAGCGCCATCCGGACAATGGGTTCCGGGACATGTTGCATGCCTCGCTGTTCATTGCAAAGTTGGGCGTCACACTGGCAATGTTCTCTACCGCTTTGCCCCGAATGTCTCCAGCGCTTGCTGGTCGCGCAGTCTTCCCGTCCGGTCATGGCCCGCCAATGCACCTTCTTGCCAAGCTCCTGCACATCTTGATTGCCGTCGTTGCCCTGGGAACAAGTGCGGGACTCGGGGCCCTCCTTGAGTTCTATGGAGACCACTCAACACATGGGTCTTTCGTCCTGCGGGCCATCGAGCGAATCACAGCGCTGATTGTTCTTCCCGGCTACACGCTCATGCTCGTTACGGGTATCTGGCTGGTGAATCTGGTCGTGGTCGATCACCGCGAGGTGGATCCTATTTGCATTGGCGCTGTGGGCCGTCGGCATCTTGGGTTTGGTCTCGTCACTGGTACTGGTGCGCAAGCAGCGCGCGGGCTGCTCGACTCCTCCGGTCCCACTTCTGCCTCGTATCGACGAGTCTCAGTGCTTGGTCGGGCTGTTGGCGGCTCTTTCGGCCTCATCGTCGTCCTCATCATGTGCCTCATGGTGTTCAAGCCTTGGAGCTAGCGACGCCCAACCCTTCGCTCCAGCCGACGTGCTACGGCCTGCGCACGCGCGCCCTGAACCGGAACGTTGGGCGTCACGGAGCAAGCAGGTGTGTTGCTGTTGATTCATCAGGTGTACTGCGCGCCGATGAGGTGACAGGGTGATCCGACGACTTTCGCGCCGAGCGTTTGTGAGCAGTGTTGTCGCACTGGCTGCCGGTTCCACAATTGCCGTTGTGCCCCAAGATGCTCGCGCTCAGCGGCCAGCCGGCAGCGCCGCGGCGCATCGGGGTCCTCCTCGTGGCCCGCTCACCCGAGCAGCAAGGAGGCGCAGGCAGTTCCGCCAGGGGCTACTGGACGCGGGCTACGCCGAGGACGCGATGTGGTGATCGAGTGGCGATCCGCCAGCGGCGATTACGCTCGGATACCGGAGTTGGCCGCCGACCTGGTCCAGCGCAAAGTCGATGTAATCGTCGTGGAGGCTACGCTTGCAGCCCAGGCGGTCAAGCGCGCCACGTCCACCATTCCCATCGTCATGGCCGTCGTCGCCGATCCAGTCGGATCTGGCCTGGTCGCGAACCTCGCGCATCCTGGCGGAAACGTCACCGGGCTCTCGCTGATGGTGGCCGACCTCAGCGCCAAGCGGCTGCAGCTGCTCAAGGAGGCGATCCCACGGCTCACCCGGGTCGCGGTCCTGTGGAATCCAGCCACGCCGTACCACCCGAAGGTGGTCGACGAGCTCAAAGCGGTGGCGCCCTCGCTGTCGATCGAGCTGAGTTTCGTGGGCGCGCGAACGCCCGAGGAGTTCGGTCCGGCCTTCTCGGCCGTCAGCCGAGCGCACGCCCAGGCGCTGTACGTGACTCGACGACGCCTTCTTCTTTAGTTCATCGAACGACGCTTCTCAAGCTGGCGTCGAAGGCCCGGCTACCAGTCATCTACAGTCAGAGGAACTTCCCCGATGCAGGCGCGCTGATGTCCTATGGGCCTAACATCGAGGACCTATTCCGCAGATCGGCTGGGTACGTCGACAAGATCCTCGAAGGGTGCCAAGCCGGGCGACCTGCCGATCGAGCAACCGACCAAATTCGAGCTCGTCGTCAACCTCAAGACCGCCAAGGCACTCGGCATCACCATCCCCGAGTCGATCCTGCTGCGCGCGGACGAGGTGATACGGTGAAGCGCCGCGCGCCGGATCCTGGGTCACAGCTGGTGGACTTCGAGTGCTGATCTTCAGTAGCGCCATTGACGCGGGCAGCGCAGCTGGCAGAGCACTGAGTCAACTCTCCTCACTTCGAGCCTCGGCGGGACCCCGTGCCTCCCGACCCGCTTTACCTTCTCCTGCGCGCGTGGGCTTCACCGGGTCCCTGAAGACCACCGAGCGGCCCCACTGCAAGTGATACGCCTGGGTCTGGAGAATGGAACCGTCGGAGCGCCTCACGGAGACATAGTCGTAGGCAGTCGAAGGCCGCACAAGGGGCGGCGGAAGGGGTTGCGGGGAGTGGGGCGGCGGAGGCGGTCACTGGACATCCAACCAGTGTACCGAAGAAAGGCGCTGCGGAGGGAGTTGCCCGCAACATCGCCTGATTTGCCAATGATGGGTCGCACGTGGCGCCCTGGAGGGAAGTCTCCCTTCGGTGCAAATGGGGCCAGTGCCGGGCTGGAGGACAACGGTGAGGCTTCGCGGACTCTGACCCGCTCTGTATCAGACGAACGACCTCCGCGCTGTCGTCGGCGTCCGCCTACCCTCGCCAGCCGAGTAAACCGGGCGCGTTCGGTGTCGCCGTGCGTCGCCTATCCCCGTATGACTGTCCCACTGGCATTGAGGTCGATTGCCTGAAGAACCGCGCCAATGCTGGGCCGTAAGAGCCGTCCCATCGATTCCCGCTGGGCGTATCGCGCCAATCAACACCACCGCCGACCAAAGCATCCGCCGGGGTTGGGCCGTTCACGGATATCAGTAAAGCGACCCAACGCGCTTTCTCGCAACCTGTTCGTTGCGCTTGTCGCCCTGCCCTACGGTTAGCCCGAGGCGACAACCAGTCTCACGGCAAGAACATCCCGCGATGGCCGCTCTTGCGTTCGGATTCAGGCATGTCCTGGACTTGTGCCAGGTATGCCTCCCGATACTTGCTGCCTGCGCTTCGAAAGAAGGCTTCTACCCGCCCTAGGACTACACTCAGGATATGTATGTTGTGCTCCATGTTGTTGCAAAGCACAATATCGGACATGGGCAGTGGTACTTAAGTTCCACAAGCTAGTAGACACATAATAACATGCTGTTACCAAGATTATAAATTGCAGTAGGATACGCGGAAAGGGCAGAATCCGTGCAAAGCAAGACGGAATTAAATGGCACAACAATGCCGCATTGCAATGAAGTTGTGTGATGATCTGCTTGCGAGCACTCCCAAAGCCAGGTGACAGATCCAGAACAGCAGCGCTGGGCATGTGGATTGCGTCGTATCGAGACGCTGGAGGCTGCCAATGCATCGCTTGCCTGTCATCTTGTTCTTTTCGACCATCTTTCAAGCCACTGCGGGGTTCACCTGGGCCGGCCCGATGGATGTTTTGTCCGAGCGCGAAGCGGCGCGCGGGCTCAGGGATGCGCTTGTGCTGGCCGCGGAGAAAGCGGTTTCCCGGCTGGGCCAGGAAGATGGCTTTCTCCTCAACGAGAAGGTGCGCATCCCGTTGCCTGATGGTCTGGAACGGCTCGACAGTCCATTGCGCAGATTCGGTATGGGGCACTACGCGGACGAACCTGATCCTCACCATGAACCGCGCGGCGGAAGGCGCTATGCCAGAAGCCAGGATCCTGCTGGTGGAGGCGGTAAACAAGATGACGATTCAGGACGGGAAGGACCTCCTCACCAGCGGCGATGACGCAGCTACGCGCTATTTCCGTCGGCAGACCGAGGCCGCGCTCAGCTGCGCGTTTCCTTATTGTGGTCAGCGCGCGACAAAAAAGTGCGTCTGGCTGATGCTTACAATCAATTCGCTGGCAGGGGCGTGAGGTTTGGGCTGGTCCGAGCCGAGGATGCCAACCTTGACCAATATGTGACGCGCAAGGCGTTGGACGGACTGTACGCCACCATCGCCGATGAAGAGCGCGCGATTCGCGCCAGCCCTCTCGAGCAGAGTCAGAAGCTCCTGCGCAAGGTGTTCGGCGCGCTGGTGCAATAGCGTGGCTGCGCTGGCATTGATTGACAGCGCCGCGCTCGATTGACCCGAAGCAGTCCCCGCCCATCTCATGTGCGTTCTACTGGGGTGGGTCAACTCCACGCTGTGCCGATGACGATGACGCCAGAACCACCGCAGACTATATTTGCCGTGCAGATGCCCGAGTACCTGCCCGACGCGGACCGGATCGGTCAGTACGTTGACCAAAGCAACCGGAGAAATTGAGCGGGTCCTGCGCTAAGCTCAGGAGCATCAGATGATGGGATGCATTTTTGTGAAGAAGCCGGCGGCGAGATCCTGTGGGAAGACGACTATTGCCGTGCCGTCTGGGCCTATGAGGCCGATTACCCAGGAGCTGTGCCGCGTGGTCTGGGATCGTCATGTCAAAGAGATGACCGATTTGGACACCGACGGCGGGAACCAGATGATGCGGGTGGTATTCGCCCTGGAGCAGGCGCTGATCCAAGTGCTCGGGGCCGAGAAGGTCAACCTGGCGAGCCTCGGCAACCAGGTGCCCCACCTGCATTGGCACGTGATCCCGCGCTTCAAGGATGACCCGCACTTTCCTTTTTGCGATCTGGGGCCGAAAGATGCGCGAAGGCGGGCATCCGCTGCCACCCGACTTCGCGCTCAACATGCGCCGGTCGCTCGACCAGCTGCTCACAGTAAAGCGCGGGTTGCTGAAGGGCTAGCCCTGCATTAGTCCGGGGCTAGTTCAGATCGGCCCCCTCGGCCGCCGCCTCGCACGTGTGGCGCGGGCTGTGCCAGGGAGCGCGCGGCTGGGAAAATCGCCGAGAACGTGCTACCCCGGCCTGGCTCGCTCTCGATCTCCAGGTGGGCTTGGTGGCGCGACAGGACGTGCTTGACGATGGCCAGCCCGAGACCCGTCCCGCCGGTGGAGCGGGAACGGCTCCGGTCCACACGGTAAAATCGCTCGGTCAGACGCGGAACATGATGCGGCTCAATGCCAATGCCGGTGTCGCGCACGGTGAATACCGGCTCACCCTCCCGCTTGGACCAGCTCACCTCGATCTCGCCGCCCTCCGGCGTGTAGCGCACGGCGTTGCTGATGAGGTTCGACAGTGCGCTGCGCAGTTCTTCCGCATTGCCCCGCACGCCCTCGCTGTCGTCGGCTCGCAGGCGGAAGCGGTGGCGGCCGCCGCTCAAAGCCTGCGCGTCGCTGAACAGCGAGCGAACCAGCTCGGGCACGTCCACGAATTCCTCGTTCAGCGGGTTTTGCGCGCTCTCGAGCTTGGACAAAGTGAGGAGATCCTCGACCAGCCGTTGCATCCGGGTCGCCTGCTCACCGCATCAGCTGCAACGATCTGCGCAGCATGTCCGGGTCAGGCTTCTGCATGTCGGATAGCGTCTCAAGGAATCCGCCGAGGACCGTCAGCGGCGTGCGCAGTTCGTGCGAAACGTTGGCTACGAAGTCGCGCCGCGTAGTCTCCATCCGCTCCCAGTGCGTGATGTCACGCGAGAGCAACAGCTTTTCGCTGTCTCCATAGGGCACCAGCTGGACCGACAGGGTCAGCTCTTGGTCGTTGCGCCACAACCGCAATAGCAGTGGCTCGCGGAAGTTGCGTGTCTCCAGATATTCGGCGAACTGTGGTGTGCGGACCAGGTAGGTGATCTGCCTGGCGGCGGTCCCGCTGGCTGGACAGGCCGAAGTAGGCTTCGGCCTTCGGGTTGCACCACTCGATGCGGTCAGCGTCGTCGAGAATGATTACGCCTTCGGGCAGGGCCGCGCCGGCCTGCTGGAAGCGCTCCAGCGCAGCCGACAGCCGCACCTCGATCTGGGTCTGGCGGCGCAGCGAGCGCGCCAGTGAGGCGTACTACCTCCTCCCACTCCGCGCCGCCCTCCGGCAGAGTGTCCGGAGCGCGGGTCCTTCAGCCAGCGATACAAGCCGAGACAGATTGGAAAGGTGATGCAGCAGCGGGATAAGGAGGCCGACTGTGTAGGCGGCGAGCGCTTTGGTGCCGCCGCAGAATCGGCCACAGGATCAGAGCGACGATGCTCACCAGCACAGCCGCGACGACCGGGCGTCCCCAGAGCTTCACCACTGGCTACTCCGTCATAGTGGCCGGAATTATCCCAGAAATCGAATCGCCGTTCCGCTGCTCGGGATGACGGGTTCGCCGGCCCGTCGCGCGCAAGTCGCGGCAATGCTGATCCAGGTTGCAACCGCGAGATCGATTCAGTTGGCGGACAGTCGATATCCCGCACCGCGGACGGTCTGGATCAGACTATCGTGTCGTGACGGCTCGAGTGCCTTGCGCAGCCGCCGGATGTGCACGTCCACCGTGCGCTCTTCCACGAACACGTGGTCACCCACACCTGGTCAGGAGCTGCGTACGGGAGTGCACGCGCTCGGCGTGCGTCATGAGAAATGCAGCAGCCGGAACTCGGTGGGCCCCAGATGCACCTGATCGGCGTCGGCGCTCACTCGGTGGGTGGCCGGGTCGAGCTTGAGCGTGCCCACCTGCACCAGGTCATCGGTCATCTGCGGCGCACGGCGGCGCAACACTGCTTTGACCGCGGGCGTTCAACTCGCGCGGCGAGAACGGCTTGGTGATGTAGTCGTCCGCGCCCGTGTCCAGGCCGGTCAGCTTGTCCTGCTCGTCGGCGCGGGCCGTGAGCATGATGATGGGGATCGACTTGGTGCGCCTGTCGCGCGCAGCCGCCGCGCCAGCTCGATGCCGGACAGTCCAGGCAACATCCAGTCAAGCAGGACCAGGTCGGGCAGGGCGTCCTGGACCAGAGCGAATGGCCTGCTCGGCATTGTCGGCCCGCAGCGGCTGATGGCCGGCCTGTTTGAGTTGTAGGCGATGAGCTCCTGGATCGCAGGCTCGTCCTCCACCACCAACACCGTCGCGGCCATGCGCATCTCCCGGGGATAATTCTTGCCGCTGCAAGCATAGCAAAGCATTGTTACCATGCCGTGACAACACTTCCATGTCTCGATAAGATCGTGGGTTTTCCGTCCCGGGTCGTGGGTCGGTTATCATCCGTCCTCCCGTCAGTCCCCAGGGCGGGCCGCCGCCAGGCCATGAGCATCCCCCACCCTACCGAGATTACGCTGCATCGAGCCTCGCGGGTCCTCGAGATCGCATTCTCTGATGGAGCGGTGTTCCGCTTGCCCTGCGAGTTCCTGCGCATCTATTCCCCGTCCGCCGAGGTGCGTGGGCATGGGCCGGGCCAGGAGGTCCTGCAGATGGGCGAAGCGGGAAGTGGAGATCGCGGCGGTCGAGCCGGTCGGAAGCTACGCGGTGCGCCTGGTGTTCTCGGACGGCCACGATACGGGGCTGTATTCCTGGGAATACCTGCATCATCTGGGTATGAACCAGGACCGGATGTGGCGCGAACGACTATCTCGAGCGACTAGCCAAAGCGAATGCCAGCCGGGACTCGACCACGGCGCGCCCAGATCCGAGCGCCAAGTCCGAAAATGCCAACTCCCAAGCTCCGCGCCCAGACTCCACCACCGGCTGGAAGGAGCTGTGATCAGAGCGGACATGAGCGCCGAAGTGCAGAGGTAGTCGGTGAAAGAGCCGCGGCGACACTGACTTCGGTTTTCAAACCGTGTCCGAGCCGGAGAAGGCTCGCCGGGTGGCGGAGGAGTGTTCGACTCGGTCGCCGCGCGCTACGACCTCATGAACGACCTGATGTCCGCGGGGCTGCACCGCCTCTGGAAGCGCTTCATGCGTGGAGCGCAGCGGCATACGTCCCGGCGAGCGGGTGCTGGATGTTGCCGGTGGGACCGGCAGACTTGGCCCGCTTGTTCGCGCGGCGCGTCGGCGCCTCCGGCCAGGTGGTGCTCACCGATATCAACGCCAGCATGCTTGCGCGCGGGCGCGATCGTCTTGCCGATGCGGGTCTCGTGCTTCCATCTGTTCTGTGTGACGCGCAGGCGTTGCCGTTTCGCAGCGGTCATTTCGACTGCGTCTGCATCGGTTTCGGACTGCGCAACGTTACCCGCAAGGACGAGGCCCTCCAGGAGATGACGCGCGTCCTGCGGCCGGGTGGCCGGGTCCTGGTCTGGAGTTCTCGCAGGTGTGGGCACCCCTCAGGCCGCTATACGATGCCTATTCGTTTCAAGTTCTGCCCAGGATCGGGCGGCTGGTGACGGGAGATGAGCCCAGCTACCGCTACCTGGCCGAATCCATCCGGGTGCACCCTTCGCAGGAGGAGTTGAAGGGGATGATGGAAGCGGCCGGGCTGGAGCGTGTGGAGTACTGGAACCTGACCGCGGGGGTGGTCGCGCTGCATCGTGGCTACCGTCTCTAAAGCTCCGCCGCCTAAATGCTCTCCGGACCGGCTGCCGCAGCCATCAATCACCTCCTGCAGGACGCCGAATGGGCGCGGGCGCACCTGGTTCCTTTTTCCGGGCAGCACGATCCTGTTCGAGGTCCCGCCGCTGTCCGCCGCCGTAATCGATCGAGAACGACGGTCGCCTGATCGCGGCGGCCTCGCAGTCGAGCCAGCTGCCGTCGTGCGCTCGACCGGCCCTACGCTGATCCGCCTGGTCTGGCTACGCGACGAGGCTGCTCGCCAGGAGGTGCAGTGACCGGAGATGCGGCCCTGGCGTCCGCTTTGACCGGCATCCTGAGCGCTGTGCAGTGGGATGTGGAGGAGGACCTGAGCCGGGTTCTGGGTGATGTCGTCGCGCACCGGCTGACGCAGACCGGATCGGCGCTGCTGGCGTGGCACGCCGGCGGCGGCGTCCAGCCTCGCGCAATCGCTAGCCGAGTACTGGACCGAGGGCGGCCGCTGGTCGCGCAAGCCGCGCAGCAGTGCGCGAGTTCGTGCAAGCGGTGGACGCGCTGCGCGACGACGCGGAGCGTCTGGAGAAGCGGATCGAGCGCCTGTCCTCCGCCGGCGCGCCGCGTCGGGCGCCTCCTGAGATCCCGCTTCGACGCGATGCGCCTGTTTCGCCTGCTCAAGATCCTGCTGGTGGCTTTCCGCTTTGGGCTCGACGAGTTCCTGCTCGGGCATGAGCGCGTGCGTGCGCTGCGCGTGCTCGTGCGCAGACTGTCATTCTGGCGCCGCCTCGACCAGCCGCGCGCAGTGCGCCTGCGCCTGGCCCTGAAGAACCTCGGGCCGATCTTCGTCAAGTTCGGACAGCTGCTGTCCACGCGCCGCGACCTGCTGCCCGCCGATATCGCCGACGAGCTAGCCAAGCTGCAGGACCGCGTGCCGCCGTTCGACTCGGAGCTGGTGACGGCCACCCTCGAACGGGTCTATGGCAAGCCGGTGTCGCAGGTTTTCACCGATTTCGACGCAACGCCCGTCGCGAGCGCCTCTGTCGCACAGGTTCACCTCGCGCTGTTGCCCGACGGAATCGAAGCTGCGGTCAAGGTGTTGCGGCCCGGGATCAAGCCGGTGATCGACAACGACGTGGCGCTCATGTACAGCGCGCGCCGGCCTGGTGGAACTCTTGTGGAAGGAAGGCAAGCGGCTCAAGCCGCGCGAGGTGGTGGCCGAGTTCGAACGGCACCTGCGCGACGAGCTGGACCTGATGCTGGAAGCCGCCAACGCCAGCCAGCTACGCCGCAACTTCACTGGCTCCCGCCTGCTGCGTGTCCCAGAAGTGTACTGGGACTGGTGCTCGAGCGAGGTGATGGTGATGGAGCGCATGGTCGGCACGCCTATCAGCCAGGTCGACGAGTTGCGCGCGCAGGGCATCGACATTCCCCAGCTCGCGCGCGACGGCGTGGAGATTTTCTTCCGACAGGTGTTCCGCGATGGCTTCTTCCACGCCGACATGCATCCGGGCAACATCCTGGTCGACCGCGACGGCAGCTATATCGCGCTGGACTTCGGCATCATGGGCACGCTCACCGAAGCCGACCAGAATTACCTGGCGCAGAACTTCCTGGCTTTCTTCCGGCGCGATTACCGGCGCGTGGCGCAGGCGCATTTGGAGGCGGGCTGGGTGCCCAAGGACACGCGCGTGGAAGAATTCGAGAACGCCATCCGCGCGGTGTGCGAGCCGGTCTTCGACCGGCCACTGAAGGAGATCTCGTTCGGGCGAGTGCTATTGCGGCTGTTCCAGACCTCGCGCCGGTTCAACGTCGGAGATCCAGCCGCAACTGGTCTTGCTGCAGAAGACCCTGCTCAACATCGAAGGGCTGGGGCGCGACCTCGATCCCGAGCTGGACCTGTGGACGACCGCCAAGCCTTACCTCGAGCGCTGGATGTCGGAGCAGGTGGGCTGGCGCGCGCTAGTGCGCCAAGCGCGCGACGAAGCGCCATATTGGGGCGTGATGCTTCCTCAACTTCCCCGCTTGTTGTTCCGGCGGCTCTCCGATGAGAGCCCTGCCGCGGTCCGCCAGCAGCTCGATGCGGTTTCGGCCCAGCACAAGCGACAAACGCGCTGGCTGATCGCCCTGTCTGCGTTGCTAACAGCGCTGCTCGTCGCCGAATTCCTCCGTCTTCTGCCCTGAGGCTGCAGCCCGCGCTGCACCTTCCATGTATTGAGCGTTGGTGCGGGCGCGTAACGGACACCGTCGCGTTTGTAGTTCCGTCCGACGGAGCGTCTCAGCCCTCCTAGTTGCGTCAAGGACCATTTCCCTGTGCCCCAGCACACCGGGTGGAACCATCCTGTGCGCCAGCTTCAGTGCGCACACCGTAATCAGACTGTCATATTGGTTCCGCAAAATGCCCCGAGCCGACCATGCGCGTGCACGTCGCGCACGCGGTCCTCGGCGTCGCTGCTCGAGCGGTGCAGCGGGCCGAGGACCGTTTGCGGCGTGGAAAAAACAGCCTTACCCCACTCCAGGAGAGATCGAAATGGCGCTTCCACCGAAACCCTACCGCTGGACCGGCGTCGCTGCCGCTCTGGGGGTGCGGCCGTGCTTCTTATTTCCTCAGGCGCGGCTGCGCGCTGAGGGCGATCCGTTGGACGACCTGCTCGAAAAGCTCAAAGACAAGGGTGTGCTGTTCTGAAGGCGAGTACCAGGCCCTCAAGAAAACGCGCGAAGATGAACTGCTCGAGCAGCGCGCCACGCGCCGTCGCCAGGCCCTGAAGGAGGCGCAGGAAGCGGAGGAGAAGGCGAAGGCAAAGGAAGAGGCGGCCAAGCAGCCCAAGTTCAGCGCCAGCCCCGGAATCAAGAGCATCCAGCTATTCGGCGATGTGCGGTTGCGCTATGAGAGCCGGGCGGGCACCTCGACTTTCCCGATCCCCGGGCTGGGCGGCGCCACCGAGGAGACGCTGGACCGCTGGCGGTACGCTGCGCGTGTCGGCATCCGCGGTGACCTTGCAGACGATTGGTTCTACGGCCTGCGCTTGGACACCAGCGCCAACCCACGCTCGTCCTGGGTGACCTTCGGGAAACAACGTAGGCGCTGCCGGGGAGCCGCCCCGTACGGTAAAGGTGGCGACGGTATCTTCGTTGGTCAGGCCTACATGGGCTGGCGGGCCACACCATGGCTGACGGTGCAGGCCGGCAAGATGCCCAATCCCGTCTACACCACGCCGATGGTCTGGGATCCGGACATCAATCCGGAGGGAATCGCCGAGCGGATCAGCTACCCGCTGAACGACAGTCTGACCCTGTTTGGAAACTTCGGCCAGTACGTCTACCAGCAGTACACTCCCGATAGTGCCAATGGCAGCCTCACATTCAATACCTATGACGGCTACCAGTTTGCCTGGCAGGGTGGGGCGACCTACAAGTTCGGAGAGAGAAAATCGGCCAAGGCCGCGGTTGGCCTTTACAACTACACCGGGATGAGCCATGGGACTTCGTTCTACTGCTATCCCCAACGGGTTCTGCCGGCCCCTTTGCCAAAGGCCCGCAGAATACTTACTCCCAATACCCCCGCTGCAGCCCACTACTTCTGGAGGGCTGGCGTTCGGCCAAGGCACGAACAATCTGCGCATTGTCGAGATTCCCTGGGAAGTCAACTTTCCGCTCGGCGGCATTGATGGGCGCGTATTCGGTGACATCGCGCACAACACCCAGGCAGACTCCGCGCCGCAGCAAGGCAGCTATGGCTCGCTGGGCAGCCAGGGTTCAGCCTGGCAGCTGGGGTTTGCAGTCGGTACCAATCTGGGGTTGACCACCAACCAGCGTAGCCGCCAAGAAGGGAACCTGGGAGGCGCGTACCTACTGGCAGCGCATCGAACTCAACGCGGTCGATCCGAACCTGACCGACTCCGACTTCTTCGAAGGGCGCACCAACATCGCAGGGTCTTTTCCTGGCGGCTGCGTACAGCCCCACGGACGCGATCATCACCACCAGTTCGCTACGGGGCAGCCCATCGGCTTAACGCCGAGCGGACCGACTCCCGGCACCAACCCGGACATACCATTCGTTCAGCCTCTCACCAACTATCATCTGCTTGCAGTTTGATCTGACCTGGAAGTTCTAGCCGCCCATACGGTTGACGTCCGGCTTGCCTCGCCGGACGGCAACCCGAGGGCTACGTCGCGCGGTCCAGCGCACCATCACGTGCGGCACGCTGAGTTGCCCCGGCATCCGAGTTAGAATGCGCGCTTTGTCTCGGGCCCGGCGATGGCGCTTCTGGAGGTTCGTCACGTCACTCGGCGTTTCGGCGACTTCGTCGCGGTAGACAACGTCAGTCTCAGCATCGAGGCGGGCGAATTCTTCTGCCTGCTTGGGGCCGTCCGGTTGCGGCAAGACCACCCTCCTGCGCATGGTCGCCGGGTTCGACGCGCCCAACGGCGGCAGCATCTGGCTGGACGGCAGGGACATGACCGGTGTTCCGCCGGAGAAGCGTAACGTCCACACGGTGTTCCAGAGCTACGCGCTGTTTCCGCACATGACGCGTAGCCGACAACATCGGCTTTCCGCTGAAGATGGCCGGGCTCGATCCGGCCGAGATCAAGGCGCGGGTGGACGAGGCGCTGGACGACGTTTCCCTGACCGGCTTCAGCGCCCGCTTCCCGAACGAATTGTCCGGCGGGCAGCGCCAGCGGGTCGCCGTGGCTCGCGCGCTCATCAACCGCCCGAAGCTGTTGCTGCTGGACGAGCCGCTGGCCGCGCTCGACGCCAAGCTCAAGGAAAGGATGCAGCTCGAGCTGATCACGCTGCAGAAGGAAGTCGGCATCGCCTTCGTGTACGTGACCCACGACCAGCAGGAGGCGCTGGCGCTGGCCCATCGCATCGCGGTGATGAACCACGGCGCGAGTTGAGCAGCTGGACGAGCCGTCCAAGATCTACGGCTTTCCGAAGAATCGGTTCGTCGCGCGACTTCATCGGCACCTGCAACATCCTCGACGCCGAAGTCGTGCGGGTCGAATCAGGGCGCATGCAGCTGCGCATCGATGGGCTCGGCGAGGTGGCGGCTATCAGACCGACGGCGCCAGCAACGGCGACAAAGGGCGTTCTGGCGCTGCGTCCCGAGCAGGTGGCGATCGGTCCGCGCGCGTGAGCCCGACCCGGAGGAGAACCACTTCGCCGGCAAGGTGTTCGATTTTCTCTATCTAGGCGACGTGACGGTCTACGTGGTGGAATTGCCCAACGGCAGCCGCGTGGAAGCCATGCTGCCGAACTCGGCGCCCGGCCGCGCCAAGTTCTTCGAGGCCGGCGATCCGGTCGAGATCAGCTGGCGCTTCGACGCCGGCCGGTTCCTGACTGACTGAGAGCCGCCGGTGGACCGTCGGCGCGCGAACCAGTGGTTGATCAGCGGCCCGCCGCTGCTCTACCTGTTCTGTTCTTCGCCATCCCCACGCTGATCATGGTGGTGGCCTCGTTCCGCTACCCGGGCGATTTCGGCGGGCTGGCGCCGCTGTTGGAGCAGGGCGATGACGGGCAGCGCGTCGTCAATCTCACGCTCGAGAACTATCAGCGCTTCTTCTCCGATGCCTTGTACGCGCGAGCTGTTCCTCAAGTCTTTCTGGTATGCGGTGATCACCACCGGCCGTGTGCCTGGTGATCGCCTATCCTCTGGCAATGCTGATCGCGCGCAGCCCCAAGCGCACACCGCGACCTGCTGGTGCTGCTGGTGATCCTGCCGTTCTGGAGCAACTTTCTCATCCGCGTCTACGCCTGGATGATCATCCTCGGTCCGCAGTCGGTGTTCGCCGGCGCCTTGCAATGCCGTCTCTCGGCCTGTTCGGTTCGAGCCCGTGCGTTTGCTGTTCACTCCCTTCGCGGTGGTCGTCGGGCTGGTGTACGTGCATCTGCCGTTCATGGTGCTTGCCGCTGTACGCCAACCTGGAAAAGCACGATCCGGCGCTGCTGGACGCGGCTCAGGACCTGGGCGCCAACGCCTGGCAGCGCTTCTGGCGGCGTCACCTTCCCGCTGTCCCTGCCCGGGGTGTTCGCTGGCGCGGCGCTGGTGTTCATCCCTGCATTCGGCATCTTCGCCATCCCCGACATTCTCGGCGGCACCGGCGGCATCATGATCGGCAACTGTGATCGAAGCAGCAGTTCCTGGACACCCGCGACTGGCCTTTCGGCAGCGTGCTGTCGATGGTGCTGACTATCGTCGCGGTCGGCCTGGCGGGGCTCGCCGCCTGGTACGCCCGGCGGACGAGGGCGCTGGCATGAACCGGCGCTCGCGCAGTGCTGTGGGCGGCTGCCATCTTCGGCTACCTGTTCTTGTACGTGCCGCTCGCCATCGTCGTGGTCGTACTCGTTCAACGACTCGCGCCTCAACGCGCAGTGGGTGGGCTTCACGCTGGACTGGTACCGCAAGCTGTTCGGCAACGAGGAGATGCTGAGCGCGGCCTGGAACTCGCTCATCATCGGCTTGGTGGCGAGCGCGGTGTCCACCGTGCTCGGCACCATGGCTGGCTACGCCATGTACCGCTTCAAGCTGCGCCTGCTGCCAGTCTCTGGTCGTGGCGCCCATCGCCATTCCCGAGATCCTGATGGGTGTGAGCCTGCTGATCTTCTTCGTCGCGATCAACCTCACGCTGGGTCTGGTGTCGATCGCGCTGGCGCACATCGCCTTCTGCATCGGCTTCGTCGCCATCGTGGTGCGGGCGCGCCTGGCCGGCATGGATGAGAGCCTGATCGAGGCTGCCCGCGACCTCGGGCGCGACCCCACTGCGGGCGTTCCGGCTGGTAACGCTGCCGCTGATCATGCCCGGTGTCATCGCCGGCGCGCTGATGGCGTTTACGCTTTCTATCGACGATTTCGTCATCACCTATTTCACCGCCGGCGCCGGGCGCATGACGCTGCCGCTCAAGATCTACACCATGGTCAAGATCTCGGTCACGCCGGAGGTGAACGCCGTGTCGACTCTGCTGATGCTGGTGACCCTGGCGCTGATCGTGATCGCATCGCGATTGTCGCCGGTGCCTCGTGCGGCGGCTAAGCTGGCGCGCTGGCTACGCGGGTTTGGCATCTGTGGCCGACCAGCCCATGGTCGTAGGTTTGCTTGGCTTGCACTTTCCATTTGCGAGGACGGACGATGAAACGACTGCTCTGCCTGTTCTGCTGCTGGCCAGTCTGCCGGCGCTGGCGAGCGAGGACGTGCTGCACGTCTACAACTGGAACGACTACATCGCGCCGGAGACGGTCGAACGCTTCGAGAAGTTCTGCGCAGCTGCAAGGTCAAGCAGAGCTATTACTCGGACAACGAGGAGCTGATGGCCAAGCTCAACGCCGGCGCCAAGGGCTACGACGTGATGGTGCCCACCTCCAACTACGTGGCGGGCATGGCGAAGCAGGGTGGCTGCTGCCCATCGATCACGCCAAGGTGCCGAATCTCAAGAACATCATGCCGCAGTACCTGAACACCGAGTTCGATCCGGGCAACAAGTACTCCGTCGCCCTACGCGCATGTCGATCACGCTGATCGGCTACAACGAGCAGAAGATCAGAGAGCTCGGCGTCCCGGTCGGACTCGTGGGCGACGATCTTCGATCCCAAGATCCTGGAGAAGATCAAGGGCCGGGTTACCGTGCTGGACAGCCAGAGCGAGTTGATGGCTGCCGCGCTCAAGTATCTCGGCTACTCGGTGAATGACCGCGATCCCAAAGCACTGGCAGGAGGCCAAGGACGTAATCCTCAAGGCCAAGCCCTACTGGGCGGCGTTCAACGCCTCCAGCTACATCCGCGAGCTGTCCGCCGGCAACATCTGGGTGGTGCACTGGCTACTCCAACGACATCTATCAAGCGGATCTCGGCGCGCAGAAGGACGGCAAGAAGTTTCGCATCCCGCCACAGCCTGCCCAAAGGAGGGCGCGGTGCTGGCGCTCGACGCGATGGTCATCTCGAAGAGCGCGCCGCGTCCGGATCTGGCGTGGAAGTTCATCAACTTTCATGCTCGAAGGCCAGAACTCGGCCGATCTCACCAACATGATCGGTTCGGGCAACCCCAACAAGGAGGCACTGCAGTTCATCAAGCCGGAGATCAAGGCAGATCACGGCCATCTTCCCGGATGAGCAGAGCCGGCCAGAAGCTGGAAATGCTCAAGGACCTGACGCCACAGCAGCGGCGCTTGATGAGCCGCATTTGGACCGAGATCAAGGCCAAGTAGCTACGGCGCTCGCGCTGGAGCTCGTCGGGCCGACTACGCCAGCTCCGGACGGAAGCTGGCACGGAACGTCGAGACAAACTCGTTGAGGCGTTCGCGCGGCAATCGGTTGATGCCTGCCGCCGCTGGCCGGCCGCCGCCGGTCGCAAATGTTCGGCACAATGCATCGGCTCCGGCCGGTCGCGCCATCGGCGCGCGCACGCTGACGCGATAGCCTTCGCGTGTGTTCGATCAGCACCGCATGTGCGCGCTGCGGCTGCTCGGCAGCGAGCCGGTTCGCCCAGGGCCCATGCACCCGCCGTCCCCATGGGACGTCCGGCATCACCACTACGTAGTGCGTCGGTGTATCGATCAACGGAGGTACCCGCGGCAGCACGTATCAGATCCTCCTGCAGGCCCGCGCGCAATCTCTCAGAATGCCGAAGTCGTGCGCGGCGAACCGCAGGGGATCGGCAAACCGATGCAGGCGGCGGTATAGCTCCGCCGGATGGAAATGCAGGTCCTCCAGCGTATCCCCGTAGGCGTTGTAGTTAAGGCACTCGCCCAGCTCACGCAAGGTCGCCAGCTCGTCGGCGCCTGATCTGCAGCGATATGGACGCGCGCGCAGCGTTCCTGCGGCAGGTTGTCGCCGAAAGCGGCAACCACGGCCCAGGCGCGGCAGCGCCCGCCCAGGTACTCATCGACGAGCAGACTCGGTGCATACCCGGAACGGGGCGAATGTGCGCTTCGAGGCCGGCATGGGACGGGAATATCGCCGGCAAGTGATGATCGAAATAGATGCAGCGCGCGCCGGCCACGAGCAGTCTCAGCAACGCGTCGCGGTTTTCGGCCAGCGAGATGTCGAGTACCGTCAACTCGTCCCCGGCCGCGGCCTGACGCGCGAAACCAGCGCGACGTCGCGCTTTACGCCGGTGACGAGCTCGCTGTCGCGCGGCTGCGCCGAGGCGTAACTGCTGCAGCGCGCAGATGCCGTCCGCGTCGCCGTTGAAGATGTCATAGAATGCCAAGAGTCGCGCGCGACCGAGTTGAGTTCAGACGCTGCGGCGCATCGATGCCGCGACCGCGTCAGCATGCACACCAACGCTCCCAGCCTGATGCACGCACGCTCCGCTCGCCGCTCCGGGCTGGTACGATTACCTCGCGGTAGCCTACACGCTGCTGGTTGCCTATGCCAGCCTGTATCCCTTTAGCTCCCTGGCGAGCAGCTGCCCAGCAGTCCATTCGCCTTTCTGTTCGAGCCGTGGCCGCGCTACTACACCGCGGCCGACGTCGCGCTCAACGTGCTCGGTTATCTTCCGCTCGGACTGCTTGCTGGCGCTGGCCGCCATGGCCGTGGACAACGCCGCGCTGGGCGGCGTTGATCCGCGGTGCTCGCCGGCACCTGGGTAAGCCTATCCATGGAGACGCTGCAGAGCTTCCTGCCCCCGCGGGTACCCTCGAACCTCGACTCTGCTGAGCAACAGCCTGGTCGTACTTGTGAGGCGCGCTGATCGCCGCGGTTGCAGGGGTGGGCGCTGGCTGCTCAACGGTCAGCTCTATCGCCTGCGCAGCCGTATGTTCTGGCCGGGCGCCGGTGTGGACGCGGGTTTCGTCATCCTGCTGCTGTGGCTGTTTACGCAGCTGTACCCGGCCGGTGTGGCTGTTCGGCAGACGGGGACTCTGCGCTTCCTGTTTCAGGACCTGCACAACCTGGCGCTACGGCCCACGGTCCTATCGGTGGATCGAGGCCGGTGTCACCGCGCTGAACCTGGCCGGTATTGCTTTGCTCATGTCCTCGCTTCGCACGCGTCGGGCAGAACCTGACCGCGCTGTTGCTGGTGCTGGTTACCGCCGCGCGCTGCTGCTGCAGAGGCGACCGCGGCGCTGACGCTGTTCAAAGCCCGGCGATGCGTCGCTCTGGCTGACGCCCGGCGTCCATGCTGGGGATTCCGGCCGGCATCGGGGTGTACCTGGGATTGGCATGGCTGCCCAGAATGCTCTTCCGCCCTGCGACAGCGTGGCGAGTGCTGCTCCTTGGCGGCGCGCTGGCGCTGGTGGGCATGCTGCCGCACGAACCCGTATATCCTGGCCTCCATCCAGACTTGGTCGCGCGGGCGCTTCCTCAGGCTTCAACGGCACCACACGCCTGGTGTCGAGCGTCTGGCCGTTTCTTGCGGCGAGCTTTTTGATCTGGTGGGGCCGAGGCCACGCGTGCTGGCGCCCGCATCACTGGGAGGAGGCCTGAGAACGCGGAACTTTGCGGGAACCGCGGCTGTGAACCGATATCGAACGCATTGAGGCGGTGGCGCCTGACTACCGCCGTCGCCGGAGTCGCGGCGCGCAGACTCGTTCGAGACGTGTGCTGATGAAACTCATCTGGTTCTGCATGGCAGCCGCAATCGCGTGCCTCTCGGCTTCGCCCGCGCGCGCCGAGGTGCCTAGCTTCGACGACTTGTACCGCGGCGTCTCGCAGTGCAGTTTCGATCTATCCCGTTACAACGATGTTGCCGATGGACCGGCGTACGCGGAAGCGATTCCTGATCTCGCTTCCGGCGGCGGGCGCGATGCGCGGTTTCCTCAATCAATACCTTCTACTTCGCTCCGGCGAAGGCGGGGAGGGTGAGAACTACGGGTTGGTGTTCAACGCACCGTTGGAAGCCGTCGCCGACGCTTTTCCGGAGCTCGCACCGCGCGAGACGATAAACGGCCACTTGCGACGGCTCCTGCGCCTGTCCGATGAGACGAGGGATCGCAGTGCCGGCCGCAAGACGCTTGCTGATATGCAGCGGCGGCACCGAGACGTGACTCGGGGTGTATCATCGCGTCGCACCCTGGAGGATCATCTTGTCAAGGCACTGTAAAGATTTCTGCGTCCTTAGGGCGCATAACGTAACAATCCGGCGCGCCCAGTAAGCTCGTCCGCGCTGTTCCTGCCCCACGCCCGCGGCACGCTACCAGCGCGGTCCGGTGGGCTCGCCTCATTCAACGCATGGCATGGCTTTTGCGAACCACCCCTACCGACGGTGTGCGTGACCAGCCAGGCGGCTGACGTTGCAGCGCAACTGACGGAGATATACGAGCACAATGGTTTCATCGCCGCAATCGGTGCTCGTCGCCGAGGACAACGAGGACATCCGCGAGCTGGTGTCGCACCAGTTGCGCAGGATGGGCGTGCTTGTGCTCCTCGCGGAAGACGGGCAGCACGCGCTGGACATTGCGCTGGCGGAGCAGCCGGCGTTGGTGCTGATGGATATATGGACATGCCGGTGATGAGCGGGTTCGATGCCGTCGCCGCGCTGCGCGCGAGAGGCTATCGCGGGTCGATCTGCGCGTTGACCGCCTATCCAGGACGGCCCGGAAGCCGAACGCGCGTTGTCGATGGGCTGCGACGCGCTGCTCGGCAAACCGATAACCAGCGAGCGGCTGCGCAGTCACGTCGCGCATGCTCTGCAGCGAGCGGCGGAAGGCGCCGTGCAATGAGCAGGCATCTGATCGGGGTCGGTCCAGACGAAGCCGGGAGCGCGTCAGTGCGCTGCCCGTGTCCTGACGGTGCGGGTCGAGAAGGACCTCGAGGCCCTGGTGCATAAATTTCTCGCGCGCAAACGCGAGGACCTGGCATCGCACTGCGCGCTGCGCTCGCAGCCTGGGACTACGAGACCATCCGGCGCATCGGCCACGATCTCAAGGGCGCCGGGGAGGGTTCGGCTTTCCCGAGGTTGTCCGCCTTCGGCGCGGCGCTCGAGGGTGCCGCAATCGCCCGTAACGAACGTGCGCTGACGGAGCAGCTCGCGGCCGTCGAGCAGTTCCTTTCGCGCCTGCGCGTAACATTTCGATAAATGACCTCGGCCACCCTGAAAGATCCAGAAGTGAAGACCGCAAGCTCCCTTACAACCTGCGGCGGCTGCCGCACTGGATCCACGCATGCGCGTAGCTATCGTCGAGGACGATCTGTCCCAGGCGGAACTGCTCAGCCACTGGCTCGAACTGGCGGGACACCGCTGCCACCACTTACGACCGCGGCGAGGCGTTGATCCGGGCGCTCGACCAGGAGAGCTTCGACGTCCTCGTGCTGGACTGGAACCTGCCCGACATCAGCGGCGTCAGACGTCCTCAAGCGCATCCGCGCCAGCCAGCAGTCCGCGCTGCCCATCCTGTTCGTCACCGCGCGCAACCGCGAGGATGACGTGGTGATGGCGCTGCGCCAAGGCGCCGACGACTACATGGTCAAGCCGGTACGCCGGCTGGAGCTGATCGCCCGACTGGAAGCCATCGCCAGACGCGGCAAGCACCAGCACGAGCAGCCGGAGATGCTGGAGCTGGACGTATACCGGGTCGACTGCCAGACACGCACCGTGACGCGCGAACAGCGTACCGGTGGAGCTGCACTGCCAAGGACTTCGACCTCTCGGTGCTGTTCCTGCGCAACGTCGGGCGGCTGCTTATCGCGCGGCCACATCCGCGAGAGCGTATGGGGACCGAACGCCGTAGTCACCTCGCGCACTCTGGACACGCACGTCAGCCGCATCCGCAACAAGCTCGGGCTGACGCCCGAGAACGGCTGGCGGCTCGGCAGCCGTGTACCGCTACGGTTATCGTCTCGAGCAGCTCGACGCGGCGATTCCGCGCACGCGCGCGCAACAGCGAGGTCTGATCGATCGTAGTACTCGTAGCGAGACCGGCCCGGCTTGCGCCGGGCCGTTTTCTATGTGACGCAGAACGGCGGACTTGCAGGCGACGCGCTATAATGCGTTGTCCGCTCTCCCTTCCGCGACGTCCCATGAGCTACTACCGAGCGTCACGTCTTCTTCTGCTGCAATCAGCGCGACAACGGCGAAGCCTGCTGCAACGACCACGGCTCTCAGAAGATGCGCGACTACGCCAAGGGCGAGGTCAAGCAGCTCGGGCTCTCGCGGGCGCGGGCAAGGTGCGCGTCAATCAAGCCGGCTGCCTGGACCGCTGCGACGAAGGCCCGGTCATCGTGGTCTATCCGGAGGAGGTCTGGTACACATACGTGGACCAGGAGGACGTCGACGAGATCATCGAGGAACACCTGCGTCAACGGCCGGCGTGGTCGAGCGCCTGCGGATTTGAGACCGGCCGAGCCAGCGCGGCCTCCTCATCGACGGTCCAGCGCGGGTAAGCTGCGAGATCGTCGTCAACGACCCGGCGCTAGCCGGCATCGGCGGCGCGGAGCCGCCGCGGGTCTCGCGCTCATCGCCCACCTCACCCGCTGTTCGGCGGAGCACTCGACAACAAGGTAGTGCAGACCCTCGCCAAGGCCTTCTTCGCGCTGGGTTACGTCGCAGTCCGCATGAACTTCCGCGGTGTGGGTGCAAGCCGGGGCGTACGATGACGGCGGGATCGGCGAGACGCGAGGACTGGCTGGCTGGTCGCGAACGCGATGCGATCGCGCGCTACGGCCGATTGCCGCTGCTGCTTGGCGGGTTTCTCGTTCGGCGCATTCGTGCAGTCGCGAGTAGCGAAGCGGCTGCCGGAAGGCGGCAGCCGTGCCGACGGCTGGTGCTGGTAGCCCCGGCCGTCGGGCGTTTTCAGCTGGAGCCGGTGACGGACGGCACGCTGGTGATCCACGGCGAGGAGCGACGACGTGTGGTGCCGCTGTCCTGAGGTGTTGGCATGGGCGCGCCCGCAGCTTGCCGGTGGTGGTGCTGCCAGGTGCGGGTCACTTCTTTCACGGCAACCTGGTCGAACTGCAGCGCATCGTTCAAGCTCATGTCCCTGCGGGAGACAAACCTGTGACCCTGCGTGCGACCAGCGCCTGCTGTCGGTGTAGTGGTAGCGGAGCGGGTGCTGCCAAAGCATGTTGTCTCTGCGCGGAGTGCGTAAATCCTACGGTAGCAGCGAGGTGGTTTGCGGTGTCGATCTCGAGTTGCACTGCCGGCGAATGCTTTGGTCTGCTCGGACCGAACGGCGCGGGCAAGACCACCACGCTGCGTCTCGGCGCTCGGGCTGACCGCTCCGGACGCGGGTGAGATCTTACCTGCTCCGGGCACGCGGTCCCGCGCCATGCCTGCGAAGCACGGATGCGCGTGGGCGTCGTGCCGCAGGCGGACAACCTCGATCCTGATTTCACCGCGTTCGAGAACCTGCTGGTCTACGGTCGCTACTTCGGCATGCACGACGCGGAGATCGAAGCACGCATTCCATCATCTGCTCGAGTTTGCCGGACTGGAAGCGCGCGCGAGCGCGCGCATCCAGACTCTGTCCGGCGGCATGAAGCGCCGCCTGTCTCTGGCGCGCGCGCTGGTCAACGACCCCGACTCTGATCTTCCTGGACGAGCCGACCACCGGGCTCGATCCGCAGGCCCGGCACTTGATCTGGGAGCGGCTGCAAGCGGCTGCGTGGCAGAGGGCAAGACAATCCTGTTGACCACGCACTTCATGGACGAGGCGGAACGGCTGTGCCAACGCGTCGGCCGTGATGGATCGCGGGCGGCATCATCGCCGAAGAGTCTCCGCAGCGAGCTCGTTCTGCGCCACATCGAGCCGCAGGTGGTGGAGGTCTACGGCGATGGCGCGCGAATCCTGGGCGCAGGAGCACGGACGGGCGCTATGTGAGCGCTATGAACGAGCCGGTGAAACGGTGTTCTGCTATACGCGCGACGGTGATCAGCGTCACTGGCTACCCTCGACGGCCGAGAGGACTTGCGTTATCTGCACCGGCGCGCCAATCTCGAGGATGTTTTCCTCAAGTTGACAGGACGCGATCTCAGAGACTAGGAGCCGCGTCGACGGTCAGACATGCGCGCCAGCACTTCGCCCCGCCGCGCATCAGCAGCCGCTTCGTTCAAGTCTGGAGGCGCAATTTTCTGGTCTGGCGCAAGCTCGCCATCACCTCCATGCTGGGCAACCTGGCCGACCCGATGCTGTACATGCTTGGCCTGGGTTACGGCCTGGGCGCCTTGCTGCCGCGAAGTCGACGGCATGCCCTACATCACCTTCCTCGCGGCGGGCACGGTGTGCTACAGCACCATGAACAGCGCTACGTTCGAGGCGCTGTACTCGGCGTTCTCGCGCATGCACGTGCAGAAGACCTGGGACGCGATCCTGAACGCGCCCATGAGCCTGGACGACATCGTCCTGGCGGAAGCGCGTGTGGGCCGCGAGCAAGAGCTTGCTGTCCGGCATGCGCGATCCTCGTCATCATCTGGGCGCTGGGCTTGTCGCATTCGCCGCTGACGCTGTGGATCATCCCGCTGACGGTCCTGATCGGACTCACATTCGGCTCGCTGGGATTGGTCATGACCGCGCTTGGCGCCGAGCTATGACTTCTTCCTATACTACTTCACGCTGGTGATCACGCCCATGGTACTGCTGTGCGGTGTGTTCTTCCCGTCACGCGCAGCTTCCGCCGCTGCTGCAGCATTGTCCGCGGCGCTGCCCCTGACGCATGCGATCGATCTGGCGCGCCCGCTGGTCACCGGTCGAATGCCCGCTGGACGCTGGCTGCACATGCTGGCGTTCTGGCTGGCGTATGCCGCAGTCGGGTTTTATGCTGCGCTGGTGCTGACGCGCCGGCGGTTGCTCACCTGAGACGCTGCATCATGCTCTGGGTCAAGGCGCTGCACATCATCTTCATGGTGACCTGGTTCGCCGGGCTGTTCTATCTGCCGCGCCTGTTCGTCTATCACGCGCAGGCCACCGACGCGCTCGGGATCGAGCGCTTCAAGATCATGGAGCGCAAGCTCTACTACGGCATCATGACGCCCGGTGCCATGCTGGCCGATCGCGTTCGGCATCTGGCTTTGGCTCGGGTACGGGCTCTGGGGCGGGTGGCTGCACGCCAAGCTCGCATTCGTGGCGATGCTCGTCAGCTATCACCTCTACTGCGGCAAGCTGCTACGCGGATTTCAAGCACGACCGCAACCGCCACGGGCACGTCTGGTACCGATGGTTCAACGAGTTGCCGGTGCTGATCCTCTTCGGCGCGGTGCATGCTGGTGGTGCTCAAGCCGTTCTGAGCCGATGCGTTGCCACCGTGCGCTGTACTCGTGCATGACCGCATCGCTGGCGCTCGCAATCTGGGCGCGGCGTTGGCGCAGGAACGCAGTTCGGGCGAAATCGTCGTGCAGAGTCTCACTGACCGCTGGCTTGCGCTACCACGAGGCCAAGGCGGTGTGGGACCGGATGAAGGTGGGCGATGCGCTGACTCTGGTGCGCGAGCCCGACAATCCATATGACGTCAATGCTGTGCGGGTAGACTGGAATGGGCACCAGCTCGGCTATATCCCGCGCGCCGAGAACGAAGCCGTCGCGCGTCAGATCGATCGCGGCAACAAACTGGCAGCGCGCATCACGAAGCTTACCACGTACCGCAACCACCGCCGGAAGCTCGAGGTCGAAGTGTTCCTGCCGGCTTGTGATGGTGGGCCGTCGAGGTCCGAGAGCTACTTGACCCTGCACATGACGCGATAATACGCAGGTAGCCTCACCTGCCTCGCGGCGGACCCGTCGCTGCGCCGGCGTTCGGCAACACGCCAGCAATCCCCGCTCGCTCTGCTCCTGCCGCGCGGGCTCGAGCCGTTCTCGTCGCCGAGCTGACCGGGCATCGGTGCGCAGGAATCAAAGCCGGTAGAGGCGGGCGTTGGTTTCGTGGGCGATTGGCGAGCTGTGCTACCGCGCTAACCTGCACAAGCCGCATTGCGAGCCGCGTCCTGTGGCAGCTCGGCGAATGGGACTACCGGCGCGAGGGCGATATCTACCAACGCGTCGCGGCGTTACCTTGGCGCGACCTGCTTCGACCCGCAGCCTCACCATCCGCGTCAACGTGTCGGCGATCAGGAGCCCGCTCCGGAGCCTCGACTTCATCACGCTGCGCATCAAGGATGCAGTGTGTGACCGGTTTCGGGCGGACAGCCGGGTGCGCGCCCAACGTCGATACCGCCGAGCCGGACGTGCGTATCCATGCCTTTCTTCGAGGCCGCGCGTTTTGCCCTCTACCTCGACACTTCCGGCGAAGCCGCTGTTCAAGCGCGGATGGCGGCGAACGCCAGGGCGACGCGCCGCTCCGGGAGAATCTCGCGGCTGGCATCCTCGCGCTGACCGGCTGGCGCCCGGGCGTGCCGTTGCTCGACCCGATGTGCGGCAGCGGCACCTTGCTGGTGGAAGCGGCGATGATGGCGCTGCAGCATCGCCGCCAGGCGCGCGCACATTCGGCTTTGCAGAAGCTGCGCGGCTTCGACGCGAGACTGGTGGGAGTCCGTGCGACACGCACAGGCGGCAGCAGCTTGCCTCGCGCCGGCGCTGGCGATCTTCGGCGCCGATCTTTACGGCGAGCAGCTCAAGCTGGCGCGCGACAACCTGCTGGCCGCGGGACTGGCGGAGATGGTCTCAGCTCAAGCAGGCCAATGTGCTGGAGCTTGCCCGCCCCGGCCGAGTCTGGCGTCATCGTGACCAACCCGCCGTATGGCGTGCGCGTCGGCGAGCAGCAGGAACTGGCGGCGTTCTATCCCAAGCTCGGCGACGCGCTGAAAGCGAAATACACTGGCTGGAGCGCCTGGATCTTCACCGGCGACCTGCGTCTGCCGAAGCTGATCGGCCTGAAGCCCTCGCGGCGCATCCCGCTGTACAACGGGCGCGCTGGAGTGCCGGCTCTACGGATTCGAGATCGTCGCCGGTGCGCATGGCGCGGAGCAGGCGAGCGAGTGCAAGGCGCGAGTGCTAAGGACGAGGCGAGGCAGCGTGAGGTCAGGGCCGGACTGCACCCGGTCACCCAGTCGCTGGTCAGTTACACGATGTTCAGGTGATCCAGACCGGACATGATGTCGCTTGCTCCTTCGCCTCGTGTCCGTGCAGCTTGATTGCCAGGCGCAGCTCGTTCATGGAGTCGGCGTTGCGCATCGCGTCCTCGTAGCTGATCGTGCCCGCCTCGTACAGGTCGAACAGCGCCTGGTCGAAGGTCTGCATGCCGAGCTCGCGCGACTTGCGCATGATCTCCTTGAGCTCGTGCACCTCGCCCTTGAAGATCAGATCGGAGATGAGCGGCGTGTTGAGCATGATCTCGATCGCGGCGCACGCGTCCCGGGCCGTCCGCTTCGGGGATCAGGCGCTGCGAGATCATTGCCTTGCAGGTTGAGCGACAGGTCCATCAGCAGCTGCGCGCGGCGCTCCTCGGGGAAGAAGTTGATGATGCGGTCCAGCGCCTGGTTGGAGCTGTTGGCGTGCAGGGTGCCGAGGCACAGGTGGCCGGTTTCGGCGAAGGCGATGGCGTGGTCCATGGTCTCGCGTTCGCGGATCTCGCCGATCAGGATCACGTCCGGCGCCTGGCGCAGCGTGTTCTTCAGGGCCGTCTCCCAGGACTCCGTGTCGACGCCCACCTCGCGCTGGGTGATCAGGCAGTTCTTGTGGTCGTGCACGTACTCGATCGGGTCCTCGATGGTGATGATGTGGCCGTAGCTGTTCTCGTTGCGGTAGCCGACCATGGCCGCCAGCGTGGTCGATTTGCCGGAGCCGGTCGCGCCCACCACGATCACCAGGCCGCGCTTGGTCATGACGACGTCCTTGAGCACCTCGGGCAGCCCCAGCTCCTCGATGCGTGGGAATGGTGGTGGTGATGGTACGCAGCACGATACCGACGTGCGCCTGCTGAACGAAGGCGTTGACGCGGAAGCGGCCGATGCCCGGCGGGCTGATGGCGAAGTTGCACTCCTTGCTCGCTTCGAACTCCTGCGCCTGCTTGTCGTTCATGATGGCGCGGGCGAGTTCCATCGGTGTGAGTCGGCGTGAGCGGTCTGGTTCGACACCGGCGTCATCTTGCCGTCGATCTTGAACGCGGGCGGAAAGCCGGCCGTGATGAACAGATCCGAGGCCTTCCTGCTGTCAGCATCACACGCAGCAGTTCGTGCACGAATTTGATTGCCTGGTCTCGTTCCATGCTCGTTCCTCTGCGAAGTCCGTTGACTTCGCGCGCGCGCCTTCAGCCTGGGAACAGTATCCTTGTTGGCGGCCTTGCCGCGCGCCTCCGGCGGCCGCGATCGACGTTGCGCCGCACCAGCTCCTGCAGGTTCTGGTCGAGCGTCTGCATGCCGAATTGCTGGCCGGTCTGGATCGCCGAGTACATCTGCGCGACCTTGTTCTCGCGGATCAGGTTGCGGATGGCGGGCGTGCCGATCATGATCTCGTGCGCCGCGACGCGACCCGTGCCGTCCTTGGTCTTGCAGCAGGGTCTGAGAGATCACCGCGCGCAGCGACTCCGACAGCATCGCGCGCATCATTTCCTTTTCCGCCGCCGGGAACACGTCGATGATGCGGTCGATGGTCTTGGCGGCGGAGCTGGTGTGCAGCGTGCCGAACACCAGGTGGCCGGTTTCCGCGGCCGGTCAGCGCCAGGCGGATCGTCTCCAGGTCGCGCATCTCGCCGACCAGGATCACGTCCGGGTCCTCGCGCAAGCGCGCTGCGCAGCGCGTTGGAGAACGACAGCGTGTGCGGGCCGACCTCGCGCTGGTTGATCAGGCATTTCTTCGACTCGTGCACGAACTCGATCGGGTCCTCGATCGTGAGGATGTGCCCGTGCTCGTTCTCGTTGATGTGGTTGACCATCGCCGCGAGCGTGGTCGACTTGCCCGAGCCGGTCGGGCCGGTCACCAGCACGATGCCGCGCGGCTGGTCGGCGATCTCGGCGAAGATCTTCGGCGCCTGCAGCTCCTCGAGCGACAGGATCTTCGAAGGAATGGTCCGCATCACCGCGCCGGCGCCGCGGTTCTGCACGAAGGCGTTGACGCGGAAGCGCGCGAGGTCCGGGATGGCGAAGGAGAAGTCGCACTCGAGGTTCTCTTCGTAGTGCTTGCGCTGCCCGTCGTTCATGATGTCGTAGACCATGCCGTGCACGTCCTTGTGCTCCATCGGCGGCAGGTTGATGCGGCGGACGTCGCCGTGCACGCGGATCATCGGCGGCAGACCCGACGACAGATGCAGGTCGGAGGCCTTGTTCTTGACCACGAAGGCAAGCAGTTCGGAGATGTCCATGTATGATTCTCGACAGTGACGTGCGGCAGCATCCGCGGGATGTGGCGGACAGCAGATGCACAGGCAAATCTTATGCCCATTCGCCGCCGTCGCCCAGCGCGGACGGTAGCGTCTGGACCCGCCTTTCGGGCGGTGCCCGGGCTGCAGCCGGCTGTAGGTCCCTGACGTGGGCCGTTCCTGACCTCGCCGCATCGAGCGGATTTCCGTTACCACTTCGAGCCAACGACCAGCTGAACCGTATGCCCAGATAGACAACGCAGCTTGCAAGCGCGTGCATGACCGCATCTCCCGTGCCGCGGATGCGGCCGGCCGGCAGCGCTGACGGCATCCGGCTGATCGCCGTCTCCAAGACCTTTCCTGCGCAGGCAGTGCGCGACGCCGCCGTGTGGCCAGCGCGGGTTCGGCGAGAACTACGCCCAGGAGGGCATCGACAAGATGCTGCAAGTTGGTGACCCGGGTCTGGAGTGGCATTTCATCGGGCCGATCCAGAGCAACAAGACGCGGTATGCTGGCGGCGCATTTCCACGCTGGGTGCAGAGCGTAGACCGGTTGAAGGTGGCCCAGCGCCTGGCCGCAGCAGCGCCCACCTCAGCTGGCTCCGCTGCGGCTGTGCATCCAGAGTGAACGTCAGCGGTGAGGCCACCAAGAGCGGTGTCGAGCCCTCCGCACTGGTCGCGCTGGCCAGCCCAGGTTGCTGCTATTGCCGCGGCTTGCGACTGCGCGGCCTCGATGACGATCCCCGCGCCAACGCCGGACCTCGAGTCGCAGCGCCGCCAGTTCCGCCGGCTGCGGGAGCTTGAGGACGAGTCGGCCGCCGCGGTTTGCCGCTCGATACGCTGTCGATGGGCATGTCCGATGATCTGGAGGCGGCCATCGCCGAGGGGGCGACGATGGTTCGAGTGGGTCGGGC
>ERZ1370068.2681-contig-1816_pt1 | contig 41533 bp, 70 predicted proteins | sample MGYA00561227_ERZ1370068 | MGnify/ENA primary metagenome ERZ1370068 (study PRJEB38410, sample SAMEA6850437) | metagenome | study: Metagenomic assessment of the ecological functions of the soil: analysis of the soil microbiota associated with the... | reverse complement strand
GTAGCTGGATTCGATTGCACCGTATTGCTCTTCTCGGGTTCGTCCTTCTTGCCCTTGTCCTCGCGGGATGTACGGGCTCCACGGCGTCGCCTTGATCGGGCCCGGCGTCTTCCAGACCGACGTTGAATTGGCCGTCGGCCTTGCACTTCGCCGATGAACACCGGCTTCCACAGGTGGTGATTCTTCTCATCCATCTTGATCGTGAAGTCCGTCCGGCGCCGAATGTCTGGCCGCGCCATCGCGACGATCACCTTGTCCGGTGTCCGTCGTCTTGGCCTTGGTCGACCGCCTGCTTCCACATGTAGCATGCCGACCCAGGCCGCTTCCATCGGGTCGTTGGTCAGCGGCTTGTCGGCGTTGCGGCAACTTGGCGCTTCTTCGCGTAGGCCGCCCACTCCTTCTTGAACTCGTCGTTCGCGCGGATTCTTCGATCGACATGAAGTAGTTCCACGCGGCGAGGTGGCCCACCAGCGGCTTGGTGTCGACGCCGCGCAGCTCCTCCTCGCCGACCGAGAACGCCACGACCGGGACGTCGGTCGCCTTGAGGCCCTGCGTTGCCGAGCTCCTTGTAGAACGGCACGTTGGAGTCGCCGTTGATCGTCGACACCACCGCCGTCTTGCCGCCCGCGGAGAACTTCTTGATGTCGGCGACGATCGTCTGGTAGTCGCTGTGGCCGAACGGCGTGTACTTCTCCGTCGATGTCCTTGTCCTGCGACGCCCTTGCGAGTGCAGGAACGAGCGCAGGATCTTGTTGGTCGTGCGCGGATAGACGTAGTCGGTGCCGAGCAGCACGAAGCGCTTGGCGCCGCCGCCTTCCTTGCTCATCAGGTACTCGACCGCCGGGATCGCCTGCTGGTTCGGCGCCGCGCCCGTGTAGAACACGTTCTTCGACAGCTCTTCGCCCTCGTACTGCACCGGGTAGAACAGCAGGCCGTTCAGCTCCTCGAACACCGGCAGCACGGACTTGCGCGACACCGACGTCCAGCAGCCGAACACCGACCGCGACCTTGTCCTGCGGTCAGCAGCTGCGCGCGCCTTCTCGGCGAACAGCGGCCAGTTCGACGCCGGGTCGACGACGACCGGCTCGAGTCTCTGTAGCCCATGCACGCCCGCCCTTGGCGTTGATCTCCTCGATCGCCATCAGCGTCGACGTCCTTGAGCGACCGTCTCGCTGATCGCCATCGTGCCGGACAGCGAGTGCAGCACGCCCACCTTGATCGGTGTCCGCCGCCAGCACCGGCGTGCCGAAACTCAAGCCGGCAGCGGTGACCGCCGCAATCAGCGCCAGGCGCTGGAAGAATGCTTTGCGTCCCCATGTGGTCGTTTCCCCGCGTTGATGTAGACCGGTTGTGGGTCTGATCCCGGGTCTCGTGGAGCGCGCGCCCGACGATGTCGCGTCCGCGAAGCCCGCTAGGAGCCCACTGCCCTGTTGCGCCGCAACGACGCGCAAGCGCGGCGCGTCGCTCGCCAGGAGCGTTGATTACCTGACTCGTACGGTGTCGCTCCCGTGGCGCGCTCGTCACGACCGCATCTGCGCCACCTGGAGCGCGGGCCGAGACATCCCACATTGGTGCGCAGCCGGCCACGGCGCGCACCGACTTGGGAGACCAACTGGGCTAGCTGCGCGACGAGGGCGGCTTGGGCGAGCTGGGGTCCGGCGGCGGCGCATGCGCGCAGATGGCGGCTACCAGTTGCGACCCGCGGCGACAGCCAGCGGCCGCGATGAAGAACACCCGCGCCCGATGTGCATCACGTCGCCGAGAAGGCGGTACGCGGCCTCCAGCCCAGGCCAGTATTCGCGGCACCGGCATCCGCGCACGCGGGGCTCCACGACCGCCCGCCCCGAGGGCGTTGAGCAAAGCCATGGAACCGCGGCCAGGAGATCGCACTGGTGCCGATGACGCGCGGCGCCCGACCGTGCGCAGCCCGTAGAAAGCGGATGCCGAATACGGCGAGTTCGGATAGCGCTCGATCAGCGGTGCACGCGCTCCGCCGCCGGCGCGAACTGGAAACTTTTCGAGAGGGTTGGACCGCACCCTGCGCCCGATCGTGAAATAGACGATGTCGCCGATGGCACCGCCGAGCGCTCCCAGCGCGATCAGGAGCGGCAGATGGAGCACGCCTCGATGGGCGAAGAGCCCCGCCAGGACGAGGACCGTTTCGCCTCGAACAGGGCGCCGACGCAGCGCGGCCGGATAGCCGTATTCAGCCACCAGCGGAGGCGAGATTCAATGGCCATCAGTGCTGTGTTCGCGTCGCGGTCGCGCTCGCTGCCAGAGTTCGTCAGACATGTTCGCTCGGCGAGCAGGCTTCTTCAGCATGCCCGCGCTCCTCGACGAAGCGGATCACGGACGTCAGGCCCGCGCCGGTCTTGAGGTTGGTGAACACGAACGGCCGCTCGCCGCGCATCTTCCTGGCGTCGCGATCCATCACCTCAAGCGACGCGCCGACCATCGGCGCGAGGTCGATCTTGTTGATGACGAGCAGGTCGCGAGCGCGTGATGCCGGGGCCGCCCTTGCGCGGGATCTTGTCGCCGGCCGGCGACGTCGATGACGTAGAGCGTCAGGTCGGACAGCTCCGGGCTGAACGTCGCGGCGAGGTTGTCGCCGCCGCTTTCGACGAAGATCGATGTCGAGGTTGCCGAAGCGCTGCGCCAGGCCGGTCGACCGCTTCGAGGTTGATCGACGCGTCCTCGCGGATCGCGGTGTGCGGGCAGCCGCCGGTCTCGACGCCGATGATGCGCTCGGCCGGCAGCGCGTCGTTGCGCACCAGGAACTGCGCGTCCTCCTCGGTGTAGATGTCGTTGGTCACGACGCGCGATCTGATAGCGCGTCGCGCAGTGCGCGGCACAGCGCCAGCGTAAGCAGCGCGGTCTTGCCGGAGCCGACCGGGCCGCCGATGCCGACGCGAAGGGGTTGGGCGATCGTCATCGGTTCCAGCGAGCGGAAAGAGCCGCGTGTACTGCGCTTCGTGCCGCGCCGGACGGCAATGGCCAGCCCCGGCGCGAAGCTCGCGACATCGTCGTCGATCCATCTGCTGCGCGCCGGCGACCACGTGCCGGAGATTCGTGCGCCCAGCGCGAGCAGCATGCGTCTGCCCACCGACCTGGCCCAGCCGGAACCGTCTTCATCGCCGCGAGCACCTGGTTCTCGAGCCACGACCACAGATACGCGGTCAACGCGTCCGGCGCGCGAACAGCCAGACGCGCGCGCCGCCAGCGCGTGCGCAGCCGGCAGCGTGACGGGCGCAACGCGCGATCAGCGCCGCGCGCGCAGCATCGTCCGAGCACGTCGAGATCGGCCAGCAGCCTGCGCGAGCGCGCCGCCCATCTGCAACGTTTCCGCGCAGCAGCTCCGAGCTCTCGCGCGACGCGCGGAACCAGCGCGATGCCAGTCGTGCGAAGGCCAGCCCAATCTGCCGCGCGCACATCGCGTTCATGCAGCCGCCAAGCACTGGCCGCGTCGCCGGCGTCTGCATCGTTACGCAGAAGGTCGCCGATCCAGGCTTGCGCGTTGCACGCGTCGCGGACGGTGCCCGCCTCGACGCCCATCTCGAGGCCCTGCGAATAGCTGTACGCGCCGATCGGCAGCGCCGGGACTCGCGAGTTGCAAGCAAGCGCACCGAGCGCCAGCGCATGTCGCGCATCATGCTGCTCGTCGCGCGCGCGTCGCCATGTCGTGGATGATGCCGCCGTGCTTCGCGTCGCCGGAATGATGATGATGGCCGCCGGCGTAGGCGCCGGCTTCCGGCTCGAACGGCGCGGTGATGGCCGTCACGCGTCGCGCCGACGGCGCGCGCAGCATGCCCGCCAGCACGTCGTCCGCGGCGAAGCGCAACGCACCGTCGCCGCACTTCGCACCGGGCGTGTGCCGGTTGCCCGAGATGAAAGGCGCAGCGCGCGCGAGCCGGTCGGCGTCGCCGCAGCGCGCCTCCATCAGCGCTTCGTCGGCGGCCACACGACGCGCACGACGCGGCCGTCGTCAGTCGCGCAGCGCAGTCGCCGCCGCGCAGCACGCTGCCGCGGTCGAGCATGAGCCCGACGTCCTCGCCCGACGCAAGCGCGTCAGCAAGCCGGCTCTTCTGGCGCAACTCGAACGGCAGCACCAGCTCCGCGTCGGCGGGTAGCGCGTGCGGGAGCGCACGTTCGCGGATCGTGATCGCATCAGAACAGAAAATACGCGCTGCGCCATGCGGCAACGCCGCTGCGCGCGGCTCGCACACGAGCAATTCGCCGTCGGCGCGCACGGCGTAGGTTTCGGGATCGACGTCGATCCTCGGCGTCAGCGTCGTTCAACTTCATGTCCTTCTTGCCGATCTTGCGCGTGTTCTTCACCGCGATCAGCGGCTTCGCCAGCTTGAGCTTCGCGACGCGCGGGATTCTTGAGCGCGGCCTTCGACACGAACGTGTCACCGACGTCGACAGCGCGCTGGCCGAACGCGCCGAACATCGGCCGGTAGTGCACCGGTTGCGGCGTCGGGATCGACGCGTTGGGGTCGCCCATCGCCGCCGCCGCGATCATGCCGCCCTTGATGATCAGCGACGGCTTGACGCCGAAAAAGCCGGGCTTCCACAGCACGAGATCGGCGAGCTTGCCCGGCTCGACCGAGCCGACGACGTGCGACAATGCCCTGCGTGATCGCCGGATTGATCGTGTACTTCGGCGATGTAGCGCTTGACGCGGAAATTGTCGTTGCGCGCGGTGTCCGGCCGCCAGTGCGCCGCGCTGCTGCTTCATCTTGTGCGCGGTCTGCCACGTGCGGATGATCACCTCGCCGACGCGGCCCATCGCCTGGCTGTCCGACGACATCATCGAGAACGCGCCCAGGTCGTGCAGGATGTCCTCGGCGGCGATCGTCTCGCCGGCGGATGCGCGACTCGGCGAAGGCGACGTCCTCGGCGATCGCCGGATCGAGGTGATGGCACACCATCAGCATGTCGAGGTGCTCGTCGATCGTGTTGACGGTGTAGGGCATGCGTCGGATTGGTCGACGACGGCAGCACGTTCGGCTCGCCGCAAGCCTTGATGATGTCGGGCGCGTGGCCGCCGCCCGCGCCCTCGGTGTGGAACGTGCCGATCGGCGCGGCCGCCGATCGCCGGCGAGCGTGGTTTCCGACGAAGCCCGACTCGTTGATGCGTGTCGGTGTGGATCGCGACCTGCACGTCGTATTTCGTCGGCGACCGCGCAGGCAGTTGTCGATCGCCGCCGGCGTCGTGCCCCAATCCTCGTGCAGCTTGAGGCCGCATGGCGCCCGGCCTCGATCTGCTCGGCGCAGCGCGCCGGGCGTGGCTGCAGTTGCCCTTGCCCGATGAAGCCCAGGTTCATCGGAAACGCTTCGGCCGCCTCGAGCATCCGATGGATGTGCCACGGTCCCGGCGTGCAGGTCGTCGCGAACGTGCCGGTGGCGGGCCCGGTGCCGCCGCCCATCATCGTGGTCACGCCCGACATCAGCGCGTCGTCGATCTGCTGCGGGCAGATGTAGTGGATGTGCGAGTCGATGCCGCCCGGCGGTGACGATCATGCCCTCGCCCGCGATGATCTCGGTGCCGGCGCCGATCACGATGTCGACGCCCGGCTGGATGTCCGGGATTGCCGGCCTTGCCGAGCTTCGGCGATCTTGCCGTCCTTGATCGCCGAGGTCGCACTTGACGATGCCCCACCAGTCGACGACCAGCGCGTTGGTGATGACCGTGTCGGCGACGTCCTTCGACAAGGCGCTGGCTCTGGCCCATGCCGTCGCGGATCACCTTGCCGCCGCCGAACTTCACTTCCTCGCCGTAGATCGGTGAGATCGCGCTCGACCTCGATCGACGAGATCGGTGTCGGCGAGCCGCACGCGATCGCCGACCGTCGGGCCGAACATTTCGGCGTAGGCGCGGCGATCGATTTTCATCGCGCGCCCCGCTTCCCGTCTTTTGCTGCCGGCTCCGCCTTCTTCGCAGGCCGATCGAGCGGCCCCATCACCGCGCCCGTGAAGCCGTAGACGATGCGGTCGCCGGCCAGCGCCACGAGCTCCGACCGTTCGCTTCTGGCCCGGGCTCGAAGCGCACCGCGGTCGCCTGCAGGGATGTTGAGGCGAAAGCCGCGCGCCGTCGCTGCGATCGAACGCCAGCGCCGCGTTGGTCTCGGCGAAGTGGTAATGCGAGCCGACCTGGATCGGCCGGTCGCCGGTGTTCGCGACCGCTAAGCGTGACGGTACGCGCGGCCCGCGTTGAGCTCGATCGTTCGCCGTCGTCGACGAACAGTTCGCCGGGAATCATGGAATCGGGTTATGGACGGTGACGAGCTTGGTGCCGTCGGGAAACGGTCGCCTCGACCTGGATCTCGGGAATCATCTCGGGCACGCCCTCCATCACCTGGCGCGTGACAGCAACGTCGCGCCGATAGCTCATCATTTCTGCCACGGTACGGCCGTCGCGCGCGCCTTCGATGATCGCGGCGCGAGATCAAGCGCGACCGCCTCAGGATAGTTGAGCCGCAGCGCCGCGCGCCGAGCCGGCGCTTCGGCCGAGCAGCGCGGCGGTGAACACCAGCAGTTTGTCCTTTTCGCGCGGCGTCGAGGTCCATCAGGTTTTCCAGATGCGCGGAATGACTGCATTGCGACCCGCAACGCGGGGACGCACGATCGACCACGACGAGAAATACTCATGTGCGGCTTCGCTCGAGGCGCCGCGATCATCGCCCCGCAGCGATTCCGGGAAGCGCGTCACGGTGCCATCGCCTTCCGCCAGGGCAAGCGCGCGGCAGGCATTGAGTGATCAGCGTCATCGAACGCGGGAACATGGCTACGGAATGTGCCAAAGACGAGGCGCGTCGTTCAAGCCCGCCGAGTGACGCCAGCCACGGAGAATTTCCGTCGAGGACCGCGCGCTCGCTCAAATGAGTGCGCCGTCGCGCAAAATGTCGCAACGTTGGCGCCAGCGTCCCGTGCGTATAGCGCTCCGGACGACTCTCGGTGCGGCCGAGGCGGACGACATCCCAGCCGAGGTACGATGCATTGCCGGTCAATTCGACGCGGATGTCGCTCGTGGCGTGAGCACCGTCGAACGATGGTCCCCTGCGGCAGCCACTCGAGACTGGCGCCCTCCGCCACGCCGGAATGCGATGCGCTGCGTCGCCGGAGGCGCCCGCGTTCCGGTACCACCGCGTCGCCCCGGGCGTCGTGAGTTGCGCGTGCGCACCGGCCTCACGTCCGCATGAAGTTCGATGCGGTCTCCACCGGCAATACGCCGCGGGCGGGTGCACGCGATGATGCACTGGCAGACGTCGCCGCCCTCCGAGGTAAAGCGGCTTTTGCACCACCAACGGACCTTCGTGCGTCCGGCGGACGAGACGCGTGCGCGCATCGGCCCTCGCGAAAGCCGAGTGCGAGTGTGCATGCCAGCCTGTGTGCGATTCGCCGCACGATCCGGCAGCCCGATTGTCGAGGGAAGTGTGTCCAGCGTCACGCATTGCCGGAGTCTACCACCCGGTGCTTCTACACGCCGAGTCGGGTCGCCAACTCTTCCGGCTGTGAGCGTGCAGCGCATCCGAGCGGCCTCGAGGACCGGCGGCCTTTCTCCAGGATGAGCGCCGATCGGTGTTGGCGAGAACGGTGCGGAAGTTGCGATCGACGATCAGCGATGCGATGCCGGTGCCGCGGATGTCGCCGATGATCCGCCAGATCTCGCGCACGATCAGCGGCGCCAAGCCTTCGGTCGCCTCGTCCAGGATCAGCGAGGTCGGGATTGGTGGAGAGCGCGCGGCCGATCGCGAGCATCTGCTGTTCGCCGCCCGATAGCTGCTGTCCGCCGCTAGCCAGCCGCTCTCCGCAGCCGCGGAAACGTCGCGAGGATGCGCTCGAGCGGCCAAGTCGTTGCGGCCCGACGACGCCGCGGCGCGCCGCGACGACGAGATTTTCGCGCACCGAAAGATTCGGCGAAGATTGCCGCCGTCCACTCCGGCACGTAGGCCAGCCCCAGCGGGCAACGCGGTCGGGCGGCGTCAGCGTCGCGTCCTGGCCGCGGACCGCGATGCGTCCCCGCGTCGCGCGCATGCGACCCATCAGCGCGCGGATCAGCGTCGTCTTGCCCATGCCGTTGCGCCCGAGCAAGCCGACGGCCTTCGCCGGCGCGCACCGACAACGATACGCCGCGCAGCACGGTGAGCTCTCGCCATAGTGCACGTGCACATCATGCGCATCGACCAGCGTCGAACTGAAGTCGATACTGCGCTCAGTCGACATGAACTTCGCCCAGGTAAGCCAGCTGCACGTCCGCGATCCGGCGCGCACGGCGGCGGGAACGTCGCTCGCGATCACCGCGCCGTTGACCATCACGCAGTAATGCGATCCGAGCACGCGGAACACCGCGTCCATGTCGTGCTCGACCAGCAGAATCGCGTGCCCCGCCTTGAGGGCTGGCAGGCAGCGCCGAGCATGCGCTCCGTTTCCTCGGCGCCCATGCCGGCAAGCGGCTCGTCGAGCAGCAGGACGCGCGGCCTGCGTGGCGATGCACATGGCGATTTCGAGCTGGCGCTTCTCGCCGTGCGACAGCAGCCCGGCGTGTACGGTCCGCGCAGACGCCGGCGAGGCCCGTCCTGTCCAGCGCTTCGCGCGCCATGCGCGGTACTCTCCGGGCAGTCGGCCGCCGCCGTCCACCAGTTCCAGGGCACCTGGTGCGTTGCCTGCGCGGCCAAGGCGGCAGTTCTCGAACACCGAGAAGCGCGGAAAGATCGTCGTGCGCTGATAGCTGCGGCCCAGCCCGCCGTGCGCACCGCTTGGGCTGCGACCAATGCGTGACGTCGACGTCCCGAGCAACTCGACCGAGCCTTCGCGTGATCGCGATTTCACCCGCAAGCACGTTGATCAGCGTCGACTTGCCTGCGCCGTTGGTGCCGATCACCGCATGAATCTCGCCCTCGGCGAGGTCGAGCGACACCTCCGGACACCGCGGCAAGCCCGCCGAAGCGGCGCGTGACGCCACGGGCGCGCAGCAGCGGTGCGCCGGTGGTGCCAGCCAGTGGCTCCTCAGGCATCGCCTTGCGCGCTCCGCGCGCGCGCCGCCATACTGCGCCGGCAAATCCGATCAGCCCGTTGCGGCATGAACGCAACGCAAAGGATGATCGTGCCGACCGAGCATGCAACTGCCAGTGCTTCGCGAAATTGCCGAACACCACGCTCCATTGGAAGAACAGTTGCAACAGCGCGAACGCGAAGGCGCCGAGCACCGCGCCTGACAGGCGTCCATGCCTCCCAGGATCAGCATCAGCAGCACGGCGCCCGACTCGTGCCACGACAGCATTTCCGGATTGACGAAGCCATCCTTCGACCGCGACCAGGAAATCCGGCGAGGCCGGCGAGCGCACCGGCCAGCGTGAACGCGGCCAGCTTGTAGGGAAACGTCGCGAAGCCGACGGCGCGCATCCGCTGTTCGTTGCTCTTGATGCCCGCCAGCACGCGGCCGAAGCGGCTCTGCGAGCAGCACCGCGAGGAACAGGAACACCAGCGATGAGGCAGACCGAGCACGACGTAGTAGAAGACGACCGGCTTGCCCAGATCGAGCGAGCCGCGCGCCGAGCACGCGACCTCCGGCTTCGACGTTGAGGTAGATGCCGTCGGTGCCGCCGCCTAATTTCGTGTCGTGAAACACGTAGTACGCCATCTGCGCGAAGCGCGAGCGTCACCATGATGAAGTAGACGCCCTGCGTCCGCAGCGAGCAGCGCCCCGACGGCGAGCGCGTACAGCGCCGAACGCGATGACGCCGCGCGGAAGCGAGCCAGAAAAGCTTGGCGGCGCCGTACTTGGGCGACAGCAGCACCGTCGCATACGCCGCGATGCCGTAGGAACGCGGCGTGGCCGAGACTCACGAGCCCGGTCGCGCCGACCAGCAGTTCGAGCGACAGCGCGAAGATCGCCAGGATCATGACCTTGGTCGTGAATTCGAGGTAGAAGCCCGTCGTCGCCAGCGGAAACGCGAGCAGCAGCAACGCCAGCGACGCAGTGAGCGGCGCGGACAAGCGGCGGGAGGTGGCGCATGTCCAGTCAGCCCTGCCTGAACAGGCCCTCGGGCTGCCACAGCAGGATCGCCGCCATCAGCAGGTAGATGGCGATGCCCGCGACTCGCGGAAACAGCACCTTGCCGAAGCGTGTCGACGATGCCGACCAGCAGCGCCGCGAGGAACGCGCCGCGCACCGAGCCGATGCCGCCGATGACGACGACGACGAAGCAGACGATGAGCACCTGGCGCCCATGCCCGGATACACGGACGAGACCGGCGCGGCGATCATGCCCGCGAGCACCGCCAGCGCGACGCCCTGCGGCGAAACACGACGCGATACAGGAACTTGATGTTGATGCCGAGCGACTGGACCATCTCGCGGTTCGAGACTGCCGGCGCGGATCATCATGCCGAGGCGCGTGCGCGCAATCACGAAGTAGCAGCGTGCCGCGCACCACGCAAGGCACACCGCGGAGATCGCGAGCCGGTAGACGGGTACTGCATGAGATCGCTCCAGCTGGATCGCTGCCGTCGAGCCACGTCGGGCACGCGGCACGCCGTGCACGTCGTTGTCGACCGGGATGCTGCGCAGCTCCTCGAAGACGAGGATGAGTCCGTAAGTCATCAGCACCTGCTGCAGGTGATCGCGCTCGTAGAGATAGCGAGAAGAACAGCCACTCGAGCGACGTAGCCGAAGATCACCGCGAGAACGATGTCCGAGCAGAAGCGTCACGACGAAGTTGCCGCCGAACAGCGGCGCGAGCGTGAAACGCGAGGTAGGCGCCGATCATGTAGAAGCTGCCGTGCGCCAGGTTGATCACGCCCATGATGCCGAAGATGAGCGTCAGGCCGCTCGGCGACCAGGAACAGCAGCAGCCCGTACTGCACGCTGTTCAGAACACTGGATCAGGAAGGTGGCGAAGTCCATGCCGGAGCAGCTGTTCAAGTCGTGCGAGACCAATTGCGACCGTGTTCGAATGTCATCGCGCGCGGCGCCAGCGCTCTCAACGCGCTGAGTTCACGCTTACGGCAGAACGCGACTCTGCCGCGTCAATCAACCCATCGTGCAGCCGCGCCCGGGATCGGCGAGCGCCTTGGCCGCCAGGCCGATGGACTTGTTCTCCCCGTTCTCGACCTTGCGCAGGTAGAAGTCCTGCACCGACGTTGTGCGAGGGCGAGAGCGTGATCTTGCCGCGCGGGCTGTCGATCTCCGCCGAGGCCATCGCCCGGTAAGAGCAGTTGTGCGCTGGCCGATGTCACCGCCGACGGCACGCAATCCGAGGCCGAGGAGCTGCGCCGAATCGTAGCCCTGCACGGCGTAGACGTCGGCCTTGGTGCTGTAGGCCTTGGCGTAGGCGAGCCGGAATGCGTTGTTGCGCGGCGTCGTCAGATTGTCGGCGTAATGCAGCGTGGTGAGCAGCCCGTCTGCGGACTGCACCCTGTGCGTCGAGCGTGCCGTCGGTGAGAAATCCCGCGCCGAGCAGCGGGACCTTCTCCTTGAGGCCGGCCGCGGCGTAGTCCTTGACGAACTTGACCGCGCCGCCGCCGGCGAAGAAGGCGTATGCGCAGGTCGGCTTGATCGAAGCGATCTCGGTCAGCAGCGCCTGGAATTCCACGTTCGGGAACGGGACGAACAGCTCCTTCAGCACCTTGCCGCCACCCTTCTCGAAGGTCTCCTTGAAGCCGCCGATCGACTGCTCGCCGGCGGCGTACTTCCAGGTGATCGTGACCGCGGTCTTGTACCCTCTCAGCGCCGCGACGATGCCCATGGCGAGCCCCGGCTGCGAATTGGAGAACGAGACGCGGAAGATGTTCGGCGCGCAGAGCGGCCCGGTGGCTTCGTCGACACCGGCGTTGGGGATGATCGAGCAGGGTGTTGTTGTCGCGCGCGGCCTTCACGATCGCCATCTGCACGCCGGAATGGACGGTGCCGACGATGACGTCGACGTTGTCGCGCTTGATGAGCTTGTTGACGTTGTCCGCCGCCTTCGCGCGGCTCCGACTCGTCGTCGACGGTGAAGTACTCGAGTCTCGCGCCCGCCGAGCTTGCCGCCCTGCTCGCTGACGTAGAGCTTGAAGCCGTTCTCGATCGCGCGCCCCAGCGCCGCGTAGGTGCCGGTATAGGGCAGCATGAAGCCGACCTTGATCTTGCCGGCCTGGCGCCCAGGCCAGCTTCGCTCCCCGACTGCGCCAAGGCCGCCCGCGGCGCCAAGCGCCTGGACCACGCGGCGGCGTTGCCTCCACTGTTCGTTCGTTGCCACGGCTCTCCTCCTGGACGTTGATTCGCGTTCTTTCAGCGGTTCGCGCGTCATCCTACACGACTCATCGCCGCCCGCGCGGGTTGAAGCGCCGGATCCTGCGCCGTGGCGGTCGTCTTCCCGGAATCATGAGCGGGCCGCCACGGCCAGAGCACACCGGAACCTGTCGATGTTCGTTCAGGAACGCCACCACCGCGTCGGTCAGCGCCGCGGGCTGGTCGCGGTGCGGCGAATGTCCGCACGCGGGCAAGTTGACGAGCCTGGCGTGGGAACGAGCCGCGCGATGGCGTCGATCTGCGCCATCGTTCCGTATTCGTCGTCCTCGCCCTGCACGGCCAGCACCGGACAGCGGATGCGCGGCAGGCACTCCTCGATGTTCCAGGCTGCGAAAAGCCGGATCGAGCCAGATGTCGTTCCAGCCGCGAAACGCGGAGTCGGGATCGTCGTGGTAGCGCGCCAGCTTCTCGCGCAGATCGGTCGTCGCGTAGGCGATGCGCGCCTGCTCGATACTGGCTACGCTCACGTCCTCGACGAACACATGCGGCGCGACCGCCACGACGCCGGCGACACGCGCCGGAAACGCCGCGGCATAACAGCAGCGCGATGGAAGCGCCGTCGCTGTGTCCGAACAGCCACGGCGGGTCCTCGATGCCGAGCTGCGCGAATAGCGCGGGCAGCACGGCGTGCGCCTGCGCGTGCATGAAGTCGACCGGCCATTTCTCCGCCGGCGGCGCGCGGCGTCGAACGGCCGTACCCGTAGCGCGGAGTACACCAGTCCGCGCACGCCCGCGGCCGCGCAAAGTGCCCGCGGAAAATCCCTCCACATCGCGACGCGATCCCAGCCCTTCGTGCAGGAACACGATGAGCGGCGCGTCCGCACGCGTGGCGTCGATCCACGCGTATTCCGAGCCGCTGCATCGCGGCCACTGATGTCGAGCGTCGGCGAACGCGCGAATTCACTCGCGGACAGTACATCGAAGCGCATCAACCCGCCGCGCGCTCGCGCAGCTTGAAGCGCTGGATCTTGCCCGTCGCCGTCTTGGGCAGTTCGGCCAGAAAGCGAATCTCGCGCGGATATTTGTACGGCGCGAGCTGGTCCTTGACGAACGCCTGCAGCGCGCCGCCAGCGCCGCGTCGCCGCTCTGCCCGGACTTGAGGACCACGTAGGCGAGCGTCCGCGTGAGTCCATCGTCGTCGATCTTGCCGACGACCGCCGCCTCGAGCACCGCCTCGTGCCGCATCAGCGCGGCCTCGACCTCGAAGGGCGAGACGTACTGGCCGCTCACCTTCAGCATGTCGTCGCTGCGCCCGGCATAGCGTGTAGTAGCCGTCAGCGCTTCGCGTGTACTTGTCGCCGCTCTTGGTCCATTCGCCCTGGAACGTCGGCCCGCGTGCGCTCGCCCGGTTTTCCCAGTACATCAGCGCGGCCGAGGGTCCGCGGATGAAGAGGTCGCCGATCTCGCCGTCGACGCGACCGTCTGGCCGTCTTCGCCGCGCAATTCGATGTCGTAGCCGGGCACGGGCTTGCCGGTGGTGCCGTAACGAACGTCACCGGGCTGATTCGACAGGAAGATGTGCAGCATCTCGGTCGAGCCGATGCCGTCCAGGACTTCGCAGCCGAAACGCGCGGCGAAGCGCTCGCCCACTTCGCGGCGGCAGCGCCTCGCCTGCGGAGACGCATCGCGCGCAAGGCGACTTCGCTGCGCGCGGCAACTCGGGGCGAGGCGAGCATCGCCGCGTAGAGCGTCGGCACGCCGTAGAAGATCGTCGGCTGATGTTGCCTGAGGCGCGGAGACACGGCGGGCGGCGTCGCCCGTTCCTGCCATCGAGGATGGTCGTCGCGCCGACGCGAGGCGGAAACGTCAGTGCATTGCCGAGGCCATAGGCGAAGAAGAGCTTGGCGGCTGAAAACACGACGTCGCTTTCGCGCAGCCCGAGGACGCGGCTTGCCGTAAAGCTCTGCGGTCCAATGCAGGTTGGCGTGCGTATGCACCGTTCCCTTCGGCCGCCCCGTGGAGCCGGACGAATAGAGCCAGAACGCCATCTCGTCGGCTGCCGTGTCCGCGGCACGGGGCATGGCGCCAGCCGATCCCGACCACGCAGCGAAATCCACTGCGCCTTCCGGGCAGCGTGCCCTCCGCGCGGAAACGACGACATGCGCTACCTCGTGGCGCACGCCTCGCAAGCGCTTGCTGAAACTTGCGGCAGCAGCGCGCTCGATACCAGCGCATTCGCGCCCGGCTGTGCGCCAGCATGTACGCGTAGTCATCCGCCGTAAGGAGCGTATTGACCGCAACCGGCACGACGCCGGCGTAGAGGGCGCCCAGGAACGCGAACCGGAAAGTCGACGGTGTCCTGCATGCACAGCAGGATGCGTTCTTCGCGGCAAGCCCAGCGCCACATACGCCGCCGCTGCTGCGCGCACGCGCGCATCCAGTTCGCCGTACAGGAGCGATCCGGCATCGTCGACATACGCGGGCTTGGCCCGACCGCGCGGCATTGCGCTCGAGAATCGCTTTGCGCAAAGTTGAACCGCTCCGGCGGCGCCGTGCCTCGCGCGATCATGGCTTTTTTCGTCCCCCACCCTGTTTGAGTTGGCGCCCTGAACCTGCGTCTGGTACTTTAATGCATGTTGCTTTGTGTCTAGCTAAGCATTAAACTACATTCTCCTTGATCGCAACCGCTTCCTCGCAATCGATCAAGGGACCCGTTCCTGACCGTGCTGGGAGAGCGGGTGCGGTTGATGCGCTCGCGCCGCGGCGTAACCCGCAAGGTCCTGGCCCGCGAGGCGCGGATCTCGAACGGCACCTCGCCAACCTGGAAACCGGGACCGGAAATGCCTCCGTCCTGCTGCTGCGGCAGCTCGCGCAGGCACTGAACTGTTCGATGGCCGAGCTGGTCGGCCAGGATGGCATCGCTTCGCCGGAATTGGTACTCATTCGCCAGCTGCTTCGCGGCCGCGACGAAGCGACGTTGCAACGCGCCCGGCTCGCCATCGCCGACCTGCTCGGCGCCCGACATCCGATCCTTCGCGCTCCGGCCGGATAGCCCTCATCGGGCTGCGCGGCGCGGGTAAGTCCTCACTCTGGCCGCATGCTGGCCGACGACCTTGGTATTCAATTCGTCGAGCTCAACCGGGTCATCGAGCGAATCGCCGGTTGCAACGTGCAGGAGATCCATGCGCTCTATGGCTCGTCAGCTTATCGCCGCTATGAGCAGCGGGCGCTGGAGAGGTTGTCGCGACCTCCCCCAAAGCGGTCATCGCGACCGGCGGAGGCTGGTCTCGGAGCCGTCGACGTTCGGCCTGCTCCTCAGCCACTGTTCACGTCGTCTGGCTGCGCGCCGTCGCCGGAAGAGCACATGCAGCGCGGTCGTCGCGCAGGGCGACACCGGCCCATGGCCGGAAACCGCGAAGCGATGGACGACCTCAAGCGGATCCTCGTCGGCCGCGAGGCGTTCTATGCCAAGCGCCGACTTGAGCTTCGACACGGGCGGCAAGACGTTGGCCGACGCCTATCTCGAGCTCCGCGCGAGCGTCCTGAAGCGCATCCCCGCAGGACGACCTAAAATGCAGTTAAGTACTTATAGTCGCCATACAAACTGCACTATTATGCATGTTGCAGGGAGATGTCGCGTGTCCGATGAACCACAGGTCGATTACCGTACCGACCCGCCCGCTACCAGCATTGGAAGCTCGGCGTCGATGGCGCGGTGGCGACGCTGGCGCTCGACGTCGCCGAGGACGGCGGCGTGCAGGAGCGGCTACAAGCTCAAGCTCAACTCCTACGACCTCGGCGTCGACATCGAGCTGCATGATGCCGTGCAGCGCATCCGCTTCGAGCACCCGGAGGTTCGCTGCGTCGATCGTAACGAGCGCGAAGGACCGCGTCTTCTGCTCGGGCGCCAACATCTTCATGCTCGGCCTGTCGAGCCACGCGTGGAAGGTGAACTTCTGCAAGTTCACCAACGAGACGCGCAACGGGCATCGAGGACGCGAGCCGCCATTCCGGGCTCAAGTTCATCGCCGCCGTCAACGGCGCCTGCGCCGGCGGCGGCTATGAGCTGGCGCTCGCCTGCGACGAGATCGTATCTGGTCGACGATCGCTCGTCGAGCGGTCTCGCTGCCTGAAGTGCCGCTGCTGGGCGTCCTGCCGGGCACCGGCGGCCTGACCCGCGTCACCGACAAGCGCCACGTGCGCCACGACCTCGCCGACATCTTCTGCGCACGCAACGAGAGGCGTGCGCGGCCAGAAGGCCGTGCGACTGGCGGCCTGGTCGACGCCATCGCCAAGCCCGCGCAGTTCGCCGACGCCGTGCAAGAGCGCGCGCCCATGTCGTTGGCGAAGGGTAGCGACCGTCCCGCCGACGGCAATGGCGTCGCGCTCACGCCGCTGCAGCGCAGCGTCGATGCCGCGGGTTACCGCTACGAGCACGTCGACGTGGCGCATCGATCGCGCCGCGCGCACGGCCACGTTCACCGTGCGCGCGCCCGCGGAGCGCAACCGACGGACGTCGCCGGCATCGAGGCTGCCGGCGCGCAGTGGTGGCCGCTCGCGATGGCGCGCGAACTCGACGACGCGATCCTGTCGCTGCGCACCAACGAGCTCGCACTCGGCACGTGGCTGCTGAAGACGCAGGGCGATGCCGCGGTCGGTCTCGCCGTCGATGCGACGCTGCTGCAATTCACGGCACCACTGGCTCGTCCGCGAGACGATCGGCCTCCTGCGGCGGACGTTCGCGCGCCTGGACGTCACGTCGCGCACGCTGTTCGCGCTGGTCGAGCCGCGCTCCTGTCTTCGCGGGCACGCCTGTTCGAACTCGCGCTGGCCGCGGATCGCGGTTACATGGCTAAGCTTGCCCGACATGCCGGAGCGCGAGCCGCGCGTTGCCGTAACGGAACTGAACTTCGGCATGTATCCGATGGTGAATGGCCAATCGCGTCTCGCCCGCCGCTTCTACGACGAAGCCGGCCCGCTCGATGCGGTGCGTGGCGCGATCGGCAAGACGCTGTCTCCCGATGGAAGCGGAACGCCTCGGGCTCGTGACCGGCCGCGCCCGACGATCTCGACTGGGCCGATGAGATCCGCATCGCGCTGGAAGAGCGCGCGAGCATGTCGCCGGACGCGCTGACGGGCCTCGAGGCGAACCTGCGCTTCGGCGGCAAGGAAACGATGGCGACGCGCATCTTCGGGCGACTGTCCGCCTGGCAGAACTGGATCTTCACCCGGCCCAATGCCGTCGGCGAGAAGGGTGCCCTCAAGGTCTACGGCAAGGGCGGCAAGCCCAGTTCGACCCGACGCGTGTGACCGACGATCAAGGATACTGCCAATGAGCAGCATCAACTACAGCGAGACGCATTCCGAACAACGTCGACCTCGCAGGACGACCGGACGCTGCAGCGCGCGCTCGAGCAGTGGCAGCCGAACTTCTCAACTGGTGGGCGGACATGGGCCCGGATGGCTCGACAGGATTTCGACGTCTACCTGCGCACCGCGATCAGCGTCGAACGCAGCGGCTGGGCGCATTTCGATTACGTGAAGATGCCCGACTACCGCTGGGGCATCTTCCTCGCGCCGGCCGAAGCCGAGCGCAAGATCCACTTCGGCGAGCACATGGGCGAAGCCGGCCTGGCAGGACGTGCCCGGCGAGCATCGCGCCAACCTGCGCCGCATCATCGTCACGCAGGGCGACACCGAGCCCGCGTCGGTCGAGCAGCAGCGGCATCTCGGGCTCACCGCGCCCGTCGCTGTACGACCTGCGCAACCTGTTCCAGGTCAACGTCGAGGAAGGCCGCCACCTGTGGGCGATGGTGTATCTGCTGCACCGCTACTTCGGGCGCGACGGCCGCGAGGAAGCGGAGGCGCTGCTCGCAGCGCCGCTCCGGCGACGCCGACAATCCGCGCATCCTCGGCGCGTTCAACGAGAAGACGCCGGACTGGCTCGCGTTCTTCATGTTCACGTATTTCACCGACCGCGACGGCAAGTTCCAGCTGTGCGCGCTGGCCGAGTCGCGCTTCGATCCGCTGGCCGCGCACGACGAAATTCATGCTGACCGAGGAGGCGCACCACATGTTCGTCGGCGAGTCGGGCGTCGCGCGCATCCTGCAGCGGACCTGCGAGGTGATGAACGCAGCTGGAGACCGACGATCCTGCCAGGATGCGCGCCGCCGGCGCGATCGACCTGCCGACGATCCAGCGCTACCTCAACTTCCATTTCAGCGTGACCATCGACCTCTTCGGCGCCGACCAGTCGTCGAACGCCGCGACGTTCTACAGCGCACGGACTGAAAGGGCCGCTTCGACGAAGGCGAAGCGCGCGGACGACCACCGGCTGCAGGATGCGCACTACCGCAGTCCTGGAAGTGCAGTCGACGGCCGCCTGGTCGAGCGCGACGCGCCGATGCTGAACGCGCTGAACGAAGTGCTGCGCGACGATTACATCAAGGATTCGGTCGGCGGCATCGGCCGCTGGAACAAGGTAATGGAAAAAGCCGGCATTGACCGTTGCGCCTCATGCTTGCCGCACAAGGCGTTCAACCGCAAGATCGGCACGCTTGCCACCACGCGCGTGTTCGCCGGACGGCCGCGTCATCGATGAAGCCGAATGGGCTGCGCACGAACGCGAATGGCTCGCCACCGCGCGACGACCGCGCGTTCGTTGCGTCGCTGATGGGTCGCGTCGTCGAGCCGGGCCGGTTCGCGAACTGGATCGCGCCGCCGGCCACGGGCATCAACAAGCAGCCGGTCGACTTTCCAGTACGTCCGCTCAATTGCGATCAGTCGGGCTCAGCACCCATGCGATTCGCGGATTTCCACGCCGGACAGGTCATCCATTGCGGTCCCGCGAGCCTGTCCGAACGCCAGATCACGGACTATGCGCGCAGGATTACGACCCGCAATGGTTCCACACCGACCTCGCAACGCGCCGCCGCCAGCACGTGGCAGGGGCTCATTGCCAGCGGCTGGCAGACATGCGGCGTGGCCATGCGCATGGCCTGCGACGAAATTCTCGCCCGGTTCGGAGTCTTTCGGCTCGCCGGGGCTTGCGTATCTCAGTGGGAAAACCGGCGTGCGTCCGGGTGACCTGTTGAAATTGCAGCGTCGATGTGATCGATGTGCGCTCGGCGCGCAGCAAACCTACGCTGGGCATCGTCCGCTGGCGCTGGCGGCTGACCAACCAGCACGAACAGCCGGTGCTCGACCTCGAGGCGACGAGCCTTTTTCGATCTCGCTGCCGTGCCGCCGGTGATTCCAGCGCTCCCGTTTAAGGGCGAGCGCCCGCGCGTAAACCACGTCGCGCTTGATGCCGGCGACCGCCGCAACCACGCGGCGGCGCGCGCGGGCGGCAATTCTTCGAGCAACGCGTCAAGCCAGCGTTCCGCGTCCGCGGGCAGCACCTCGGCCGTGTCGCGCGGCGCATTCGGGCGGCACATCGACGATCAGCACGGAATTCGCCGCGCTCTCGATTCGGGTCCGCAGCAAACCACGCATCGGCCTCCGCCAGCGTCATGCGGGTGATCGTCTCGAAAGCCTTGGTGAGCCTCGCGGCCCACCACCAATGGCCGGTCGCCACCCAGCGCGTCCGACAGGTCGGCCACCGTGGCGCGCACGCGATGATGGCGCTTCATAAATGACGATCGCCGCCGGCGCGTCGGCGAACACGGCGAGGCCGTTCGCGCCGCGCCTTGGCCTTGAGCGGCAGGAAGCCCAGGAACACGAAGCGATTCCGCATCCGAGGCCGGCGGCCGAGACGGCCATGGTCACACGCCGAAGGGCCGGGCAACGGAACCACCGGATGGCCTGCGTCGCGCACCGCGCGCACCAGCCGCGCCCCCGGGTCGCTGATCGCTGGCGTTCCCGCATCGCTGACGAGCGCGACGCTCTCGCCCGCGGCCAGCATCGCGATCACCTTCTGCACGCGACCGGCTTCATTGTGTGCATGCAGCGATATCGCGGACGTGGCAATCCCATAGCGCCGGAGCAACGTGTGCCGTCACTCGCGTGTCCTCTGCCGCAATCACACTGGCGGTCGCCAGCACGTCGAGCGCCCGCAGTGTCAGAGGTCGCGCAGATTCCCGAGCGGCGTCGCCACCAGCATATAATGATCCCGGCACGGCGCGAAACATCGGGGCCACGTCATGTTCAGCGTGAACGTGTTCCTGCGTCTTCCGGGATCCCCGCCCGCCACCTTTACGTTCGCCCCGTACGCATGTTCGTTTCCATCTTCCGCATGGTCGCTTTCTTCACCGCATTGCAACCTGGCCGCAGCTCCGCGGGCTCGCGCTCATCTGTCTCGCCCGTCTTGCGGTTGCATTGCTGGCGGTGGCCGCCGCATTCTCCGCTGCGCAGACACCCGCGGCAAGCGACCCCGCGATTGGGGCTCCGGACATCGCCAGCAAACCGTCATCTCCAGTCAAACCCGCGGTCGATATCGCGCTGGTGCTGCCACTCGATGCGCCCCCTATGCCCGCGCGGCCGAAGCCGTGCGCGCGGGATCTCGTCGCGAGGCGCGGACGCGGGCGAGGCCGCACCACCTATGTCCTCATCCCGTCACGCCGCCGATGGCGTGCTCGAGGCATTCGAAGTCGCGCGAAGGTCCGGGGCAAAGTCATCGTCGGACCGCTCGGTTCGTGACGATCTGCGGGTAGTCGCTCAGACGTATCTCGAGCTTCCGTGGACGCTCGCATTGAACCAGTCCGAGGACGCCGCCCTGGGTCCTCCCAACTGTTCACGTTCTCGCTTACCGTCGAAAGCGATGCCCGCGCGATCGCCCGCCGCATGCACGACGACGCGGCGCAGAACGCCGTCGCCGTCAGCGCCGAAACGCCGCTGATGAAGCGCTTCGCCGGCGCCTTCGCCACCGAGTGGCTTCGTCCGGCGGCAACGCGCCCAGCACGTTCCGCTTCGATCCAACACCCGAGGCGCTGACCGTGTTGAAGCGCGACCTCGGAAAAAAATGCCCGATGCTGCTTTGCTGGCCGTGGATGGCGTCGACGCCCCCTTGGTCAAGCTGTTTCTGGGGACGGTTACCGCTTATGCGAGTGCCCCTGGTATTCGACCGGAAATCCGTCGCAACGCTGCGCGACCTCGACGGACTCGCGATCGTGGAGACTCCGTGGCTCGTGACGCCGGGCGCTCCCGAATTCGCCAGATTTCCCACCGCGATTTCGGCAGCGAATCGCTGGAACGTTTATACGCGCTTGGCCTGGACGCGTTTCGCATTGCGCAAGCGCTGATGGACGGCCCGCCGGTCCAGTTCGCCCCTCGAAGGCGCCACCGGCCGTGTCACGCTGGCCGAAGGGCGGCAACTCAGTGCGCGAGGGGCGCCTGGCGGTGTACCGCGCGGGACAACTGGTGCCGCTCGATGGCGCGCGGTGAATCCACGCGCCCGCCAACCGCACGTGCCGACGCCGGCGCGCGCGCCGAAGAGATGGCCGCGGAGTTCCTCGTCGCCCGGGGCCTCGCGATCGTGGCCTCGCAATTTTGCAGCAACGCGGCGCGGCGAGATCGACCTGATCGCGCGTGACGGTGCAACGCTGGTGTTCGTGGAAGTTCGCATGCGCCGCAGTCAATACTTCGGCGGGGCGGGCGCCAGCATCACCGCCGCCAAGACTGCGCGCCTCACGGCCGCCGCGCGCGTCTATCTCGCCCGGCTCGGCGCCGAACTCGCCCTGCCGTTTCGATGCAATGCCGCTCGACGGCCTCGATCCATCGCGGCATCGTGTGGAGCGCGACATTCTGTCCGCATGACGGCAGGATCCAGTCGGCTCCTATCCTGCTAAAATCCGCGCACGATGATCGACCACATGAAGCGCATCCGCGACCATTTCGCGGAGAGTGCGCAGTTGAAACTGCGAGGCTGCGGAAGTGCTCGCACCGGCTATCGCGCCGTGCGGCGGGAATCCTCACGGAGTGCCTGTTCGCCGACAGGAAGATCCTGGCCTGCGGCAACCGGCGGCTCCGCGGCGGATGCGCAGCATTTCGCCGCCGGAGGCTGTCGGGCGCTTCGAGCGCGAGCGACCCGAGCTGCCCGCGATCTCGCCGCACTGACGACCGATACGTCGCTGCTCACCGCGGTCGCCAACGACTATTCGTTCGAGCAGGTCTTCGCGAAACAGGTTCGCGCGCTGGGGACCAAGGGCGATGTCCTGCTGGCGATCTCCACGTCGGGCAACCCGGCAACGTCATGGCCGCGGTCGATGCCGCCCACAAGCGTGAAATGCGCGTAGCAATACGCAATTGAACGAAGTACAACACGTTACGTATTGCTTTACGTCAAACTGGTCTCTGCCTGTCAATTGACGCGCTTCGCCGTCGTTTAGGATGAGCATATGAATACGAGCCAGCAGCTCCAACAACCTCGGTTTGGCGATGTCAATCAAAGATCCATCGTGTCCGCGATAACGAAGCGGGAGCAAGCGCACCTGGTCGAGCACATGGTGCTGCAAATCGGGCGCGATATTCGCGAGAAGCACGATCGGCGTGTCCTCTGTACGCCTCAGGCAACGCCGGCGTGAAATGCTCGAAGACATTCAAGGCGACGGAACGCGTCTCGCGGATGTTGAGATCCCACATGTATTCGCCCGACCAGCGGAAGGTTCTTCCAGGAACAATTTGCAGACCGGCAAGGTCAACATTGCGGTGCCTGAACAGCTCGATGTGTTCCTTCGGGAAAATCCTCGCCAACGATTCCCACCGAGGTTGACAGCGCCGTAGAAGCTCGCAGCCACACCGCCATACGAAGCGGAACCTCCCAAGAGGTTCTGATGCTCCTCAAGCGGGGTCTTGATGTCATCGAGGGCGATTGAGCCGACAACCAATACCGACATGGCCTGCGCAGATTGCCACAGCCCGCGATTTGGGCGAGCAAAAAGCCGAGTGAAAATCATCGCCCAAGCAACTGGACTTCCAGGATTGCTCAACCGGTCCTGCAGCGATTAGCCAATATGAGCAACCCGATGATCTCCATAACAATTGAGAACCTGGTCAAGAGATTCGGAGAGCACACGGCGCTGGCCGGCATAACCCTCCGCGATCGAAGCGGGTGAGATCTTTTTCCTGCTCGGTCCCAGCGGCTGCGGAAGACCACCCTCCTTCGCACTATCGCGGGCTTCTATGCTCCTGATGCCGGACGCATCCTCTTCGGAGATCAAGACGTCACCACGGTGCCGCCACACAAGCGCAACACCGCGATGATGTTCCAGAGCTACGCGCTCTGGCCGCATATGACGGTCGCCAGGAACGTCGCATTCGGCCTCGAGGAGCGACAGGTGCCTTCTCAGGAGATCGACCGGCGCGTCAAGCAGGCTCTTTCCTCGGTCAGGATGGAGAGACTACGCAGACCGGAAGATTGCTCAACTTTCCGGTGGCCAGCAACAGCGGGTTGCCCTCGCTCGCGCGCCTCGTCGATCCGTCCCCGCGCTCTGCTCCTCGATGAACCTCTCTCGAACCTCGATGCCAAGCTGCGCCTGGAAATGCGCGCCGAAATCCGGCGCGTCTGCAAGAGTCCGGCCTCACCGCCATTTACGTGACACACGACCAAAGGAAGCCCTCTCGATCTCCGACAGGATGGCCATCCTCCAAAGCGGGAAAGATCGCGCAGATCGGCAGACCGAAGAAGTTTATCGCCGTCCTCGAAATCGCCGCATCATCGCGGATTTCATCGGGAAACCAATTTCATCCCCGGCAAAATCGCCTCATCGAACAACGAGAACTACCATTGTGGACACCGCGATCGGCGCGTTCGAAGGAGTCGTTAGCGATCGCCGACTGGAATCCGAAACCGGGCGACTCCGCCACCCTTTCGATCCGCCCCGAAACGCTGGACGGATCACGGCATGAATCTGCGCGGCGTTAACAGCGCGCAGGGACGAATCGGCGAGTCCATTTACCTCGGAGAAGATTGCCCAATACCAGTTTCTTGCCGGCTCCCTTGCGCTGAAAATCTTTGAGATGAACCCCGATCTTTCCAGCCGGCGCTGCCGGCCGCGAACTCTTCGCGCAGGCCGCGCCGCGGCGACGTCGTTGATCCTTCGCGTAGCTGATTCCCGATGATACGAATTCTGGCCGTCTTCGCCGCGCTTGCGTTCCATCGTCGCCGTTCCGTTCGCATTGAAGCCCACGGACGACCTGCTGGCGAAAGCGGACGATACGATTGTCATCGTTACGCCGCACAACGAGCAGATCCGCTACGAATTCAGCCGGGCCTTTGGCGACTACTATAAACAAACGCGCACTGGACGCACGATCCGCATCGACTGGCGGATGCCGGGCGGAACCAGCGAAATCGCGCGCTACATCAAGGGCGAATACTACGCGGCCTTCGAACGGACGTGGAAAGCTGCGCGGCAGCGAGTGGACCGCCGAAGCTGCCGCCACATTCGATGATCCGAGGGCGCAGAGCGAGGCGCGCCAGGCAATTCCTGGCATCAAATGTCGGCGATCGGCATCGACCTCTTCTTCGGGGAGGCGCTTTCGACTTCCAACAACAAGCCGACGCGGGACGGCTGGTCGACTGCGGAATCCTCCAGCAGCCACCCCGATTGGTTCGCCGAAACAGCTCAATTCCTCACTACCGTTTCCGGAGAGATCTTTTACGACGAAGCAGGCCGCTGGATCGGGACCGTTCTTTCATCTTTCGGCATCTGCTACAATTCCGACTCTCTGCGGCGACTCGAAATCGAGCGAGATCCCGTCCGCGCTGGTCCGACCTTGGCAATCCACGTTTCTTCAAACAGGTTGCCCTCGCCGATCCCACCAAGAGCGGATCGGCAGCGAAAGGCCTTCGAGATGATCATCCAGCAGCAAATCCAGGAAGCGATCCGCTCTGCGAAAGGACCGGAGGAGACCTGCCTGCAAATTGGCTGGGCACTCGGGCTGCAGATCATCCAGCGCGCGTCCGCCAATGCCCGCTACTTTACCGATGCCGCGTCCTCAAGTGCCGGTCGATGTTTCTCTCGGCGATGCAGCTATCGGCATGTGCATCGACTTCTACGGGCGCTTCCAGAAGCGAGGCGATCCGCGTAGGCCGACGCGCCCTCCCGCTTGCAGTATTTCACTCCTGCTGGCGGCTCTTCAGTTGGGCGTAGATCCCATTGCGCTCTTCCGCGGCGCGCCGAACCGCGAGGCTGCGAAAAATGTTCGTCGAATTCGTGCTTTCCTTGGAAGGACAGAAACTCTGGGACTTCAAAGTTGGAACGCCGGGCGGACCCAGTAAAATACGCGCTTAGGCGCCAGCCGATCCGCAAAGAACTCTTACGCTCCGGAGTATGGGTCCTACCGCTCCGACCCGGGCGTCGATCCCTACGAGGAAGCCAAATCGTTCATGTATCATTCGAAATGGACGGGACCGCTTTTCAAGGTCATGAGTTTCATCATCCGCATAATGTGTCTCGACAGTCACGACGAACAGATTGCCGCGTGGCAGGCTCTCGTCGCCGCCGGGTTTCCGCCGCAGGCCACAGCGCTTTTCAGCAACATGAGTGCCGTCGGTTACAAGGATGCCCTGGAAAAGTTCCGTCCCGCCCTGGGCGCGGCGAACCGCATCCAGGAAGTGCAGCTCGCACGCGAGCTCGGAGATCAATTTCGCGCGCAGTATCGCGCGGCGGAGCAGCTCGCCAAGGCTGGGAAATGATCGACCGCCGAGATAAGCATGTCCGAAGCGGCTCTCCATCGTTGTCTTCGCCGCTGACCGGTCTGTTCTTCATCTTTTTCTTTGCGTGGCCTATCGGCGAGACGTTGCGCGGCGCCTTCATCACGGGGAAGGAACCTTCACCGTTTCTTACGTCGTCGAGGTCTTTAGAAACCCGATCTACCTTGAGGGCCTGGCCAACGCCTTCCTTTTCGCTCGTCGCAAGCACCGTCCTCTCTGTTCTCCTTGCTCTTCCCCTCGCCTTTCTCAGCGACCGGTTTCGTCTTTCCGGGCAAAGCCTTCTTTCCGGTCTCGATCCTTGTCCCAATGATTCTGCCGCCCTTCGTTGGCGCCATTGGCATCAAACAGATTCTCGGCCAGGAAGGCGCGCTCAATGCCCTGCTGCAGGCGCCTGGGGCTGATGTCACCTGATCACCCGATCGACTGGCTGGGTCAGGGTCGCTTCTGGGGAGTCGTCGCGATGAATGCCCTCCACCTCTACCCAATTCTTTACCTCAACATCGTTGCCGCACTCGCGAATCTGGATCCCGCGATGGAGGAGGCCGCCGAAAACCTCGGATGCACCGGCTTTCGGAAATTCCTGAGGATTCACGCTTCCTCATCATGCCGGGACTCTTCGCCGGCGGGACGATCGTCTTCATCTGGGCGTTTACGGGATTGGTGTGCCCCTGATGTTCGAGTTCACCCGCGTGACCTCGGTGCAAATTTTCTCCGGCATCAACGACATCGGAGGCAATCCGTTTCCCTTCGCCCTGGTCGCCGTCATGCTCGCCGCGTCGGTTATTCTTTACGCAGTCAGCAAGTGGGCATTCGGCCGCGACACTCACGCCATGATGGCGAAGGCCACGAGCCAGGGCGGACCTCGCACAGCTGGACCGGCGATGAGCGCCTTTTGCACGCTTTTCTTTTGCGCAATTACCGCCCTTGCCATTCTCCCGCATCTCGGCGTGATCCTCGTCGCCTTTTCGCGCGATTGGTATGGCGCAATCCTTCCGAGCAACTGGACGCTCGAGCACTTTCAGGGACGCTCTCGGTCATAGTCTCACGCTCCCTTCCATTCAAAACAGCCTCAAATACGCCAGCCTCGCCACCCTCGTGGATGTCGTCCTGGGCATCGCCATCGCCTATGTTGTCGTGCGCACGAAACTTCCCGGACGCGAGGTCCTCGACGCGATTGCCATGCTTCCGCTCGCAGTTCCCGGCATCGTTCTTGCATTCGGTTATCTGGCGATGACACAGGAGAGGAAGCATGTTCGGGCGCTCAACCCGATCAAGGATCCCCTGCCGATTCTTGTAATCGCCTACAGCGTTCGCAGGCTCCCTATGTCGTCCGTTCCGCCGCGGCGGGATTTCAGCAAACAAGTGTCACCCTCGAGGAAGCTGCGCAAAACCTCGGCTGCCCACCGCTCAGAACGTTGATGAAAATCACCATCCCCCTCATCATGGCGAATCTCCTGGCCGGCGCCCTGCTCGCATTTTCCTTCGCCATGCTCGAAGTCAGTGACTCTCTCATTCTCGCACAGAGGCAGCAGGACTATCCGATCACGAAGGCCATTTACGAACTCTATCAGTTGCTCGGCAATGGACGCTTTATTGCCAGTGCGCTGGGCGTTTGGGCCATGTGCTTCCTCGGCACCACAATCATCGGAGCGAGCCTCATCCTCGGCAAAAAACTCGGAGCAATCTTCCGAGTCTAGAAATCTTCGCCCGTGTCCGACTTCGTCCTCAAGATCAATAGCGATTTCGATTATCTTGCCGCAGCCGCTGACGCGACGACGCAGTTTCTCGAGAGCAATAACGCATCCCCGACGTCATTTTCGCCGCTAACCTCGCCATTGAGGAAATCGTGACCAACATTATCAAATACGGATACGACGACGCCCTGAAACATGAGATCACCGTCCGCCTTGACGTGACGGAGAACATGCTTCAACATCGAAATCTGCGACGACGGAAAAGAATTCAATCCTTTTAATCAGCCCGAGCCAGACATCTCCCTTCCGCTCGAACCTCAAATCGGCGGTCTTGGCATCCACTTCGTTCGCAAGGTGCTCGATGCCTGCGCGTCCGACCGGCGTGACGGACGAAACATCGTGAAACTCAGCAAGAAGCTATGAAGAGCTACAAGATCGCCGTCATTCCCGGTGACGGCATTGGCAAAGAAGTCGTGCCCGAAGGTATTCGCGTCCTTGACGCGGCCGCGGGACAAATTCGGTCTCGCTTTCGACTGGCAGCACTTTGACTGGAGCTGCCAGTTGTACACGCAGACAGGTCGCATGATGCCCGAGGATGGCCTCGAGCAGATACGCCATCATGAGGCGATTTTCCTTGGCGCCGTCGGTTTCCCCGGCGTGCCGGACCATGTCTCGCTTTGGGGATTGCTAATTCCTATTCGCCGCCAATTCCAGCAATACGTCAACTTGCGTCCCGTGCGGTTCATGCCGGGTGTCCGCTCGCCGCTTGCCGACCGCCGTCCTGGGGACATCGACTTTTGGATAGTGCGCGAAAACAGTGAAGGTGAATACTCAAACGCTGGTGGCCGCCTCCATGAGGACACCGATTTTGAGATGGCCATGCAGGAAACGGTATTCACCCGTCGCGGGGTCGATCGCATACTTCGCTACGCCTTTGAGCTAGCGCAAAGCCGACCCGAAAAGCACCTGACGAGCGCCACCAAGAGCAATGGGATTTCTATTACCATGCCGTATTGGGACGAACGGGTGACGGCCATGGCGAGGAATATCCCGGTGTAAAAGTAGACCAGTTCCACATTGACATCCTCACGGCGCACTTTGTCCTCCACCCCGACTGGATTGATGTCGTTGTCGCATCCAACCTCTTCGGCGACATACTCAGTGATCTTGGTCCCGCGGTAACCGGCACCATCGGCAACGCTCCCTCGGCTAACCTCAACCCGGAACGTGAATTTCCCGGCATGTTCGAACCCGTTCACGGAAGCGCTCCGGACATCGCCGGCAAAGGCGTTGCCAACCCGATCGGACAGATCTGGAGCGGTGCGATGATGCTTGATCACCTTGGCCACCGTGAAGCCGGGGCCGCGATCCTTCAAGCGATCGAGACTGTTCTCGCCGATCCCGACGGGCCGAAGACGCGCGACATCGGGAAACTGCGCTGACCGTTGACCTCGGTAAAGCCATCGCGAACGCCATCTAGAGCAAATGCCAAAATAAATTTCCGAATGGCCGAGGCGAAATGGCCTGCTTGCCAGGAAGAGGCAAAGGCAATGTCCATAGATAAGAAGCGAAAATCGCTTCCTTATTGCATAATGCGTCGCAAATTCTCTGCGAGGAAGGATGAACAAGCTTTCGATTTTAGGAGTGATTGTTTTGGTAATGAGCGGACCCCTCCTGGCGCTTGATCCTTCGATCGCCCAACTGGCCATATCTGTGGCTCCCGGCTGGGACTCGCCTTCCGGCAAGCTCCAGCTCTTTGAGCGCGAAGGTAACGGCTGGCGTGCGACGTCTCCTCCATTGCGCGTGCTCTATGGAAAAAACGGTCTCGCATGGGGGCGTGGAGTTCTAGGCATGAATGAGCCCGGGCTGCAGAAAACCGAGCGGGACAAGCGCGCTCCGGCAGGCGTTTTCAAAATTGGAATAATTTACACGTGCGATCCAGCCCTTCCGGACGGTGCGCGGTATCCATTTCGCACCATCACGGAAGCGGACGCCTGGATCGACGACCCGAAGCCTGCCGCACTACAACCAACATGTCGTCATCGATCCGCAGAATCCGCCGCCGTGGTTTGAAAAGCAAAAAATGCGTTTGAACGATCCGCCACATCGCTGGCTTATCGAAATTCGACACAATGCAGATCCTCCTGTGCCCAATCGCCGGCAGCGCGATATTCTTCCATATCCAGCGGGGCCCCTGAACCGCTCATCCGCCGGATGCACTGTCATGCCAGAAGCATCCATCCTCCGGATCATTCAGTGGCTACGGAAGGAAAAGAATCCCTACTACGTCCTTGCTTCCTCGGGATGAGTATCTGAAGCGGTGGAAAGCGTGGGGGCTTCCTGCGCCGGACGAAGCCGCCGGACTTCTTTAGCCTTGAATTAGAGCAAATGCTCTGAACTTCCGAATTCCGGGGTCACCGACGCGGGCTACAACGCTCCAGTTGGCGAAGTCAAAGCTCGGCTCACCTCGCAGACCGATTCTTCCAGTTACTTCGTCAGGCATTGTCTCCACCAGCTCGCGGAGCCAACTTTCTGGACGATTCGAGTCGCTTAGGATGAAAAAATCAAATCCTTGGCTTGCCGCGGGCCTCCCTAAGACCGATCCACATGGCTTCGATTCCGCGAAAGACGCGATCGACGTCCTCGTTGCAAATTGGCAAGACAACTGGCTGTGGGCGGGGCGCGTTTCTTGCCCGGCGGGTTCTTCGTCAGAATGCGCGATCCCGAGCCGGTCGTCAGGAACCCGTAAATCACGAGCCAGAATCCAGTCGAATTTGCTGAATGCGAAATCCGGCATAACCGACCGTATCAGGAAACCTCCTGCAAACGCGTTTCCGCCAAAATCAAAAGTCCGGTGAATATCGAAGCCGTTCAAACGCGCTGTTCGCCACCTCATAAAAAATTTCGATCGGCCGATCGAAGATGTAGCCCGGGTGAAAAAAGCGCACCTGAAACGGAAGGGCCTCGCGACGCCAGAGCGTATATTCGTCCTTCCAGCGGATGGCCCGGTGCTGGTCGTAGTTGAGATCCCGTAGTTCCTTGGGAAGGACCGGTGCGGTAGACACATGGCGTCCCGCGGCGATCGCTTGCGCCATGCCAATAACATCGTCGAAAGTAAATGCCTCCTGTCTCCTGCTTCCGATAACTATGATAGAGCAACACCACAGTAAGCAGGCCAAAGACGAGGGTGTACTTTCATTCCTCGTCCTTAACGTGGCGGTTGACCCGGCATTCGACCAAAAATCTCGATGCAAGCTAAACGCTCTCCTTGTCGAAGGCGGTTTGAACCGATTGAATGCGATAAACCCCACTTTGCAATGAAGCTTTCCTATTACGGTCATTCGTGCTTCTCCGTGGAAATTGCAGGCAAGAGCCTCCTTTTCGACCCATTCATCACGCCAAACGAGCTCGCGAGTCACATCAAGCTCGATCAGATCGCGGCAGACTACATTCTCATTTCGCACGGTCACTTCGACCACATCGCCGACGCGGTCGAAATTGCCAAACGCACAGACGCCACTCTCGTCTCCAATTACGAAATCGTCGCGTGGCTGGGCAAGCAGGGCATCGAAAAGGCGCACCCGCTAAATCATGGCGGAGGGTGGACCTTTGATTTTGGCCGAGTGAAGTATGTCAATGCCGTCCATTCGAGCCAGCTTCCCGACGGCAGCTATGGGGGCAATCCCGGCGGGTTCGTCGTCCAGAACGAGAAGGAGGCCTTCTATTATTCGGGAGACACCGCTTTGACATGCGACATGCAACTCATTGCCGAAGAGTTCGAACTGCGTTTCGCCGTGCTGCCTATCGGAGACAATTTCACAATGGGGGCGCAGGATGCCGCAAAAGCTGCCGGTCTCCTCTAAATGCAAGCAAGTCGTTGGCGTCCACTACGACACCTTCCCGGTGATCAAGATTGATCACGCCGATGCAGTCGCGACTTTTGCGCGAGCGGGCGTGAAGCTTGCACCTCCTGCCCATTGGCGGCTCTGCAGATTTTTGAGATTTCTTTGCAAGCCCGGAAATCCGTTGTAGCTTGTTTAAATGAATCTTCCAATCGCCCTTGGTATGCCCGGTTGGCCGGAAACCATCTTTATTCTCGTGATTGTGATTCTGCTCTTCGGCGCGAAAAAGCTTCCGGAGCTCGCCCGCGGACTCGGTCAGAGTTTGGGAGAATTCAAGAAGGCCCGTGATGAGTTCGAACGCGAGGTGCACAAGTCCACGGCCGAACTTGAAGTCAAAGAGCCCGCCGAAAAACAGCCTCATAAGCCCTCCTGAATTTTCCGCAGGGGACCCGGCTCATGCGCAAGGTCGCCTGCTGGTTTCTTAGCCTTTTTCTTTGCGGTCCCCTTGTCAGCAAGGAGATCGTCGTTGCATCTTACAACGTCGAAAACTATCTGCTCATCGACCGGCAGAAGGACGGCGTCGTAATGAAGGACGCCCGAAGCCGGAGCAAGAAATAGCAGCCGTCATTCAGGTGCTCGGCCAGATTCGGCCTGATATTGTCGGACTCGTCGAGATCGGTGACGAATCGATGCTCGACGACCTCCAGAAGCGACTAAGAACCGCAGGCCTTGATTATTCGCATCGCGAATGGGTCGAGGGGCGGACGAAGAGCGCCACATTTGCCTGCTCAGCAAGTTCCCAATCGTCGAACGAAACTCCCAGGATGACGTTCGCTTCGAGCTCGATGGCCGGACCCTCCGAATGAACCGGGGAATCCTTGACGTGACTGTCGAAGTGAATCCCAAATACCGCCTCCGGCTCGTTGGCGCGCACTCTGAAATCGCGCCGTGCCGTGCCAGAAGCACGATCAGGCCCTCATGCGGGCGAAGGAGGCTCGGTCGCTGCGCAAACACGTCGATGAAATTCTTGCAGCCGCTCCAGACACGAATCTGCTTTTGTTCGGCGATTTGAATGACACGAAAAACGAATACCCAATCCGCGAAATCATCGGCTTGAAAGGCGCCCAAAACTATATGATGGACCTGTGGCTACGCGACAGCCGCGGCGAACATTGACGTACTACTGGAAAACTGCCGACGAATATTCTCGCGTTGACTACCTCCTGGTTAGCCCCGCATTGGTCAAGGAAGTCGTTGCGGAAAAATGTGGCATTAACGACTCGCCATTTTGGAATGAGGCAAGCGATCACCGGGCAATTTACGCCGTCATTTTCGCTGCAGACAGGACATGAGGTTGCTGGTTTCCTGTCTCTTGGTCCTCCTCATCCCGCCGCGGCTGAGCGCCGGCGTGGCGGAAGACTGGCGCTATATCGTATCGCTCGACGCTGGACCGAAGAAGAAACCGACTACGCGCGATGAGGCAGCTCTCTTTGCGAGAAATCACTTCCTCATTCAACGCAAGGCAATCGAGCAATTTCTCGCCAGGTATCCTAACGATCCCCACGTCTTCGATGCCAAACTCAAGCTCGCCAGAATCCTCGCGGCCGACGGAAAGATGGGCAACGACCAAAGCGAAGTGGACGACGCCCTCAGACTGCTTGGAGACCTGGAAAAGGCACCCGGCGTCCCGCGCGAGAGTTTGGCGGATGCCGGGTTCGCACGCGCGTCGCTTTTGATGCAGAACCAGGAGGGTAATACCCAACGGACTCGCGAATCGATCATTTGGTCCGCGCGAAACTTTACCGCTAAATATCCCGGCGACCGCCGCGGTCCCCGCCTGCTCGTTGAAGCCGCGACCGTTTGCGACGACGTCCCAAATCAAAAGAGACCTCCTCGAAGAAGCGCTGCGCCTAACCGACGAGGAACGCGCTTCGACGCCGAATTGCGGACGACCTTCGGCGGCTCGATTTGCTGGGAAAGCCCTTGAACTTGAAGATGACGGCTTTGGGCGGCGGTGAGATCGACCTTGCCAGACTCCGCGGATATGTCGTCGTGCTGATCTTCTGGTCGGTCGACTCCCCACAGTTTGCTCTGGCTGCGGGATTTTCGCTCCTCGTGGGAAACCCTACCCAAGGATCAGATTCGGCGTCGTCACAGTCAGTCTCGATGAAAACCGAAGACGCTCGACAGCCGTCTTCGGGAGCTTCGCGCCGACTGGCCAACGCACTTCGACGGCATGGGCTGGCGATAGCCCCGTCGCACGCTCCTTAGGAATCAACGCTCTCCCTACTGTCTGGATTCTCGACAAGAAAGGCATCTTGAAGAACGATCAATGCCCGATCCAGCTACGAAACATGGATTCGCCAGCTTCTTCGCGAAGGGGCGATTCCTTGAAAGCATCATCAGCGTTCAGCGGCACTGTGCACCAATGGCCACGACCAGCAGCTTCCACGTTAGAGACTTGGGAGCAATGGAACAAAGCCGGGGCTACAGTTCCGGATAATCAAAATACCGTCAATTTCCTCGATCCGATCATCTTCATCACGTCGGACCCGTAGTTTGGAACTCCCATTCCGAAATTCAGCTCGCTGTGCATTAGTTCCGCGATCATCGTGAGCTCTTTCTCCACTCCACGAGCTGTGCGGTAGCGAGGTCGATGCGTGGAGTTTCGAAGGGCCCGTGGGTTCTCTTTGATTAGCTGGAGATAGATTTCGACCGCTTCCTGAAAGCTGGATGCACGACAAAATGTGTCTCGTGACGACCGGCCCGCCGGCCACGGCCACTGTCGGCGACGAAGGATCGTTTTGCATTTTGAGAACCAGCTCCACGCCGGCGTATCCGGTTTTGTGATCCCGAACAACAGTGTTGTGGACGACAACACGACTCAGCGCTCGCTTGGCAGTGCTAATCGGGCGCCCTTGAAAGCCGGACTCCGATACACGCCTGAGCGATCATTACGGAAACTGGGAAATTTTGGCTACGAACTGACGCAAGTTTTACACTATCGACCAGGCGACTGATGAATTCGTGCTGCGCTTCTTCCACCGTCATTTCAAGCGAGCAGAAGAGTGGCGAGGATTCCGCTGTGCCCGCCCGAGCTTCCATGATTGCTTTCCCGCGCTTTCGTCCTTCCAGTCGAAAAAGGCGATGATTCTCTTTATCCCACGCGAGTTCGGTATGTTTTATCACCGAGCTATCCTTGATACTCACATCGAGTTTTTCTGCCGTGCCCGACTGGCCCGTTCCACGTACAGCTCGATGAGCGAGCAATGCCTGAACTTAAGCGCCTTGAATTCCGGCCGGTATGTCGTGTTCGGCAGCTGAAAATGAGCCACTGACAAAGTCGTTGTAGCTCGATGGAAACAAACACCGCAAGCACATAGCAGGAGTTGCAAGCCCACGAAGTCGACGGGGTCACCAGCCGCGATTCGTAGCGGCCCATTCCAGCATTGCGACTGCTCCGGTTGGGCTGGGCTGGCTCTTCATGAGTCATTCTCGGACTGCCGTAGCAACGAGTGTGACGGTGAGAATGGAATGGTTCTCCATCTGGCGGAGAAACTCGTCATTGACGCCTGCCTTTACCGGCCTGAGATTCCGGCGACTCAGATTCAGTCGACCAGTCGCTCCATCACAAGCTTCACAAACAATTCACACAACAACCCGCCCGCTTGATTACATTTCTCGAAGCCGCTCCGAGCGTTCGGCAGAAGCATCAAATATGGCTTCAACACAGCAACTCACGCCAGAGGGCAACCAAGCGATACAAGACTTGGCGCAACGCTATGGCGTCAGCGTCGACGCCGTGAGGACTCTGCTTTTGCAGTGTCGGAGGGAGGCGGCACGTTGGCCCAGTTTCACCACTCTGAATTGGGCGGCGGCGGCCAGTGGATGCGCGGCGGAATGACCATGGTCGGCGACATGTTCAACTATGGCCTGAAAGCGACCGTGAGCGGGTTGTGCTCGGAGCTTTCATCGCTGCTCAGTTCCCAACAGATCTTCGTTCCACTGCCTCCGCAGAGCGCGCGCGGCGGCTTTATTGCACCAGGCAATGCCTGGTGGCCCGCTGATCTGGGCAGCCCAAGCTCCAGCGGCGGACAAAACGACGCGCGCTACGCCTACTTTCCGCAAAGCCAGCGGCTCGCCATTTTGCACAACGGGAAGATCACACTGTACAATGCCCTGGACCACCACATTGGGGGCGTGCAGCAACAGCAGGGAGGCTACTCCGGCTCTCTAACGTTCAGCAGTCAGCACGGAACGTTCAGCGTTGACACTCTGCCATTGGTAAGTCCGGGATCCGATGGGGCCATCGTCGAACCCGCTGCTCCATCCTATGAGGCTCCAGAGCCTCCGCCCGCGCCCGTCGCGATCGCCACGCCAAGGCTCTGTCGGCTCCCTGCAATCTCACGACGACATCCTGAAGGCGCTTGAACGCCTCGGCGACCTGCATCAGAAGGGTATCCTTTCCGACGGCGAGTTCAAATCCAAGAAGGCCGAATTGCTTTCACGGCTGATGAACTTGGGGCCTCGATCCGATAGCTGGCTGGTCTTCACAACCTGAGCAACATCAAAACGACAGCCGAGTCGCCGCTTGACCGCCAACCTTTTGACGCTTTCCTTCTTCGCTGCGGTCTTGAGGTTCGCGCGAGTCGGGGCTTTGCGCGCAGGCCGTTTCCCGGCTGCTGACGCCAGTTGCGCAGTCGGCGCTGCGGCTATCTTTCGTATCATTGCTGCGGGATCAAAAAGGCGAAAATACGGGTTGCCAGTAGTGCTGGTAAGCGCCCCAGGTGCGCGCTCCGCCGCCATCGCCGCGGGTCGCAATGTGGACCCGCGCTTCTCTCATCGCAACGTGCATAGCCTCAGGCTCGCCGACTTTGATTAACCCAAGCAGACCCGGAATAAAGTCGGTGCGCAAAATCACGCGCTGCCCTGGTCGTCCACCGGCCACGCAGCGCAGACGAAATTCGCCACGCCACGCTGGAAGAATGCTTCTGCGAAAACTTGGCGCCAGCTCCGCCGAGCGCAGGGTCGGAACGGTCTGGCGTGATGCCCGACTCGCACGCATTGGAAAAAATGAACTTCGGAATGCGGTCGATCCGGTTGAGCTCGTTGGCACTGAGCCGCTCGTTTTTCGCCGCGGAAAAATCCAGCCCGAATTCGCCGGATCTTCAGCGTCATAAACGCAGTGCCCGGCAAAATGCAGCAGGTCGTATTGCTTGAGAATCAGCTCGCCGAGCACGTTGATGCGGGTCGCCTCGTACGGCCCGAAAAAGCCGCTTCACCTCGACGCGGCTTTCGGTGAGCTCCTTGTAAACTTCGTTGAAGCTCTCGAATAAGGCGGCCACCTCTTCGCCCTCGGCTTGCGCACCGGGCAGCGGCGCGTCATCGGCGGGATCGGCGACAACGAGCACGCGCAACACTCGGCGCGGCGGCGGCGGCTCCGACGGCGAAGCGAACGTGGTGCGCAACTGCCGGGTGAGGCCACGGCTCAACCCCAGGAAGGCATTCGTATCAATCGTATCCCCCTCGGCGGCGGGAGGTGCGGTGGTATCGGAAAGTACTGCGCGCGCGATCGCTTTGCGCGACCATTTCCCAGTCGGATGCGCGCGGTAGTGGCGTCCAGCACCAATACCAGCGGCGCATCGGTGTAAATCGACGCACGGAGGTCGTCGGGCATTAGCAGTCGTTCGAGCAACCGGCCTGCTTGCGTCTGCCCGCGCCGGCTCGGCGGTAGCAGCGAGCTTGCTGTTTGCCTGCCCGATGAGCGTCGGGTCGATGGCGATGTTCCTCTGCGGAATCGCGGCGGTCCTCCGTGATGGCGGCAAAGGTGTAGGTCTTGCGCTCCAGCCCGACTGTCAGCCGCACCGGAATGAGTTGGTTCGCCCCGCGGACCTTGCCGGATGCGCGGCGTTTCCACTCTGCCTCAGGTCGGAGCGTTCTCTTGCGAGCGCGTCTTTGCGCACCGCCGCGAGCTGCTCCGAGGTTTGAGGGGCGTATTTGACCACAAGCTGCTCGGCCATCGCGGTCTGCTCGGCTTTGATGGCTGAATCGATGGCCTCGATATTGCGTGGGTCGGACTCGACAAATGTGACGTTACCAGCCGCCGGCCTTCGTCTTCGAGAGAGCCAGAGATCGCCCGCCGAACACCGCGAAGCCGAGCCGCGAATGGCGTCGGCAATCGGAAGGTTACCGTTGCCTGCGCCGATCAGGACGGTCGCCAAATGACGTTTACCCATCCGCCCCAGGGACCAGCAAAGTTCCTGGACGAGCACGTCCAATTCCGGCGCCCCAAATCTCCCCGGAATACCCATGCCTGCAAGTGCAACGATGCGTCCAGGCTCTTCCTCGGATCCTCGAGGAAAACGGTTGGCCCAGCCTCGCCCTGGATGATGCCGCGCTCCGTGTATTGCGTCAGAATCAAATCGGCATCCTGCGGCGGCCGAGCGCCGACGTCTTTACGCGCAACGGTCACTTTTCCCGGCAGTAGGCAAGCTGATCGCTATGTCTAGCCTCCGAGCTCGGCGGCCTGCGGCTTTACGCCGATGTAATGCCCAACCGAAATCGCATCGATGATGCGCGACCCTCGGTGTCGAGTTTGTCGATCGATTGAATTTCGCCGAGCACGAGCCCTATCTCGATCTCGTCACGCACCGCTTTTCGGCACGAGCTGGCGCACGCTCGACGAAAAACGACGGCGACTTCTGGAGCTTTTCCCTCTGGCTCGGCGAGCAAGAAATCGCGCACGATAATCTCCTCGGCCTCGCGCTCTTCGCTGGTGACAGACTGCTGCGGCACGCCCGCTTCGATTCCCGGGCGCGGGCGCGCAGCTTTTCGGCGAGGACCTGCAAGCGCATGTCATCGACGGCCTGCCGTGCCTTCTCCATCCGCTTGCGCGTTTTCGATGCTAACGACGGCGCGCGCTGCTGGAATTTGCTTCGGCAGCTCGCATTCGCCGGTCTCCATCAGCGGATCCATCATGCTGATAATGCGTTCATCGGTCGAGCAAATTGCCGTGCTCAACTTCGGCAAAGAACGTAGGCGTACGCTTGCCGTCCTTATCTTTCAAGAATCCGGAGCAGATGCGGCACGGTGCCGTCGCCTGCGAGGCTTTTGACGTAGGCGTCTTCGGAGTCCGGGCGCGAGATGGTCTTTCTCATATCGACTACCGTGAGCTGGCTGCAGCCGGCGACGTAAATCATCCGCTCGCCTCGACTGAGTCGGCGAGCCACTCGTGGTGTTTGCAGAGCGATTTCTTGAGTCGGGGTCTGAGGGACGTTGAATGCGCCCCACGTCGACGATTTGTGAAGCGTCGCCATTGACGGCATGACCAGTGGTGAGGAAGCATCTGATAAGAGCCGACAAACGAATTCTATAATCTCGAGCAGCTCGCGAAGGCTGTGCTTAATGTCGATCCGGGCAAGCTTGCTGACGCTGTCGTTCAGGCCAGTGATGACCTGAGGAATTGAGAACGAGCCATGGTTTGGCGTCCTCGAGCATGATTAGTCGTCCGCCCTTTTCCAGCGGGGTCCGTGTGAGCCTTGGGTAGGTGCGCGAGACTAGTCCGCCCATCGAATGGGCAATGATGTGCACGGGCACGTCGTCGCCAAACCAGGCGCGAATCTGGCGATTGAGGTCGGCGGCCGAGCCGCGCAGATCCTGCGCCAGTCGCAAAAAACGTTCGCACGTTCCACGCCGCTTCGAGGCTGAGAATCATCTCGCCGTAGTATTTCTTCATGATCGCCGAGGGACGCACGTCGAAGGCGGGCCTGCCGTCGGGATTGAGCCGCAGCCAGCCAGCCGCCCCGATTATCAGGCGCGGAATATTCGCCCAGACGTGCTGCTTGGGGCCGGTCGCCTCGAACACAGTCAGCTCGTCTCCCATGATGCCGTGGGTGACGACGACGTTGCCTTTTTCGTCATCGCGCGCCGGACGCTGGACTTGAGCGCCAGCCCGTGCAGCCGCTCAAATCGCCGTTCGCCAAAATGGACGCGCAGCGCCTTTCCCTGTTCCGCCGTGGGCCGACGCAGGTTCCGCTCGAACTCTTCAGGGCCCGCTGCTTCAACGCGGGCGATAAATGCTTTTTCGTCGATCATACTGTTCCTGTGATTTGGAGGTCCCGCTACGGTGAGGCGTGCCAGAACTTTTCGAAGGCTTCCGACCAGTCGCGCGTCTCGACGCGGCCACGGGCCAGCCCTCCCATGCGTTCTCGCAGCTTGGGATCTTCCGTCAGGCGTCCGATGGCTTCGGCCAACTCTCCCGCGTCAAGCGCCTTGGTAATAAAGCCATCCCTGCCATGCTGCACAAGATCCCTGGGTCCTCCCACGTCGGAGACGATCACAGGCAAACCCGCTAGCTTGTGCTTCAAGGACGACGTTGCCAAAAGTATCCGTTGTGCTTGGAGAAGACGAAGAAGTCAGCGGGAGGCATAGGCGCTGGCTAGTTCCTCTCCTCGCAGGTAACCGGTGAAAAGCGCATCGGGAAGCAGGCGCTTCATCTCCGGAAGATACGGGCCGTCGCCAATGAAAAGCGGGCGCACCGGTCTTTTTCCACTCCAGCAAGCCGGCGCGTCGAAGCCACGAGAGTATCGAGGTTCTTCTCCCTGGAGATGCGTCCAACGAAAAAGCATGCCAACTTCTCCGTCGCGCAATCCCCTCGCGCGCCAGAACTGCTCATCTCGCCTTGAAGGGTGGAACAACTTGGTATCCAGGCCGCGTGGCAGGATTTCCAGCTTTTCCGCGGGGATGCCACGCTCGATCCAGCATCGCCTGTAATCCTGAGAGTTCACGTAATATCACGTCGAGCTGACTATAAAACCAGTGCATGATAGTTCCAGGTCAGCGTCTCCAGGAAGGAATCATCAGTGAGGATACGCACGTATTGCGGAAAATCGGTATGGTAGATGCCGATGGCGCGAAGACCGAGAGTTTCTGGCAGCGTATAACGCGCTCAGTCCCACTGGACCAGGTGTGCTGATGATCAACTCCGAATAGTTTTCGCGGATCAAATACTCCATGATGAGGAGCAATGGCGGGAAGCTCAGCCGCTGAAGCTCGTATTCCGGGAGTTCGAATTCTCCAACCGGCTGGAAATTGCTTGAGGGATGCCGGGCTCTGACACGCCGGAGCGGCATGTCACCACCGTGATGTCGTACGCCCGCCGCCACGCCCGCAGCGGCCATCTTGTGAATCGCTTGTCGCCACGCCGTTGACATCCTCGAGCGTGTCGGTGAACCATGCGCGCTTTGGTTTCAAGAAGTGCCGGAGGCGCGCCGGCCAGCACGCGAGTCATCTCCCGCAGCCACTCGCGGCGCGGCTGGCGAAAAGGCGTGGATATACGGACTCAGCATTGCGGCAATCGGAACCAACGGGCTGATCGGTCTGGATGCCCGTCTCGATGAATCGCGCCTTGAGAGTTGGGCGATGAACTGGGTGACAAAGCGGTAGCCGAGCTGGCCGGCGATGAGATTGGCCATCAAAAAGGCGCGGCGCTCAGGCTCTGGCACACCGGCAGTCTCGCGGGCCAGCGCAGCTTTCTACCTCGGGCCTGGAAAAGTAGGCCGACAGCTCCTTCCAGAGCGAGGTGTTGCCCGCCATCGCCATTTCGAAAATCTTTCCCGTGGCGATTACCTTGAGCGAGAAAACCAAGCTTTTCGGCAAGGCTGAATTCGGTGGGATCTTTGCCCTCCATGAATCGCGAGAAGGCCTTTCGATCAGCCCTGCGCCCGGATCGTTCGGTCGCACCGAGAGCTTCGCTTTCGCATAGCTGATAAGCCGTGCTGTAAGTTCCGTGCGCCAGCGCGAGCGGTGTGCCTCCTCGCCCCCGCTTCGCAGCGGCCCTCGCCGGATGTTCGCGAGAAAATCTGAAGAGCTGTCGGCGACCACGGCGTCTCAGTGAACGCGCGCGCAGGATAAACGCCTCCATGATCGTCCGAACCGCCGACGAAAACTTTCCGCCATGGCTCTTCGTGGGTGGGATCAGGCCGGTCCTCGCCACGAAAACTTCGATGCTCGCCGGGGTGAGCGAGCCCAAGGCGTGCCGCGCCGCCTCGCTCAGCCGCGAATGATAGCGTCCGTTGATGCCTTCAAAATGCCGGAAGGTCGGGGCAA
>ERZ1370068.5374-contig-4398_pt1 | contig 41535 bp, 71 predicted proteins | sample MGYA00561227_ERZ1370068 | MGnify/ENA primary metagenome ERZ1370068 (study PRJEB38410, sample SAMEA6850437) | metagenome | study: Metagenomic assessment of the ecological functions of the soil: analysis of the soil microbiota associated with the... | reverse complement strand
TAGATTGCAGGTGATCAGTCGCCTGCCCTCCTGCAGCCCTAGTGAGTCGGCCAAAGGACCTAGGCCTTCGCCTCCCCGGCACGATCTGAAGGCGGAAGGCTCTCGGCAACGCGTCGGGCCTAAAGGCTGCTTTAAACCCGCCTTACGCTAAAGTCGGGACTGGCAGGCTTGACCACCGCGTTTTTCGGCCGCGCTGCCGGAACCTCACGCGTCAGCGAAGAAAGACGCGTGCCGGAGAGGGAGTCGAACCCTATGTCCTTTCGGACAGACGGGTTTGAGCCGTCCGCGTATACCATTCCGCCACCCCGGCCTGGGGCTCATGATCAACCAGCCGGCGGCGCCGGCCGCCGAGCCCGATCATTCTGCCACAGCCGGAGGTTGCCAAGTCGATCAATGCACCACGCCCGTAACACCGGCATCTGGCCAAAGTGTCCCCGTGACTGAGAGAGAACAGCCAGGTCGGAGACGCGACCAAGACACGGGTTGTCGTCGCCGAGGATGAGGTGCTCATCCGTCTTGATCTGGTGGAGATGCTCACGGAGGAGGGCTACGACGTAGTCGGCCAGGCGGGGGACGGGGAAGTGGCCGTAGCACTGACCAGCGATCTCAAACCAGATTTGGTGGTCATGGACGTCAAGATGCCCAAGCTGGATGGGATCAGCGCCGCCGAGCAGATCGCGAGCGAGCGCATTGCGCCCGTGGTCATGCTCACCGCATTCAGCCAGCGCGAGCTCGTTGAACGGGCGAGCCAGGCAGGTGCCATGGCGTACGTGGTGAAGCCGTTCGGCAAGGAGACCTCATCCCTGCGATCGAAATCGCCCGCGCGCGGTTCGCCGAGATCCAGGCCGTCGAGGCGGAGGTCAGCGATCTCACCGAGCGGCTCGAGTCACGCAAAGTCGTAGAACGAGCCAAGGGCTTGCTGCAGAGCGGCTTGGGGTTGAGCGAGCCCGAGGCTTTCCGATGGATTCAGAAGACTTGGCGATGGACTTGCGCAAGAGTCCATGCGCGAGGTGGCGGAAGGGCGTCATCGAGCACGGCTCAGTTGCGAAGAAAAATAGCGCATTCGCATCTATGTGCTCTCAATCGCGTAACGAAGGTGCTATAGACAGCAAAGTTGGCGCTCATAAGACAGCTTCAGTCGTAGGTTCGACAATGCTCGCGAGGTTTTGCGCTCCGCGCAGCCTCGCAAACACGAAACAACCAGGGAGGAAATGTGCGCAAGCATAAGTTGGTTCTTGCAGGGGTAACCCCTGCTGGCCGCGCTCGCTTGCGATGTCGGCATGTGGCTCCCGGGCTGGAACAGGCTCCGGGCGGGAAGCCGGAGGGGCAAAGGTCGCCAAGATCGGCGTGATCGCGCCCCTGTCGGGCGATCTGTCAGCTTTGGGCAGCGGCATCAAGAACTCGGTCGATCTGGCCATCAAGCAGGCCAACGAGAAGAAGACCATCCCCGGATGGACGCTGGAGCTCGACGCGCAGGATGACCAGGCCACGCCTGATGTCGGCAAGAACGCGGCCACGAAGCTCGGCGGGTGACGACGATGTGGTCGCAGTCGTCGGCACTCTCAACTCCTCGGTCTCGCAGTCGGTGCAGCCAGTTCTTTCCGGGGCACAGATCACCCAGGTGTCGCCGGCGAACACCAACCCGACCCTCACCAAAGGCCCGGATCTGGCCAGCCCGAAGCGGTCGTATCCCACCTACTTCCGCACCTGCACCACGGACGCCGTCCAGGGTCCGTTCGCGGCGAAGTACCTGCTCGACAAGGGTGTCAAAGAAGGTCGCGACCATCCACGACAAGAAGGCGTACGGCCAGGGCTTGGTTGCCGCCTTCAGCGAAGCCTTCAAGAGTGGCGGCGGCGAGGTCGTCGATGCGGAGACCATCAACCCCGATGACAAAGACTTCTCGGCGGTGATCAGCAAGGTTAAGAACGCCAAGCCCGACGCGGTCTACTACGGCGGTGAATACCCACAGGCAGGTCCGCTGAGCCAGCAGGCCAAGGCGGCCGGTCTCACAGTCCCCCTTGATGGGTGGTGACGGCATCAAAGACCCGGCCTACATCGAGGCTCGGTGGCAAGACCACCGAAGGTGACCTCGCGACCTCAGTGGGAGCGCCGACAGAGTCACTTGCGACGGCCAAGCAGTTCGTCACCGACTACGAGGCCGCCGGATACAAGGAGCCCTACGCGGCGTACGGCGCATATTCCTACGATGCAGCCAATGCAATCATCAATGCGCTGAAGACCTCACTGGCCAGCGCCAGCGACGCCAAATCGGCTCGTGCGGCGACGATCGATGCGATGAGCAAGGTCCAGCTTCGACGGCGCAACCGGCAAGGTCGCCTTGACGAGTTCGGCGACACGACCAATAAGGTGATCACCGCCTACCAGGTGAAGGACGGCGAGTTTGCCGCGGTGAAGACCGGCACTGCCTGATGCAGTAGTGGCGGAGCCTGCGCCAAGCGGTCTCCGCCACTAGTCTTCTCCGCAGGACGCGGTAGCGGGGCAGTCCCTATGTCTGCCCCCACCGCGCCAGCACCCGCCTTACATGCATAACTGAAGGGAGGCGTGAGTGGAGATCCTGCAGCAGCTCATCAACGGCCTGTCGCTCGGAGCCTTGTACGCACTCATCGCTGTCGGCTACACCGGTCGTCTATGGGATCATCCAGCTGATCAACTTCGCTCATGGCGAGATCTTCATGATCGGCGCCTTCGGGGCACTTACCGCCTGGATAGTGATACCTGGAGAGTCGCTGGGCATTTGGCAGCTGCCCGTCATGCTCTTGGTCGGCATGCTCGCTGCGGTCGGCACCTCCTTGCTGACTGAACGATTCGCCTACCGGCCACTCCGTAACGCACCGCGACTCGCACCGCTGATCACCGCGATCGGCGTGTCCGTCTTCCTTCAAGAATTCGTGCGCCTCTTCTACGGACGCATACCGGGCTTCCCCGACGCCAGACGGGCGATCCCTTTTCCACAGATTGACTATGTGACCGGACCCGCGATCCAGTTGGGTCCACTCACGATCCAGCGTGCCGCGCTGTTCACCGTGGTTGCGCTCGTCATCTGCTGGGTCTTCCTGTACGTGTTCGTCAACCGCACGCGCCTCGGTCGGGCAATGCAGGCGACATCCCAGGACCCCGACACCGCGAGGCTGATGGGCATCAATGTCGACCGCATCATCATGGTGGCGTTCGCGCTCGGCGCAGCATTAGCCGCAGTAGCCGGCCTGGCCTGGGGCCTGCGTTACCACCAACATCGACTTCAGGATGGGCTTCCTGGCCGGCCTCAAGGCCTTCACCGCAGCGGTCCTCGGCGGCATCGGCAATATCAATGGTGCTGTCGTCGGCGGGCTGGTCCTCGGCCTGGTCGAGGGCATGGTGACCCTCATCCCCGGCACTTTGGCGGCTCGGCGTGGAAGGACGTCTGGGCGTTCGTGTTGCTGATCTTGGTGCTGGTCTTCCGACCGCAGGGCCTGCTCGGCTCAAGGGTGGTGGATCGAGCATGAGCACAATTCCGACGGGTGATGACCCCGGAGCGGCAACAACGGTCGGACCCAATCGGGCGCTGGGTCGGAATTGCCGGCGGCGTCGTCCTTGCAGCTTCCGCCTTCTTGCCTTGGGCTTACTCGTTCGCGGCACTCGACGGCATGACTCTCGTCGGCTATCCATCGCCCTTGCAGTATTGCGGCATGGTGCTCGGCGTGCTCGTCGCCGGGACTCATCATCTGCTCACGGCTGATCAAGCCGCGAGGCAAGATAAAGGTCGGCTGGGTGCGTGGCGCCAAGGCGGCCGCCACCGGAGCTCTGGTCTTCATCGCGATCATCATCCTGAGCATCGCCGTTGAGCTCGGCGGTCTGATCAATGTGGTCTATGGCGGCTGGCTCGCGCTGCTCGGTGCGGCGCTCGCCTTCGCCGGAACCCGGCTGATGATCATGGACCAGCCACCACACTGGCCCGTGCGCAGATCAGACCGACGCTCGAGATTCTTCGTGGTCGCCGTCGTGATGGGGCGCAGCCCTGTTTGCGACAGCGTTCGCGCTGAATATCGACGATGGCGGCACCTTCGTCAGCTTTGTCGCTTTCCTCGGCGCGTTCATTGCCGCTCTTCCGGGTCGGCGTCATGGGCTTTCTCTCCGGGGTTTCCCAGCGCCACAGGAAGGTACTGATCCTTGCCGCATTCGTCGTGGCGTTCTTGTTTCCCTTCACCCAGGGCGGCTCCGACGCGAACATGTCCATCGCCACGCAGGTGATCATCTTTGCCGCGGCCGCGATGGGTCTCAACATCACCGTCGGCCTCGCCGGTCTGCTCGACCTTGGCTATATCGCGTTCCTCGGTGCGGGCGCTTTCACGGCAGCCGTCCTGTCGCGCTCGGCCTTCGCTACCGCCGACATCCATCCGCCGTTCATTGTGGTCGTACTCATCGCCGGCGCGGTGTCCGCTACTCTTGGCCTGATCATCGGCTCACCGACATTGCGGGTGTCCGGTGACTACCTCGGCCATCGTGACGCTCGGCGTTCGGTGAGATCTTCCGTATTACGATGATCAACTTGGACGGCGAGGCCGGCCCGAACATTACCCACGGATCCAACGGCATTCCCGCGATTCCCGACCTCACCCTCTTCGGCTTCGACTTCGGCGATCCGCATGTAGTGCTGGGTATCCCGCTCGGCCGCTTCTCCAACTACTACTTCCTGCTGCTGGTGTTGATCGCGTTTGTCATTTTGGTGTTCGTCCGGCTCAACAACTCCCGCATTGGCCGTGGCTGGGTGGCCATCCGGGAGGACGAGAAGGCGGCCGAGGCCATGGGCGTCAACGTCTTTGGGCTGAAGCTTTCGCATTCGCCAGCGGTGCGTTCCTGGCCGGCGTCGCGGGCGCGGTCAAGGCCCATCAGGACATCTCGGTTACACCGGACCAGTTCATCTTCCTGGAATCTGCGTTCTTGTTGGCGGCGGTCGTGCTCGGAGGTATGGGCACCGTGCTCGGCGTGCTGGTTGGTGCCACGCTGCTGAAACTGCTGCCCGAGAAGCTGCGCTTCGTCAGCGACTTTCGGCTGATGATCTTCGCCCTGCTTTTGATCATCATGATGCGGTTCCGGCCAGAGGGCATGATCCCGAGCCAGCGCCGGCAGCTGGAGTTCCACGAGGAGGACGAGGAGTTGGCCGAGCGGATTGAGGAGGAAGTCGAGGAGACTGGCGCATTGAAGGGAGCCGGGGTGCTATGACGACTGCAGTCGACGCCTTCTGGCGTGAGCGCCCAGGCTGACGGCTCGCCCATCCTGGTCGCTGAGAATGTGACGATGCGATTCGGCGGCCTGGTCGCTGTGGACTCTGTGAACCTGAGTGTGAGCAGGGGCGAGATCATGGGCCTGATCGGGCCCAATGGGGCCGGCAAGACCACGTTCTTCAACTGCTTGACCGGCCTCTACCTCCCGACAGCCGGGAGCGTGATCTTCGAGGGCGCGCTGCTGCCACCCAAGCCTCGCAAGGTGGTCATTGCAGGGATGGCGCGAACGTTCCAGAACATCCGGCTGTTCGGCAACATGACCGCCCTCGAAAACGTGATGGTCGGCCGTTATTGCCGTACCAACACCGGGCCGCTCACATCGATCCTTCGCGGACCGAAGTTCCATCGCGATGAGAAGGCAACCGCAGCCCGCGCCCAAGAACTGCTCGACTTCGTCGGGCTTGGCAACACGACGGATAACCTGGCACGCCATCTCGCTTACGGCGATCAGCGGCGGCTCGAGATCGCCCGCGCTCTGCTACGGATCCCAAAGTTGTTGCTGCTGGACGAGCCGACGGCAGGGATGAATCCTCAGGAGACCAGGCAAGCCGAGGAGCTGATCTTCAAAATCCGCGATCAGGGGCCTGGCGGTGGTGGTCATCGAGCACGACATGCGGTTCATTTTCAACCTCTGCGACCGCGTGCTGTGTCTGGTCCAAGGCAGGGCCCTGATCGAGGGCACGCCCGGCGAAGTCCAGTCTGACCCGCGGGTGATCGAGGCCTACATCGGAACAGGACCGGAGGACGCCGCCGAGCTTGAGGAGTTCGAGGAGGAGGGTCAAGACAATGCTTGAAGTCAAGGACCCTGAAGGTGGCGTATGGCCGGGTGCAGGCAGTGTAAGGGAATCAGCTTCAAGGTCGACTCAGGGCCAGGTCGTGACGCTCCTCGGCACCAACGGTGCTGGCAAGACCACCACGCTCCGTACGATCTCCGGCTTGATCAGGCCCGAGTCCGGCGAGATCTGGTTCGAGGGAGAGCGCATTGACCGCGACACCAGCACATCAGGTGCTCACCCGTGGTTTGGCGCATTCACCTGAAGGTCGCCGGATCTTTCCGAGGCTGACTGTCGAGGAAAATCTCATGCTGGGCGCGTTCGCGCGCGTAAGGATCGAGCCGGCGTCACCCAGGATCTCGAACGAGTCTTCAATCTCTTCGACATCTTGCGGGAGCGACGTTCTCAGCCGGCCGGCACGTTCTCCGGTGGTGAGCAGCAAATGCTGGCGATCGGTCGAGCCATGATGAGCCGGCCCAAGCTGTTGATGCTCGACGAGCCATCAATGGGCCTCTCGCCGCTGATGATGCAGCGCATCATGTCGACCATCGTCGAATTGCAGTCAGAAGGCGTGACGATCCTGCTCGTCGAGCAGAATGCTCCCGCGGCGCTCTCGCTCGCCAATTACGGCTATGTACTGGAAGTCGGCAAGATCGTGCTGGAGAACACCGGCGAGGCGCTACTGGTCGATGAGAACGTCCGCAAGACGTATCTCGGCGAGGACTGACGTGATTCGGGGATCGCTCGCGTCGTTCCTGATCGCTCGCTCCACTCGCTGCGCATGTTTGTCCAGTGCCAGCGCGCGAACTAGCGTGCCAGTAAGCCGGACGGATGATCGGCGAGGCAGGAGCACCCCGTGACAACGTCGTCCGCAATTGGTTCTGATGCCACCGTCCCGCACGCGGTTGGGGCTGCGGCCGCCGGCGTTTGGGGAGACGAGACCGAGATTGCCAAAGCAGCGGTGGCGCTCGCCAGTCGCCGGATCAGCAAGGCTTCCGATCCAAAGACGACGGCCCGACCAGCCTCTGAGCTGCTGGCCGACGCCGGAGAGACGATCACACCAGAAGGACTCGGTGCGGACAAGGTACTGCGCATCTTCGAAGATCGTGATCGCGCCCGCAACGCGGGCCCAAGACGATCCGATGAATCTCGGCTACATCCCAGCGGCACCGACTCGCGCGGCGCTGGCATTCGATGCCGTCGTGAGCAGCTACAACATCTTCGCCGGCACCTGGGAGTCGGGAGCCGGTGCGATCTTCGCGGAAAACCAGGCGCTGGCGTGGCTGGTCGAGCTCCTCGGCTGGCCCAAGACCGCTGGAGGCTGCTTCGTTTCCGGCGGCACTGTGGGTAATTTGTCGGCTCTGGTTGCCGCCCGGCAGTTTGCCCGAAACCAGCTGGGCAGGCATCCGGTGGGGCAGTGGCGGCTGGCGTCCACGGCCCAGGCACATTCGTCTGTTCAGGCGGCGGCAGCAGTGCTGGATGCCGAAGTGGTGATCGTGCCGGAAAATGATCAAGGCCAGTTGACCGGCGAAGCCTTACGATCAGCCCTCATCAACTCCCATGACGTCTTCGCTGTGGTCGCTTCGGCCGGTACCACGAATGCCGGCATCATCGATGACCTCGCCGGCATCGCGAATGTGTGTCAGCAGTTCGGGGTGTGGCTGCATGTCGACGGCGCGTACGGTGGCGCGGCTCTTGCCGCATCCAGCGCGCGCCATCTCTTCAACGGAATAGAGCGCGCCGACAGCTTCATTGTCGACCCACACAAGTGGCTCTTCGCGACCTATGACTGCTGCGCCTTGCTGTACCGACAGCCCGAGCTCGCGCGCGCCGCACATTCGCAGCATGCGGGATATCTCGACACGATCGACCGGGAGGTCTGGAATCCGTGGGATTACGGGGTGCACCTGACCCGGCGTGCCCGAGGCTTGCCGTTCTGGTTCAGCCTGGCCACACACGGCACAAAGCGATACGCGGCGGCAATCGAGCAAACCCTGGCGACTGCTCGTGCGGTGGCCGGAGGAATCCGCGGCATTCCTCAGCTGAGGTTGCTCCTGGAGCCGACCCTGTCGGTGGTGCTTTTCGAGCGCCCGGGATGGGACGATGCTGCGTACCTGCGCTGGTCACGGCGCCTTGCACTGGACGGCCGCATCTTGTGCATTCCGACGCAATGGAAGGGTCGGACCGTGCTCCGGCTCGCGTTCGTGAACCCGGCAACCGAAGCCGATCACGTGCTGGAAGTCTTGGCCGAGAGCGACCATGGACGGTGGCTAGCTCTTGGCCCGGGGCCTGACCAGCTGACAAGTCACCCGAGCCGTACACACCCGCCGGTCGGCATCGTCGGTGATCACGATTTCATAGCTGGCCACCGTACTGCCGAGGCGCAAGGCCGTTGCGGTGCCGGTCACCCAGCCCGCTGTCACGGATCGGTGATGTGTCGCGTTGATGTCCACTCCGACAGAGACTCTTTCCGGCTGCGCGTACATGAACGAGCCCAGTGATGCGAGCGTCTCGGCGAGCACGCAGGGAGGCGCCACCGTGCCACAACCCGTACGGCTGCGTGTTGCCTGCCACCGGCATTCGCCCGATGACCTCCTCAGGTGTGATCTTCAACAGTTCAAAGCCCATCTTGTCGTTGAGTGCACCCATCTGGGCGTATTCGGCAGGCACGTCTGGCCGGTCGGTCGAAGTCACGGGCTCAGACTAGACAGCGCGAACGGACGTCGCTTCGCGGATGTCCTTCGACAGCCCCGCCGACGTCAGTGCACGCAGCTAGAGTCGGCATGTGCCGACGACGACTCAGCCGACCAGGACTCAGCAGACTCGGACTCAGCTAGGCAGCGGGCTGCCAGTCGAGCTGCCCACGCGGCCAAAGCTGATGCTGATCGACGGCCACTCGATCGCGTACCGAGCCTTTCTTCGCGCTTCCGGTCGAGAACTTCTCCACCCAGACCGGCCAGCACACCAACGGCGTGTTCGGGTTCACCTCAATGTTGATCAACGTGCTACGCGATGAGAAGCCGACCCATCTCGGCGTTGCCTTCGACGTATCGCGTCATACCTTCCGCTCCGAGATTTACAGCGAATACAAGGCAAACCGCACGACAACGCCAGACGAATTCAGAGGCCAGCTCGACCTGGTCAAGGAGGTGCTCAAGGCTCCTCAACATCCCCTACGTGGAGAAGGAAGGGTACGAGGCCGACGATGTGATCGGCACCCTGCAACTCGCGCCGAAGCGGCCGGCTTCGATGTCTTGATCTGCACCGGCGACCGCGACATATTCCAGCTGGTCTCTGACTCACGTGACCGTGTTGTACCCGCGCAAAGGCGTCTCCGATCTCGCGCGTATGACGCCCAAGGCGGTGGAGGAGCGGTACTTTGCGACGCCCGGGCGCTACCCAGAGCTTGCCGCCCTGGTCGGAGAGTCCAGCGACAATCTGCCCGGTGTTCCCGGCGTCGGACCCAAGACAGCGGCCAAGTGGCTGGAGATGTACGACGGTCTGGAAAACCTGCCGCACACGCGGGCGAGCTCAAGGGCAAGGCGGCCGAGGCGTTCCAGGAACGGATCAATGATAGCTGCGCAACCGGCAGGTGAATGCGCTGGTGCTCGACCTCGATCTGCCCGTCAGCCTTGACGATCTGGAGCGCCGCCCGTGGAACCGCGAGGCGACCCACCAACTCTTCGATGGTCTGGAATTCCGGGTGCTGCGTGACCGGCTGCTCGAGGCACTGCCGAATGAGGACGAGGTCGTGCCCGAGGGTGGCTTCGACCTCGAGGCGGCGCGCCTCGAGCCAGGAGAGCTCGCCGGCTGGCTCGCCGAGCACGCAGCCGGTGATCGCACGGGCGTCGACATCATCGGGCATTGGGGTTCGGGGACCGGCGACATTACCGCGCTCTCGCTGGCCGCCGCCGATGGGGCAGCGGCGTACGTGCGCGGTGGCCGAGCTCGGCGCTGACGGATGAGAATGCGCTCGCCGACTGGATCGCCGATCCCGAACGCCACAAGGCGATGCACGACGCGAAGGGTCCGCTACTGGCGATCTGGGCTCGCGGCTGGGACCTCGCTGGTTTGACTTCCGATACCCAGATCGCGGCCTATCTCACGCGCCCCGACCAGCGCACCTTCGACCTCGCTGACCTGACTATTCGCTATCTCAAGCGCGAGCTCAGGGTTGAAGGCGCACCTCAGCTCGATGACCCCAACCAGCTGGCGCTGGATTTCGGCGACGACGACTCTGGCGCCAAGGTGGCCGCCGAGGCTTCGATGGTTCGTGCTCGGGCCGCCATCGATCTTGCCGACGCACTGGACGTCGAGATCGAGCAGCGCAAACGGCACCAGCCTGCTCTATGGGGTCGAGCTCCCACTGCTGCGCACGCTAGCCCGGATGGAGCAGACGGGTGTCGCCGTCGACGTCGACCACCTGGAGAGCCTGGAGGCCGGGTTTGCCGCTACCGTCAGCCGCGCCGCGAGCGACGCGTACGACGTGCTGGGCAAGCAGATCAACCTCGGCTCGCCCAAGCAGCTCCAGGTGGTGCTGTTCGACGAGCTCGGGATGCCCAAGACCACGCCGCACCCGGACCGGCTACACCACCGACGCCGACGCGCTGCAGCAGCTGTACGTCAAGACCGAGCACCCGTTCCTGGCGCACCTGCTGCGCCACCGCGACGCCATCCGCCTCAAGCAGACCGTCGAGGGCTTGCTCAAGGCGGTCGCCGACGACGGCCGCATCCACACGACGTACGTGCAGACGATCGCGGCCACCGGCCGGCTCTCCAGCACCGACCCCAACCTGCAGAACATCCCGATCCGCACCGAGGAGGGGCGACGGATCCGGCAGGCGTTCGTCGTCGGCGACGGGTTACGAGGCGCTGATGTCGGCGGACTACTCCCAGATCGAGATGCGGATCATGGCGCACTGCCAGTGAGGACGACTGCGCTGATCGAGGCCTTCAAGTCGGGGATGGACTTCCACACCGTCACCGCGTCGCGGGTCTTCGGCGTCGAGCCTGGTCAGGTCACGCCGGCGAGCGGGCCAAGATCAAGGCGATGAACTACGGTCTGGCGTACGGTCTGAGCGCGTATCGGCCTGAGCCAGCAGCTGGACATCGAGGTGTCCGAGGCGAAGGCGCTGATGGATGAGTACTTCGAGCGGTTCGGCGATGTGCGCGACCTACCTGCATTCGATTGGTGGCCGATGCCCGGCGTACCGAACTACACCGAGACCATCCTGGGTCGCCGGCGCTACCTGCCCGACCTGATGAGCGACAACCGGCAGCGTCGGGAGATGGCTGAGCGGATGGCGCTGAACGCGCCGATCCAGGGCTCGGCGGCCGACATCATCAAGGTGGCGATGCTGGATGTGGAAAAGGCGCTCGATGACGCCGGGATGCGCAGCCGGATGTTGCTCCAGGTGCACGACGAACTGGTCTTCGAGATCGGGCCGGGGAGCGCGAGGCGCTCGAGGAAGCTGGTACGCGTACCAAGATGGGCCTGGCCGTTGCGCTGAATGTGCCGCTGGACGTCTCCGGTCGGCGTGGGCCGGTCCTGGCACGACGCCGCCCACTGACGGCCTCTCAGACGTGTGATGGCGCAGGTTTGACCCTGTTTGGCGGGCGGCGCTAACCTGGAACCGTCGCTGTGACCTGCGCGACTTCGGACGGAGTAGGTCACGCTCGTACGGAGTCGGATTGTCTCAGCTGCTGGTTGAACCTCTTCGTGTGTACGGATCGGGTCGCAGCCACGCCCACAATCACACATCAACCATTTCCGGAGCCCTGCTGCATGACGTCCTCCCTCGAGGCACCACCACAGGTTGCCGTCGACGACCTGGGTTCGCCCGAAGCCTTTCTCGAGGCGATCGACAAAACCATCAAGTACTTCAACGACGGCGACATCGTCACCGGCACCGTCGTCAAGGTGGACCGTGACGAGGTCCTGCTCGACATCGGCTACAAGACCGAAGGGGTGATCCCTTCCAAAGAGCTCTCCATCAAGCACGACGTCGACCCGTTCGAGGTGGTCAGCGTCGGCGATGAGGTCGAAGCCCTCGTCCAGCAGAAAGAGGACAAGGAAGGCCGCCTGATCCTGTCCAAGAAGCGTGCTCAGTACGAGCGCGCCTGGGGCACGATCGAGAAGATCAAGGAAGAGGACGGCGTCGTCACCGGCCACCGTCATCGAGGTCGTCAAGGGCGGCCTGATCATCGACATCGGCCTGCGCGGCTTCCTGCCCGCGTCGCTGGTGGAGATGCGCCGGGTCCGTGACCTGCAGCCCTACGTCGGCATGGAGCTCGAGGCCAAGATCATCGAGCTCGACAAGAACCGGCAACAACGTCGTGCTGTCCCGCCGTGCCTGGCTGGAGCAGACCCAGTCCGAGGTCCGGCAGAACTTCCTGACCCAGCTGCAAAAGGGCCAGATCCGCCGTGGTGTGGTGTCCTCCATCGTCAACTTCGGCGCGTTCGTCGATCTTGGCGGCGTCGACGGCCTGGTGCACGTCTCCGAGCTGTCCTGGAAGCACATCGACCATCCCGTCCGAGGTGGTCGAGGTTGGCCAAGAGGTCACCGTCGAGGTGCTCGACGTCGACATGGACCGCGAGCGTGTCTCGCTGTCGCTCAAGGCCACGCAGGAAGACCCGTGGCAGGCATTCGCCCGCACCCATCAGATCGGCCAGATCGTGCCCGGTCAGGTCACCAAGCTGGTCCCGTTCGGCGCGTTCGTTCGCGTGGAGGAGGGCATTGAGGGTCTGGTGCACGTCTCCGAGCTGGCCGAGCGTCACGTGGAGATCCCGGAGCAGGTCGTCCAGGTCAACGACGACGTCATGGTCAAGATCATCGACATCGATCTGGAGCGCAGGCGAATCTCACTCTCGCTGAAGCAGGCGAACGAGGGCGTCGACGCGACGGCCGACGACTTCGATCCGACGCTTTACGGCATGGCGGCTTCCTATGACGACCAAGGCAACTACCTCTATCCGGAAGGCTTTGATCCAGAAACCGGTGAGTGGCTGGAAGGCTACGAGGAGCAGCGGGCGGCGTGGGAGCAGCAGTATGCCGAGGCGCATGCTCGCTGGGAGGCGCACAAGAAGCAGGTCGAGGACGCCGATGGCTCCGCCGCACCCTCCACATCCAGCTACTCCTCCGATGCCGCGCCGGCGTCCCCGGCGCCACCCGCCGAGGGATCACTGGCTTCCGACGAGGCGCTGCAGGCACTGCGTCAGAAGCTCACCGGCGGCAGCTGATCAGACAGATCTGTGGAGCCCGACCGGGCGCGAGCCCGCAACAAAACTGAGCGAGCGATCGGGTAGGGAGGGCGACGGGTCCTGTCTGGACGACATAGCGAGCGCGACCTCATGCGGCCGATCTAGGTTGTGTTTGGCGTCGTCGTGCGAGCGCGGGAGGAAGACAGGATCTGTGGAGCCCGACCGGGCGCGAGCCCGCAACAAAGGTCCGCATGCGGGCGAGCGTCGGGTAGGGAGGGCGACGGGTCCTGTCTGGACGACTTAGCGAGCACGACCTCATGCGACCGATCTAGGTTGTGTTTGGCGTCGTCGTGCAAGCGCGGGAGGAAGACAGGATCTGTGGAGCCCGACCGGGCGCGAGCCCGCAACAAAGAGGGTGCGGGTCGGTCTGACCGGCGGGATCGCCTCTGGGAAGAGCTTGGTGGCCGCGGAGTTGGCGGCACGCGGCGCGATCGTCATCGACGCCGATGTGCTGGCACGCGAGGTGGTGGAGCCGGGCACCCCAGCGCTCGCCAGAATCGTTGAGCGGTTCGGTCCCCAAATACTCCGCGACGGGCAGCTCGACCGGTCACGCCTCGGCGAGATCGTCTTTGCTGACCCGGCTGCCCGCGAAGACCTCGAACGGATCGTGCATCCCGCCGTACGCGCCCGGGCCGCCGAGCTGGAGCGCGCCGCCGACCCCGACGCCGTCGTGGTCCATGTCATTCCCTTGCTGGTCGAGACCGGTCAGCAGCAGGACTTCGACCTCGTCGTGACGGTGGATGTTGATCATGAAACTCAAATCCAGCGGCTGATCGCCCGCAACGGCTACAGCCACGCGGCGGCCGAGTCCAGAACTGCCGCTCAGGCCAGCCGGGAAGATCGCCGGATGGCGTCCGACGTGGTTTTGGACAACACCGGGAACGTGGCCCAACTCAAGGCACAGATCGCTGCCCTCTGGGACGTACTGACTTCCTTCGCCACCCGACAATGACATACTCGCAATGCTCGGGGGCGCGATGTCCCTGAGCCGAGAACTTGTCGACGCCAGGTCTAGCTAGTCTGGCCGGGTCAAGGAGGGTCAAGGTTGGAATGCCCACGATGTCGGGCTGAGCTCCCCGAAGTCGCGCACTTCTGCCACGTCTGTGGCTTGGACCAGCGCTCGGCGGACTTCGCGCGCGGAAGTCCTTCGCAGCAAGACCCGATGAACCAGTGGCCTCGTTTGCGCTGATCTCCTCGATCATGCCGCGCGGTGCCGGTCAGCGGCCGCAGACCTATCGAATTGCATTGACGATCGCGCTCGTCGTGGCGCTGATAGCAGCGATCTTCGGCGCCATGCCGATCGCTGTGCTCGTGGCAGCCTTTGCCGTTCCGGTGGTCTACATCGTCTACATCTACGACGTGAATCTCTGGGACGACGAGCCGATCATCGTGACGGGCCTCGCCTTCTTCTTGACCGGTGCACTTGACGGTCGGCTTCACCATCTTGTGGACTTATCTCCGTGGGCCGGTGCCTTACGGCACCACCACGTACGAGGGTTCGCTGAGCGCGGCGCCGACAGTCGGCGCCTTCTTGTTGGTGGCGCTTGTCGTGCCGATCGTCGGCGAGGCGATCCGGCAGATCGGTCCGGTGCTGTTGGCAAGTCGCCCAGAGTTCGACGACCTGATGGACGGTCTGACCTTCGGGGTGATCAGTGGGGTTTCGTACTCCTGCTTCGACACGCTGACCAGGCACTGGGATCTGCTGACCGGCGGCCTGCAGGGCCAGGATCCGGGTCTATGGGTTTCGCTGATCTTTCTCGAGGGCTTTGTCAAACCGATGATCATCGGCACGGCCAGCGGCATCGCCGTAGCTGAGTTTTCCGGTCTGGGCCGCGGCTATGACGGTTTTACACCTCGCTACTTCCGAGGCGTCGGCGAAGCCATCCTGGCGAACGCGGCGTACCAGGCCGGCACCTATCTGTTCTCCTTCGTCGGCAATGCGACTCTCGGTGTCGTCTTGAGCATTCTCTGGGGTTTGATCATTCTGGCGATCTTGATCTTGCGCGTCCGCAATGTCTTGCACGCTGGGCTGATGGAAGCCGCGTTGGAGCGGTCCGCGCGAGCCGGCTGGCGTCGGGCCGACGAGTGAGCCCCAGTTCTGCGCGCAGTGCGAGATGCCGCTGCTGGACCATGCCGCTTTCTGCAACGCCTGTGGCACCGCGGTGCGGGTGCAACCCAAGGCGACGCGGCCCAAGGTGGGTGCGGTGCTGACGACCGCCAGGCCTGATGAATCGATCGTTCCGGGCTTTGACTCCCCGATAGCGGGGAGCAGCCCTCTGCGTCCGGTCAAGCGAATCCACTGGCCCCCGACGAAACCACCATTCGCGAGGACACCAGCAGCGAGGCGGATGAGGCGCGAGACCGGTTCTACGACGAAGAGGAGGGCCGGCCGTGACGCAGAACCCTCCAGACTGGGGTCAGCAGGGCGGCTACCCGCCTCAAGGTCCGGGTGGCTATCCGCCGCAACAGCCCAGCCCTGGCTATCCACCCCAGCAGCCGAGCCCCGGATATCCGCCGCAGCAGCCCGGCGGTTATCCGCAGCAGCAGCCACCCCAGCAGGGCTATCCGCCACAGGGCAGCTACGGCCCGCAGCGGGCGTACGGCCCCCTCCTGGCGAATTTCCTCCTCAGCCGGCGGGTTTTGGGCCGCAGGACCAGGGCCGCAGCCGCCCGGCACCCAGGGTGCGCCAGCCAAGAAAAGCCCGGTGATGATCATCGCCATCGTGGCAGCGGCCATTGTCCTGCTGGCTGCTGTTGGCGGGATCATCATGGTGTTGAACCGGGGCGGCACCGATCAGCCAGACGTCTCGATCACACCTAGCCAGCCGGCTCCGCCAACGGAGGAGCCGACCCCGCAGCCCAGCGGGGAGCCGTCGTCACAACCGCAACCCACACCGACGGAGTCATCGCAATCGCCGACCGGCGGCGCCATTGATCTCGGTAACGGAGTCGTGCTCGTACCCGCCACCGGGTGGGAGGTCAAGAAGACCGGTAAGAACGTGGCGCAGCTGTCCAATGGCAGGAGCGTCTTCCTGGGGCAATCGCTGCAGATCTCGCCGTCTACCAATCCGGGCCAATTGTGCGGACGCATGGCATCGGGATGTCGCCGAGGGCACGTCCAACGGGAAGTTCCAAGATGCGAAGGACGCTGATGTCGGCACGACGCGGCTCAAGGCAGCGACCTGTGTTGCTGAGGTGACCGTCAGTGGTGGGCAAGGTACGACGAAGCTCTACCTGTTCTCGCTGGTGTCGGTGCGGCAGAGCGACGGCGTGACGGTTATCGGTACGGCGTACTTCACACCCAACACCCAAACCGATCAGCTGAACAAAGACTTCACTTCGATGATCAACTCGATGTTGAAGAGTCAGGCCTCCGGGGGTTGACGGGAGTTTCTGTCAGGACGCCAACGTAGGCTCGCGCCATGCGTCCGATTGAAGACCTTCAGCGCGCAGTCGCTCCGTTCAAGGTGGAGAGCGATTTCGCGCCGTCAGGGGACCAGCCCACGGCGATCGACGAGCTAGAGGAACGGATCACCAGAGGCGAGCAGGACGTGGTGTTGCTGGGGGCTACCGGCACCGGGAAGACAGCCACCGTCGCATGGCTCGCCGAGCGACTGCAGCGGCCAGTCCTGGTGATGCAACCGAACAAGACCCTCGCGGCCCAGTTCGCCAACGAGCTCCGGCAGTTCTTCCCGCGCAACGCAGTCGAGTACTTCGTCTCCTACTACGACTACTACCAGCCTGAGGCGTACGTCCCGCAGACCGACACCTACATCGAGAAGGACTCCTCGCTCAACGAGGAGGTCGAGCGGCTGCGCCACTCGGCCACCAACTCCCTGCTCACCCGACGCGACGTGATCGTGGTCGCCGACTGTCTCGGCCATCTACGGCTTGGGCACGCCGCAGGAGTACGTCGGCCGAATGATCAAGCTTCAGGTCGGGACGAGAGATCGAGCGGGACGCCTTGCTGCGCCGGCTGGTCGGCGTGCAGTACGCGCGCAACGATCTGTCCGGCAGCCGTGGCACCTTCCGAGTGCGCGGGGACACCCTCGAAGTGTTCCCGATGTACGAGGAGCTCGCGGTGCGGGTGGAGTTCTTCGGCGACGAGATCGAGAAGCTGAGCACCCTCCATCCGGTCACCGGCGAGGTGGTCACCGAGGACCATGAGATCTATCTGTTTCCCGCCAGCCACTACGTCGCCGGCCCGGAGCGGATGGAGCGGGCCATCGGCCGGCATCGAGGTCGAGCTCGGCCGATCGACTCGCCGAGCTCGAGCGCGGAGCAGCGACTGCTCGAGGCGCAGCGGCTGCGGATGCGCACCAGCTACGACATCGAGATGATGCGGCAGATCGGCACCTGCTCCGGCATCGAGAACTATTCGCGGCACATCGACGGTCGCGGCACCGGGCAGCCCGCCGAACTGCCTGCTCGATTACTTCCCGTCGGACTTCCTCCTGGTCATCGACGAGTCGCACGTCACGGTGCCTGCAGATCGGTGGCATGTACGAAGGCGACATGTCCCGGAAGCGCGACGCTGGTCGAGCATGGCTTCCGGCTGCCGAGTGCCATGGACAACCGGCCGCTGCGGTTCGAGGAGTTCGTGGAGAGGATCGGCCAGACGATCTATCTATCTGCCACACCGGGCAACTACGAGCTGGCCAAGTCGCAGAGGATTCGTCGAACAGCTCATCCGACCTACTGGGCTGGTCGATCCTCAGGTGATCGTCAAGCCCACGCACGGCCAGATCGACGATCTGATGGGCGAGATCCAGAGTGCGCACCGAGCGACGCGAGCGTGTCCTGGTGACCACGCTGACCAAGAAGATGGCCGAGGACCTCACCGACTATCTCGCTTGAGAACGGCATCCGAACCCGATACCTGCACTCCGAAGTCGACACGCCTGCAGCGCGATCCAGTTGCTCCGCGAGTTGCGGACGGGGGAATACGACGTGCTGGTCGGCATCAACCTGCTTCGTGAAGGTCTCGACCTGCCCGAGGTGTCCCTGGTCGCGATCCTCGATGCCGACAAGGAAGGGTTCCTGCGCAGCGCGAAAAGTCTGATCCAGACCATCGGACGAGCCGCCCGCAACGTGTCCGGCGAGGTCCACATGTACGCCGACTCCGATCACCGACTCGATGGCGGCCGCGATCGATGAGACCAACCGCCGCCGAGAGAAGCAGGTGGCGTACAACGTCGCCAACGGGCATCGACCCGCAGCCGCATTCGCAAGAAGATCGCCGACATCACCGAGCATGCTGGCGCGAGAGGACGTCGACACCGACAACCTGCTGGGCGGCCGGCAGAGGCGAGGCCAGTGCTCCCGTTCCGTCCCTGGGCGCGCGGGGAGACGACCGCTCAGCGCACGCAGAGTTGGCCGGGCTTCCGGCGGGCGACCTCGCCGACCTCGTCCAAGAGCTGACGACTCAGATGCACGCAGCTGCTGCCGATCTGCAGTTCGAGTTGGCGGCACGGCTGCGTGACGAAATCGCAGATCTCAAGAAGGAGCTCCGGCAGATGGTGGAGGCCAACCGGTGAGTCCTGAAATCGGGCGATTGGCCGTCTCCTGACATACTGAAGATCGGAGGGAGTATTCCTTCGCGGGGGCATCGTCATCACGGATAGTTCCGGACAGATTTATTCCTACCAGATAAACCCGGTGCCCTCGGCCAGGTAACCCCGGCGGAAGAGACCTCCGAGACTGATCGATCGCCGACTCCCGTCTCGGAAGGGACTCCATATGGAGGTTCACCTCTACGCGTGGATCATCACCGTCGTCGTGATGGTGGCGATCCTGGTCATCGATGTGCTCATTCTCGGGCGTCGCCCGCACGAGCCGTCGATGAAAGAGGCTGGCCTTCTTCATCGCTATCTTCGTCGCGTTGGCGGTCATCTTCGGCTTCGGTGTCTGGGCGATTGCAGGGCCTCAGTACGCCGGAGAGTTCTTTGCCGGCTGGATAACCGAGTACAGCCTCTCGATCGACAACCTCTTCATCTTCCTCATCATCATGACCAAGCTGAAGGTTCCCCGGCAGCTACAGCAGTTCGCGCTGCTCGTCGGCATCATCTTGGCGCTGATTTTCCGCGGCGTCTTCATCGCGGTGGGTGCCGCAGTCATCAACGCATTCAGCTGGGTGTTCTTCATCTTCGGGGCTTTCCTGGTATGGACCGCCGTGAAGATCTATCTCGACTACCGCAAACACGACGAGGACACTGACACCCCGCCCGACAACGCTGCGCTGCGTTACGTCAGGAAGCACTTCAACGCGACCAAGGACTATCGGGGCACGAAGTTGACCGTTGTGGAGGACGGCAAGCGGCTGATCACGCCGATGCTCATTGTGATCATCGCTCTGGGGAGCACGGACCTGTTGTTCGCGCTGGATTCCATCCCCGCGATCTACGGACTTACCCAGGAGCCATATCTGGTCTTCACTGCGAACGTCTTCGCTCTGATGGGACTACGCCAGCTCTATTTCTTGATCGGCGGTTTGCTGAAGCGGCTGGTCTACTTGTCCGTCGGCCTGTCAGTCATCCTGGGCTTCATCGGCATCAAGCTGATCTTGCACGCGCTGCATTCCTACCATCTGGCGGACTGGGCACCCTTCGACGGCGAGATCCCCATCTGGCTGTCGTTGACCGTGATCGTCGTGACTCTCACGATCACGACGGTGGCGAGCCTGGTCAAGTCGAAATACTGACGAAGATCAGCTCGCCACGCGCTCGGATCCCTAGGTATCAGGCAGCGGCCCGGCTGCTCGTGTCAGCAGCGGCGGGCTCGATGGCCTGAGCGACTGGATTCGGCCACATCGGTAGTCAGGATGACGTTGATCGTCTCGAGCACATCGGCTGGCACATCATCCAGATCTGGCTCATTCCGCTTGCGGTACGAACACCGTCGTCAGCCCTGCCCGCTGGGCGGCGAGCAGCTTCTGCTTGACTCCGCCGATCGGCAGCACCCGCCCATTCAGCGTGACTTCGCCTGTCATACCAACATCGGACCGTACCGGGCCTGTTGAGTGCCATTGAGGTCAGCGCCGGTCACCATCGTGACGCCTGCTGAGGGACCGTCCTTGGGGACCGCGCCCGCCGGAACGTGGATGTGGATGTGCCTGTCGAGAATCGATCGGTCGGTGATTCCGAGCCGCTCGGCGTGCGCCCGTACGTAAGAGAGCGCGATCTGCGCCGACTCCTTCATCACGTCACCCAGTTGCCCGGTCAGCGTCAGGCTGCCCGGTCAGATCCTTGCGATGTTCCGTCAGGCCGACGCCTCGACAAACAGCACGTCGCCACCGAGGCCGGTCACGGCCAAGCCGGTAGCGACCCCGGGACCGATGTCCGCTCGTGCGCCTCGGGCGTGAACCGTGGCCGGCCGAGGTACTCGCGTAGGTTGGTCGTCTCGATCACCAAGCCGGCTGAACGGCCGCGCTCGCGAGCTTGGTGGCTGCCTTGCGCAGCAGCTTCGCGAGCAAGCCGCTCGAGCTGCCGTACGCCCGGCTCGCGGGTGTAGTTCGCGGCGATCTCTCGCAGCGCCTCATCGGAGACCGTGACCTCATCCGGCTGTCAGCGCCGCGCGCTCGAGCTGCCGTGGCAGCAGGAACTTGCGAGCGATGGCGATCTTGTCGTCTTCGGTGTAACCGTCGAGGCTCACCGAGCTCCATCCGGTCCAGCAGAGCCTGCGGAATTGTCTCGACCACGTTGGCCGTCGCCAGGAACAGCACGTCGGACAGGTCGAGGTCGACCTCGAGGTAGTGATCGCGGAAGGTGTGGTTCTGCGCAGGGTCGAGGACCTCTAGCAGGGCCGCTGCAGGGTCTCCGCGATAGTCGAGCCGACCTTGTCGATCTCGTCCAGCAGTACCACCGGGTTCATCGATCCGGCCTCGGTGATCGCGCGGACGATCCGGCCGGGCAGGGCGCCGACGTAGGTGCGCCGGTGACCGCGGATCTCCGCCTCATCGCGTACGCCACCAAGGGCGACCCGGACGAACTTGCGGCCCAGCGCCCGAGCGACTGATTCGCCCAGCGACGTCTTGCCGACACCGGGCGGCCGACCAAGCGCCATCACGGCGCCGGAGCCGCGTCCGCCGATGACCTCCAGGCCACGCTCGGCGCGGCGAGCGCGGATCGCCAGGTACTCGACGATCCGATCCTTGACGTCGTCGAGGCCGTGGTGGTCGGCGTCCAGCACCTCCCGCGCAGCTGTGATGTCAGTGGCGTCGGTGGTCTTGGTGCTCCAGGGCAGTTCGAGGATGGTGTCCAGCCAGGTGCGGATCCAGCCCGACCTCGGGGCTCTGGTCGCTCGCTCGCTCGAGCTTGCCGACCTCACGCAGCGCCGCCTTGCGAACGTCATCGGGCAGGTCCGCGGCCTCGACACGCGCTCGATAGTCCTGAGCGCCGTCCGGCTCGTCCTCGCCCAGCTCCTTGCGGATCGCATTCAGCTGCTGGCGCAGCAGGAACTCGCGCTGGCTCTTCTCCATCCCTTCGCGCACGTCATCGGCGATCTTGTCGTTGACCTCTGTCTCGGCGATATAGGCCTTGGTCCACTCGATCAGAGTGGTCAGCCGCGCCATGCCACATCCGGGAGTTTCCAGCAGCTGCGCGCTTCCGTTCATCACTCAGCCATGGCGCGTAGCCAGCCAAATCAGCCAGCGTAGAAGGATCGGTGAGCCGATTGACCGTGTCAATGACCTGCCAGGCGTCGCGCCGCTGCAAAGTCGCAATGACGAGACTCTTGTATTCAGCGGCGAGCTTGGTGACTTCCTCGGTCTCTTGTGCAGGCTCGGGGAGTTCCTCAGCCTCAACCCAGAGCGCGGTACCCGGTCCCGAGACACCAGAGCCGATCCTGACCCGCCGCTCGGCCTTGATCACCGCCGCCGGTTCGCCGGTGGCAGACGGCCCGAGCTGTACGATCTCGGCCACCACGCCGTAGGAGGCATAGCGGTCCTCCAGACGCGGAGCCACCAGCAGGTGCCGTCGCTATGCGGCCTTCGCTGCATCAACCGCCGCGCGGGCGCGCATCGTCAAGCTCGATCGGTACCACCATGCCGGGCAGCTACGACCAGGTCAGTGAGGAACAGAACGGGTAGTCGGGTTGTCGACATCACATTGCGCCTTCCGAAGAGGGTCGCCCGTAAGTTGAGCGTCATAGGCTCCAAGGCTCGTGCCGACGATTTTCTTCCCGAGTTTCCGATGTGTTCTTCGACAGCGAAAACAGCGCACGACGACCCAGTCTACGTCGACCCTGACGACCTTGTGCGAAGAGCGGGGCTCGTGTTCCGACGAGAAGGATCCACTGGTCGCACCGCCGGCCTCGCAATCGGCGTCGTTCTGGCACTCGCCGCCTGCTCATCCGCACCCGCGGATGACCCTGAGACGACGGCGCAACACGTTTCCTTCGTGCCCTCGCCGTCAATGAGCTCGACAAGGCGTGTCTCACGATGGCGGACGGGGTTCCGTTCGGCGTTCAGGACCTGCCGGAGTGCAACAGCTTTCTCGGCGCTGTGGCCGCCGAGCCAGACAACCAGGTAGCCAAGTACGCTCACGCAAAGGTCAGGTCGGCGGCCGTCAAGACGACCCAGCCGCATGTGGTTGCGCAGGTCGGACCAATAGGCCGACGCGTCCGCGCGGGCCGCGCGCGTGGCGACCGTATGTTCAAAACTCCACTCACCCGCGTCGGCATCAATCGTGGCTAATCGACGGCACGCTCGTGGTCCCAGACGACGCGGCCACCGACGATCGGCCATGCCGTTGGGGGCCGGGCTGGCTTGGACCAATGATCCGCTGCCGTGCTGGATGGTGATGGCGCGACCGAGGTGTCGCGGCGAGCAGCATCGAGGCGGAGCCGCATGCCTCGTCCTGGGGCACTCCGTACCGTGCGGCGAAGACTCGGGCCCGGACGGTCCCGGCCTGCTGATCGATCCAGGCCCAGAACTGGTCGGCGTCTTGGTCGGGGTGGGGTGGCTCGGTCATGGCGTCGACTGCGGTGGCGTCTGCCACGTGGTTGAGACGCCAGGGTGGGGCGGCTGCTAGGGGTGCGCGGATCCACACCTGGTCATCGCTGGTCCAGGTCGGAACGGGTCACAGCTGGTGGATTCAGCTGCGTCACCGGGCCGCTGAGGTGGCGGCTGAGAGCCAAGCGGTGCCGACGAGTGGGTGTCCCGCGAAGGGCAGCTCGGCGGCCGGGGTGAAGATCCGCAGCTGGCCGGTGTCCGGGTCGTCGACATAGACGGTTTCGGAGAAGCCGAGCTCGGCGGCGAGTGGTTGCCGACGCTCGGGTGGTATCGCGGGACCGTCGAGAACCACGCCGAGCGGGACTACCGAATTGACGCTCGCTGTCGCAGAAGACGCGTAAGACGTGCAGGACAGGCATCGTGGAAGTGTTCTCCTGTAAAGAATGATGAGGCGCTGATGGGGAAGCAATGATCAGGACCTGTCGACCCTGTTGAGGTTTCTGCGGTAGAAGCGATGTGTCTACCTCCATCCTCGGGAAACTGGCGGGCAGCTCCCGTGGGTCAATGGACACGAATCCCGTGTCTCTCGTAGAAGCGGTGTGCGGTGCCCATCACCCGCGGTGGTGCCGAGAAGGATCGTCTGGATGCCCCGTTCTTCCTGCCCAGCCGACGACGGTCTGCATCGAGGCTGGCTGCGAGCCCGCTCGCGCCGCCGATGTCGCACGACGCCACGAACATCTTGCGCAGCGCGGCGATGATCGTCGCCGATCTTGCAGAGCGGCGATCTGTGCCCACCACTGACCGCCGTGAGGCGCGGCCAGAACTCGCCGCCACCTGCTCGGTGAGAACTGCGCGATGTCGGCGAGATCACGGCTGGTCGAGGCGGTGATGGAAGGCTGAACTCGCCGCGCTGGATGCCGATGATCAGGGCGATGACCATCGTGCTCGATCACGCGGGCTGCCACGCGTCTGATGCCGATAGTCGAACGCCGCGTTCAGACACGCCGCGATCCGCGACGTTGCCGAACCCCTGCAATCCCTCCGGTGAGTTGTGCATGCGGCTATCTCGCCATCTGGCCCCAGGACTGGATCAACGTGAACGTGGTGCCCCAGCTGGCGGGTTCTCGAAGCTCGTTCTCGGCGTCCTGACGGAGCCGGCGCAACTCCTCCCGCGCTCACGTAACGACGGCAATCGTGGTTCCAGACCGACGCTGAACTGCAGGGGCAGCCACAGGTAGGGATGTCCCGGCGGGAGAGCCGGGACCTCAGCCCGTACGTTGCCCTCGATGCCGCAGCTGCGGAAGCAGCTCAAGATGGTTGCGCCCGGCCTCGGCATCACCCCAGCGTGCGAACGCCTCGCGGATGAGGGGCGATCAGCTTCTGGCACGCCTCCGCCCGCGGGTTGAAGTGCCAGGATTCCCAATCGGGATCTTCTAAGACGATGGTGCCGCCGGGCGCGGGACAGCCGTACGTAGGTCTCCATCTGGTCGTGGCCACGACCCGGCGGGGTGAGCTCGAACCTCGCGTGCACCAGGTCCGAAGGATGCGGGCTCCAGCCTGGTGGCGAAGAGATCGTCGTTTCTGAGCAGTACGTTGCCGAGGCCCTCGTCGGCCACGGATTGTTTCGGCGGCGCTGAGCATGGCGTCGTCGATGTCCGTCCCCACCACCTCACCATCCTGGCCGACCCACTCGCTGAGCAGTCCCAGCCAGCCCATCACGCCCGCATCCGATGTCGACAGCCCGGCGCACCGCGACCGTCGCCGATCTCGGCCGGGAGTCGGCGACCGCTGGGCTGCCATACCCGGGACTGGAGCTGGAGCCGCTCCAAGCTCGGAGGCCTGACCGGCCAGCTGAGATATGTCGACGAACTCACGGCGTTCCTCCTTTCACCCGTCCCTCGGGTTCGATACGACTGTCGGGTGCTCGGTCATCCCGCCAAGTGCACGTTGTGAACCTCTCCGCCTATTGGTTGGCATGGCCTTCGTCGGTAGGCATCGGTCGAGGCGGTCACGCCAGCCGAGAGGTTCAGAATCTGAACTGCACTCCCGTCCTACTCGCGGTGGAAAGATGTGGGTGTGAGGACTTGCGGGCGGTACTGTCCCATCGCCAGGGCGTCAGAGCTCCTAGCGGGCGCTGGTCCATCATCATCCTCCGCAACATCGTCATCCTGGGTTGCCGGACCTTCAACGAGATCGCCGACGGCGCCCTGGCCTCTCTCGCGGTCTGCTCTCCAAGCGGCTGCGGGAGCTGGAGCGGGCCGGCGTGCTGGAGATTCGTCCCAAGCCGGACGGCCCGGGCTCGATCTACCAGCCCACCGAGGCGGGTCGCGAGTTCGCCGCCGTCATGGTGGCGCTCCAGCACTAGGGGATCGCGGTGGGCCGATCTGACGCCTGAGCAGGCTCCACCCGGGCGTGGTGCTGTGGATGTGGGTGACCTTCTACCTGGACCGTGACCGCCTCCTCGGCGCCGGGTGCTGGTCCGCTTCGACTACCCACGCTTTCCGGACCGGGCAGCCGCGGTTGGCTACTGATCGAGCGCGGTGACGCCGAGGTTTGTGAGAACTACCCCGGCGGCGAGGAGCATCTGGTGGTGTTGGTGACCGATCCCGTGGCATTCGCCAAATGGCATCTGGGAGAGCTTCGATGGAGCGACGCCCTACGCTCCGGGGCGATCGAGGTGCAGGGCATTCGGACGCTGGCCCGGACCCTCCCCACCTGGCACCGATGATCCTCAACGAGGGCCGCAACCACTCCACGACGTCGATGCTGTGCTCCGCGCCTGAGGGCGTTTCACGGCCAGCGGAACCTGGATTCAAGCAAGGCCGTCAGCATCGGATCCGGTAGGAGGGAGTGATCTCGATCCACCGCTGCCGCCAGTCGACGCGCTCCCGCCCTTCCAGGTATGCGGCGAGGGTCTTCCGTGCGCTTGCCAGCCAGCGCCGTGGGCGGCGAGCTCACCTGGTGGGAGACCTCGCTCCTCGACGACCAGGCGGGTCTGGTCGCCCTCAGCGGAAGAGTTCGGCTTCAATCACTGTCTCGTCCTCCCGCCCGGGATCAGGTGAGGAGCAGGCGCGCGGAGCTCGCACTCGTCAGCCGACCGGGGCCCTCCCAGCCACTGGTGTAAGCTGGCCCTCAGGACGCCTCCTGGACGGGAGGTCACCGCTCACCTGTGGCGACCCAGCGAGCCAGCCGTTGCGGATTGGTGAGCGCCGACCAGAAGGTCGTCGATGCTGGTGTCGTAGCGATCCTCCATTCCGGACGATGCCCTTGCCATCTACGGCGAGCAGCGTTCCCTTCACGCGGCTCCCAGCCGAACTCCGTGAGTCAGGCTACTCCTTCGCGGTCTTTTGCCCTGGCTACTTCCGTATGCAGCGCGTCAAATCGTTGCTGCCACAGCGATCGGTACCGATCGAGCCAGCCATCGATCTCGGCGAGCGGTTCCGAACGCAGGCTGTAGATGCGAAACTGTGCGGTCTTCGGACCTCAGCCAGGCCGACCTCTCGCAACGCACTCGGAGATGGCGGGAAACACCCGGACGGGCGATGGGCAGCATCGCTGCCAACTCGCTCACCAGACGCCGGACGCCGCCACGAAGGGCTTCGAGCACCGTGCGGCGATCTCATCCCCAAGGGCTTTGAGGACTGCATCCACGGGGATGAGATGTACCGTACTAGTTACGTAACCGTCCAGAGTACATATGCGCGCCCACAGTCACCCTCGCCACCGGAAGCCCGATGGGAGGCTGACCGCATGCGGGCGGTTCGGATTCATGCCAGGCGGGACATGTCCGGACCGAGCAGGTTCCCAGTCCCGTGCCGGCTGCCGGTGAGTGCGGCTGCGGGTGCGGAGTGCGGGTGCAGCTTATGTGGGGATTTGCGGGTCGGATCTGCACTATCCGGTCGGCACCCAGAAGCGCAGCTTGCCGTCGAGCTCGTTCTCGAGTACGCCGCCGTTCGCCTGTATCACCTTCGCGGATGCGGGGTTGTCCACGTCGCAGGTGACCAGCGCCGAGGAGATCCCGCGCGCGGCAGCCTCAGGAAGCACGGCGCGCAGCATCGCGGTCGCGTGGCCCGCGAGCGGCGGGCAGCCGGCCGGACGTCGTAGCCGATGTGCCCGCCCTCGCGGATCAGCCGCTCGGTCAGCCTGTGCCGCAGCGCAATCCGACCCAGGTAACCGTCGTTCCCGAGCCACCACCATGTCGTGCGGGGCACCCCAACCTTCCGGCCGTTGCGTCTTCTCGAGCGCTCCGGCGCGGAGATCGTACGAACGCGGAAGCCCTCGTCCGTACCGCCCACGTTTCGCCGTGGGTCCGGATCTCGTACCCGATCATGGTGTAGTCGTCTGGGCCGCCGCGCCATCTCCGCGGCGAACTCGGCCATTGCGGCCAGGAACGACTCGCGGACCATCAGAGGTCCGGAAGCTGCAGGCTCGGCATAGCGGCGAGTGAACCACCAGCTGCACGCCGTGGGCGAGAGATTTTCAGCTGCGCGTCAGGTGGCCAACATGAGCCTTGCGCTAACATGCCTTGACGAGCATATACCGCGAAGGTAATATAGTGCTATGGACGGTTTCACCGTGCTGGCCGAACCGACTCGCCGCCGCATCCTCGACGAGCTGCGCTTCGCTCAGGAGCCAGGTGACGCACGGTCCGGACGCGACGTCGCGACCTTGGTCAGCGCTTTGGGACTGCCTCAGCCGTCGGTTTCAAAGCATCTACGGGTGCTTCGCGACGCAGGAGTCGTGGCAGCCCGAGTGGACGGGCCACGCAGGGTTTACCGGCTTTCGGCACAGGCATTAGGCGATGTTGCCGCATACGGCTGGAGCCGTACCGACAAATGTGGGTCGCGAGTCTCGACTCGCTCGAGAGTCACCTCGACTCGGTGGCCGCTGCACAGTCGAAGAACGAGGAGGAGTAATCGTGACCGATCAGTTGCCGCAATATCCAGTTCAGGCCAGCGTGCAGCTCCGAGGCCGGGCGCTGGTCGCTGCGTCTAGAACGCGACACCAGCTCACTCACCCGAACAGGTATGGGCCGCCCTGACCAAGGCCGACCAAGTACGCCAATGGGCCCTTACGCTCCGGCTCGCGACCTGGATGTTGTAGGTGACGACGCTGCTTCCCAAGCTGAAGGCCGAGAGCCCGCCCAGGGCGCGCCGGAGCCGGGGCAGGTCCTCGAAGCCGACCGACCGCGATTGCTTGTTCTGTTGTGGGGCGGGCAAATCGTGCGCTATGAACTGACGCCGACCTCCTCTGGGCAGGTGCACCTCGTCCTCATCCACACCTTCGATCAGCGCGAAGAGGCACCCGCCTACGCGTCCGGCTGGCACCTGTGCCTCAGCGCGCTCGTTGGACGCCTTGACGGGCGCGATGTCCCGGCCGTAGCAGGCAACGTAGCGAGGATTATGGCTGGCAGGCCCTTCGCGACGACTATGCCGAACATCTGAGCTAGCGGAGGCGAGCTAGCTTGCCGGGCCGACTGGGTGAACCGATTCGTCCAGCGCTGCCATGATCGCTCGTTTGACCCGCAACATGTAGATGCCGTACGCGGCTGTCCCGCAAGCGGTGGCCACACCGACGAGGGATGCCACCAGTGGCGCCGCCAAAATCTGCGAAGCAATCAGCCGATACCGACGATGGCCCATAAGCGCCGCCCAAGCCGCGATGTCATGAGCTCACTCACCCGATGGGGAAATGATCTTTGTTGACAGGTTCGTTGCTCTGGCACCTCCTGTCCCGCGAATGATGTTCTTGTCGGCCGGCGGACGGCGCCGGCTATTACGCCCGGCGAGCGGCGTTGCCGGGTGGGCAACAAGTTCCGGCGGCTCGGTCACGAGTGAAGTCGAGTCCGAGCATGCCGATGCTGGTCCTGCAACTGTCTCGACGCTGTCTGCTCCGGTGACGAGGACGCACGTGTGCGTCGTCGATGGCCTCAACGACGCCGACCGTCGGATTGATGCGGCTCAGCAACATCCGCGGCCGACGCGTACGCAGTGATCCTGACGTGCACCTGCCAGCCGGCGAATGGAGCCGTACGCAGCACGAACGCTGGGTAGTCACCGCCCGGCAGTTCGACCGGGGTGAATCGGCGGCCGCCGGGGATGTGCAGCTGCATCCAGTCGAGCCGGAAGCTCGACCACGCGTCGGCTGATGGCCGTCGCGGGCGACCAGATACCAGCGTCGCATGCCAGCTGACGAGCCGGTACGGCTCGACCTGGAACCGCTGGTCATCGCGATACGCGAAACGCATCTCCTCATGATCACGGATCGCAGCGGCTACGGCCATCAGGAGTTCCGCGTCGACCTCCGGGTCCGGCACATTGGTACCCGGTGTTCTCAGGCCCGGTCTGCACCGGCATCGCGTACGGCGTTGACCTGCAGCCATGAGCCGATGGGGCAGCACGGCCTCCAGCTTGGCAAGGGCTCGCGCACTGGTGTCCTCGATGCCGCTCACTCCGGTGACGGCGCGTAGACCGACCGCCACCGCGACGGCCTCGTCATCGTCCAGCAGCAAAGGTGGCAGCTTTGCGCCGACGCCAAGCCGGTAGTGGCCGCCGGGTCCGCGTACGGCTTCGACGGGATAGTCCAGTTGCCGAAGGCGTTCGATGTCATGGCGGAGTGTCCGGCCGCTGACTCTTGCAGCCGCGCGGGCGAGTTCGGCGCCGCGCCGCGATCGTGCGGGATTGCAGCAGCCCCAGGAGGCGCAAGCAGTCGACCGGAGGTCTGGTACATCTCAGCCAACTTCTTCTGGAAAAAGCGGAACGAAACGCGTCCTAAAATCGACCATAGTCGTCGGACCTATGACAACAACCTCAGCAGCCGATGAGACCGGCACGATCCGTCCATTCACCATCTCGATCGCCCAGGAAGCGCTCGACGATCTTCAGCATCGGCTGGCCCACACCGCTACCCAGTCCGGCAGCACCCGGATGACAGCTGGGGACTACGGAACACCAGTCGCGCTATCTGCGGAAGATGATCGCCGCGTGGCAGCAGTTCGATTGGCGCGCCCAAGAAGCCGCGGATGAACGGTGTCCCGAACTTCGTCACCGAGATCGACGGACCAGACCGATGCACTTCGTCCACGTGCGCTCGACTGAGCCGGACGCCACGCCATTGCTGCTTGCCCACACTGTATCCGGGATCGTTCGCGGAATTTCTCGACATGATCGGCCAGCTCACCGATCCCGTGGCGCACGGCGGTCGTGCCGAGGACGCGTTCCACCTCGTGATTCCATCCATGCCGGGCTTCGGCTTCAGTACTCCGCTGGTAGGAGCGGGCTGGACCATGGCCCGAGGTTGCGCAGACCTACGACACGCTGATGCGCCGGCTCGGCTATGAGTCGTACGGCACCCGGCAGCGACGGCGGGGCGCGATGATCTCTCGGGAGCTGGCTGTCCTGGATCCGCCTGGTTTCCTCGGCGCCCGCGTGCTGCAGCTGTTCTCGTTTCCCTCTGGTGATCAAAGTGAGTTCGAGCGATTCGGACCCAAGGAGTACGCCGCGCTTGGAGTTCCTCGGCTGGTTTCAGTCGGTGGGCGGCTACAACCAGATGAACGGGACTCGTCCGCAGACCATTGCGGCTGCGCTGTCGGATTCTCCGGTCGGCCAGCTGGCGTACAACGAGTTGTTCGAGAACTTCGGCAGCGGCACCAGCCTGGTGACCGAAGAGCAAGTCCTCACTCAGGTGTTCGCTTTTGGCTCACCAACACCGCGGCTACTGCGGTGCGCTTCCACTACAGCGAAGGCCACTCCGGAGCCGAGCCGGTGGTCAGCCAGGGGCGCATGGGTGTCGCCGTGTTTGCACACGACTTCCAGACCATCCGGCCGCTCGCTGAGCGTGACAACGCCAACATTGTGCACTGGTCAGAGTTCGACCGGGCGGCCCACTACGCCGCGCTCGAGGTGCCCGAGCTTGTCGTGATCTGACTTCGCGCAGCTTCTTTGCCGGATGATCCTGTGACTCGACGGCAGTCAAGATCAAATTCGCACGGGCAGACCAGCGAGCACGACCATACCGGACGCTCTGCAATGCGCTGAGATCATTTGTGCAGATCGCCGTCTACAACAATCAGGTCGGCATCGAACCCATCCTGCAGCAGACCTTTCCGGTGCCCGAGTCCACAGACTCGGGCCGCTGCGAACGTGGCCGCTACTAGCGTTGCGGCGGTGGACAAGCCCGCTTCATCGAGAGCAGCGCCGTCCCGATGTGAATATTCCCGTGAGCCAGCCAAGGATTGAGTCCGGCGTCGATGCCAACCACGACGCGTACGCCGCGCGCATGCAGTCGGCCGATCATGTCGGCGCGGAAGTTCGCGTGCCCGCCCGGGAGTCAGTCCGGTCGTCGCAGCCAGCTTCTGGATGGCCGGTGGGGCCGTACTGAGATCCATCAACGGCGGCGGGGGGATCACGCAACTGATGGCGATGTCCGTCTCGGCGATGCGGTCAGCATAGCGCATCTGAGAACCCGAATCCCTGGTCGGTCAAACAGCTGCAATGTTCGATGCAGTCAACCTCGGCGTCGACCGACTGCTCGACTGCAGGCAATCCGTGAGCGTGGGCCGTGACGGGTAGGCATGGTCGTGCGCCTGCTCAACAATGGCGCGCAGATCCTCGGACTGAACTGGGTCACGCGCGACATCGCTCTCTGGCGTGAGCATGCCCCCGATGCCATCACCTTGACAACGTCCACACCGCGATCCACCCGCTCGGTTATCGCGGCCGAAATCTGGAGTCCCGCTCACCAGCCTCGCCGCCGAGGAAATGGCAGTGCCCGCCGACGCTCGTTAGTGGCGGACCCGACGCCACAATCGTCGGCTCTGGACGCTGTGCGCGGCCGTCGCGCTGCTCGTCACGACGCCGACGGCCGCGCCAGCGTGAATGTCACCAAGATCACGAACGGTGGATTACGCCGCGACCAATTGCCGCCGCAGGCTCTCAGTGATGATCGTGTCCAGTGCTTCGCCATCGAGGCCCGGGAGCTCGATCCAACGCGCCGACCTCGCTGTCTGCGACAAGATGTACATGGTGTCGATGAGCCCGGAAGCACCGTCGCGCTCGGATAGTCGTATTTCGTCCATGACTCGTCAGCTGGACGTCCGCGACTCGACCTGACGATCTTGCCGCCATCGAAGTAGGGTCGCTGGTCCGGCGCTGAACCGTTCACCCGTGAACAGCCGCGAGCAACGAATCGCAATCACTAGCTCGTCATACAGCTCCAGCAAAGATCGCGTCAATGAGACTGGTTGCGTGGGTCGAGGCCGATTGAGGAGGTGTTGCGCGGCGGCAAGGTCGCAGCGGCAGTCGTACGGATCGGCGGCACGGATTCGCCAAGCCAGTTATGGCCGCCACGCCTGCTATGTGGAGGCGCTGCTCGGTACCTCGAGGCCGTTGGTTTCGGCGCCGCACCTCCGGACACTAGGGCGCGACGAGCGTGGTCGGCAGGTCCTGGAGTTCGTTGCCGGTGATCCTGGCCGCACGTTGCCGCTCTGTCGGCCCGGCAAGCTATCGGCGAGTCCGGTTGGTTCGCCAACTGCATGACGCGCTGCACGCCTTCGTTCCGCCGCCGCCGCGGCCGCCATGGCGGGTGGCGATTCCTCCAGATCCCGCCAGGCTGAGTCTGCCACAACGACCTCGCTCCGCTGGAATCTTGTTCGTGACCGTGATCGATGGGTCTTCATCGACTGGGACGGCGCCCGCCCGGGCTCACGACTCTGGGATCTGGCATGTAGCGCAGGGCTTCATACCGCTTTGGGATGGCGGCGACCCGGAAGCGTGCCAGCCATCGGCTACGACGCCTCGCGCATGGGTACGAGCCAGATCAAGATCAGCGACGACGGCTACCCGGGCTGATGGCCGCTCACACCCGCGGGATGTATGACCTATTGAGAGGATCTGCTGCAACCGGCCTTCAGCCGTGGGCGAGATCTTGATCAACGCGGTCACGGGGCGGTCTGGTATGCGGCGGCCAATTTCACGGCGAATCACAGGAAGCAATGGATCAACGCCTTGACGGCGTGATCGCTGATCAGATCTGAGCGGCGCCGATCCGGATCACGCAGCCAGGGCAGGTGGCGGCCCTGTGGGTGCTGACGCGTGCCGAGACCCGGCGTGCGAAGGGTCACCGTCGCCGAGGCGTGGTAGGTGCCGGCGTTAGTGACCAAGTAGTAGGCGCGATTCGGTGATCGCCAGATCCAGACTCCGGATTCTGGCTGCCGCACCTGCCATCGGCCGTGCGTCTTCACTCGATGCTCGAACCGGATCATCGGGCCTAGCTTGCTCAACGCCAGTTTGGCCCGCGCGGTCCACCTCGAGATGGCGAAGATAGGAGATCGTGTGATCAAGCTCGAGAGCGTCCGGCGTGAGCGGCGTACGGAAGCAGCTGGCTGGCATCCGCAGGGATACAGGCTTCCCGGATCCGCCGCAGAATCTCGTAGCTGTCGACCGGCGGCGTGTCCTGCGGGTCGAGGACTGGCTGCACGCGTACGTCGCAGTTGGTGACCAGCAGAGGAACCGACGGACCTGCCCGAGCGTAACCGGCCCAACGCCTTCGAACCGGCCAATCCCGCCCAGAGCGAACCTGCCGTTGTTGTAGCCGAGCAGCGCTTCCTCGCTGAGATGGATGTGCAGCACGACCTTGGAGCCGGAGCTTACGCCACGTCCATTGTCGGCGGCTGAATGATCAGCTCCAGCTGGCTCGGCCTGCGCTTGATCGTCTTCGCCAGGCGGAGCGGCGGACGTCTCGACACGGTGCATCGGGTCATCGTTATCGATCGGTTCATCGAGGTTGCTGCGGCTCAGGGGCGGGACGCTGCTCGCTTGCGGAACTCCACAGCAGCTGCAACGCCAGCGCCGGTTGAGCAAGGATGCCGATCGCCCTCGATCGGCGGACATCCACCGACTCCATATCGCCTTGGAGCTTGAGAATCTCCGCGATGCGGTTGACGGTCGCCAAAAGTAGATGACATCGCCAGCGTTGGCCTTGGCGATCAACAACTTCAGGCCAGACTGGTTGGTGCGGCCAGAACGCACGAACCGCTCGGCCTCCCAGATCTTCGCCTGCTCCTCGGCGGCACGCGGATCGGCTTCGATGATCTTCGCGCCCAGCAGAGTCTTCGAGTCCGCCCCATGGCAGGCCGATGATCGCTCGGGCGACTCCTGCATCGACCTGCATGGCGGAGTCGCGACTGAGATGCCAGGTGGCCTGGGCGACCTTGCGGGCCTTCCACGCCGGCACCCCGCCGGTCATGATCCAGTTGCCACAGCTCCGGCAACCGGTGCCGCAGATCCAGCGCATCCGCCATCAAGGCGCGGGCAGAACCAGAGGCTGATTTCCGTCCGCGCACCAAACTCTGCGGCGGCGAACTCCAGCACCTCTGGAGTACCGTCTCCGCCCAACTGGCGTCCCTGCTCGGCACCCGGCAGCCGCTTCTCGACCGGAGGTTGGCTGGCGGGATGGTGGAGATCCGCCCAATGCGCGGCCAGCTCGACCAGCCGGCATTCGCTCATGAGAGCACGGCGTGGTGCGCCTCTGCGACCAGCGACAAGGTCGTCGCCGCGTCCGGCCCACCTACCTGCTCTTCGAACATGCTTTCACGCTATGGGAATCTACTGACATTTATGTTTGGTCGAGGTCCCGCGGGTGATCAAGCCACTGACGGAGCGCTGGGCGACCCTGAGTTTTGAGTGATTATCCGTGGAGCCGATCTTGTCGGGATTGGCTGGTGCCATTGTTGGAAATTGAAGCTAGCCGACGTCTGGACCTCTGCTTGGGAAGGTTTTGTGCAGGCTCAGAGCCGTTGACGGTCAACCATCGTTGATCGATCGAACGGTTGAACATGCAGTTGATCTCGGGGAGCGGACCTTGCGTGCCCGTCGGGACACGCGTCGCCCCGCCTGCCACTCGCCCCGGACGGCACGATAATGCGGGGCCCGGCGACCCGCGCCGCTGCGCGAAGCGAGCCGAGGGGCCTCAGAAGTCGTCTGACGCTTCACCGTTTCCGACCTCGCCGTGGAACCGAGCCTACGAACAACTCGAGTGTGGCTTTACTTCCCCTTGGCAACTCAGTTCCCGGGCTCTCCAGCTCGGCTCGAGACTTCCGAGCAGCCGTTGGCCAGGGTGAGTCATACATGATCGAGCAGCTGGCCAGCGCCGAATCGATACTGTCGATACGTGATCGCCCGCATGTGGAGAGGCGTCGTGCGACGTGACGACGCTGACGTACGTGACATATATTGCCGACACCGGCATGGCTGAGTACCGAGCGACGCCCGGCAACCAGGGCGCTTGGATGTTCCGTCGTGACGATGACGACCGCTCCGAGATCATCACGCTGTCGTTCTGGGATTCTCGGGACAGCATTCGAGCATTCGCCGGCGAGGACACGATCAAGCAGTCTTCTACCCTGAGGATGATCGTTTCCTGGTCGAACGTGATCTCATGGTCCGACACTACGACGTCGTGAATTGACGATCGCCAGGCATCTTGATCATTCCGGTCGGAACGCCGCCGGTAGCCCACAACGCGCTGCCGATAGCCAACGCAATGTAGAGAGGGATGATGCAAGAACACCGTCATGCCGACGCGCCGAGCGGCACGGATTGGCCTGTGGCTGCTGCCCGCATACGGAATCCTGCTTGAGCTGGGCACACTCACCCATCAGCCACCGATTGAAGGCTTCGACGCGTACGCCCGCTACATCACCGACCGATGTGTTTCTGATCAGCCACCTGGGGGGCAAGCATCTTCGGTGCGGCCCTGGCTGTGCTGGGCGTGGTGGCCGTCACTGCATACCTGGTACCTGGTCGCGCAGCTCGGACTCGCCGTAGTGGGCCTAGTTCTGACGACGATCGCGAACATCTTCTTGTCCGCGGCATTCGGCAGCGCGGCGTTCGTCCAGCCAGGGATCGGACGCGCGCACCTGGCCGGCGTACCGGGCATGCCCGCGCTCAACGCAGATACCGCGTACGGGACCTGCCTTGGGCGCCACAGCGTTAAGCGCGACCCTGCTGTTCATCGTCGCGGCAATCGTGCTCGGTATAGCGATCGCACGCACCCATCGCCGTTTGCGTGCAGTCGGGGTGGCGTACGCGGTGCTTCTCCCGCTCTTCGCAATTTCCGGCTTCTTGTTGCCCGGTTGTGCAGTCCGCGGCCGGATTCGCCGTAGCGATCGCAACCGCAGTCCTGGCCGTACAACTTCCTCGGACCCTTGATTCGGCGAGTGTCTCCCTCGACTGAGCCCCTGAGATACTCGCGCCCATGTACGTCTTGGCGTTGAAGCTGCTCCTCGCGCCGCGCTGGCGGTCGCTTCCTCGCTTGCTGGACGACGTTGGGGTCCGCTGGCTGGCCGGGATCTTGGTGGTGTTGCCCATCGTTGCCGGTCCGATCCTGCTGATCTTGTACCTGGACCACGGCAGCGCCCTTCGCTGGCTGATGCAGCCCGCGCTGCCACGTTAGGCATCGTGCCGCTCGCGGCATTCGCGCTGATCTTCGCCTACCTTTCCCGACGGCACGGTTGGTTGGTGATCTTGCTGACGAGCTGGGTCACGGTGCTTGTTGCCGATCTTGCGCTCTCCCGGGTAACCGTGCCCGCAACGGCAGCGCTGCTGCTGGCCCTGCTGCGTACTGCACGGAGCTGACGCGTTGCTACGCCGGATGGATCAGCCAATGCCGCCACCGGTAACAGCGACCTGGTGGGATCTGCCCGCCCGGGCGATCGCCACGGCCGTGCTGGTCGTGCTGGTGACGGGGTTCGCGGCAGTCCTGGGTCCAGCCCTGACCGGTGCGCTGGCGCCCTTTCCGATCGCCTTGAGCGTGGTGTGCGCTTTCACCGCGGCGCAGTCTGGTCACGCCGGCGTACTCGCACTGCTACGCGGCATCGTCCCAGGGCTGGATGGGTTTGCGCTGTTCTGCTTTCTGTCGCCATCTTGATCAACAGAGTGGGCGCTGCGGCGGCGTTTGGGCTGGCTACCGCAGCAGCGATCCTTTTGCACTCTTCCTTGCTGTTCGGAAGGCCGGCTGAAGCTCGTACTCAGTGAGTGATTGACATGACCGGGCGCGCCACGTTTCCAGCAGCAGCGGTCGCGACTAGGGTCGAGCTCATGACCGTTCGACGCCCGCGGACGTCGTGGCCCGGCCATTGCGATTGCGCCCACGGTGATCACGACTGTCTTCCTCGCCGCGGGATGTCATGCCACCCCACGCCAAGGCGCGGTCAATGCTCCCACCAGTGGTATCGCCCGCTCCTGCGCCGGTTACTCCATCTGGGCCCAAGACGTCGATTCTTCCGCACCCTGCAGATGATCAGACGCCCGATAGCGCCGGGCAATCCGATCGACCACGTGATCGCCATCTCCATCGATGGCCTCAATCCGGCTGCCATCACCAAGCTCGGGGAAGTCCCGCACGCCCGCATTCCACCGGCTGATGCGCGAGGGTTCCTACACTGCGACGCTCGGACCGTTCGCGAGAAGACGAGCACGCTACCCAATCACACGACGATGCTGACCGGACGCCCGTCAACGCGGGGCGCGGAGGCCATGGATACACCGAGAACTTCGACAACGGTGGCACCATCCATCGCGCAGCAGAACATTACGTTGCCAGCGTCTTCGACGTGGTCCACGATCACGGCAGTTCAACGGCCCGTCTTCGCGGCCAAGACCAGGTTCAAGATCTATCAGCGGACGTGGAATAGTCACGGCGCCCGCGACCTAGTGGGGGCTAATGACGGCCGGGCCAAAATCGATCGCTTCACCATCGACCGCAACAACGCCCGACGTGTCGCCAAGTTGACCGCCGAGCTACGCCGAAAACCGCGAGAGCTCACCTTCGTCCATCTCTCCCTGCCGGATCGAGTCGGACACGCACGGGGGTTCGCATGAGCCAGCGCTTATCTCGCGGCCGTCAAACGCACGGACAAGCAGCTCGGTCGGATCTTGAATACCGTCGCTGACCACCCGCACTGCGCCGCCATACGCTGCTGATTCTGACCGCCGATCGCTGGTGGCCGCCGGTGCCTCGCACTACCGCCCACCAAATTGCAGAACTTCCGAATACCGTTTATGACGTGGGGTCCAGGGTACCTGCCGGCCGCAACCTGTACGGCCTCAATCCCACATTCCGCAGCCCGGGTAGTAGCCGGACCAGCTATCGGGGAAAGCAACCAATCCGTAATGGTGATCTCGCCAATCTCGCCACCGACGCGCTCGATCTGCCTCGAGTGCCTGGCTCGCAGAGTTCGATAGCCCGCGGACCCTCGATCCATTTCGCTAGATGCTAGTCGCGCGCCGTCCTCGACGAGCCGGGTGAGCTGATCAGTGCGGACCGGCGTGGACATCCCCAGACCGGCCATCGGCCGGCAGTAGCGCGCAGGATCGCGATCGTGGCCCTCGGGCTCCAGCCAGTGAGGGGCCGCCCAGCGATGAGTCGACTCGGGAGTGACGATAGCGGTACTCACCCAGGGCGCTGACGCGTGTCACGCACGCAACGGCCCGATCGATGGCGACGGGAATGTATTCGAGAGGACAGCGTCGGGAGCGGATGACTCAATCCGGTCGGCACCTCATGCTCGAAACCTTCCACGTCGATTTTGCAGAATCGTGGCTCGCCGTACCGCGCGATACGAGCTCATCGAGAGTCACCAACGGCACGCTGACCACCGTGTCCCATTGGATCCGCTGGAATCGTCGGTCGTCCGCACGTCGTTCATCAGGAGTCGGCAAAGGTTGAGACGGTCGGCGTACGGCTGCTCAGGTGGAGCTGGCCTCGACCCGATTGCCGCGCGAGCCGTCCGCGCGCATGGCGCGCCGCGCGCGCTGGCGGCGCCCCGCGGTGATCGCCGGCGCGCTCGTCGTCGCGCATCGGTGCCGGGGCTGCGATCGCTGCGCGGCGGGGCCGGCCGAGCCCCACCGCGGCCGCTCCGTCCGGGCCGCCGGCGGCACCGATCCGACCCGCGATATCGTCGCGCGCGCCAGCGAGCTCGCCAGCCAGGGCGATCGCGAAGCCGCGCTCGATGTCCTGCGCCGCGCCCGCCGGCAGTACCCGACAGCGCCGTGCTCGCCTACACCGCCGGCCGGATCTGCTTCTCGAAGCTACTACTGGACCGAGGGCATCAAGCAGCTTCCGCGACGCGATCCGCCTCGAGCCGAGCTACCGCTCGGATCCCGAGCTGATCAAGACGGTGCTGCGCGGCTTCAACACCACGCCGAGCTACAACGACGACCTCGCCGGCTTCCTGCGCGACGACATCGGCAGCGCCGCGCAGCCGCTTCTCGAGGAGACCGCGCGCGATCATCCCAACCCGGTGATCCGCAGCCGCGCCGCCGCCGAGCTGCGCCGCTACCCGGGCCACTGAGATAGAGATCTGGCTGCCGAGCGTGCTCAGCGCGGTTGCGTGGCGCGGAGGCATCGGATCGGTTGCTTCGAGGCGCTGGCCAGGCGCGCTGTCACGCGTCTGCAGCCGGCCTGACATGGAGTCAATTTTTTTGCAGCGAGATCTCCTCCGTGCGCGAGTCGCGTCAATCCGCAGCCTGCGCAGAATCCCACAGGGTTCTTCACAGCGGGTTCAACCGTCGCGGAAGTCCTCCAGAAAACCGCTGTCGATTCACCCACAGTTCACGCTCAATCCACAAGCTACTTCACGATGTACCCTCAGCTCGAGACACACTACCTATAGCCACTTGTTCCGGAGTACCCCCAAATCTAGTGGCACTTTTTCTTGCTCGCGTACCCGGGCCTCGATACAAGTGAACCCTGTGATCGTCCGTCTTGGAACGCCTCGACGCCGCCTGCGAAGGGCGCCACCGGGATCAGCCCCTGCGATCCCGGCGGCGGTCTTCGCGACCCTGAGGCGACCGTGGGCCGACACCGTTCGCCCACTGTCATAGCTCGCGGAGTAGAGCCGCTGCAAGCCAGAAGTCATCACGCGTCGGGTCGTTCAGTCTTTTGTCAAGAACATCAGGTAGATGAGGACGTCGCTCTACCTGCAAGTCTGCGCTCGAAACGCATGCTCTGAAACCTGACAAATCGCTGTCGCACCCTCTGCGTAACCTGTTCCGCATCAACAGCTCGAACGCCAAGCTCGAACACATGTCGCAAGGAGGGGTCGACATGCTCGCCAAGTCTGCCGCTGCCACCACGCTTCCGGGCGGGGACGCGCATCTGATCGGCGGTCGCCGGGCTCGCAGGCGTCATCGAGTCCGCGGCGACGTCCTCGCGGGTCATCAGGATCCGCGCCCGGGCCTGACCGTCGAGCGCTTCTTCACGCGCCAGGGCGTCGATCCGTTCGACACGGTGGAGTGGGAGCTGCGCGACGCGGTGATCAGCGGCGCGGACGGCAAGGTGTTCTTCGAGCAGCGCGGCGTCGAGTTCCCAAGACCGTGGTCGCAGACGGCGACCAACGTCGTCGTGCAGAAGTACTTCCGCGGCACGCTCGGCACGCCGCAGCGCGAGAACTCGGTGCGCGCGATGATCGGCGCGCGTCGCCGACACGATCTACGGCTGGGGCAAGGCCGACGGCTACTTCAAGACGCGAGGCGGACGCGTGGGCGTTCCGCGACGAGCTGGTCCACCTCCTCCTGCACCAGAAGATGGCGTTCAACTCGCCGGTCTGGTTCAACGTCGGCGTCGAGGACGCATCCGCAGTGCTCGGCCTGCTTCATCAACTCGGTCGATGACTCGATGGGCTCGATCCTCGGCCTCGCCAAGACCGAGGGCATGCTGTTCAAGTACGGCTCGGGCACCGGCTCGAACCTGTCCGTCGCTGCGCAGCTCGCGCGAGCACCTCGAACGGCGGCGGCACCGCCTCGGGGCCCGGTGTCGTTCATGCGCGGCTTCGACGCGTTCGCCGGCGCGATCAGAGTCGGGCGGCAAGACCCGCGCGCGCGGCCAAGATGGTGATCCTCAACATCGATCACCCCGACGTCGTCGACTTCATCGACTGCAAGGCGATCGAGGAGAAGAAGGCGTGGGCGCTGATCGACGCCGGCTACGACGGCGGCTTCAACGTCGTCGGCGGCGCCTACGACTCGGTCAACTACCAGAACGCCAACCACTCGGTCCGCGTCACCGACGACTTCATGACCGCGGTGCTGCGCGACGGCGAGTGGCACGACCCGCGCGGTCACCGACGGCAAGAAGCTCGACGACGCACACGGCGCGCGACGCTGATGCGCAAGATGGCCGACGCGGCGTGGATCTGCGGCGATCCCGGCATCCAGTACGACACGACGATCAACGACTGGCACCCGTGCATCAACACGGCGCGGATCAACG
>ERZ1370068.9839-contig-8587_pt1 | contig 41538 bp, 60 predicted proteins | sample MGYA00561227_ERZ1370068 | MGnify/ENA primary metagenome ERZ1370068 (study PRJEB38410, sample SAMEA6850437) | metagenome | study: Metagenomic assessment of the ecological functions of the soil: analysis of the soil microbiota associated with the... | reverse complement strand
GTTACGTATTGCTATCATCGATCAGAGCCGCTCGTGCTCTAGCTAGGGCGGGTCGGCGGCGAGCTGGTCGTGCGGGGCGCATTGCCTCGGCACGGAAGCGGAAGAAGGTCTGGGGCGGCGCGACCTGCCGCATGTGTGCCATGAGCGGCGCGTTTTCCGGGCCAGAGCAGGGATAGCCGAGGACCCGCCGCGTGCAACGATCCAGCCACAGCTCGGTGCGGAACCGCTACGCGCTCCCAACGGGGCCCGCTTGCCGACCGCGACATCGGAATCAGTCGCGAGCAAAGCACGAGAAGAGAGGGCGTTAGGCCGCATGGCTGTTGCAACCGACGAGGGCGACACGAGCGCTGTTGGACGGCACGAACTTTACGCAACCGTCGCCACGCTGAACCCCGATGATGGCGGGCCGGCAGACCCCAGTCGTTTGGATCCTGCGCGAAGGGGACACAGTGGTTTTTCCACGACGGCGGGCAAGCGGGAAGAGCACTCAATCTCACCCGCGACCGCGCGCATCAGCCTCACCGTCTTCGATGTCGAGTAATCCATACCACTCCGTGGAGATCCGCGGCACTGCCGAACTGTCCCAGGACCCGCACAAATCACTACCGACGCGGCTGTCCCACACAAGTACCTCGGCGAGGACGCACCGCCCGAGCCCGGCGTATTGTCGATCCGCCTGATCGTGCGGGTAAGACCGCAGCGGATTAACACCTTTTCCGGCCCGTTGAGGTTGTCGCCCGCCTAAGGACAGGAGCGCTCGACGCGCGAGCACCTCGCGCTCTCGCCGAGTCGCTACCATGCGCCAGCGCCGCAGCTCCGTCAGGCGCACCCGTCGGCGATGCTCAGCTGTGCCCGTTGGACGGCGTGGTCGGCGCCGTGGGCGACATGCGACGGCGACGGCGACGGCGACGTCGATGGCGCGGTCCATACCGCGGACGGACCGATCGTGGCGAGCGCGTTCTCCAAAGCCTTGACCCGCGCCGGCACATTCCAGCTTCTTCGCGACCGGGCCGAGCAGGGCGTGCGCATCCGCTGCCGAGACGAACGGAAGCCGTTTCCACTGATCCAAATCGGCTCGATCCTCGTCCGACAGGTTGGGATCACTGCGTTGCGCCTCGATCACCTGATCGACCAGTCCGGCGGTTCCGGTGACGCTCGCGACCGCGGCGTTGTAGTTGTCGACCACCTTTGACGGTGTCGCCGATGGCGAAGAAGTCGACCGCGAGAATGTTAGGCAGTATCCGGCGAACGTCTTCGCATTGCTCGAAGTCGCCCGGTCAACGTCGCCACGGAATTGACCCTGGATGCCTCGTCCGGATCGGGTGGTCCGTTCGGTCGCAGCCAGTGGTTGACTAGCAGCATGGGATTTGTGCTGGCACCTCGGTAGGGCTTGCAGTTGAACTGGTTGATCGCCGTGAACGTGTAAGGCGTTTCTTGCATGAGGTCATAGCTACCGAGCAGCCATGGTGCCGCGATGAGCGTAATTCTCTGATGTGACGATTACCCGCTGTTGACGTTCGATCTTGCCACCAATCGGATTGACGAGATCAAGCATTGTCGGTAACGGCTTGGTGAGGTCCGGCGTGTAGACGCGATTCCAGAGGTTGCCGGCCTTGAGCGCCTTCTCCAGATCAGCCGGTTGCACGTAGTCCTCGACATCCAGAATGATCACGTCGGTCACATTGCGCTTCAGGAAGTCGTTGATCTGCGAGAAGACGGTCGACGCCTTGATCGCCCCCAGCTCGCAAAGGTCGTGACACAGGTAGACATCCCTCTTCTTGCCCGACGTGTCCGCGGTCCCGGTGAGTGCTCCGAGCCGGTCGAGCTCCTTTACGGCGTCGCTACCGAATTGGGCCTGGATGTCGGCCTCGATTGGCTCCGCCAGCCGAGGTTCGTGCGGACGACGCCGTTCTCCTGATGGCCGTAGTAGGCGTCGATGAGCAGGGCCCGTGCGCCCAGGTTGAGCTGTTCAGGAATGCTCACGGTGTGCTCGGCGCCGAAGAAGTTGTAGGCGCTGGACGACATCGAGTTGTGGCTGCCGGCAAACATGACCTGGTTCAACGGCTCGAGGCACACCTCGATCGATCCGTTGCAGCCGTCCGCCCTCGGGTTCGCCTTCCCAGGCTGGTTGGTGATGACCACGGCGGTGGCCGTCGCGGCGGTTGTCAGCACGATGCACCCGACCATGCCCACTACGACCGCACCGATCTGGCGTTTGCGGACCGGGCGAATCCGCTGGCCGGGAACTATCGCCCCGAGCATCCCCAAGATCACAACGAACGCCACGTAGCAGGCGATTGCCGCCAGGATCAGTCCGACCCAGTACGCGAGGTCGCCCGGTCGAGTGATCAAGAGCGCAGCGACCGCGACGGCCAGCAGGGCACCGGAAAGCTGCCACCACGGCCGCGTGCGTGCCCAGCGGAACCACGAGCGCACGCGGGCGACTCGGGTCCCGATGGCGGCGCCGTCGCGGCCCGGCGCATAATGCCAGAGCAGGCCGATTATCGACATGGCCCAGCCGGCTCCGACCAGGCCGGCCGAGCAGTACCTTGATGAACGCGGCAACGGCTGCCCCTCGGCCGGGGTCGGCGCTTGCCCCGAGATACCCGAACAGTGGGCTGGCGATACCCAGCCCGATCGGAAGCGCGCCCGCAAGGGCCATGGTGAAGCCCGATGAACCGGGTCGCCCGCACCGGTTCCTTGGCCTTTCGCGAGCACGAGCAGGAGGATCGCGACGCCCAGGATGCCGACCGGAATATAGAGCCACGGAACCCATGTGCTGACTCGGGCGGCGGCATCCACCGCTCGATTCTGCGAAATGTTCGCCGTCGCGTTGAGCACGTTGTCCGGGAGTTTGTCGGCCAGCTTCGGGTCGACGGCCTGCAAGGCGCCCTTGATGCTCGCCGCTGCGTTGCTCGCGGCGGCACCGGACCAGGACGTGTTGCTGATCTGGAAAGATCTGGTGATGCGCGCCGGCGGCGAAGGAGTGAACGGCCGCGATAACTGCTGGCGAATTCAGTGCCTCGGCGATCGCCTTGGCTGCCACCGGTCGCGCAGCAGTGATCAACTTGTTGGACCTCGCGAACTGCAACGTGGCTTGGTCGCCGATGTATAGTCCCGCACGGCCTGCTGCTGGACGGTTTTCGCGGCCACGTCGCCGAAGCCTGTCGTCGTCGAGGACTCGGGTCGTCAGCCACCAACCGGTGAGGCCGAGGATGATGAGCGCGATGCCGAGCAGACGACAACAGCCGCGCGGTCCACCGTCCGAACGTCCGGGTTCGAAAGGAGAAGGCGCCGCGACGACGTGGAACCGCGTCACCCGTCGTCGGAAGCTCGTTGCCTGCCGATTCGGATTTCCCCCGGTGTCCGTCATGGCCGGACTATAAAACGGGATATTTGAGAATGGCAGTCTGGCTGTGCAATGGCTGAGGATGGGCGCGTGGGCGCGTAGCGACCGAAGCGGGCGACAAGCTGTCGCCCGAGTGGGTATCTCCGGCTGGCGTTATCCGCCTTGGCGCGGCGTGTTCTATCCGGAAGGATCTGCGCGCAGCGGGATGAACTGCGCTATGTCGCCGACCGGCTGACTTCGGTGGAGATCAATGGTTCGTTCTACGCCCTCCAGCGGCCCCGGAACTATGAGGCTTGGTACGCCGAGACACCAGCGCAGTTCGTTTTCTCCGTCAAGGGGCCGCGGTTTATCAGCCACATGAAGAAGCTTGCACGACGTCGAGATACCGCTCGCGAATTTCTACGCGTCCGGTGTGCTGCTCGCTGCGAGAGAAGCTCGGACCAATCCCCTGGCAGCTGCCACCCAATCTCGGATTCGACCAGTCACGGCTCGCGCAATTCTTCGCGATGCTGCCGCGCACGACGTTCGCCGCGGCCCGCCTGGCGAAGCGTCACGAGGAGCGGCTCGCGGATCGCGCGCTGACCCGCGCTGACGCCGACCGGCCGCTGCGGTGTACGCCCTCGAGGTCAGGCACGCGAGCTACCAGAAGGCTGAGTTTGTCGAGCTCATGCGCGACCCACGACGTGGCGCCGCGTGATCGCCGACACGGCGGGGCGATGGCCGCTGTTCCATGACGTGACGTCGGACATCATGTACGTGCGCCTGCACGGGGACCAGGAGCTCTACGTCAGCGGCTACTCCGGCGAGGCGTTGACGATGTGGGCGGAGCGGATCCGCGGCTGGACCGCCGCCGGCCATGATGTCTTCGCCTACTTCGACAACGACGTCAAGGTGCGCGCACCGTTTGACGCGATCCAACTCCTGACGCGGCTCTCGCGACGGTTCACCCGGATGACCATGCGAACACGGCGCCAGCTCACGCCAGGACGAGCGCCGGCCGCCGGCAGAACGAACTTACCGCTTTCGGACAAGCTCCATCGGGCGCACGATCGCGCCCAGCAAGGCGCGATGGCGAAGGCAGCTATCGAGCAGCGCCTCGGTGAGAATATCGCTCAAATTCTCACGCCGGGCGACGGCGCCGGGTCATGGGGACATGTGGGATGCCGTCCTCGTCGAAGGGTTCGCCGGATACCGCGAATCCGGAACCGCTCGTACCACGCCCGTAACGGCGATTGCGCATCGAGCGACGCACGTCGTCTCCGCGCTGTCACTAAGCTCGAGCGCGCGCCACATCAGTCGGGCGGCGAGTCCGCGCGACCGCGCGGACCGGACCGTGCGCAACTCGGCCGATCCGGACCGCCGACGCGTCGCGCACGATGCGTAGCGTGGCGAGGACGGTACCGGAGGGTTCGGCCACCCACAGCAGCCAGGCATCCGGCTCAAGATCTCGCCCGTCGAGCTTCGCGGTATGCACTAGCGCTGCTCGACGACTGAAGACGTCGACCCGCAACTGCAGGATGCGGTACAGCGTTACCGGGCTGACTTCGGACGCGCGAGCGACGTGAACCTCGAGTTCGGTCACGTGCCTACGGCATCAGATCGCGCGCGGTCAGCCCGGATTAGCAGCACGGTGACAGTCAGCGGATGGGGCGTGAGCTCGAAGTCGGCGAAGTCGAAGCCGGGAGAGACAACGCACGCGACACAGGGTCGCACGGTCGGTGGCGGGCTCTGCTGTCTGCCATTCGCCGCCGTGGACCAGATACTGGCCACCGGCGCCGAGCTCGCACATGAAGTCCGGCACCGGCGTGTCAGCCCGTCCGCCGACGGTCAGGCGAACCGGCCCGCCGCCCTGCCAGAGCCACAGCTCGTCCGGAGACCACCCGGTGCTCAGGACGACCGGTCACCAGGTAGCAGGAGAAACGACACGCAGGTCGCGAGGCGCTCGTTGACCTCGGCCGGTCGTCACCAGCTCGGGATGCCGGAAGCTCTCGCGGTACCACCCACCCTCCGGGTGCCGCTGCATTCCCAGCGAGTGAGGGTCGGCGACTTAGGGCTTCGGAGGGCACAGTCACGGGGAGACGGTAACCGCCCGCCCCGTCGGTCCACGCGCGGGAGGGTAGCGCCTACACTCGGTGCCAACGCTCGTGAATGCGTTCACAAACGGCTGGACGAGGACCTGGGAGCAAGCTCGTGACCGTCACGCAGGCGCCAATGGAGGCCGTTGCCGCCCAGTCGGCGCTGGTCGAGGACCGCCGCTACGACGCGGACGCCGTCGTCGTCGGTGCCGGCCCGGCAGGCAGCGCCGCCGCGTATTGGCTCGCGAGCGCCGGGCTCGACGTCGCGCTGCTGGAAAGAGACCACATTCCCGCGCGAGAAGGTGTGCGGCGATCGGCCTCACGCCACGCGGAACGCGCGCTCATCGACATGGGAATCGATGTCAGCCAGGGCGCCGGGTGGGTCCACAATCGCGGCCTGCGTGTCATCGCGCGGCGGCCTGCGACTCCACCTCGACTGGCCCGAGCTCACGCAGCTTCCCCTCGTACGGCCTGGTCCGGCCGCGGTCCGATCTGGACGCGCTGCTCGCGAATCGGGCGGTAGCGGCGGGCGCTCGTCCTGCACGAGCAGACCGCGGTCACCGAGCCCGTCTCTCGACCGCGCTGGCCGGGTGACCGGCGTGCTGGCCGAGGCTGGGCCGGACAAGCAGCCCGTGACCTACCGCGCGCCGATCGTGCTGTCCTGCGACGGCGTGTCCGGCAACGTTGGCCCAGCAGTTGGGCCTCGCACCGCAACGGCCGGCGACCCATGGGCGTGGCGGTCCGGCGTTACTACGCCAGCCCCGTACCCATGACGACTACCTCGAGTCGTGGCTGGAGCTGTGGGACGGGCCGATGGGCGCCGATGACGCCAAGCTGCTGCCCGGCTATGGGTGGATCTTCGGCATGGGCGATGGGACGGTGAATGTCGGCCTCGGCGTGTTGAACTCCTCCGCCAGCTTCCAGCGGACCGACTATCGAGCGATGCTTACCCGCTGGCTCGACGCGACGCCGGAGGCCTGGGGGCTGCGCGAGGTCAACGCGACCGGACCGATCCGGGGTGCCGGACTGCCCATGGGGTTCAACCGGACGCCGCATTACACCCGCGGTCTGCTCTTTGGTCGGGGACACCGGCGGTTCGGTCAACCCGTTCAACGGCGAGGGCATCCCTATGCGATGGAGTCCGGGAAGCTCGCGCGCCCAGGCTGCGGTTCAGGCGCTTGGCCGCCCGTCGGGTCCACAACGAGAGCGCGCTCGGCTGCCTATCCAGCGGCGATGGCGCGCCGAGTGGGGCGCTTATTACCGCCTCGGCGGCGTTTTCGTGAAGCTCATCGGCCAGCCAGCGGTCATGCGTGCTCGCACCCGCCACGGTCTGCCGCATCCGGCTCTCATGCGCTTTCTGCTCAAGCTGTCGCCAATCTCTACGACCCCGCGACGGCGATGATATCCGACCGGACCATCTCGCGTCCTGACCCGACTGATCCCCAGCGGTGCGTTAGGCATGCCTCACCTCTTGCCTGACTGTCCGCGTAGGCACTAGCCTGGCGAGCGCTAAACCTCGCCGGTCATCCAATCAAATACGACGAGAGAGAGGAGCAGTTCACCGTGCTAAGCGCCCTACCTGCCGATCGTGTTGTCTGTTCGCGCTCGCGTCCTCTTCGCCATCTTCCGGTGTCGATTGCCCCGTTCACCGGGCCCGGCGTTACAACCGCAGCGAAGTCTCGACTTCTATGAGTGCGGCATCGAGCCGACGCGCAGTCGCCTGAGGGCCGAATCGCTTTCCTATCAAGTACTTCTCTGACCGCGATGCTCGTTCATCATCTTCGACATCGAGATCATCTTCTTGTACCCGTATGCCGTGGCGAACAAGCAGCTGGGCCTGTTCGGACTTGGTAGAGATGATCTTGTTCATCGTCACCGTGTTCATCGCATACGCCTACGTCTGGCGGCGGGGCGGCCTGGATTGGAACTAAGCGATGACGAGCGCAACCAGTGAGCGACGCGATGGCTATCGCGTCGCTCGGGCGGAATACCAGCGCCGAGCGAAGCGGAGGTTGACATGGGGCTAGAAGAAAAGCTGCCTGACGGCGTCCTGCTTGCCAGCGTCGAGAAGCTGGTCAACTGGACCCGCAAGTCCTCGCTGTGGCCGGCCACGTTCGGCCTGGCGCTGCTGCGCCATCGAGATGATGACCGCCGGCGGGCCGCGGTTCGACTCGGCCCGCTTCGGCATGGAGGTCTTCCGGCCGTCGCCGCGCCAGGCCGACCTGATGATCGTCGCCGGCCGGGTGAGCCAGAAGATGGCCCCGGTGCTGCGGCAGATCTACGACCAGATGGCCGAGCCGAAGTGGGTGCTGGCGATGGGCGTCTGCGCCAGCTCCGGCGGGATGTTCAACAACTACGCGATCGTGCAGGGCGTCGACCACGTCGTCCCGGTCGACATGTACCTGCCCGGCTGCCCGCCGCGGCCGGAGATGCTGATCGACGCCATCCTCAAGCTGCACGACAAGATCATGAACGAGCCGCTCGGCCCGAACGCGGGCGAAGCGGCTCGCCGATCAGAAGGTGCGAGCTCGTCCCGTCAAGCCAGAGGTTCGCCCGATGACTCGGACCAGCCGGCGAAACTCCGGCCGCGGCGACGGAGCAGCTGGCGGCCGACATCGACGAGTACCCCGGTCGCCGGGTCGACGGTCGACTCGCCGTTTGGCGTCGAGGGCCGCGGCATGTTCGGAGTCCAGGCACCGGCGACACGTCCGGCTTCGGCGGCCTGGTCCGGCGAGCCGTGCGTGCACCAGCCGCCACTCGCCCGTTCGGCGGCTATTTCGACGAGATCGTCGACGCACTGGCAGCTGCGTACCCGGAATTCGACGCAGCGGTCACCAAGATCGTCGTCGATCGCGGACGAACTGACGCTGTACGTAGACCGCGAGCACATCCGGTCGGTGGCTCCGAGCGATGCGCGACGACCAGCCGCTGCGGTTCGAGCTGTGCTCGTCGCTTGTCCGGCGTCGACTACATCGGCAGCGTGAACCGGCTGCACGTCGTCTACAACCTGACGTCGATGACCTATCGACGTCAGGTTCGGCTGGAGACCTCGGCCAGCCGTCGACGACCCGCACGTGCCGTCCGTGACCGCGCGTGTACCCGACGGCGGACTGGCAGGAGCGAGAGACGTACGACATGTTCGGCGTCATCTTCGACGGCCACCCAGCGCTCACCCGCATCCTGATGCCGGACGACTGGGACGGGCCATCCCGCAGCGCAAGGACTACCCGCTGGGCGGCATCCCGGTGCGAGTACAAGGGCGCCGACGATCCCGCCCCGGACGAGCGGAGGGTCCTACCGATGAGCCGCCACCAAATCGGCTCGCTCGCTCCGCTCCCGATTCGCGGTACCCGCCGCCGGAGAAGTGAGGCCGGAATGAACGACGATCATTCCCCGTCGCGCGAGACGACCGAGGGCCGCGTCTACACCGTCACCGGCGGCGACTGGGACACGACGCTCGGCGGCGGCGACCCGCATCGACGAGGAGCGCATCGTCGTCAACATGGGCCCGCAGCACCCGTCCACGCACGGCGTGCTGCGGCTGGTCCTCGAGCTCGAGGGCGAGACCGTCACCGACTGCCGGCCGGTCATCGGCTACCTGCACACCGGCATCGAGAAGAACATCGAGTTCCGCACCTGGACTCAGGGCGTCACCTTCCTGACCCGTGCCGACTACCTGGCGCCGCTGTTCAACGAGGCGGCGTACTGCCTGGCGGTCGAGACGGCTGCTCGGCGTGCGAAGTTCCCGAGCGGGCGCAGCTCGATCCGGGTGATGCTGATGGAGATCAACCGGGTCGCCTCGCACTGGGTCTGGCTCGCCACCGGCGGCCTGGAGATCGGCGCGCTGACCGCGATGACCAACGGATTCCGCGCCCGCGAGCGATGCCTCGACGTGCTCGAGCTCATCACCGGACTGCGGATGAACCACGCGTTCATCCGTCCCGGTGGCGTCGCTCAGGACCTCCCGGATGGCACCGGCGCGAAGGTCCGGGACTGGCTGGGTCGAGACGCAGCAAGGAGCTGGTCGGCGTCGAGAAACTGCTGCGCGGGACAGCCGATCTGGGTCAACGCGGCTCGAGGACGTCGGCTGACTCGGTGTCGAGGGCTGCCTCGCGCTCGGCGTCACCGGCCCGCTGTTGCGCGCTGCCGGTCTGCCCTGGGATCTGCGCAAGACGATCCCTACCTCGGGCTACGAGGACGTTCGACTTCGACGTGCCGACCGACGACCGCGGCGATTGCTGGGCGCGGTTCGTGGTGCGCGTGCGCCGAGATGCACGAGTCGCTGAAGATCGTCGAGCAGGTGCTCGGATCGATTGGCACCCGGACCGACCATGATCGACGACCCCAAGATCGCCTGGCCGGCAAAGCTGCTCGCTCGGCCCGGACGGCCTGGGCAACTCGCTGGAGCACGTGCAAAGATCATGGGCCGGTTCGATGGAGGCGCTGATCCACCACTTCAAGCTGGTTACCGAGGGCTTCCGAGTACCGCCGGGTCAGGTCCACGCAGGCCGTCGAGGCCCCGCGCGGAGAACTCGGCTGTCACATCGTCAGCGACGGCGGCACCCGCCCGTTCCGCATCCACCTGCGCGAGCCGTCCTTCATCAACCTTCAGGCCACCCCGGCGCTGGCGGTAGGCGGCTTGATCGCCGACGTGATCGCCTCGGTCGCTTCGATCGATCCCGTCATGGGTGGGTGCGACCGATGACGGAGATCAGGCCGGCGAGCTTCCGGACGTCGGTGATGAACATCGACCGCCCTGGGTGATGCGAGCGTCTTCGGCGACGATGTTCGCGCGGCCGCGGCCGAGATCATCGCTCGGTACCCGGCCGGTCAGGCTGCGCTCGGCGCTACTGCCGATGCTTGCATCTCATGCAGTCCGAGCAGGGCTACGTCACGCCGGATGGCATCGCGTTCTGCGCCGACGATGCTCGACCTCACCAAGGCGCAGGTGGCCGCGGTGCGTCACCTTCTACACGATGTTCAAGCGCGCCCCAACGGGCGAATTCCTCGTCAGCGTGTGCACGAAACCCGTTGTGCGGGATGCTCGGTGGCGACGACATCTACGTTGCGCTGTCCGAGGCACTCGGCGTCGGCATGAACGAGACCACCGCGGACGGCACGATCACCCTTGAACACGCGGAATGCCTCGCCGCCTGCGACTACGCCCCCGTCGTCACGGTCAACTACGAGTTCTTCGACAATCAGACGGTCGGCTCGGCGATGGCGCTGGTGCGACGCCTGCGGGCGGGTGAGCGTCCGACGCCCACGCGCGGCGCGCCGTTGTGTACGTTCCGCGAAATCGAGCGACTCATCGCCGGATTCCCCGACCCGAGGGCGGAGGCCCTGGAATGGGAGGCCACCGGAGAACCCACCGAGGCGGGTGTGCGGCTCGCCTTGGAAGGGAGGAGTCTGCGCCGTCGTATGCAAATCGTGACGAGGACACGACGCTGACAGCGCCCGGTACCGGAAGCGCTCGGTCAGCCGACAAGCGCCCACGATGCGCCGCTGACGACGGCCGAGTCGGACTCAGAGAACCCCGTACCGCCCGCAGGACGGAAGGAGGGCTGACGTGCCGCTTACTCCGGTGCTCACGAAGCGGTTCGGAACCAGCCAGCCGTGGAAGATCGCCAACTACGAGGCGCTCGACGGCTACGCGGCGCTGCGAGTTGCCCTCACGCAAGACCCCGATTCGCTGATCGAAACTGTGCGCAACTCCAACCTGCGCGGGCGCGGCGGCGCTGGCTTCCTACCGGCATGAAGTGGGGCTTCATCCCCCAGGCCAAGACCTGGCGAGCCAGTCAAGCCCCATTACGTCGTGGTCAACGCCGACGAGGGCGAGCCGGGCACGTGCCGTGATCTGCCCCTGATGATGAACGACCCGCACTCGATGATCGAGGGCATCATCATCGCCTGCTACGCGGTCCGCGCCGAACACGCCTTCATCTACATCCGCGGCGAGGCCGTGCACGCGATCCGGCGGGTGCTCGCCGCGCTGCGGCGAGGCCTACGAACGCCGGGTACCTGGGCACGGAACATCCTCGGCTCTGGCTTCGACCTGCGAAATCATCGTGCACTGCGGGCGCCGGCGCCTACATCTGCGGCGAGGAGACGGCGCCTGCTCGACTCGCTGGAGGGCAAGCCGGGGCCAGCCTCGCCTGCGCCGCCGTTCCCAGCCACGAACGGGCTCTACGACGCGCCCGACCGTCGTCAACAACGTCGGCAGCCATCGCCAGCGTTCCGTACATCGTGCTGGGCGGTGCGGACTGGTTCAAGCTCGATGGGCTCCGGAGAGCTCACCCGGCTCCGTGCATCTACTCGCTGTCCGGACGCATCGCCCGGCCGGGTCAGTACGAAGCGCCGATGGGCACCACGCTGCGCGAGCTGATCGACATGGCCGGCGGGATGAGCCGCGGCACACCGCTCAAGTTCTGGACGCCGGGCGGCTCGTCCACGCCGCTGTTCACCGCCGAGCACCTCGACGTGCCACTCGACTTCGATTCGACTGGCGACGGCCGGGTCGATGCTCGGCACCGCGGCGATGCATGATCTTCGACGAGGACGACAGCGTTGTGCGTGCCGTCCTGCAGTGGACGCGAGTTCTACGAGCACGAGTCCTGCGGCAAGTGCACGCCGTGTCGCGAGGGCACCTACTGGCTGGCTCAGATCCTCGAACGGATCCTGCACGGCGAAGGCACCGAGGAGGACCTCGACACGCTGCTCGACATCTGCGACAACATCCTCGGCCGATCGTTCTGCGCACTCGGCGACGGTGCGACGAGCCCGATCATCGTCGTCGATTCAGTACTTCCGCGACGAGTACCTCGGACCTGATCGCCGGCACGGCTGCCGCTCGCCGCGACAGTCCGACGCTGTGCCTCGCAGGAGCCAACTGACGCATGACCCTTGCGCCACAGCAGCCCGGCCAGCGCCGAGGATTTGATCACGGTCACGATCGATGACGTGGAAGTCATCGTGCCCAAGGGCACCTTGATCATCCGCGCCGCCGAGCGAGATAGGCATCCAGATCCCGCGCTTCTGCGATCACCCGCTGCTCGATCCGGCCGGCGCGTGCCGCCAGTGCCTTGTCGAGGTCACCGACATGGGCAACGGCCGGGGCATGCCCAAGCCCGCCGCGGCCTGCACCACGACCGTCATGCCGGCGGCATGGTCGTCGAGACCCAGCTCACTTCGCCGGTCGCCGACAAGGCGCAGCAGGGCGTCATGGAGCTGCTTGCTGATCAACCACCCGCTGGACTGCCCGATCTGCGACAAGGGCGGCGAGTGCCCGCTGCAGAACCAGGCGATGACGCAACGGTCGGGCCGATACCCGGTTCTGACGACGTCAAGCGGACGTTCCCGAAGCCGATCGCGATCTCCGACCAACGTGCTGCTCGACCGGGAGCGATGCGTGCTCTGTCAGCGCTGCACCCGCTTCTCCGCCCAGATCGCCGGCGACCCGTTCATCGACCTGCTCGAGCGCGGCGCCCAGCAGCAGATCGGCACATCCGACGAGGAGCCGTTCCAGTCCTACTTCTCCGGCAACACCGTGCAGATCTGTCCGGTCGGCGCGCTAACCGGGCGCCTCCTACCGCTTCCGGGCCCGCCCGTTCGACCTGATGAGCACCGACACCGTCTGCGAACACTGCTCGTCCGGCTGCGCGCTGCGCAACGACTGGCGTCGCAGCACGATCACCCGGCGCTTGGCCAGCGACGACCCAGACGTCAACGAGGAATGGAACTGCGACAAGGGCCGATGGGCGTTCCACAGTGCGACGCAACCTCGACCGCCTGACGACGCCGTTGGTGCGTGACGAATCCGGCGGCCTCGTGCCGGCGAGCTGGCCCGAAGCTCTGGAGCGGGCCGCCACCGGCCTGTCCGAGGCTCCGACAACGGCGGGCGTCGGAGTGCTTCCCGGCGGCCGGCTGACCGAGGAAGACGCATATGCGTATCGCCAAGTTCGCCCGGGTCGCGGTCGGCACGAACGACATCGATTTCCGCGCGCGGCCGGGGAGCACCGAAGAATTGGCCTTCCTCGGCGCGCAGGTGGCCGGGATCGGGCCCGACCATGTTTCGTACGCGACGCTGGAGGCGGCCCCGACCGTTTTGCTGGCCGGGCTCGAGCCGGAGGAAGAGAGCCCGATCGTCTTCTTGCGACTGCGCAAGTCGACTCGGCTGGGACGCACTCGAGTCCACTCCATCGCGCCGTTCGCTCTCGCATGGGCTCAGCAAGCTCGACGGCACGCTCATTCAGGTTCAGCCAGGTGACGAGGCGGAAGCGCTACTGGCCTCGGACAGCCCGTTGCGGGACGAGCTGAGCCGCGACGGCTCCGGTGATCCTGGTTGGTGAGCGGCTGGCGACGGCACCCGGGGCGCTGTCCGCGGCCGCCGCGCTGGCCGAGCGCACCGGTGCGCGCCTGGCCTGGGTGCCGCGGCGCGCGGCGAGCGGGGCGCCGTCGATTCCAGGGGCGGTGCCCGCGCTGCTACCAGGCGGCCGGCCGGTCAGTGACGACAAGTCACGGATCGAGATCGAGCGGTGCCTGGGCAGCGAGCGTGCCTACTGCGCCGGGACGCGACCTTTCCGGATTCTGGCCGCCGCCCGAGACGGCGAAGCTGGCCGCCTGGTCGTCGGCGGCGCGTCGATCCCGGCGACCTCCCGGATCCTGCGCTCGCCGCCGAGGCATGGGAACGGGTCGGTTTCCTGGTGAGCCTCGAGGTACGGGCAAGCGCGATCACCGAGCGGGCCGACGTCGTCCTCCCGGTCGCGCCGCCGGCTGAGAAGTCTGGCGCTACGTCACCTGGGAGGGCGGCGGCGTCCGTTCGAGTCGACGCTGACCGGCACCGGGGCGTTGGCGGACGGCCGGGTGCTCCATGCTCTGGCCGAGGAGCTGGACGTCGACCTGCGAATCCCTGACGACCCAAGCTGCTCGCGCCGAGATCGACCGGATCGGCGTCACCAAGGCGCGGCTGTCCATGCCGCCAGCGCCGACCCGGCGAGGATCGGCAGCGCAGAACGGCACCGTCCTCGCCACGTGGCACGAGCTGCTCGACGCCGGGCGGATGTCAGACGGGGACGAGAACCTGGCTGGTACGGCGAAGCCGGCGCGGGCGCTGATCTCTGCGACCACGGCCACCCGCGCGGGAGTCGCCGACGGGCAACTGCTGACGGTCTCGACCGACGCGCGGCGCCGTCACGGTTCCCGGCCGAGATCGCCGATCTGCCCGACGACGTCGTGTGGTTGCCGACCAATGCGCGCGGTTGCGCGGTACGGTCCAGCCTCGGGGCCGTCGCCGGAGACGCGGTGACCATTCGCCCGGCTGGCGCCGTCGCGACGTCCCAGGAGGTGCACAGTGACACCCGACGTACCGGGTTTCGGCGGTACCCCGTTCTGGATCGTCCTGATCAAGGTCGTTGGCGTCTTCGTGTTCCTCGTGGTGATGACGCTGTTCGCGATCGTGTTCGAACGCAAGGTCGTCGGCCGCATGCAGAACCGGATCGGCCCGAACCGGACCGGCCCATGGGGCACGCTGCAGTCCCTCGCGGACGGCATGAAGCTGGCCTTCAAAGAGGAGATCATTCCGGTTCTCGCTGACAAACCGGTCTACTTCTTGGCGCCGATCCTGTCCGCCGTGCCGGCATTCCTGGCGTTCTCCGGTCATCCCGTTCGGCCCGGTGGTCTCGATGTTCGGCCACGAGACCCCATTGCAGCTGACCGATCTGCCGGTCGGCGTGCTGGTCGTGTTTGCCTGCTCCTCGCTCGGGGTCTACGGCATCGTGCTGTCCGGCTGGGCATCCGGATCGACCTACCCGCTGCTCGGTTCGCTTCGCGGCGCGGCGCAGATGATCTCCTACGAGGTGGCGATGGGCCTCTCGTTCGTTGCGGTGTTCCTGTTCGCGGGCACGATGTCGACGTCGCGAATCGTGTTCGAACAGCGGCATCTGTGGAACGTCATTCCGCTTGTCGTGTCCTTCCTCGTGTACGCGGTCGCCGTCGTCAGGTGAGACCAACCGCGCGCCATTTGATCTGGCCGGAAGCCGAGTCCGGAGTTGGTCGGCGGATTCCACACCGAGTACTCGTCATTCAAGTTCGCGATGTTTTACCTGGCCGAGTACATCAACATGGTGACGGTGTCGGCGCTCGCGACGACGTTGTTCCTCGGCGGATGGCGGGCTCCGTGGCCGCTCTCGTTGTGGGACGGCGCGAACTCCGGATGGTGGCCGCTTCTGTGGTTCACGGCCAAGGTCGTGCTGTGCATCTTCGTCTTCGTCTGGCTGCGGGGCACGCTGCCGCGTCTGCGTTACGACCAGTTCATGCAGTTCGGCTGGAAGGTGTTGCTGCCGATCAGCCTGGCCTGGATCCTCGCCGTCGCCGCGATCCGAGTGCTCAACGACCGGAGCTGGCCAGCCTGGAAGTCGACCTTCGTCGTGGTCGTGCCCGCGCTGCTCATCATCCTGGCGGTGTTCACGATCATCGACATCTCCAACACGTCGGCGGCAGGCCGAGCTGGATGCCGCCGACGAAGCCGAGGCCAAGCTCGCACCGGCGTTCCCGATCCCGCCGCTGGATCTGCGGATTCCTGAGTCACCCCGTCCGCGTGGACCGGATACCCGCTGGCGTGACTGCCGGGCGGGAGAGTTACCCGAGTGGAGAGAACCGCGATGGCTGACGCGCGCGAAGCGGTCAGGCACCAGCGAGCCGAACGGCACCATTGCCGGGTTCGCCAGAGGGCTTCGGGCTGACTTTCTCGCACGATGTTCAAAGCACGTCTATGCCCAGCAGTATCCCTTCGACATCTATCCGACGGCTCCTCGTTATCACGGGCCGCCACGTGCTCAATCGGCATCCCGACGGACTGGAGAAGTGCGTCGGCTGCGAGCTGTGCGCGTGGGCATGCCCAGCTGACGCGATCTATGTCGAGGGCGGCGACAACACCGACACCGAGCGGTACTCGCCGGGTGAAGCGATACGGCAAGGATTACCAGATCAACTACCTGCGCTGTATCTTCTGCGGTCTGTGCATCGAGGCCTGTCCGACCAGGTCGCTCGACGATGAGCAACGAGTACGAGCTGGCCCTCGACGACCGCGAGCAGCTGATCTACACGAAGGAGCAGCTGATGGCGCCGCTGCTTCCCGGCATGGAGGCGCCGCCGCATCCAATGCGCCTCGGTGACAACGAGAAGGACTATTACCTGGTCGAGTCCCAGGCTCCGTTGCAGCAAGGGGCTCCGCAGAGCGCCGCCAACGTCGCCGGCCGGCCCATCACTGGACGCGCCATCGAGGTCGGACGGCACCACGGATGAACCCGCCGCACCGACGGCTTGGCTCCGCCTGCCAATCGGCTGCAGGCTCTCGCCGCTGGTAGGCCTTTGCCCGATACCCCAGATGTGGGGAGAGCCATGATGAGTGCATCGGTCGCGGTTGCGTCGGGACCGCTCATGACCGGCGATGTCCCGCTCGGCGAGGCGATCGCCTTCTGGATTCTCGGGCCGCTCTCGTTGGCCGGCGGCATCGGCATGGTGCTGTTCCGCAATGCGGTGCATTCAGCGCTGTCTCTGGCGGGCACCATGATGTGCCTCGGCGCGATGTACATCGTCGAGCAGGGCCCCTTCATCGGGCTGGTGCAGATCATCGTCTACACCGGCGCCATCATGATCTTGTTCCTGTTCGTGCTGATGCTCGTCGGACGAGACTCCTCCGACTCGCTTGTCGAGGTGCTGCGCGGCCAGCGCTGGGCCGCCGCTGCTAGGCGGCATCGCATTCGCTTTGCTGGTGGCGCTCACGCTCGGACGGGCGTTCACCGACACGACGCCGGCGAACCTGCAGACGGCCAACAGCGGCGGTACCAACGTCAACTCGCTCGCAGCGTTGATCTTCACGAAGTATCTGTTCGCGTTCGAGCTCACCTCCGCCCTGCTCATCGTCGCGGCTGTCGGCGCGATGATTCTCGCCCAGGTCGAGCGCGACGGCCCCAAGCCCACGCAGAAAGCCACCGCGCGCGAGCGGATCCGCTCCGGTCGGCCCCAGCCGCTGCCGGGCCCAGGGTGCTTCTCCGTCGGGCAACGCCATCGGCACTCCGGCGCTGCTGCCTGATGGTTCCGCGTCGGCGGAATCGGTCATGTCCTCCACCCCTGGGGGCGGGCGCGAGCTCCCAGATCAGAGGTCGCTCCCATCCTCGGAGGGCACGCGATGAATCCGACCTACTACCTCGTCCTGTCCGCGGCGCTCTTCACGATCGGCGCGGTCGGCGTGCTGGTCCGGCGCAACGCCATCGTCGTCTTCATGTGCATCGAGCTGATGCTCAACGCCGTAAACCTCACGCTGATCACGTTCTCCCGCATCAACGGAACACTCGACGGGCAGGTGATCGCGTTCTTCGTGATGGTGGTCGCCGCCGCCGAGGTCGTGATCGGCCTCGCGATCATCATGTCCATCTTCCGGACCCGGCGATCGGCCTCGGTCGATGACGCCAACTTGCTGAAGTACTAGGAGGGCAGGAACCATGCGTTGCCCGGCTGCGCATCGGCACCTCCGCCTGCGTCTGCCATCTGCGCCTTGGCCGCCGCTCGCGACGAGCAGCATCGTTCCGTCCTGTCCTAGGAGCGTCCTTTCACTGACGACCGCGCATGGTCTGCAGTCGATCGCCTGGTTGCTCGTCGTCGTCCCCGCCGCCTCCGCCGCGATCCTGCTGTTGGGCGGAAGTACGTGGACCGATGGGGTCACGTGGCTCGGCGCTCTCGTCCCGCCCGCGCTGTTCGTCTACAGCGTGGCCCTGTTCTTCTCGGTAAAGGCCGAGAGCAACCGCGAGGTCAGCCTTCAGCTGTACAAGTGGATTCCGGTGGGGCGGTTTCAGGTCGAGGTCGGCTTCCTGACTCGATCCGCTCTCACTGGTCTTCGTCTTGCTCATCACGGGCGTCGGCGGTCGCTGATCCACATCTACTCCCTCGGCTACATGGAGCACGACGCAGGCCGGCGCCGGTTCTTCGGGCAGTTCAACCTGTTCATCGCCGCCATGCTGTTGCTGGTTCTGGCGGACAACTACCTCGTGCTTGTACGTCGGCTGGGAAGGCGTCGGCCTCGCGTCGTACCTGCTGATCGGCTTCTACTACAACCGTCCGTCGGCGGCGACGGCGGCCAAGAAGGCCTTCATCGCCAACCGGGTCGGCGACGTCGGCCTGTCCATCGCGCATCATGATCATGTTCGCCTACTTCGGCACCACGTCGTTCGCCGGCGTGTTCGCGAGCATGACCGGCGGCCAGCAGCGGCAGTCGCGACCGCGCATCGGGCTGCTGCTCCTGCTCGGTGCGTGCGGCAAGTCTGGCCAGTTCCCGCTGCAGACCTGGCTGCCGGACGCCATGGAGGGTCCGACGCCCGGTGTCGGCGCTGATCCACGCCGCGACCATGGTCACCGCCGGCGTCTACCTGATCGCGCGGTCCAATCCGATCTTCAACGCCTCGCAGTCCGCTCGCACCGCGGTGGTGGTCGTCGGCGGCATCACGCTTGCTGTTACGGCTGCTATCTGCGCGCTTCGCGCCAGGACGACCTGAAACAGGTGCTCGCGTATTCGACGGTCAGCCAGATCGGCTACATGTTCCTCGCCGTTGGCCTGGGCCAGGGTGGGTATACGCTACGGCATCATCCACCTGCTCGGCCATGGCTTCTTCAAGGCCGCCCTGTTCCTCTCGGCCGGCGCGATCATGCACGCCATGAACGACCGCATCAACATGCGAAGATTCGGCGGCCTGTCCAGGGTCATGCCGATCACCTTCTTCACGTTCCTGTGCGGATATCTCGCCATCATCGGGTTCCCGTTCGCCACGGGCTACTACACCAAAGACAAGATCATCGAGGCGACGTTCGACAAGGGTGGCACATCCGGCGTGCTGCTCGGCTGCGTCGGGCTCCTTGGAGCCGGCCTGACGGCGTTCTACATGACGCGCGCCCTCGTGATGACATTCTTCGGCGAGCGTCGCTGGGAGGACGACGTGCACCCGCACGAGGCCAAACCGGTCATGACCGTGCCGATGGTCATCCTGGGCATTTGTCGCTGGTGGGCGGATTCCTGCTCACCGTCAACGACGGCGGTTGCAGAACTGGTTGGAGTCCTCGCTCGGCCCGACGATCGAGGCCGGCGCGCACCCGGTCAATCAGGCGCTACTCATCACGGTCACGTTGATCATCGTCGCGCTCGGCGTCGCCGCGGCGTGGGAGATCTTCGCGCGGCACCCGGTTCCGGTCGTGCAGCCGGCGGGGTCTCCGGTGACGGTTGCGGTACGCCACAACCTCTATGCCGACGCGTTCAACGAGTCGGTCTTGATGCGCCCCGGCCAATGGACGACTCGGGCGCTGGTGTTCCTCGACAACCGGGGAGTCGATGGCGTCGTGAACGGCGTGGCGGCCGGACTCGGCGGTACGTCCTCCCGAGTAAGACGATGGCAGACCGGATTCGTGCGTAGCTATGCGCTGTCGATGCTCGGCGGCTCGATCGCCGTCGTGGCGGTGCTGCTGGCGGTGAGATTCGTATGAGCGCCTGGGCGATTCATGACACCACCGGATTCCCGCGCCGTGGATTGCTGGACAGGCGGTGGCGTGATGCACAGCTTCGCTCTCGTCGGCCTGCTGCTCGTGCCGCTCGTCGGATCGCTGATCGTGTTCGGCTTGCCCCAGCGCGATACGACGCTGATCAAGTGGTTCACCTTGGCCGTGACTCTGATCGATGTCGTCTACGTCATCGTGCTCGGCGCAACGTTCGACACCGGTGCTGGCGCCCCGCGGTTCCAGTTCGTCGGGAGCTGGACCTGGATCAAGGCATTCGGCGTCGATATTTCCTTCGGCGTCGACGGTATTGCCATGGTCCTTGTCGCGATGGCGGTAGTTCTTGTCCCAGCCGTTGTGCTGGCATCGTGGAACTCGTTCGACACGCAGTCCGACGCCGAGGAGCTCAACGAAAAGCCGCGTAGCGTTCGGACGTACTTCGGCTTGGTGCTGCTGCTCGAGGTTCTTCATGATCGGCGTATTCATCAGCACCGACGTCTTCCTGTTCTACGTGTTCTTCGAGGCGATGCTCGTGCCGATGTACTTCATCATCGGCAGCTGTACGGCGGACCGCGCCGCCAGTACGCCGCGATGAAGTTCTTCCTGTACTCGCTGGTCGGCGGCCTCCTGATGCTGGCTGCAGTGATCGGGGTGTACGTGACCTCCGGCACCGGGCACGTTCTCGTTCTCGGCGCTGATCGGCCAGTGCCGACGCGGCGCCACGCAGAAGCTGGCTGTTCCTCGGCTTCTTCATCGCGTTCGCGATCAAGGCACCGCTGGTGCCGTTCCACACCTGGCTGCCGGACGCCGGGCGCCGGAGGCACCGGTCGGCGGTGCCGTGCTGCTCGTCGGCGTGCTCGACAAGGTCGGCACGTTCGGCTTCCTGCGGTACTGCCTGCCGTTGTTCCCGGAGGCGTCGCGGTACTTCGCGCCGATGGTGCTGGTGCTGTCGGTCGATCGGAATCCTTTACGCGGCGTTCCTCGCGATCGGCCAGCGAGACATGAAGCGCCTGGTCGCGTACACGTCGGTGGCGCACTTCGGCTTCATCGGCATCTGGCATCTTCGCCTTCACCACGCAGGGCGGCACCGGCGCCGTCCTCTACATGGTGCAACCATGCCTTCTCGACCGGCGCGTCTGTTCCTGGTCGTCGGCATCCTGATCACGCGCGGGAAGTCCCGCCTGGTGGCCGACTACGGCGGCGCGGCGAAGGTCACCCCGATGTCTGGGCGGGCTGTTCCTGTTCGCTGGTCTGTCCGCGCTCGCGCTGCCGGGCATGAGCACCTTCGTCAGCGAGTTCCTGGTGCTCGTGGGCACCTTCACGCGGCACAAGGGGCTGGCCATCCTCGCCACCACCGGAATCATCCTGGCCGCGTTGTACGTGTTGATCCTCTACCAGCGCACGATGCAAGGCGTCGTGAGCGAGAAGGTCCGCAAATTTAGGGACATCAACGTGCGCGAGGCCTTCGCGGTCGGCCCGCTCATCGCGTTGATCTCTGTTCCTGGGGTCTACCCGAAGCCCGTCATCGACGTGATCAATCCGGCGATCAGGGACACGCTCGCTGAACGTCGGTCAAGGTCGATCCGGCGCCCGCATCCGGTCACCGCAGTGGGAGGACAGAAGTGACTCTCGCCGCCGCTCCGGCGCAGCTGAATGCGCCATCGATCGCCTACCACGCGTTGTGGCCGATTTTCATCGTGCTCGGCGTCGCGTGCGTCGGTGTGCTGGTCGAGGCGTTTGTCCCGCGTACCGAGCGATACGCCACGCAACTGGGCCTGTTCCGTCGCCGGCCTGGTTGCCGCGTTTATCGCCGTGATTCTGCTGCGAGGCACGTCATTGACGACGGTGGCCGGTGCGCTGGCCATCGACGGCACCGGACTATTTCTCCAAGGCTCCATCCTCGTGCTGGCCATTGTTGGCCCGTGCTCCTCATCGCCGAGCGGTCACTCGAGCGCAGTCCGATCGTGGCGCAGGCTGCCGTCGTCGTGGGATCGCCGCGTGACCGCGAACTGGCTCGCACCGGCCGGATCCAGACCGAGGTCTTTCCGCTCGCGATGTTCGCCGTCGGCGGCATGCTGATCTTCCCGGTCTCGAACAACCTGCTACTCATGTTCGTCGCCCTCGAGGTGCTGTCCCTGCCCCTCTACCTGATGGCCGGGATGGCCCGCCACCGCAGGCTGCTGTCGCAGGAAGCCGCCATGAAGTACTTCCTGCTCGGCGCGTTCGCTTCGGCGTTCTTCCTGTACGGAATCGCGTTGCTGTACGGGTATGCGAACTCCGTCGACCTCTCCGCGATCCTGGCGGCGGCCTCCACGTCGAACAAGCCGGATGCCTTGCTCTACCTCGGGCTCGCCCTGCTCCTCGTCGGGGTTGTTCTTCAAGGCCAGCGTCGCGCCGTTCCACAGTTGGACGCCGGACGTCTACGAGAGGATCTCCCACCTCCGTCACCGGCGTTCATGGCGGCATGCACGAAGGTCGCAGCGTTCGGCGCGATCATCCGAGTTCTCTACGTGGGTTTCGCATCGACCAAGTGGGACTGGCGGCCCATCATCTGGGCTGTTGCAATCACGTCGATGGTCGTGGGCGCCGTCTTCGCCCTGACCCAGACGAATGTGAAGCGGATCCTCGCCTACTCCTCGATTGCCCACGCTGGGTTCATCCTGGTCGGCATCGTGGCCGTGACCCGGGACGGCCATAGCAAGCACGCTTTTCTACCTCGTGACGTATGGGTTCGCCACGATCGCCGCGTTCGGTCTCGTCACCCTGGTTCGTGATGCCAACGGCGAGGCGGTGCAGCTGTCGCAGTGGGCCGGGTTGGGCGCGCAAGGGTCCTGCTCGTGGCACCTCTGATGACGATTCTGCTGTTGTCGATGGCGGGCATTCCGCTGACCGCGGGTTTCATCGGCAAGTTCTACGTGTTCCGTGCGGCTTACGACGACACGCCGCGCCGCTCGTTGTCATCGCCCTTTCGTCGCTCGGCCGTCGCAGCGTTCTTCTATCTGCGTATCATCGTGCTGATGTTCTTCGCGGAACCGCCGGAGAACGGCCCAACGATCACGATTCCGTCGCCGCTGACCACGATCGCGCTCACCCTCGCGGCAGCTGTCACCATCTGGCTCGGCATCTTCCCGCAGCCGATCCTCGACCTGGCCAACAACGCGGCGCACCTGCAGACGGTGTTACCGGGGTGAGTCCAGCCCCCATCGGCGTCGTTTTCGAGGACGCCGAGCTGGAGCGTTCCGGTTCGGTCACGGGCTGGATGAGGTCGAGACCGGTCTGCGGACCGCCGTTCGATCCGATAACGAGATCCTCGACGATGTTCCGCGCGTCACCTGGTCGACGCCGGCGGGAAACGGTTCCGTCCGCTGCTGACGCTGCTGTCGAGCCACTTCGGCGACCCGAGCGCCCCGGAGATCGTCACGGCCGGAGTGGTGGTCGAGCTGACCCATCTCGCGACGCTGTACCACGACGACGTCATGGATGAGGCGCTCGTGCGACGCGGTGCGGCCGTCGGCCAACGCTCGGTGGGGAAACACCGTCGCGATCCTGACCGGCGACTTCCTGTTCGCGCGGGCGTCCGACCTGCTCGCCGACCTCGGTCCAGCGGCGGTCCGGCTGCAGGCCCGAACGTTCGAGCGGCTGGTCGCCGGCCAGATCCGCGAAACCGTCGGGCCCGGGGACACCGACCCGATCACGCACTACCTGCAGGTGCTCGCCGACAAGACCGGATCATTGATCGCCACCTCCGCCCAGTTCGGCGCCGAGTTCGCTGGCGTCGACCGATCGATCGTCGACGTGTTGCGGCGCTTCGGCGAGCAGATCGGAGTGGCTTTCCAGCTCTCCGACGACATCCTCGACATCGCCTCCGAGTCGACGGTATCGGGCAAGACGCCGGGCACCGATCTGCGCGAGGGCATCCGAACCCTGCCGGTGCTGTATGCGTTGCGGTCCACGGATCCCGACGATGCGCGGCTTCGCGAGCTGGTTTCCGGCCCGCTGGCTGACGATTCTCTTCTATGCTGAGGCGTTGGAGCTGCTGCGCGTTTCGGCCGCGGTGGCCGAGGCGCGACGCACCCTGCAGGAGTTACGCCGACGCCAGCCGGGCCATGTTGGCTGAGCTGCCTGCCCGGCCGGCCCGGGATGCCCTGGAGGCGTTGACCGACGTGGTGGTTGCCCGCACTAGCTGAAGTCGCCGGCTAGCCGATCGATTACATCCAGGGATCAAGTTCCGGCGCCGCAGTCAGCGCCTCTCCGGCGGTTGACTTTCGACCGGTGAGCCACGCAAGTACGGCCCAGTCCGGACCGCGCACGTCGACGGGATCCTCGCCCGGCACGGCCCATTCGCGGCCGACGAGCTCCGAATTGAGCGACCCGTCAGCCGTCACCTCCAGCCGAAGCGGTCGTCGGGCGCGATCCGGCAACCGATCAGCGAGCCGGGGCAATAGCACCGCGACGAAATCGGCCGGCCACTGGTTCACGGTGTAGCCCGATTCGGCGTCGACCCGGTGCACCTCGACCTCCTGCCACCGCGCCCTGATCCACCTGCGGCATGGTCGGCTGTCTGCCGTCGCATCCCAGGCATCGGCATCGGCTACCGCGCCGAACAGCCGGTCGAGGCGGCCCGCCGACTCACGCACGTCGGCTAGCTGTTCGAGCACCGGGCGCCCGGCACCGGCTTCGATGTCGGCCGCCCGACCTTCGGGGCCGTTCGGATACCGTTTCACGATTTCTCCGCGTAACGCACCGGACAGTGCCCGCGCGATGCTGTCCGCATTGCGGGCGATGTGCGTCAACACGTGCCCGCGGGTCCAGTTCGGCAACGCGATTGGCGCGGTCATGTCGGCATCGGCCCAGCGCTGCCCGTCGAAGTCGGCGACCATCGCGGACGTTGACGCGCGCATGGCCGTAAGCCGAGCGGACAGATCTGCGGATGTCACGGCCGCCATGCTGCCCTAGCGACGGGTGATCGGCCAGGATTCGAGCTCGGTGTAGCTCGGCCGTGGGCCGACCTTGCTCCGGACCAGGCTCACCCGATCCATGGGCCACGGCGGTCCGGCGTATGACGCGAGCGCCTTCACCCACTGCCGCAAATCAGCTCCAGCGCGGGCCACGCGCGATGGTGAGATGGGGGTGAAAGCGGCGATCCTCAACCTCGATGCCGGTGTGTCGCGCGGCTGCTGCGGCGCGGCCGGCCAGCTCGGTCAGAGGCGCCACATCACCGGCCACGCCCGCCCAGAGCACGCCGCGGCCAAATCGCCCTACGCCCGCTAGCTGGAGCTCGGTGGGAGCTGCTCGCAGAGCGGCCCGGCCCAGGCCGGTGCGTAGTCGAGGCACGGTCGCTTCGTCGACCTCGCCGAGGAACGCGAGGGTGACGTGCCAGCGGCTATCGGGCAGCCATCGCGGCGCCACACCGTCCAGGGACAGCGCCGCGACCGCCGTCGCCAGGTCAGCGATTGCCGGAGCTGGCGGCCACACCGCAACGAACAGCCGCACCCAGCCATCATTCCGGCTTGCCCATCATGCGGTAGATCCGGACCGGGACAACACGGGCTCGGCCTCGACCGGCTCGGCCGGCCGGCGCCGACGCTGGCTCCCTATCCCGTCCACGGTGAGAACAATCAGCGCGATCCACACCAGCGTGAAACCGACCCACCGGACCGGAGGCATGGGCTCGTGGTCGATGCCGACGCCGACCGCGAACTGCAATACCGGCGCCAGGTATTGCAGAAGGCCAGACAGTCGAGAGGGGAGTCGGCGGGTAGCGGCGGCGAAGAACAGAAGTGGAATGGCGGTCACGACGCCGGTTGTGGCGAGGAGCGCGGTGTTGCCTCCGCCGTGGTGCGCGAAGACCAGCGCGCCCTGCGTTTGCAGCACAAGTAGCACGGTCAACGCCGGCAGGGCCGGGACACCGGTCTCGACCGCCAGCGATTCCGCCGCGCCGACGGGCTGCTCGCTTCTTGAAGTACCCGTACATCCCGAAGGACATCGCCAGCACGAGCGCGATCCACGGCAACCGCCCGTAATCGACGGCAAGCACGACGATGGCGATCGAGGCAATGCCCACGGCCACCCATTGCGGTCGTCGTAGCGTCTCGCCCAGCACGAACACGCCAAGGAGGATGGTGATGAGTGGGTTGATGAAGTAGCCGAGGCTCGTCTCTATGACCTGCCCGGAATTGACGCCCCAGATGTAGGTACACCAGTTCACGCTGATGACCGATGCGGCCAGGATCAGCAACGTGCGCCGACGCCGATCGGCCAGAACCCGCCGCACCGAACGCCACGCATCGTGTACGCCATAGGACCAGCATGACGAACAGAAGTGACCACAAGATCCGATGAGCGAGAATCTCGAACGCGCTGGCCGGTTTCAATAACGGCCAGTACAGCGGGAACGCGCCCCAGAGCAGGTACGCCGCCGCTCCATAAAGCAGGCCCCGGCGCGTCTCGGCGTCGGTTCCCACGCGGAGGAGGCTACGGCTTCCGGCCGTGGGTGCCTCGGGCCATTGCGCTGCCGGTGGCTTTGTCTAGTGTCCTGCGGCGCAGGACACTAGCGGGCGATCAGGCGATCGTCCAGGTGTCCTTGCCGTGCAGCAACGCGTCGAGAGCTGCCGGTGTCGGCCGCGTCCTTGGCCAGGGCGTGGTCGAGCTGTGCGGCCATCAGACCGTCGTAGGTGGGCCGCGTCACATCACGGAAAACGCCCATCGGCGCGTACCGAACGTCATTCGACGAGAGTCGGGACAGCGCGAACGCATAGGCCGGATCGTCGGCCCGGGCGTCGTGGACGACGATGCGCGGATCATCCTCGGCGAAGTCGTCGGCTACCGCGAGCGCCCCGGTCTGTGGGTCACGGACGACCGCCCTACGCCCCTCGGCGCCGAAGCGCAGCGGTTGGCCGTGTTCGAGCGAATGATCCACTCATCGCGAGTTCCCGCATCCTTCGATTATCTCGAACGCGCCGTCGTTGAAGATGTTGCAGTTCTGGTAGATCTCCACGAGCGCGGTGCCTTGATGGTGTGCCGCCTCCCGAAGCACGGACGTCAGGTGCTTGCGGTCCGAGTCCAACGTGCGGGCGACGAACGTGGCCTCGGCGCCGAGGGCCAGCGGAGACCGGGTTGAACGGGTTGTCGAGCGAGCCCATCGGTGTCGACTTGGTCACCTTGCCCTAGCTCGGACGTGGGCGAGTACTGGCCCTTGGTCGAGCCCGTAGATCCGGTTGTTGAACAGCAGGATCTTGAGGTTGACGTTGCGCCGCAGCGCGTGGATCAGGTGGTTGCCGCCGATCGACAGCGCGTCGCCGTCGCCGGTGACGACCCACACCGACAGATCCGGCCGCGTCGAGCGAAGTCCGGTCGCGATCGCCGGCGCTCGGCCGTGGATCGAGTGCATGCCGTAGGTGTTCATGTAGTACGGGAACCGGCGACGAGCAGCCGATGCCGGAGACGAACACGATGTTCTCGCGAGCGAATGCCAAGCTCGGGCATGAACCCTTGGACCGCGGCGAGGATCGCGTAGTCGCCGCAGCCAGGGCACCACCGCACTTCCTGGTCGGTCTTGAAGTCCTTGGCCTTGAGGTCAAGCCGGGCGCCCCCTGGGACAGCCGGGTCAGTCATGAGTCAGCACTCCTTGCAGCATCTCGGCGAGGTCGGCCGCCCGGAACGGCATGCCACGGACCTGCGTGACGCTGATGACGTCTACCAGGTATTTCGACCGAATGAGCATCGCGAGCTGGCCGAGGTTCATCTCCGGCAGTACGACCTTGTCGTAGCGCGGCAAGCACGGTGCCCAGATTCGACGGGAACGGGTTCAGGTGCCGCAAGTGAGCCTGAGCAATGGCGTATCCGGCGCGACGCACCCGTCGCGTTGCGGCGCCTATCGTTCCGTAGGTCGATCCCCAGCCGATGACCAGTACCCGCGCGTCCCCGTCGGGGTCGTCGACCGCCAGCGGCGGCGATGGTGCGAGCAATGCCGTCGATCTTGGCCTGTCGCGTGCGAACCATGAAGTCATGGTTGTCGGGGTCGTAGGAGATGTTGCCGGTGCGGTCGGCCTTCTCGATGCCGCCCACCCGATGCTCGAGGCCCGGTGTGCCGGGAATCGCCCACGGCCGAGCCAACGTGTCCGGGTCGCGAAGGTAGGGCAGGAACGTGCCGTTGGCGCCGTTCGGCTCGGTCGCGAACGGCACCGGAGGGTCAGGCAGATCAACGACGTTCGGGAGGCGCCAGGGCTCGGAGCCGTTTGCCAGGTATCCGTCGGACAGCAGGAACACCGGCGTGCGGTAGCTGAGTGCGATGCGCACGGCCTCGAGTGCCGCGGCGAAACAGTCGGCTGGTGATTGCGCCGCGACGATCGGCACGGGCGCCTCACCGTTGCGGCCGAACATGGCCTGCAGCAGGTCGGACTGTTCGGTCTTGGTCGGCAGCCCGGTAGACGGCCCGCCGCGTTGGATGTCGCAGACCACCAGCGGGTATCTCCAGCGACACGGCGAGGCCGATCGATTCGCCTTTCAGCGCGATGCCCGGGTCCGGATGACGTGGTGACAGCGAGCGATCCGCCGAACGCGGCTCCGATCGCCGCGCCGATGCCGGCGATCTCGTCCTCGGCCTGGAAGGTGCGTACGCCGAATCGCTTGTGCTTGGACAGCTCGTGCAGGATGTCCGACGCCGGCGTGATCGGGTAGGCGCCGAGGAACAAGGGCAGCCCGGCCCGCTGGGCCGCGGTGATCAGCCCGTAGGACAGGGCCATGTTGCCGGTGATGTTCCGGTACACGCCGGTCGGCAGCGGCGCCGGTTTCACCTCGTAGGCGACGGCGAAGGACTCGGTCGTCTCACCGAAGTTCCAGCCCGCTTTGAACGCGGTGATGTTCGCATCGGCGATGTCGGGCCGGCTGGCGAACTTCTGCCGCAAGAACTCCAGCGTCCCCTCGACGGGCCGCGAGTACATCCATGACAGCAGGCCCGAGCGCGAACATGTTCTTGCTACGGCCGGCGTCTTTGCGTGACAGCGACGTCCCCGCGCAGCGCGTCGAGGGTGAGTTGCGTGAGATCCACCGCGTGGACGGTGAACGAGTCCAGCGTGCCGTCCTCGAGCGGGTTGCTCGTCCAGCCGATCCGGACCAAGGCCCGGTCGGTGAAGTCGTGGGTGTCGACGATGATGGTGCCACCCTTAGGCAGGTCGACGAGGTTTGCCTTCAGCGCGGCCGGGTTCATGGCCACCAGGACGTCAGGCCGATCGCCGGGCGTCAGGATGTCGTGGTCGGCGAAGTGCAGCTGGAACGACGAGACCCGGGCAGGGTGCCGGCCGGAGCACGTATCTCGGCCGGGAAGTTCGGCAACGTCGACAGGTCGTTGCCGAAGCTCGCGGTCTCCTGGGTGAAGCGATCACCGGTGAGCTGCATGCCGTCGCCGGAGTCCCCAGCGATCGAATGACCACACGGTCGAGCTGCTCGACGTTCTTGGACATCTGCGAACGATCGCCTCCGGTTTCCCCAGTTTTTGACAACCCCGTTCTCCGGCGGCGGGCCGCCGGAAGGCGACTGGGCCGGCGGCGCCGGTCGAGGAACCGTATGTCGTCCCGGCGTCGTAAACCCGCCTCATACATCCTACGGAAAACCCCGCGTGGGCGGCGGTGGTGTCCTCACCCGGACACCGTGTCACCGGTATGCTGCCCTGTCGCGCACGCCGCCCTGTGGACACCCAGGCGCCCCACGCGGCCGATGGGCACCACGCCCCACCCTGTGGACAACCGCGCGGCCTGTGGACAACCGCGGATGCTCCGTCGGGATCACCGCCTACATTCGTCCCTCCACCAGCCCGCGGACTGTCAGGAGGCGCCGATGAGCATGATCCAGGTCGACCTCGACGGGCTGCAGCTGCTCGCCACTCGGCTGGCGGAGGTGCGGGCACGGCTTGCGGCCGATGCCGGCAGCGACCTGGCAGGTCGCTGCCCCGACCCGCTCGTCTCCGCTGCTCTCCACGATGTCCAGGAGGACTGGTCGCGCAAACGCAGACTCATCTGCGGCTACCTCGACGCCGCCGGCTCTGCTGTCCGCCAGGCGGCGGTCGCCTACGCGACGGTGGAGTCCGGGGTCAGTCGCGCTGCAGTCATCGGGAGCGGGAGATGAGACTGCATGCGAAGCCGCTGGGACCCACCGCTCGGCAGCGCCCGGTACTGGCGGCGGCCATGTGTGCGGCCATGGCGCCACCGGCTGGCTACGGCGACGAGTTGCGCGCGATCGCCGCGGCACTGCGTGCTACCGCGGAGGCCTTGCGAGGCGCCGCTGCGCCAACTTCGCGGCATTGCCCAGCCCGGCTCACTCTGGTGTGGCGAGGCGAAGGGTCGCGCCTTCTCGGCCAAGCTTGCCGAGCCGTCCGAGGCCCACTTGGACGAGGTACCGGCCCGATACGAGGGATACGCTGCCGCATTGTCGAGCTATGCGGTACAGGTCGACGAGGCCCACCGTGATCTGGTTGCTGCGCAGTCGGCTGCCGCCGACGCGGTCCGTGCTTATGGCGTGATCGTTGCGCGTGCCCGGCGCGCCGCCCTCGGCCGCAGTCCGCGGCGCCGAGCAGGCGTGTTTGCTCGCAGCCGGCCGATATAAACGTGGCTACGACCAGTGGGTCGCGGACGTCAACCGCTGCGTGGATCGGCTGGCCGTCGTCGATGCCACCGACCATCTACACAACCCGCACGGATGGCACGCGGCTGTCGATACGGCGGCTCGGGTGTTCGGAGACATGTCAACGATCACCGCGGTGCTCGGCGTGGTTGCCCTTGCCGCTTGTCCGCCAGGCCGCACCGGCGCTGTTCGCCACGTCGATGGTCACGTCCGGTATTGCGCTCGGGGCTGATATTGACCGCAGCGCGCAGTTCGGGGAGCACGTCACAGCAACCGACCTGGCGTTGGATGCCTTCGGCGCGATGCCGCTCGCAGGCGCCGCGCGTGGGATGCGGTCAGCCGTACGAGCCGCCACCCATGCGCCGGCTGAGGCAAGCCGGGCTGGGGTCGCGGTGCGCGCCTATGGTCGAGCGCTCGGCCGGGCGTACCGGAACGACGTGTGGCGGGAGCCGGTGCAGGCAGTGCAGGAGGCTAAGGCTGCGGGTGGTGCGTTCCGACCGGCGACTCGGCCTATGGCGGCGCGCTTCCGTGACAACGTCGACGAGCTGGGTTCGGTCGGCGCGTCGTGCGTTCAAAGACACGGTCGACCACCGCGACGAGGGGTACGTTCGCGCGGCCGTGCGTAGCCCGGCCCGCGTGGCTTGACCCCGTCGCGGACCTGGCCGGCTGATCGCGTCTGCGGGTGTGTTTGTGTGCCGTGGGAGCGTGCGGAACGCTTCAGCCGCTGGGCCACATGACGGATCCGACACATTTGTCCGTTCCTGCCTCGGCGTCGTCGAAATTTCGGCGCTTACGAAATCGGAGTAGCGCGCTCGGTGGTGCGGACTCGTCGAGTTGAGCGGCGCGCCGCTCTGTCGTGGGAATTGGCAAGATCAGTTTTGCTCTCGTCGCCGTATTGCTTCGGCTCCGCGGAGGCACCGCACTCCTGCCGGGAGCTCACCGCGCCCCATCTCCCCCGGTAAACGCTGGCGATTCTCCGGGCGAGCAAACTCCCGCCCTGCCTCTACCGCGGCATATCCCAGCGCCATGATTGCGAGGTTTCTGCAGATATAAGGAGACGATGCTTCACTCGTAACAAGTATTCGTTTGTGGCGGGATTGAGTTGCAGATTGTGGCCAACTGGGTGAGGAAATGGCACATGCTGGGTATCAGTCGCTCGAGCAGCGAGGAAACCGGCCTTCAGGAGGTCGAAAGAATGTCCTGGGACGTGGTCTTGCCCGCATTCGAGATGGACTGCCGCGATTGGACTCGTCGGGACGCCCACTACCGATGGCCTACCGGAGAGGTGGGTGGGGCGCCGCTGTTGGCGGTGCTGTCGACGGCTGTGTTCGACGAAACGAACTTTCAGTCGGCGAGCGGTGTGTTCACGATCGGCTGGCTCGATGACGAGTCACGTGAACGCTCTCAGGCCGGGGTCGCCGAACTCCTCGACCCGGACGGTCCGGCAGACGGTGAGCCGGGCGGCTGGACTATGCGCTACCTCGTTCCGTCACCGGACGGGCAGCTCGGTCTACTGGCGAGTTCAGCCTCGGCGACCACCCGGAGCTCGAGATCCTGCGTCGGGTCGAGGCGCTCATGGCGTCCTTCCGATGGGCTCTCTGACCCGGGATGTGCGACCGGCGGACTGACGTCGCCGACGCGGGGCACTGGGAACGCGAGACGGCCCGTCGGGCGTTGTAATTACGTGAACCGGACTCGCCAATGGGATCAAGACGGCCGCGCTGCTCGGTCTGCCTGTCGGCCGCGTTCATCCTGATCGGCGGCGCGATCGGTGGTGCGCGTGGTCTGACCATCGGCCTGATCATCGCCGTGGTGATGAACGGGATCAGCTACTCTATTCCGATCGCATCGCGCTCGCCAGCATGCACGCCCGCCCAGTCAGCGAGGCGGAGCAGCCCGGGATGTACTCGATCGTCCGGGAGCTGGCCACCGCAGCGCACCAGCCCATGCCGCGGCTGTACGTGTCGCCCACCATGCAGCCAAACGCGTTCGCGACCGGGCGCAATCCGCGGCACGCCGCGGTATGCGCGACGGAAGGCATCTCTGCAGATCACTGACCGCCGCGAGATGCGGGCCGTTCTCGGCCATGAGGCTCAGTCACGTCTACAACCGCGACATCCTGATCTCGTCGGTAGCTGCGACGCTGGCCGCCGGGATTACCTACATCGCCCAGTTCGCGCTGTTCTTCTGGCGGGGGCAACGACGACCGCGATCGGAATCCGTTCGTCGGGCTGATCATGCTGATTCTGGCCCCAATCGCCGCTGGACTCATTCAGATGGCGATCAGCCGGTCCCGGGAATATCAGGCCGACCAGTCCGGCGCCGTCCTCAGCGACGATCCGCTGGCCCTGGCGAGCGCGCTGCGCAAGCTACAGGCCGGGACCCAAGCCCTGCCGCTACCGCAGCAGCCGGCCCTCGTGAGCACGAGCCATCTCATGATCGCGAACCCGTTCCGGGGGCAGGGCATGGCGGGCCTCTTCTCTACCCACCCGCCGATGGAGCAGCGGATCGCCCGGCTGGAGAATATGGCCAAGTCCGACCCGCGGTTCTGGAAGTAGTCGACTCGGGCGGGTGGCTACGGCCGAGCGCTATCCGCTGAACGAGTCGGCGATCGCGAGGACGTACTGGCCGTAGCCCGATTTGGCGAGCTCCTCACCCAGCCGCCGGGCTTGAGCCCGTCGATGTATCCCCTGCCGGAGCGCGATCTCCTCGAGACAGGCGATGCGAACACCCTGCCGATGTTCAGTACCTGCACGAACTGCCCGGCTTCCACCAGGGAGTCGTGCGTTCCGGTGTCCAGCCATGCAGTGCCGCGCCCGAGGTCGATCAGCCGCGCTGTTCCCCGCTCGACGTAGACGTTGTTCAGGTCGGTGATCTCCAACTCGCCCCGCGCCGACGGCTGCAGTTGCTTGAGCGATGTCGACGACATCGTTGTCATAGCAGTAAGGCCGGTGACCGCGAGGTTCGACTTGAGCCGGCTGGGTTTCTCTTCGATGGAGATGAGCCGGCCGTCGGCGTCCGCCTCGGCCACGCCGTAGCGTTCCGGATCGCGCACCTGGTACCCGAACAGCAGGCACCCGGTCGTCAGGTCCGCGGCTGCGTTGAGCTGCGTGCCCAGACCGTAGCCGTAGAAGATGTTGTCGCCCAGGATCAGGCGCGACGCTGTCGCCGCCGACGAAGTCTCGGCCGATGAGGAATGCCTGCGGCGAGACCGTTCGGCTCGGGCTGGACGCGCATAGGTCGAACGTCAGCCCAAGCTGCGATCCGTCGCCCAGCAGCCGACTGGAACTGCGTCCTGGTCGTGCGGCGTCGTGATGATCAGGATCTCGCGGATGCCCGGCGAGCATCAGCGTCGACAGCGGGTAGTAGATCATCGGCTTGTCGTAGACCGGCAGCAGCTGCTTGCTGATCCGAGCGGGTGATGCGGATGCAGACGGGTGCCGGAGCCCCGGCCAGGATGATGCCCTTCATGATCGGTGACGTGGCCCCAGCGATAGTTGACGAATTGCAGGGCGACATCGAGGTCCGCGTTGCGAAGCAGCGCGATGACCGTCTGGAGGTCGTCCCTCTTCGTTGCCGCTGACGCGGAGCTGGTCGCCCTGTATCTGGGCCTGCACTCCCTTGGGTCCTTCGTCGCGCACCAGCTTGGCGATCTTGCGAGCCTGGTCGGAGTCGAGACCCTGCTTCAGCGTTGCCGCGATGACGTACTGCTTGCCCGACTGCTTGGGATCGCCGGCGTCCAACGACTTCAACGAGACCGATCGCTTGACCAGCTTTTTCCTTGAAGACCTCCAGCGCCGCCTTCGCGCGCTCCTCGGTGTCGGCCTTGATGGTCACCCCCATCTCGCCGGACCACGCGATGCTCGCGTTGGTCCCGCGAAAGTCGAAGCGTTGGCCGACCTCCTTTCGCGGCCTGGTTGAGCGCGTTGTCGACCTCCTGGCGGTCGACCTTGCTCACCACGTCGAACGACGCATCGGCCATGATCGTGAGTCCTCCTCGCTGCGGTCCTGCCGAACCGACGGTATCGGACGGACCGAGGGCGGTCGGTCCTGGTCGGCTCCGTGTAGGCTGACCAACCGTCGCCGGCGCGCCCGGTGATGCGTTCAGCAGTACCAGGCGGGCTGCCCGAGTGGCCAAAGGGAGCGGTCTGTAAAACCGTCGGCTCAGCCTACGTTGGTTCGAACCCAACACCCGCCACCAGAGAATCCCCAACTGGCTTGTTGCGAAAACTCTCGTACTCGTTGCAGGCGCCGAACGGCAACGGGAACGGTCCGCAGTACCGTTGGCTCGACTCTCGGGCAGCGGCGTCAAGCTCGCCATTGTCCGAAATAGTCAGGGCATGTACCAGACTAAACGGGCCGGGACCGCTATAGATGCGGCCAGCAAGATTCTCAAAACCGATGCAGGATCGGAACTTGCGGGATATACGCGGGATGGATCACGGTCGGTTTGGACCGGACCAGGTGTGTGCTGCGACTGCAGGGTGTGTTGAGGGATTCTTCCCGCAGCGCTGGAGGCCTTTGGTGATCCGATGCTCGCGACAGTCTCTAGGTGCTCGCGATGGCACCCGATCCGGACCGGGCCGCGCCGCTGCCCAGTCCAAGATCTGCGTGGCGTTGCGGCGAGCGCACGCCACGGCGTCGAGGACAAAGGCCACCCGGATCAGGTCGGCGTTGCCCATCAGCACCGACTGGATGTGCGCGGCTTTCTCCTCGACGCTGCGGCGGTTGGCGCGCCGCAACGCCGCAGTGATCTTCGCCTTGGACACCCGCGCGGCCCGATCCGGATCGGGTGCGATCGCGAGCAGCTCGAGGGTGTCGGCAGCGTCCAGATCAGCGAAAGCCTCCAGCGCTGCGGGAAGAATTCCCTCAACACCCCGCGTAGCCGCAGTACGTGACGGGTCCGGTCCCAGATCAGGCTCTGGTGGCTACGGGCCACCAGCTTGATCGCCTCACCCAGCTCGGAATCCCCAGCCACCGGGCGGTGATGCGCGCGATCCAGGCGCACGATCTCGGCCAACACGTGCGCATCCCCGGCATCAGATTTCGCCCCCGAGGTCGAGTGCCGCTCCCGGTAACGGGCCACCGACATCGGGTTAATCGCGAATACTTCATAGCCGGCAGCGATCAACGCCTGCACCCACGGACCGCGTTCGGTCTCGATCCCGACCTTCACCCGCGACGCTGCTTCACTGCAGGTTCGAGGTCGGCCCACTCCTCCGGGAAGAACTGCGCGATCAACGCATGAAGGCGAGTGATCCCGTCCAGACCTTCCGGTAACCGTCTCCGAGCCAACCGGCGACCCTGCTCGTTCACGATCTCCACATCGTGATGATCCTCAGCCCAGTCGTCACCGACGAACAACACTCGATAACCTCCGCGCGCTCGTTCGGACAAACCCAGCAGCGCGGAGGAGACAGCCAGCGTCCTAATGGTCAAGTGCTCACCGGCAACAAGCCCGGGGCACGACATCCCAGCAGCGGTTACATCTCCTCACGACCAGCGGGCGCACGGTCTGTTGCAAGACCTCACCGAGGATCAGCGCCCTAGAGTGCTGACCCGCCAGCCGCTACCAGAACCGAGCCTGCCAAACCACCCGACACAAGCCATTAGCGCCCCATGGTTTGATCACCCGCACCCCCTACGGCGATCACCACCACGCGCCGACGGGCCCAAGGACCTTGGCCTGGCACTGCTGAACCGCTCGCCGCACTTCGACCGCGGGCCAGAGCTCGGGCTCACCGAAAGGATTGCGTACCTGATGAGCGGGCCGTAGCGTGAGCGTTCATCAGCGCCATGCGCCTTCGATGGCAGATGAAGCCCTCTGTCGCCGCTCCTAGGCCGCTCGGGAGCGACGTCGGCCACAAGATCGCTTATTGCCCGCTGGGCAATTGTGGGCAGATGCTCGTAGGGTCGGCTGGGTGAAGTACTCATGCCATTCTGCTTTGGTCAGATTCCTGCTGGCTATGCGGCAAGCGATCGCGAGCCAATGCGCGGGATCTGCGTCCCATAGCAGCGGTGAGTTGAATTCACGCTTCGGAGAACATAGTGCCGGTGTTGCTGACCGCTGGTAAGGTCTCCGGGCCTCGCCTGTTGTCTCTTGGGACAAGAACAACGTCCGCCGCGTCGGGAAAGTACACCGATTGGCTGCAATGTCGCGGAATTGTAGGAGGCTTGTGCATCGGGTTTCGTGGCGCCGCCGGTAACGACGAGCATTTCCGTCGTGCAGGTAGGCCACGCCGCCGTAACTTCGAGGTGGAAGGATCGTCCTTGCTCAGTGTGAGCGATCGTAGAGCGTGACTTGACCCTTCGTCGTGTCCCGGGCTCACCGCGATCGCCTTGCCGTCGGGTGATAACGTGACTTGGCGCACGGCGAGGTCAGGAATGATGAGCGACCACTTGACGTGATGCGTAGCGACATCGATCGCCGTTAGACGTTGTCTTCGGCCGCGGCGGTAACGAGGAGACGCCCATCCGGGCTAAACAGCAGGTAATCGGGACGGGCCGAGCCATGCGCATTCGGCACGGTCGCCGCGAGCTTCGGGTGTCGCGGGTTGGGGCGATCCCACAATTCCGTCGACGGTCCCAAGGCGGTGGCCAGCAGGTCACCGGCGGGGCTCCATGCAATGCTTGCACTAGCCGGCACATCGGGGAACTGCGCTAGTTGCTGGCCGTTGCCCGGTCCCAGATCGCCAGCTTCTCCGTCCGGGCGGACGCGGCCGCCAGCAGTCGGCCATCGGGGCTGCCGACCAGGGGGACTCGATAGCGCCGGTGAGCAGCGGTCCCAGCGTGCGGCCGGTTGCCGGATCGTGCCGTAGCAGCTCGCCGTGAACACCGCTGGTGATGATTTCGTCCGGCCTAACAAAGGGAAGGTACTCATCGACGGGTTGCCCCCCTGACGGTGCGGGAAGCGCGACGCCAACCGGCGGCAGGGTGCGGTCGATGGACCACACCCCGGCGCTGGTGTTGCCGCTGGTCACCAGTCGCCCGTCGGGAGAAGCCGAGAGGTGCGCCGTTATCGTGCAGTCTCAGCGCCGCACGAACGGGTTCCGTCGACCCCGACGTCGCGTAGACTCGTGACGCCGCGTCTTGCCCCTGGCCGGTCACGGCCACGCGACGTCCATCGGCACTGAGGACCGACAGCGGACCTGAACCGCCCGAGATCGGCGCGGGCTTGCCGCACCAGAGTCAACGTTGTAAAGCGTGATGCCGTACGAGTCGCCGACGAGCAGCGTGACGCCGTCAGCGGCAAATGCCCCCAGTTCTCCATCAAGCTGCGCATGCTTGCCGGATCTCGCGTCCCACCTCCTGGGAAGCACCGCTCGGTATGTGTCTCCATTGCGGCCGCGATCAGGCGACCATCTCGGCTGATCGCGACAGATGGGGGATTCGGGAGTCGGATGATGCTGAAGTAGAGCCGATCGCGCACCTGACGCGGATGTTCGGGGTCATTCCTTCGGTCCCAGGTGGTGAGTTCGCCGGTGTCGGTGACCTGGCGTACATCGGGTGGCGTCGGTAGGGTCGAAGATGGCCCAAGACCTGCTGCCGCCCACATCCAACGGGCGACCGGATAACTGGCCGGTGGTGAGGTCCCAGATATTTACTTGTCCGTCGTATCCGCCGACGGCGACGAGGTGGCTGTCGCCGCTGAACGCCGCGAATTCCCGCGGGCGAGGCCATTTCAGTTGTGCAGCAGTCGGCCGGTGGCGATCTCGAAGATGGTGACAGCGCCGTCCTGCCAACGACCGCGAGCAGCTGCCCGTCGCGATCAGGGCTGGTCGAAGGCCGGCGAGCGGTACCGGATGACGCGGTCAGTCCCGGTGGGGTCTGTACCACGGCGCTTGGAGACCGCCAGCGGTCTCGTTCGATTGCTCAGGCGGTAACCCTGCGCCGAGCAGCAGGGCAGATCGCCTGGTCGTCGGGCAGGGTGCAATGTCGCCAGCCGGCTGGTTTCGGCTTACAGCGCCCGGCCGCGCGCGAGGCCGGCTTGTTTGCGGGGTTTCCGCGCTGGACGGCGAGCAACAACCAGCGATGACGGCGACCACGAGCAGCGCTGCCTTTGACGGCGAACAGGCGCATCCGTCGCGCGCGCCGCGCGGTGCGCAGGGTGTGTTCGTGAGCTGCTTCGGAGGCGGTGAGGAACTCCGCCTCGAGCGAGGTTGGCGTCGCCCGGATGTGACGCTGCCCAATCACGTGCGGCAACCACAACCACCGCATACGGCTATTTTCATCGCGGTTATCCAGCCCACCGAAGCGACTGCCGCATCAGAAAGTTGCCGATGCAGGCGGCGACCGGCGCGGTCTTCCTCAAGCCAGCCGCGCAGCCGGGGCCATTCCCGCAGCAGCGCCGCTCGTTGCGCCACCTCGACGGTGTCTCGGTTGCGGTGACCAGGCGGCGGTCATTAAGCGTCGCCAGCACCTGGCGTTCGGCGTCGGTGCTGGCGACCTCGTGGCACGGGCGCGGCGCCCGCACGTCGGCTGTCGAGCCCTGCGGGTCGGTAGGCGCAGGAAGACGTGCCGCAAGATTTCTTTGCCGGTCGGATCCAGGCCGTCGTAGACCCCGTCGGCCAACCGGGCGACAACGCCGCGCGCACACCGCCAGCGGGCGTAGCCGGCCAGGGTGAGTTGCTCGCCGGGCGGCGCACCCAGGTTTCCAGCAACGCCGTGGAAACCAGCGGCGGGGCACCGGGTTCGCCGCCGGCGTCGGAGCGAATGGCGTCGGCGAGGCCGTCCTCGACGGTCAGTCCGCCCGCGGGCCGGCTCGAGGAAGCACCGCTTGTCGTAACTCACACGTTCGGTCATCGCCGCGACGAGCACGTGGCTGTCGACCCAACCAGCCGCGCCAGGTCCGGCTGTTCGGCGCGAGCGCCGTAGTAGTCCGCACGGATGGCCACCGCGACGACCAGTGAGCTGTCCGGGCCCGCGACCCCGGCGACCAGGGCTTCCACGAAGCGACCTCTGGCGTCCTGCTGCGTGCAGATGATGAAGGCTTCCTCGGGTGGTCGACGATCACGACCAGCCGTCGTCCCGGCTGGCCGTCGGCGACCCGGCGGGCGAGGTCTCGATCGCGACCGGATCGGCAGCCAGCTGGTCGCCGCACCGCAGCCGGCGGTTGCTTCACCAGCGGCGCGACAGCGCTGGCCAGCCTGCCGATCGGGTCGGCGCCGGACGGATGATCACGCTGTTACTGATCGCTGCCGGGCGGCGCGGCCGTACCCGAGCGCCGGCAGCAACCGCGGCAACCAGCGACGACTTACCGCTGCCCGAGGCGCCCACCACCCACGAACCGGTCCACCGCCAGCCGGGCCGCCAGCTGGGCCAGCACCAATCGGTCCCGTCCGCAGAAATACGCCGCGTCAGCCACGCGGGACGCCAGACCCTTATAGGGGCAGACCGTCGTGCCGATCGGCGGTCACCACCTGATCAGCGGGGGCCGGCGGGAGCCGCAGGCTCTCCTGACGGGCCAGCACACCGCCAGCGAGCGACCTGGTCACGATCCTCGGTTAAGCCCTGCCGGGAAGCCTGCGCACGCGCGCCAGCGCTGCACGCCTTGATCGGCGTTATCGGCGATAGCTGAGGCTCGCCCGACCGCCACCACCAGGACGGGACGCTGCCGTGTCGGTGCGCACCAGATCCTCAACTTCCGGTGGGCGAGCAGCATCCGACACATCCGCCAGTAACTCGGCGACTCGGCTGCCATCTGGACCCTCAGGACCCGGACGTGAACCGCGCCGGGTGTCGCTGGACAGCCAGCCGGTATCAATGTTACTGACCTTTATCGCGCACAGCGGGCCCGCAGACCGCATCGCGGCGAATTATCCACCACTGATCGCGCGTCAGGATCCGCGGCATCGAGGTCGTCGAGCACCAGCGGCACCGGAGGCCTCGCCCATCCTGGCGAGCGCCTGGTCGATCGCCGCAAGCGGTGCGGCATCAGGCTGTGAGTTGGCTGGCCAAGCACCTCAAGGAGCGAACCCGCGATATCGAGAACGTTGTCGCATCGGGTGAAGACAACGGTGGCGCAGGCTTAAGGCACGGCGGGCAAAGGCCTTGACCAGTGGTCTTGCCGATGCCAACCGGCCCGCGCCGACCCCAACCCGAGCACCGGGTGGTGCCGGTTAGGCCGCGGGCGAATAGCACTTCAAGCCAGTCAGGTCGGTGCGCCGGCCGATCAGCCGCTGCTCGGCGGGCGTCCAGTCCCAGGTCGGTGCCCGGGTCGGCGCAATGGGGTGGACTCGGGGCTTGTGCGGGAGCCGAACGTTCTGCTGCAAGATCTGCTGCTCCAGATCCCGCAGCTCGGCCGACGGTTCGAGCCCAACCTCGTCGAGCAGGTCGGAAGTCCCGATACACCGCCAGTGCGTCGGCATGGCGGCCGCTGAGATACAGCGCCGTCATCAGCTGAGCGTGCGGGTTCCGCAGCGGATGCTCGCTAACGAGCGCCTGCAGCTCGGGGGATAGGCTCGTCATGTCGACCGAGTGCGGGCATGGCATCAGCGCGTCCCTCCACCGCCATAGCTCGCAGCCCGTCCAGGCGCGTCACATCCGCCCGCAGGAACTCCAGGTCGGCGAATTGGGCCCATACCGGCCCGCGCCACAACCCCAGCGCATCATCGAACACCGTCTTCGCCTTGGCCGGGGCATTTACGCAGTAGCTGCTGAGCATCAGCCACCATTGCGACAAACCGGGACGAGTCGAGCTGATCGGCTTCGAGTGCGAGCACGTAGCCCGGCGGTCGAGTTACCAGAATCGATGCATTTGCCCTGCCGACGTGGCGCGTAGCCGGTAGACGTACTTGGCGAGAGTGCTCGGCGCATCCTCCGGCGGCGCATCGCCCACAAGATGTCAACAGGTCGGTCGATCCCGACACCGCCGTGTTGAAATGCGTCAGCAACCCGGCAGAGCAGGTCGTTGCTTAACCCACCCAATGGCAGAACACGACCATCGTCTCGGACCTCAAAAAC
>ERZ1370068.8431-contig-7285_pt1 | contig 41551 bp, 39 predicted proteins | sample MGYA00561227_ERZ1370068 | MGnify/ENA primary metagenome ERZ1370068 (study PRJEB38410, sample SAMEA6850437) | metagenome | study: Metagenomic assessment of the ecological functions of the soil: analysis of the soil microbiota associated with the... | reverse complement strand
CGCTTGCCATTGGCCTCGCCGCCCGCGACGGTGACCGAGGTCGGCGACAGCTTCGTCGTCGAACCGAGCGAACGCTTCTATGGCCTCAGCGAACGCATCATCGCGGACGGCAAGCTGGGACAGGCCAGCGAGGTCGCACCGCAAGAGGTCGGTTCGCTCGACCGCCGCGGCGAGCTGGTTCAGGTATCGGTCGCGCCGACCCTCGCGATTCACACGCCGTTCGTGCACAGCTCGCGCGGCTACGGGTTGTTCGTCGACGGGCCGATGGAAGGCAGCTTCGACCTCGCGGCAAGACCGCCGGCGATCGCGTCGCCGTGCGTTTCAACTTCGACCCCACGGCGCGTGTTTCCGCTACTACGTGTTCCACGGACCCGGCCATACCGCCATCGTCGATCACTACACGGAGCTCACCGGGCGGCCGTGGTTGCCGCCGCGCTGGGTCTACACGCACATGCGCTGGCGCGACGAGCATGCCTCCGGCCCGACCGCGTTGCTCGACGGCTGGAGATGAACGCCGCGCTGGTCGAAGACGCGTCACGATGTACGAGGACCTCGGCTTCCCCGCTCCCGGTTGGTACACGTTCGACCGGCCGTGGTCGTCGGGACCGGCCGGCAAGTGTCCCAGCCCGGGATTCACGCGCTTCGAGTTCGACCCGGTGCGCTTTCCCAACGCGGCGCAGATGATCGCCGCCTCTGGCGGCGCGCGGCACGCGCGCTGGTGTGGGGCTCGCCGTGGGCGTGCGGTGACGCCGACCGACCCGCGCGACAATGCTTACGACGCGGTCCACGCACGGCTATCTGGTGCCGAACGAGCCGGTGCATATCGACTTCACCAACCCCGCGGCGACGCAGTGGTGGCAGGCCAAGGTCGGCAACTTCGTGGCGGCCATGGACATCGCCGGGTCTAGCTCGACCGCGGCGACGAGACGGTCCCGTCGCGGGCGACCGACATCTACTTCGATGGGCGCAACGGTCTCGAGCTGCACAACGACTACCCGCGCATCTACACGAAGGCCTACACTGACGTGCTGCAGGCCCGTGCGCCCCGACGATTGGTTGACCGTGACGCGTCCTGCATACGCCGGCAGTCAGGCGTACGGCGTCTACTGGGGCGGCGACGTCACTGGGGCGAACGGCTTTTCGGTACCGGCGCCGGCACCGACAAGGGTCTGCGCAGCTGCGTTGATCTCGCTGCAGCGCCTGGCGTTCGCTGGGCTTTCCCACCTGGGCACCGACACCGGCGGCTACTACCAGTTCAAGCAGCGCGACGTGTTCGCGCGCTGGCTCGAGTTCAGCGCGCGCTCTGCCCGATCATGGAAATCGGCGGTGGGCTGCGCATCGGCAACGCCGCCTCCGACGGGCCACATGCGCCCTGGGGACATGCGACCGAGCCGCACTACGACCCGGAGATGATCGACATCTACCGCACCTACACCTGGCTGCACCACGAGTTGGTGCCCTACTCGTACAGCGAGGCGGTGAACGCCCACCGCAGCGGCCATCCGATCGCCACGCCGCTGGTCTTCGAGTACCCGACCGACTCGGCCGTGGGCGATCTCTGGGACGAAGTATCTCTACGGCCCGTGGTTGCTGGTCGCGCCGATCTGGCGGGATGGTGACCGCAGCGTTCCGTGTACCTCCCGGGCGACGCGTGGACTGGACTTCTGGGACGACGGGCAGTATCTGATCGGTCCGCAGACGTTGCCGGATGCCTCGGTGCGCGCTCGAGCGTTTGCCGCTTTCGTCCACTTGGGTGCGATACTGCCGCTCGAGGTGGTCAACGCCGTCACCGGGCTGGGCAGCGAGGCCTCCGCCGGGGCGACTGACGCTCGCGCATGTACCCGCACCGCACGTCGCGGTACGAGCTGCGCGAGCGCGGCGGCAGCACGCTCGCCGTCACCAGCGACAAGCAGGGCGCCTACGACGCAAGCCGGCGATTCGCGTCACCACCTTCCGCCCGCGACCAAGGACTACCTGCTGCGCATCAACCGCCGAACTTCGCCGCCGGCGACAGGTGACGCTCGACGGCATCCGAGCTCGACCTGCTGCGCCGACGATCCGCATTTCGAGGGCTACAACGGATGCGCGTGGTTTGCGGACAGACCGGTCGCGTGCTGGTGAAGCTTGTCGACCGTCGGCACTGCCGCGACGGTCGTGGTGCGGTAGCAGCGGGCGCTCTCGCACGCTGGCGCGCGGAGCGCGCCGGCGCCGAGGCGCTGCTGCCACCACTAAAGCCGAGCAGCGCCGCGCGACTGGGCGCCTCCATCTGAGGCGCGGCGGGCGAGCACGCACTCGCCGCTAATCGGTGCAAAGGTCAGCACGGTTGTCGCGCTCTTTCGTGCCGAACCATCGCAGCAGACAGCGCGAACCTCGTACGGGTGCGGGCGCAGCCGGATCGCGTCGACCTCGTTCGCCATCTTGTACTCGATCCAGGTCTCGATGACGTCCTCGGTGAAGACGTCGCCCTTGAGCAGGAACTCGTGGTCGTTCTTCAGGTTGTTGAGCGCCTCGTCGAGCGAGGCCGGCATGCGACGGCACGTCCTTCAGCTCCTCGGGCGTCAGCGAGTAGATGTCCTTGTCGAGCGGATCGCCCGGCGCGAGGCGGTTCTCGATGCCGTCGAGGCCGGCCATCAGCATGGCGGCGAAGGCCATGTAGCCGTTGCAGGCCGGATCGGGGAAGCGCACCTCGATGCGCTTCGCCTTCGGGCTCGGCGAGTACATCGGGATGCGGACGGCGGCCGAGCGGTTGCGGCTCGAGTACGCCAGGTTCACCGGCGCCTCGAAGCCCGGCACCAGGCGGCGATAGCTGTTGGTCGGTCGGGTTGGTGAACGCGGCCAGCGCCGGCGCGTGCTTCAGGATGCCGGCGATGTAGTGCATCGCCAGCTCGCTCATGCCGGCGTAGCCGTTGCCGGCGAAGAGCGGCTTCTCGCCCTTCCAGATGCTCTGGTGCACGTGCATGCCGCTGCCGTTGTCGCCGAAGATCGGCTTCGGCATGAACGTCGCCGTCTTGCCGTGCTTGCGGGCGACGTTCTTGACGATGTACTTGTACCACATCAGGGCGTCGCCCATCTTCACCAGCGGCAGGAAGCGCATGTCGATCTCGGCCTGACCGGCGGTGGCGACCTCGTGGTGCTGCTTCTCGACGCGTGATGCCGACCTTCTCCATCGTCGTGCACCATCTCCTGGCGGATGTCCTGCTGGGAGTCGGTCGGCGGACACGGGGAAGTAGCCTTCCTTGTAGCGCGGCTTGTAGCCGAGGTTCGGACCCTTCCTGCGCGTTGCCGGTGTTCCACTGACCCTCGACCGAGTCGACGAAGTAGTAGCCGCTGTGCTGGTTCTGGTCGTAGCGGACGTCGTCGAAGATGAAGAACTCGGGCTCGGGGCCGAAGTAGACGACGTCGCCGATACCGGTCGACTTCAGGTACGCCTCCGGCCTTGCGTGGCGATGTTGCGCGGATCGCGCGTAGTAGTCTTCCTTGGTGATCGGGTCGACGATGTTGCAGATCAGGCTCAGCGTCGCGTACGTGCGATGAACGGATCCATCACGCCGGTGGTCGGATCGGGCGATCACGAGCATGTCGGAGGCGTTGATCGGCTGCCAACCGCGAATCGAAGAACCGTCGAAGCCGCTGCCTTCCTCGAACAGCGGCTTCGCCGAACTCGGCTCATCGGGATCGTGAAGCGCTGCCAGGTGCCGAGAAAATCCAGAAACTTCAGATCGCACGCAGGCCGCCTTCTGCTCTTTGGAAAACTTGACCACCTCCTTCGGCGTCATTGCCCGTAGAACCTCCCTCTGTCTGTTGCTATGCTTTCTCCCCGCGCGGAGTGCGAGTTACGTGTGACGGGAACGTCGACGTGAGCTTGAACGTGAACGTTTAGATGGCGTCGCTGCCGCGCTCTGCCGGTGCGGATGCGAATCACTTCTTCGATCGGCAGGACGGAAGATCTTGCACGATCGCCGATGCGCCCGGTCTTGGCCGACTTCTCGATCGCGCCGATGATATCGGCCACCTTGTCGTCGGCGGCGATGATCTCGAGCTTTGACCTTGGGCAGGAAATCGACCACGTACTCCGGCGCCGCGGTACAACTCGGTGTGCCCCTTCTGGCGTGCCAAACCCTTTGATCTCACTGACCGTCAGTCCTCGGACGCCGATGGCGCTCAGGCTTCCTTCACCTCGTCCAGCTTGAACGGCTTGATGATCGCTTCGACTTTTTCATCGCTTTCTCCTCGGGTGACGCATCGCGGTCTTCTATTCCAACACCCCTGAAGGTGTAAAGGCAGCCGTCGCGCTCTCACACCTTCCCTTCGACACAAGGCCACCGAGCGCCCGGGGAGAAGACCTCGGGATCGATCCTCTTCGTGTCTGGAAAGGCCCTACCATTTTTCGATTTTTCCGCTGCGAGGCAGAGGTTCACCCTGCCCAGCGGCGAGCCCGATATGGCCGAGAGCAACCTACGGTGCCGTCGGTGCCGGCGGCGAATCAGCGGCAACAGCTTACGGCGATCAGATACTTCATGTGCTCAAATGAAAGGCACCGTGCCCTTGGGCTAGGCACGTTAGGTGGGAATCGATCCGCTCGGCTGCTCCTTAAAAACGCACACGAGACCGCTGGTTGGGGCGCTTCCTGGCGGCGGCCGTACACCGCGCCGATGAGAAAACCCACCACCAGGCCGACGCCTGCCAAGGCCAGCGATGGACCGATGTCCTCGGCTCCATCGGCGCGGATCCGTCGGCAACAGACCGCCGGCCGGGCGTGCGGCCTCGCGCTCGTGTAGCAGCCCCGGGCGGGTGTGGGCGCCTGCGCGCCCGGCGTCGCCAGGACCCTTCCAGTGCCGTGGTCCGATCGCGCAATCGCGCTACTTCGTGTTGCAGCACATCGCGCGGACCCTCGCCCACAGGTTGATTCGTTCCGTTCGCGGGCGTTTTCCGGTGCAGCCACCCGTGCTCCTGCCGGCGTTTCGGTCGGCATCGGCGGCGTCGTGAACGGCGGGCGTCGCTGATGGAGTCGCAGGCGGCACGGACAGACGGTCGGTGGCGTTGGCGCCGCTGCGACCAGCCCGCGCCGGACCGATCTCGAGGAAGGCGGCTTTCACGTAGCCTTTGCGCCCGTTGTCGAGGGTTATCAACACCCACGCCCCCAGCACCTTGTCGACCGCGACGACTCTGCCGTTGCGCAGCGACACGATCACTGGGCTCTTGAGGTCGGGCTGCTCGCGCACATTCACCGACTGCGTAGACCGCACGGTCCCTGCCCGCCGCGTACGCCGCGAGCGGAAACGCAATCAGGATATAGCGAACGAAGTCCGCCGAAAGGCTACCGCCCACATGGGAAAAGGATGGTCGGGGTGACTGGACTCTGAACCAGCGACCTCACGGTCCCGAACCGTGCGCTCTACCAGCCTGAGCTTACACTCCCGTCTCAACCGGCTCCGACCGAAACGGCGTGCCGCCGTGACCGAAGGGCCCGTTGTTAACACACCGCGGAGCTCTTGCAAATCCCACCGGCGCAAGGCGCCTGGCCTGTCACGCCGCGTCGGCCTGGCTGTCTACGATACGCTTGATCTCCGCAATCGTGGGTCCGGTAGTCCGGGCGTGGCGAAGATTCCGGTGCCGATGACGAACACCTCCGCGCCGGCGCGCTGGCGACTATGCCGCAGTTATTGGCTTTCACGCCGCCGTCGACCTCGATGAGGAACGCAGGTTGCGCTCGCGCTTCAGGCGGCGTGCCGCGTTCAGCTTCTCAGTTCCCATCGATGAAAGCCCGACCGCCGAATCTGGATTCACGCTCATCAGCAGCATCTCCAGGTCGGGCAGGATGGGCTCAACGCAGACCAGCGGCGTCGCCGGGTTGAGGGCCACGGCTTCGCTTCTGGCGCCGGATGTCTGCACGACGGCGTGCAGATGCGGGCACGCCTCCCGGTGCACCAAATGTAGTCGGCGCCGGCGCGCCAAAGTCGGCGATGTAGCGCTCGGGATTGGTGATCATGAGGTGCACGTCGACGGGCAGCGTCGTCGCCTTGCGGATCGCCTCGACGATCTGCGGGCCGAGCGTCAGGTTGGGCACGAAATGCCCATCCATCACGTCGACATGGATCCAGTCCGATCCCGCGTCCCCTGCGTGAACGCGCACCTGTCGGCGAGGCGCCCGAAATCGGCGGCGAGAATCAGGCGGCGGCGACGCACTTCACGAGCGGACCAGACGCAAGCCGGCGGGCGCTTCAACCGGCCGCTGGGCGGCCCGATGGCACCCGTGCGTGCGGTGGTTGCCGTTACCAAATCAGTGTTCCACGGCTCGCAGGCGGGCGGCGAAAAACCGTCGAGGCCGTGGCGATGCGGAAACGTCTGCAGGAATCCGCGCCCGTCGATCAGAGCGCATGCGCGGCGGGCGCAGAACACGGCCGCGGGTCGTCGATGCGGAAACGCGGATGCGAGCGAGGAAGGCGGTGACAAGGTCGACGTTCTCGGCCGCGCTGATCGTGCATGTACGCACACACCAGCGCCCCGCCTGGCGCGACGTGGGCCGACGCCGCCGCGAGCAGCTCTGCCTGGAGCGCTGCCAGTGTGGCGATGTCGGCGCTGCGCCGGCGCCAGCGGATTTCGGGGTGCTGGCGCAGCGTGCCGAGTCCGAGCACGGCGCATCGACGAGCACGGCATCGGCAGCCCAATCAGCAGCGAGCAACAACGCGCCCGTCGGCACGCAGCGCGCGCAACGCCAGGCCCAACCGCGCCGCCGCTCGTCGCGCGATCCGCAACCCGGTGTGGTGCCGATCGACGGCGACGACGAGCACCGGCATCGCCGGCGCGTTCGGCTCGCGGCCGTCGCTTTGCCGCCCGGCGCGGCGCAGACGTCGAGCACGCGCGCGCCCGGCCGAACCCGAGCATGGCTGCGACGAGTTGCGATGCTTCCCTGCAACGCCCACCAGCCTTCGCGATAGCCGGGCAACGTGAGCGGATCACCGCCGCCCTCGAGCACCAGCGCGTCGGGCGCATACACCGAGCGTGCACCGCAGCACCGCGCTCCGCGAACGCGGGCGATGACCTGCGCAGGCTCGGCACGCCGGCGGTTGACGCGCACGGCAGTCGGCGCCAGGCGCAGCTTGTCGGCCGCCACGAGCGGCTGCGGTCTCCTCGTCGCCGAGCCCGGCTGAGCCAGCGGTCGACCAGCCAGCGTGGATGCGAGAACGCTACGGCGAGGTGCGCCGCCAGGCCCAAGCTTCCCGCGGCGCTGCGGCGGCAGGTCGATCGCGCTTGCCGCGGCGCAGGAAACCCGCGCAACAGCGCATTGACCAGCCCGCTGGCAGCGCCGCGTTTGATCTCCTTGGCCAGCTCGACCGCGGTGTTCACGGCGGCGAATTCCGGCACGCGGTCGAGCCGTATGAGCTGAACAAGGCCAGGCGCAGCAGCGTGCGAATCGGCGGGTCCAGTCGCTGGGGTCGCGATCGCCCCAGGCTGATCGCACGGTCGAGAAGTCCCTGCCACGCGATCGTGCCGTAGACGAGCTGGGTGGCGAGCCCGCGATCGCGTGGCGCCAGATGCCCAGCCAGGCGCAGCTGCGCCTCCGAGCGCCGCGTCGGCGAAAGCCCCCTCTCCACCGCGGTCAGGACTAGGCAACGCGGCGTGCACGTTCGTTTCACTCGCTCCGCGCACGCCGCGAAGATGTCAGAGAGTCTTGACAGCCCACCAGCGAGAGCCGCCGGCGCCGCAGCCGCCAGCATGTGCTGCGCGCGCCGCGAGGCATCGCCGGCGAGCGCCGATGAGCGGCGCCCGCCCTGATGACGCCGAGGCGCAGCTCAGTGGGCGCCGACCAGCGCGTTGTTGACGGCGGTGATCAGCTCGTTGACGGAGATGAAGCCGTCCTCGTCGGCGTCGAACGACGGACACGTATCGAGTGACACCCTGCCGAGCGCCACGCCCATACCGCGTACGATCTCATCCACGGCGACGATGCCGTTGTTGTTGCAATCGCCGCGACAGACGGTGCAGCCATAGTCCGGGCACGACGCGGGCGCGATAGGTGCCGGCGCTGGCCAGATCCGCGGCGCCTACCTCGACGCGATAGGGATTGCCGGATGCCGGCAACGGATCGCAGGTGACGAACGGCTCGGCGCTCGAGAATTTGGCGCAGGCACCGCCGGCGGGTCGTCCCCGTGCATCGAGGACACGCCAGACCGGCGTGAAATCGGTATCGGCAGACGAGCGCGCTGACGCTGACGTCTGCACAGTCTGGCGATCCTGACCGAGAAACTCAGTAGATCGGTGTCGAGCGATCGTCGAGGACCGCATCGAGCGACTCCGCCACATTGCAGTTGCTGCGTCTCGCACGCCGCGCCGGCCGTGAGCCGCTGCAGCGCGACCTGTACTTGCCGACGTGCTCGGCGTCGGGATCGCCGATTGCCAGGCTGTACGGATCTGCCTCGTCGCGGCGAGCGGCCCACAGAGCGTGGGGGCGCGCGTAGTGGAACCGCCTCGGTATCCCGGCACCGCCGTGGCCGTTGCGATCGAGCAACTGCCACGCCGGTGTGTATTCGCTGTCGGAGCTTCCGGAGACGACGGTGACCGAAACGATCTCGCTCGTCGCTGACGTCGAAAGGCGCGACGTCTTTCACGCCGGTTTCCGTGACCGCGCGAACCAGGGGCTGGTCGCAGCTCAGCGCGCACGGCGCTTCGACGGCGATGCTGAACGGACCCGCCGAGACGTTGGTGCACGGATTGAGCAACAGTACGATGGTAAGCCGGCGCTGACGTCGACGTCGATCGTGCTCCCGCACGACGACGCCACCATTTCACCGCTCGGCGAGTAGACGCGCATCTCGACCGGGCCGCGCTCCAGCGAGGCAATCTCGGAAGCGAGGTGCAGCATGCCCGGCGAGGTCGTGAGGGTATAGCCGATGACGCCGCCGTAGACGCCGGGCCGCTTCGGCGTCATCTCGGGAAAGATGCTGCCGAACTCGTCGGCGTTGCACGCCACCGGGAGACCGCAGCTGGGCGCGCCGTTCAGCGTGGTAACTGGTGCTGTTCAACGTGACTGCGTAGGTGCCGACCTGATTGTCGCCGCTGAGCAGACAATCGGAGACCTCCAGCGTGTAGGTACCGGTCTGCGGCAGAACGATCGCGATGCGGCCGCTGCAGGTCTTCGGCCAGCGGGTCGCCGCCGTCGGGCGCGAACACCCGCACGTCGATCAGCCCGAGCACGCCGGTGAGATCGACGGCCCGATGGCGACCGCGTCTCCGCCTGCGCGGCGAACTGATAGTGGTCGGTCACCCGATCGGCCAGCTCGCGCACCACCGGCTGACCGCAGAGCAGATCGATCGGCTCTCCCGCGTCACCGGCGACGACGGCAGCGACGGCTTCGCACCAACCGGACGCTGGCGATCAGCGCCGCGCCCGCAAACGCGCGAGCGGACGCGCCGACGACGGGGCCGCCGTCATTCGAACGCACGGCGCTCCATCCATCCGGCGCGGCCGTCGTCGAGCACGACCCGGTACCAGTCGCCGTCCTCGTCGACGATTTCGACGCGTGCCGCGCGCCAGCTCCGCGATGTGCGGCGGACGCGCGCCGGCCTGCGGGAATACCTCCGCGCTTCGGTGCCGTCACGCGCAGCGCCTCGCGAATCTGCACTGCCCGGCTGCGCCTCCACCGGCGGCGGCGCCAACCAGCTCCGCTGTGCCACTGCCACCACCGCCACCAGCGCCACGGCCGCCGGCACCAGAGTGCGTGTAGCTCCATCGCCGAGCCCTCCATTCCGCCAGCCAATCGCGCCAGGTGGACGTCGAGACGACGCTGCCGCCGCGGCGTGCGGAGATGCGGCGGCGCAGCGGCCGCTGCGCCCATTCCGCGCGCAGCGGCGCGGACCGATCTCGGGCACTGCGAGCAGCGGCTCCCGCTCGGCGTGCAGTCGCCGTTGCACGACCGGCAACAGCTCGACGCAGCGATCGCAGTCGCCCAGGTGCGTCTCGACGGACGCGCGCTCGGCGCCGGAGACGGCGTCGCTCAGGTAGGCGACCAGCAACTCGTCGCCGGAGGCAGTATTCCAACCCAGTCATCCCCTGCAGAGTCAATCCCTTCTCGCGCAGCTCCTGCCGGGCGCGCGCGATCTGAGAGGCGATGCTGCCTTACCGTGGTGTTGAAGAGCGCGGCGATCGCCTTGTACGGCGCCGTGATCTGGCGGCGCTTGGCGCGGCCCATGAGTTTCGTCCCGCTGCCGCTGCCGCCGTTCGAGCTTGCGGCGCAGCTCAGCGGCTTCGGCGCGCAAGCGATCGGAAGGCCGTACCGCGAGCTCGGCGTCGATGCACCACAAGCCGGCGCTCGAAGAGCTGCACCCAGGCCAGCACGGTGCCGAGATTCTCCTCGACGTCTTTCAAGCTTCGCTTCGCGTTTCGCGCACCAGGGCGCGCAGCTCTTCGATGCCGCGCACGACCTCGGCAAGCGCCGAGCGCCCCGACGTCTCCGCCAGGGTGCGCATCTCCTGCGCCGTCAGATCCCAGTCCTCGATGTACAACAGCTTCAGCACCAGCGCGCGCGTCGGGTCGAGCCGTCCTGGAAGGCACGCCGCAGCCAGGCGTAGTCGGTCGCATCGCCGGCGCGCACGGCGTCGATGGGTTCCGGCAGCTCAGCGATGTCGTCGATCGAGACGGTGTCGAGGGTGCGCTGGGTCCGCTTCCATTCCAGCACCAGATCGTCGAGGACGAACCCGAACAGGTAGGCGCGAAACGGGGCACGGCCCTCGTAGGTGCGCAGGCGGCGAAACAGGCGTCCGCGGTCGAAGGCAAAGACGTAGAAATCCCCCGCCTCGTCGCTGCGGACGCGGTAGACGTTGATCGGATAGCTGTAGATCATCTCGCCGTAGGTACGCTGGAAATCCTCGGCCGCGGCCGCGTCTCCTCAGGCACCGGCGGATGAGGGCGCGCACCACGTGCGGATCTGTGTCCACGTCCATCCTTGCTTGTGTAGCCAGATGTGCCCTGGCGCCGTACATCACCGTTCCCGATACAGCACAGATGCATCAGCGCGTCGAATTATTGTACCCCTTATGCCGAGGGCGCGCAGGGGACGCCGAAGCGCGCGATTCACAACGATAAGGGACGAAAGGTGACGACGGCACCGGTGCCCACGCCGGCGCGGGGCGTGGCAGGTGCAGCGGAATCCGGTCGCGGCGACATGAACACGAGGGTTGGACGGGGCTGACCGTCCGCACGGCTGCCGTCCTGGCCGCCTTTTTGGGGTGTGTAGGGCTCGCGCCCGCCGCGGCCAAGGAGCCCACGCCGGGTCTGGCGGCAGCGCCCGGCATCGACTCCGTGGCCTCGACCTCGCGCCCCACCCTCTGGCTCCTCGCCATCGGCGTCTCCCATTACAAGGATCCGGGGCTGAGGCTCGATTTCGCCGAGGCGGACGCGCGCGCGATCGCCGAGGCGCTGACGACGCAGGGGAGCGGTCCGATCTACAACGAGAGCAAGGTCCGCCTGCTGCTCAACGACGAGGTGACGCGCGAAAGCATCTTGAGCGGTATGCAGGGCTTCCTCGGCCAGGCCGGCCCCGACGACGTTGCGGTGATTTTCATCGCCGGCCACGGGGTGCGCGAGCGCAGCAGCGGCAGCTACTACTTCCTGCCCTACACGGCCACTGCCGGGAATCTCATCACCGACGGGCTGCGCATGTCGGACTTCGACGAGATGATGCGCATCCTGCGCCGCAACGTGCGACGGGTCGTCGTCCTGCTCGACACCTGCCACGCCGGCGCCCTGCAGCTCTCGTCGCGGGCGGCGTTCGCCGCCGACGATCTCGCCGGGCAGGTGTCGATTTCCGACGGCCTTTATCTCCTCGCCGCGACCAAGCCTGACGAGGAATCGAAGGAACGGCCCGAGCTCGAGCACGGCGCCTTCACCTACGCGGTGTTGAAGGGCCTGCAGGGTGCAGCCGATTCCGACGGCGACGGACTGCTCTCGGTCTCGGACCTGTTCAGCTACGTCGCCCGCTCGGTGCCGCGCCTGACGGAGGACGCCAGCACCCCTACCACAAGATGGAGGGCACGGACCTGACGTTCGCGGCGGTGAACGCCAACGCCAAGCTGACGTTGGCGCAGGCGCCGCCCGCTCCGCCCGATCCCGAGGAGTCGGCGCCGCCGCGCATTCCGGAACAGCATCGCCGTGGCGCAGTTCCGCAACCTGCGCGATGACCCCGAGCACGACTGGATCGGCCGCGCCCTGCGCGTCGCGCTCAACACCGAGCTGAGCAAAGGTGAGCGCGCTGCGCGTCTACGCGCCCGAGGTGCTCGACCTCGCCGCCGAGCGCCGCCATCAGGATCACGTGCGCACGGCGCAGCAGCTCGGCATCGCCACGGTGGTCACTGGATCGTTCCACGTCGTCGGCGACAGCCTTCGCGTCGACGCGATCATCGTGAACACCGCGACGGGCTTGCAGGAAGGCTCCGACAGCGTCGAGGGCGACCTGAAGGACGTGCTCAAGCTGCAGAAGACGCTCGTGCTCAACATGCTGCAACGCCTGCCGGTGGACGTCTCACCGGCGGAAGGGCAGTCGATCCGCGAGAAGACCAACAGCAACGTCAACGCCTACCGCCTGCTGATGGAGGCGGAGGGCATGATCGGACAGCCGCACCCCGACACCGGCGAAAGTTGCGCCGCGGCGTGCGCCGGCGCCGCATTCGCAGCTCGAGCTGCCGCGGACGCGCAGCTGGACGGCGCGCTTGAGCGTCGTGCTGCGCTCCTCGCTCGCCGTGTTGCATCTGTGGACGGCGGCCTACGCCGGCGAGGTGGAAGACGAGGTGCGCGCCCTGCTCGAAGAGTACCGCAGCGCCCACGTCGCCAAGGACCTCGACCGCCTGGCGGCGGTGTACGTCGCCTTCCCGCCGCACCAGCGCGAGGCGACGAACGCCTACCTGCAGAACGCGCTCGACCTTGCAGTCGAGATCACCGACGTGGAGATTGAATCACACGACGACAAGCTGACGGTGTCGTTCCTGCGCCGCGACCGTTTCACCGACGCGGAGACGAGCGAGCCGACGACCATCGAGATTCGCGTCACCAAGATCCTCGTGCTGGATCAGGGAAATGGAAGCTGGCGAGCGTCCGGTGACAGGCCGCACCACGGTTGCGGCGGCGCACCCGTGTCGCGTCGGCAATGCTGGCGGCGATCGTCGTCGCGCTCGCCGGCGCCGTGCGCGCGCCGAGCCGCTCGACAAAAAGATCCCCGGCCTCTTCGGCGGCAGCCTGCGTATCTCGCTGGCGCGCAATGCCGAGCCGCGCCAGCCGGGCGTGACGGCGCGTTTCAACTCGCTGTCACCGGCGCTTGCCGCCGTCCGCTCGCAGGTACCCGTGCCGTCGGCGAGCGGCTCGTTTCGCTTCACCTGGGATACCGACGTCGAAACGTTCGTGCGCACGCGGCAGAGCCTCGGCTCGATTCTCGCCGAGCGCGCCCAGACGCTCGGCCGGCACTACGGAATCGTCAGCGTCTCGTACACGCACCTCGATTTCGACACGCTGGAGGGTGACCAGCTCAATCGATCTGCGCTCCGTCGAGGCCCGCCTTTTCCAGCGCGTTCCTGAGCAAGCCTGCCGGAGGCAGATCGAGCGATCGCCGGCGACGATCAGCTCGAAACGCAGCTCGCGCTGTCGATCCGGCTCGACCAGATCTTTCTCGCCGCGGCCTACGGCATCACCAACTCGCTCGATGTCAGTCTGGCGCTGTCGCTCAACCGCCTCGGCCATGACGGCGAGCGCGCGAGGCGTTCATCCACGACCGCGCCGGCAACGGCGGCGCGATCTTCGGCCGCGACCAACCCGGCGTCTGCGGCGGCGACCTGCGCTGCGCGCGACCAGTTCGACGCCAGCGCGTTCGGCACCGGCGATCTGTTCCTGCGCGCCAAGTACTGGCTCTACGAGTCCGACTGGGTGGATGCCGCAGTCAGCGGCGTCCTGACGCTACCGACCGGCAATGCCGATGATTTTCTCGGCTTCCACGATCCGACGTTCACGCCGTGGGTCATCCTCTCCAACACCTTCTGGCGCTTCGAGCCGCACCTCAACGTCGGCTATGCCATTCCGCAGCGGCGAGGACGTCAGCCAAGCCGAATGGATCGCCGGCAGCGACTTCTACGCCTGGCGCTGGCTGACGCTGTTCAGCGACTTCCTCGGCTACCACGACGATCAACCGCGACAACGTAAACGACGACGTCATCCAGTGGGCCGGCGGCTTCAAGGTCAACCCGTTTCGCCGCGGCGTCATCGGCGCCGCCTTTCAGATCCCCGTCAACCGCGACGGCATCCGCGCCGACGTCGTCTACACGGCACAGGTCGAGTACACGTTCTGACGCCGCATTCGTGAGCGGAAAGACTTACACGGATTTCGCGGATAGGCGCTCAGCGATTGCGCGGAGAAAGATCGATACTCGGTACTTATGGTGTCTTGGCCTTGAAGTACGCGGTTCGCGCTACTCGCAGGCGTCGCGCGACAGCGTCAGGCAGGAGGCGTAGTCGGCGTCGGCAGTGCCGTCGCCGTCGCCGTCGACGTGCACGGCGCCGTCTTCGTCGAAAGTCAGCTGCACGGTTCCGGCAGGCAGGCCGATGGCGAGGGCGCCGCCGGTGAAACAGGGCTGGTCGAGCGGGAAGCCGAGCGGCGACAGCGTCTCGAATGCGTACCGGGCCGCCGAAGCACGTCGCGTCGACCTCACCGTCGAACTCGAGCGTATGCTCTACGCGATGGACCGTGACCGTGACTCCGTGCAGCGTCGCGTCGAGGCCGAACGGCCCGTCGCCGTAGGTGTCGTCGATGCGCACCGGCCCTTCGATTTCGGTCGCCACGCTCATCGGATCGCAGTTGCCGTGCAGATCGATGAAGTGGGCGGTGGCGTGGGTGTCCTGCAGCGTGAGGGTCACTTCACGATCGCCGGCGCCGCGATAGACGATCAGGCCGCTCGCCGTCACCGCGCCGCCCTTGATGATGCAGGGCGAGTTGCCGAACAGGAAGGTCTCGAGGACGACGTCAGTATCGTGGTGCGCGGTGATCAGCCGCTCGCCTGCGGGGCCCAGCGTCATGGCATCCCAGTCGAGCGCAGAAGCGGACGCCGAACGGGCTCAGCACATCCGGACATTGCCCGCCGGCCCTGATCGCGACGTTGCCCTGATACTCGATCGGACCTTCGTCGGTGACCACGCGGCAATGGTCCGCGGTCGTCGAGGTGAGGAAAGTTCCGGTTCCCGGATCCTCGCACATGCTGCTGAGGCCGCCGCCGAGCTCGCAGATCTCCGGCCCGCCGACGGCATCGAGCGCGACGGCGAGGCCATCAGACGAGATTCTCGAGCTGCGACAGCCCACGCACCACCGCGAGAGCCGCCGCCGCGGGATCGCCAGAACATCCGCGCAACGCGGCACTGACGGCCGCGACCAGCTCGTGGACTTCCACTACGCCGCTCCCATCGATGTCGCCGTTGCTGCAGCTAGACGCATCAGATGAACCGAGCGCGATGGCCACGAGCGTGACCAACTCGTTGATGTCCACCGAGCGATTCCCTGAGCAGTCACCGGCACAGGCGCGCGCGGGTAGTGGGCGCAGAGCAGCGGCCAGAACGGACATACTCAACACGACGATCAGTGCGCGGACTTGGCGACGAGCATTCACGACGACCCCGGACGAACTCGATTTGCTATCTATCTGCAGCACATCCACATCTAATGCCAGCGGTTACAACAGGCCTCTTCGCCGTCGTCCGCGCCGCCACATGCCTGCAGCGATGAACACGCTCAGCAGCAGAGCGCCTGCGCCGGAACCCGTGCAGGGTTCACCGCACTGCGTTGCAGCCGCCTCCGTGTGAGGAAAATGCGCTCGCGGTCGGGGTGGCGGGGGCGATCGGTGTCGTGGTGGGTGTGCGCACGGCCGGCGCTCCGGTGCAGGCGTCGCCGATGCCGTCGGTGTTCGCATCGGCTTGCTCCGGGTTGGCCACGTCAGGGCAGTTGTCGAACGGATCCGCGATGCCATCGCCGTCGCGGTCGGCCGCAGCGGCAATCAGCGGCTCGCGCACGCAGGAGGCGCCGCGCGGGCACTCTGTGTCGGTCCGACACGTCCCCTGATTGCGGCGGCAGGTCGCGCCGGCGTCGTCCGTCACACAGGCGCTCGCTGCGGGACAGACATCCGGTGCCTCGGGGCCGCAAGGAAGGCCGAGATCCTCGACACAGCGCCCAGCCCCGACGAAGACAAGGTCGCCGGCTGCGCCGCCCAACAGCGGGTTGACCAGGCGGCGCGCAGTCTGGCCCGCATCGCGGCACGTGCCGCCCGGCGGGCAATCGCGATCGACCGTGCAGGCGCCCTGGCGCTCGTGACAACTGCCGGTACCCGGGCCGATCGGCACGCAGAGTTGGGCGGCGCCGCATGCCTGCTCGTGGCTCGGGATACACGGCGTGCTGAGGTCGACATCGCACGACGCCGGGAGGCACGTAGCACAACCGCGCCGCTGCCGCTGGTACAGTTCGCCGCAGTGGCACAGGCGTTCCCCAAATCGGAGCAGATACCGGCGCTCACCGATCCCAGCGTGGTGAGCGCGCCGCCTGCCGCGATTCCTCCTGCTCGTCCGATCGCCGTACGACGCAACGCGGCTTCCGGCGTCGCCGAGCCGACGTTGAACGTCTGCAGCACCAGCTCGGTCTTGTCGCCGTTGCCGGTGAGATCCCTCGTCCTGCTCGCTCTCGAAGGTCAGGAAGCGCACCGTGTCGTCGCGGACGCGATACGGAATCCGCGGGTCACAGGAGGTGAAGCGACATGGCGTGACCGCCTGGCCGGTCCTATGAGGCGGCGCGCGGTCAGGTCGTAGATCTGCAGCACATCGTCGTCGCTGTCGGCATCGCCGTTGAGCGAGCCTTCGCCCTGCGCCGCCTCACTGGTGCGAGAAGCGACGAGTGGTCGCCGAGAACGAATTCCTCAGCCGCCTGGCCGGTGTTGACGAGATCGCCGCCGCCACCCGCGAACCAGAGCTGCAGCACGCGGTCCTCCGTGTCGCCGTCGCCGTTGAGATCGCGCCCGGGTGCTTCGGGCGTGAGGAACGCGACCACCGCGCCGCTCGCCGAGATGACGTCGGCGGGCTCGCCGGTGTTCGTCCACTCGTCAGGCTGGCTGCGCTCGGCGACCTGCAACACCGTGTCGTCGACATCGCCGTCGCCGTTCAGGTCGGCGCCGCCCTGGTCCGCCTCGACCACGCGCGCCGCGACGACGCGATCGCTGAGCGCCACCTGCGCGGCGGCGCGGCGCAGGTTGCGCAGCTGCACCCCGCCGGCGTCCGCGCGGCAGGCGAGCTGGACGACGCGGTCGGCGGCGTCGCCGTCGCCGTTGAGATCGACGCCGGCGCCCTGACTCGCCTCAGGACTCAAGAAGACGGCGCAGGACCCGAACACTGCGACCTGGTCGGCAGCCGCGATCGCGAGCGGCGTCGGCTGATCCACGGCTCGTATCGAAGCGCGTAGCAGCAGCGTGTCGCGGACATCGCCATCGCCGTTGCGATCCTGAGCGGCGGCAGGATCGGGTTCAGCGACGAAGACGTCCTCGCAATTCTCCGCCGCCACGCCGTCGCGGTCGAGGTCGCAGACCGCGTTGTCGTCTCCGGCCACCAGGTTGTCTGCCGCGCTTTCGAACGCGATCGTCTCGCCGTCGGCCGCCAATGCCGGATGGAGGGAGCCGCGGTCGCCTTGCGCGCCGCCGGGGCCGAGGCTGACGCGGCGGGTGAAACCGGTGAGCCGGTCGTGCACGAAGATGTCGCTGCAGTTCTCCTCGAAGCGGCCGTCGAGGTCGTTGTCGCAGCGCGCGTTCGTATCGCCGGGCACCAAGGTGCTCGCGACGCTGCCGAAGACGACGAAACGCCCGTCGCTGGAGAGCGCGAGGCATGATCGGACGACGGCGCGTCGCCCTGAGTACCGTCGGACGCGATGCTCACCCGCTCCGTAGTCTGCTGCAGGCGGTCGCGGACGAACACGTCGGTGGCGTCATTGGTGTCGCCCGGGACGAAGTGTTCCCGGCACTGAGGAACGCGACGTAGCGCCCGTCGGCCGACAGCGCGGGAGTCAGCGACTGGTTGTTGCTCTGCTCGCCGGTGGAGCTGACGCTGATCAGCTCGGTGAAGGAGCGCAGGAAATCGCGCACGATGATGTCGCTGCAGGACTGCCGGCTCTCCTGCGGATTCAGGCAAAAGTTGTTCAGATCGCGCAGCGTGCAGATTGGGATCAAGACTGGCGAACGCGACGTAGCGCCCATCGGCCGACAGCGAGGGAGGTTGGGCGATCGATGCGCTGGCCGCGGCAGCGCCGAGGTTGTTGCGGCTGCCGAGCCGGTTGCCGATCGTCAGGCACCCGTCGTTGATGGATTCGAAGATGCCATCCTCGCTGGGATCGCGATCGTGCACCCAGGTGCCAAACTTGTCGGGAAATGCCGGACCCAATGCCATCCAGCGTGTCGCTGACAGATTGGAAGCCGAAGAAACGGCCGCTCGGCGTGATCGCCGGGTAGCGCGCCGGTCCGGGGTCGAATTCGCTGCTGTGCTGGTGCGTGCTCCCCGGCACCGTTGCGGTTCCGCCCGGCTCGTCGAAGATGCCATTGCCATCGGCGTCGCGGTCGAAGATGAACACTTGATCGTCGAGGTTCATCGATGTGCGCGCTGACGGCGACGTAGCGCCCGTCGCCGGACAAACTCGGCTCGCGGCTGGGCGGAATGCGGCGACAGATCGTCCCAGTCGAGCTCGACTGCCTGCGTGCGTCGCCGTAGTCAGCGATCGTGCACGTACGCTGTCGGCGCCGACGCACGCTGCCGCCGAAATTGGTCGCGGTGCTCGTCGAACGCCACCTGCCGGCCGTCCGCGGGAGATCTCCGGCCGCCGCGAGCGGCCGTTGCCCTGGCTGCCGTCGGAGCGCAACGCTGCGCGGGTGATGCGGTTGCGGCAGCGCCGAAGCGCCTCGCGGACGCGAAACCAGACGCACGCCATCCGAGACACCGCCAAGCTGCGGCCATCGATCTCCAATGCCGCAGTCGACGGCCAACCGGTGGCGGGTCGACCGGTGAGCTTTTCGGCCGTGCGCCGCCGCGGCTGCGAAAGACGCGCAGGATGGTGTCGAATTGGTCGCCGTCGCCGTTCTCGTCGCCCTTGCCCTGCAGCGGCTCGGCTTCGAGGAACGCGGTGATGTCGCGTTCGACGGCCACCGCCGGGAAGGAGAACGGCAGCTCGCTGATGCGCGTGGCGGCGCGGCCCGGCGCCGTCGCGACGCCGATCGGTTGGCGGCGCCCGGTGCGCCGGTCGGCGACGCGGCAGGACGTTGTCAGTGTTGTCGCCGTCGCCGTTGAGATCGCGCCCGTCGAGCGCCTCCGGCACCACGGTGACGAACAGGTCCGCGCTCTCGATCAAGTCCTCCAGCGGCACGGGATCCTCAGCCGTGACGCGATAGGCCACGCAGCGACTGTTCCGGGCATTGCGCATCGTCGCGGCGCGCGGCGCGAGCGAATCCTGACAGAGGCCGCTGCCGAAGCGCGCCACCGCGATCGGGCCGCCGTCGGTCATGCGCGGGCGGAAATCGAATAGGACCGCTCCGCACTCGCCGCCGGGACAGTCGGCGTCTTTGCTCGCAGTCGCTGCCGGCGGCGCTGCCGCCGACGCAGGTCGCGGCGCCGCACGCGCCACCGGGACAAGTCGGTTGCGGCGGCGCACGGGCGGCGATCGGCCGCCGCCGCCAGCGGCAATCTGCTGGAAGACAGGACTGCGGCGGGCGTGACCGCAGCACGGTCTCGGGTGCGTCGGCCGGAACCGAACAGGATGAGACGGTCGGCGGCATCAGGATCGGTCTGCCGGTTCGAACAGCGGCGGAAGCAGCCCGCCGTTGGGAGCGTATGAGTGCAGGAAGGCGTTGTTCGGCACGCGCAGCGCACGCGCTGCCGTCGCCGAGCGCGTCGATGGCCGCGTTGACGCGCAGCAGCCGGGCCGGGGGCAGAGTGCCGTTCGCCGCGCTGTCGGGCGATTGCGCTGGCAGCACGCCGCGCGCCAATCCATCGGCAGCAGCACATTCCCGCCGCGTCGCGACGGTGAAGCGCAACTCCGCGGCGCGCGCCGTACACACCGACGACGGCTCGACACCAACGCCTGATAGTCGTTCGACGCGGCAGGGCGGTGAACGACGTGAAAGTGTCGTGCGGCGTCGCAGCGCAGGTGCCGTCGATCCGTAGAGCTCGTCCACGCACGCCAGCGTCGCGCCGGCGCTGCTGCGGCCACGGACTGCGCAACAAATCGCACGGAAGCGGCGCGTCGATGCGCGACACCGCGATCCGCGTCGGGCCCGGCGAGCGTGCGCCCGTCGTCGCTCGCGCCGACAGATCGTCGGTGTCGGGAAATCGAAAACGCAGGCGGCGCACGCCATCGTCGTCGACCACCTGCACGTCGTCGGCGCCGCGCGTCCGACAGACGACCGTCGCGTCGCCCCCCGACAGCTGTCCAGCGCATCGCTCAGTGCGGCGCAGCTCGGTGCCAGGACGACGAGATGCGGCGCTGCCGTGAGCGGAACGAACGCCAGGGTGACGAGCGTGGTCAGCGGCCGCCGCGGCAGAAACCTGGCGACGGCGCGTCGCACAGCGGACTGTGCCGCAGCTCGACGGAAATCGCCCGGCCGCGCGAACGGGCGGTCGACGCTTGCCGCGGACACCGCGAAGAGGATGTCGCGGTGCCGGGAATCTGGTTGCAACTCGCCGCGGCGAGCTGCGGCCAATGCGTCGCGACGATCACCAGGGCGCACAGCGCCGCGCTCAGTCAGCAGCGATTCGGCACTGACGCGGTGCGGCGAGGCGCGCCGCCGCATCGCGGCGTGTCGACCAGTCGGCATCCGGGCGCGCGTGGGCGCGTGTTGTGCTGCCGATCACTCGAGTCCCCAACGGCGTCGCTCGCGCATTTGGGAACATCGGTTCCCCTCACACTTGCTAAGTCAGAAACCGCTCATTACGCAAGCGGCGAATCCTGCTGCGGACGCTATCCGCCGCCATGACGCTTGAGGCGCGTGCTCGGCGCCACGGCGGGGGCCACGATCCGTCGCACTTCACTGGAGTCCCCCCGCCGGGGCTGGCCGGCGCAGGGCACGTTGCTGCTGGAGGAGCAGGTCGGCAAGCGCACGCAAACGATCGCGGGTGCTCGGCGACGCACACTCGGACGCCAGGTTCATCAGACGGGCCGCAGCCTCTCCGAGCTTGAAGCCGGCCATGTCGAGGATTTCTCTCTCTTCCATCGCTATGTCGTCCATCCTCCCCAGACCCCCTTTGGATGGATGGTAAGGCAAGTCCCGTGCCGCGATGTGTGTTCACCCGCGATGCTGCTGCCACCGCGCCAGGTGCGCAGATCTCTGCACAGTCGGTGCGCCGACGCCTGCTGCACCGCACCCGCCCCATTTGCAGATTCGCGTCGTGCGTGGCTGAGGGCGCGATATGGCGCTAGCGGATCGAGTACTTCTGCGGCTTGTCGATCAGGGCGCGGCGGGAAAGACCCAGCTCGGTCGCGGTGTGGGTCTGATTCGCCGCGGTTGCGCTGCAGGGCGTCGCGGATGCACTGCGTCTCGAAGCGCTCGACCGCGCTACGCAGCGAGCCGTTGTTCGCCGGCAGCGCTGCGGGGTGAGCGTGCGCAAAGCGCTCGGAGAGGAGATCGGGCGTGATGCACCCCTCCGGATCGGCGAGCGTGAAGGCGCGTTTCACTTCGTTCCCGAGCTCGCGGACGTTGCCGCGGGAAGTCGGTAGGCGCTCAGGAGGCCAGGCTCTCGGCGGTAAGCGCCTGCGACCGGCGTGCCGCGTCGCCGCATTGAGGCGGTCGAGGAAGTGCTGCGCCGAGCAGCGCGACGTCCTCGCGCCGTTCGCGCAGCGGCGGCAGTTCGCACGCAGAAGACGCTCAGGCGGTAGAACAGGTCCTTCGCGGAAGCGGCCCTCGGCGACGTCGCGCTCGAGATCGCGATGGGTAGCGGCGACGATGCGGACGTCGACCTTGATGGACTGGTGTGTCGCCGACGCGCCTGATTTCACCTGATCCGAGGACGCGCAGCAGGCTGCGTCTGCAGATCGGGCGGGCAGTCGCCGATCTCGTCGAGGAAGAGCGTGCCGCCGTCGGCCTGCTCGAACAGGCCCTGCGGTCGCTCGGCGCGCGTCGGTGAACGCGCCGCGCTTGTGGCCGAACGAGCTCGCTCTCGGTGAGGAGCTCGGGGAGCGATAGCGCCGCAGTTCTCGGCGACGAACGGCTCGATCGGCGCGCGGTGCCGTTGTAGTGGATGGCGCGCGCGACCAGCTCCTTTGCCCGTGCCGGTCTCGCCGGTGATCAGGACCGTGGTGTCCGGCGTCCACGACGCCGCTCGACGAGGTCGAGGCATCTTGTGCAACGCCGGGCTCGTGCCGACCATCTCATCCGAAGCGGTAGCGTCCTTGAGCCTCGCGCTTGAGCTGCGCGTTCTCGACGCGCAACCGCTCGTTGGCGACGCCGCAGCTCGCTTCCAGGCGCAGATTCTCCATCGCCAGGCCGTGCACCTCGAGGCCCTGTCGGACCGTGACGACGCAGCTCGTCGCGGTTCCACGGCTTGGTCAGATAGCGATAGACGCGGGCCGGCATTGATCGCCTGGATCAGCGAGTCGATGTCGGTGTACCCGGTCAGGATGATGCGCACCGAGGTGCGCGGATAGTCGTCGATCGTCTGCTGGATGAGCTCGGTGCCGGACATGCCGGGCATGCGCTGGTCGATGATTGCGACGGCGATGTCCGGGCTGCGGCGGCGAGCAGCGCCAGCGCGCCAGGCCCATCGGTCGCCGTGTACACGGTGTGCTCCATACCGAGCGTGATGCGCAGCAGGTTCACGCTCGCGGGCTCGTCGTCGACGACCAGAATGGATGGCGGCATCGCGTTCACGCGCTGCGGATCGAGAATGGACGTGAGGAGGCTGGAAGGGGCGAAAAACGCAGCGCCATCCGCGCGCGCCGCCTCAGAGCGCCCGCGCTTCAGCCTCGGCAGCGACCGGCAGCGTGATGACGAATTCAGCCCCGGGTTCGTCGTCGGCAGCGACCGCGTCGCTGCCGCCGTGTTGCACTCGATCGCATCTCTGGCGATGGCGAGGCCGAGTCAGGTGCCGGCCGTTTGGGTGGTGAAGAACGGCTCGAAGATCATGCCGCGTTGCGCCGCGGAGATGCCGGGGCCGTTGTCGCGGATGCGTATTTCCCACCGAGCTCACCGCCGATCAGCGGGCGCGCGCTGGCAACCACGCGGTGGTTGGGCGGTCGCCGACGCTGCGTCGATGGCGTGTGATCAGTACGTTCACCAGCGCCTGCCCGAGCGTGTGCGCATCACCGGTGAGGGGTGGGCAAGCGGGCGAGATCCCAGACAGATTCGGGCGCCGCAGGGCGCCACGGCCAGCTGATCCCGCGCGGGCGCGATCGAGCTCGGCGGCAAGATCGATGAGCTCAGCGCCGAACGATGTCGCCGTTGCGGCGCGTATGAATGCGCAGCTGTTCGATGACGTGCCGGACGCCCGGTCACACCTTCCTCGCAGATCGACATCGCAAGGTGCGAGGCGTTGGCGACGGCGTAGTCGAGGATGCATCGTCGTCGCGGATACTTGCGACGGTGCTGTCGCGCGCGCGGCGATCAGGCCTGGTCGCCTCAGGCATAGTGCGACAGCCGCGTCTGAATCGCGCCGACGGTGGCCGAGACTCCCGGCAATGAGGCTGACCGGCGCATTCAGCTCGTGCGCGACCCGCGCGATGCGGGTCTCCGGCGCGCTCAGCCGCTGCGCATGCTGGTCGCTGCCGGCACCGTTGCCACTAGCTCGCTCGGCCATGCAGGTGCCTTTGCAGCAGATCCTGGACCAAGCGCGGCGCGCACCGCCGCCGCACGGGGAGCTCCCCATGCCGGCGCTGCGCAGGGACCTGCACGATCGCGGCGTAAGTGTACGGCAGTCCACGCAGGTGCGGACCGAGACCGACGACCATAGCCGCGGGCATCGGCGTGCCGGTACGATCGACGTCGAAAGGTCGACGTGGCCAGAGATCTGCCAGCCTGGCGCCGAGACGATTTATCGGCGCCGGAACCGCCGTTGATCGGCGGACCAACCGCGTGGTAGCGCGCCGAGGAGCGAGATCAGAGCGGGACGTGCAGCCGCTGACGTGGTGGCGAAGCGGGAAGTCACATACGACCGGCCACCCATCCCGGCGACGTTCGTCGCACCTACTGGCGGCCCCTGCTCACTCCTCGTCGTCGCGCTCCCGGCGGCCGTGGCCGCCTGTGGTCGCCAGTTTGAGCTGGTTCGCGGCGCGCCGTTTCCACGGATTCTTCATGATGCGAAACGGCGTCATTCCCACGGTCAGTGGCGTCGATTGGCCGCCGCACCGACTGGAGCTTCTTTCATGCCCAGGTGATCGCAGTCGATGGGGTGGGGGTAGACGGCAGCGCCGCCGTCTACGAAAGCGGTCGCAGCGCAGCCGACCGGCACGCCGATCCGCTACACGCTGCGCGAAGACGGGCACACCTATGACGAGACCGTGCGCTCGATGCCGTTCTACGCTCACCGATTACCTGCAGACCTGCGGCGTGCTGCTGCTCTTCGGCTGCGCGTGGCTCGCGTTCGCCCTGACCATCGGGTTCATGCAGCCCCATACCTCGCAGGCACGCGTCTACCTCGCGCAGAGATTCGTCGCCGGCCTGTATCCGATCGCCGGCATCTTCCTGCACCGGCCCGACTTTCCGTTGGCCACCATCGGCTACTTTGCGCTGGAGTGCATCTTCCCGGCGACGTGGATTCATCTCGCCCTGGTCTTTCCGGTCGCGCGCCCGATCACCGGCACGCGCCGGCTGGCTGATCATCCCCTACGCGCTCAGCGCGGGCGCTGGCAGTAGCTGTACTGCTGGGCTTCTACCGCGAATCCACCCGCCCTCCGCGCCCCTGCATGCCACGTATCTCTATGCGGTAGTCACGTTGCTCGCGTTCGTCGCGCTCGCTCGTCATCACCTTCTGGCGCACCGACGACCTGCGCGTGCGGCTGCCGCATAAAAGCCGTGCTGCCGGGCGCAATTCTCGCCGGCACGCTGGCGCTGTTGGCGCTCGCTCGACAGCGCGTTCAGCCAACGCGCTGCCGGTGCAGTTCGGGCTGCTGCTGACGCCGGCGTTCTCGGCCTGTGTCGCATACGCGATCGCCAAGCATGACCTGTTCGATATCGACCGGGTCATTCGCCAGAGCTTCGTCTACGCCACCCTGAGTCTCGCCATCACCGCGCTCTACGCCGCGGCCGTGACGCGTGTCGTCGCGTTCTCTGCCGGGCGGCGCCCTGGTCTGGACAGACATTGCTCGGCGCGGCGCTGGTGGTGGCAACGGCGTTGGCGTTCGAGCCGCTGCGGCGCGCCCTGCAGCGCGTGGTCGATCGCGCGTACCATCGCGGCGAGCTCGACTACCGGGGTACGCGGTCCGCGAGTTGAGCGAAGCCCTGACGACGCTTCTCGACCTGCAAGCGGTCGTGGCGCAGGTCACGCCACGTCCTCACGCGCGAGATGTTCCTGGAGTCGACGGCGCTCTGCCTGCTCGGCAGCGACGGACCCGATCGAGGTGTTCGCGCGCAGTGCGGACGGCGCATTCGCACAAAAGCAACGCACCGCCCTGCCTGCCGGCGCTGGCGGCGCTCTGCGCGGCGCACGGCGAGGCCAGCGCCGCGGACCTCGTGGCGAACGTGGACGAGAACGCACCGCGCTGCGGCAGGTGCGATTCCTCAGCGCCCTGGGCGCCCAGACTGTCCTGCCGCTCAGCTTCCGCAGCCAGCCCACCGGCTTTGCTGATTCTCGGCGCGAAGCGTTCCGGCCGCCCGCTCGCTCCGGATGACCTCGATCTGCTGCGCACGCTTGCGCACCAGACGGCGGTGGCGCTGCAGAACGCGCCGTTCACTACCGCGCGCGCTCGAAGCCTGACGCTGGCGTTGGACGCCAAAGTCCTGCAGCGGACCACCGAGCTGCGCGAGTCGCACCAGCAGCTCAGCCTCGCCTACGATGAGCTCAAGCAGACACAGGCGCAGCTCGTGCACTCGGAAGAGATGGCCTCGCTCGGCCAGCTGGTGGCCGGCGTCGCGCATGCGAGCTCAACAATCCGGCCAGCTTCGTGCACGGCGGACTGGCGAACCTGGCGGACTATCTCGCCGCTTCATCGAACGTCCTGCAGGCATGCGAAGCGGCGCCGATCGCTCGACGCGCGAGCGGCCGAGCGCGTCGACCAGGCACGGCAACGCGCCCAGCTCGATTATCTGCTGCGCGAGACGCCGGAGCTGTTGCGCATCTGCGCCGAGGGCTCGGAACGCATCAAGCAGATCGTCGGCGATCTGCGCGTGTTCGTGCGCGCCGATCAGGGCGAGCGCGCGCCCACCGACGTGGCGGAGTCGCTCGACCAGGCGCTGCTGCTGCTCGCTCACCGCGTCAGCGCGCGGCGGGCGTCTCGGTGCACAAGCGCTACGGGCCGCGCCGGATCATCCACGCCCACGCGGCGACGCTGAACCAGGTCTGGACGAACCTGCTGGCCAATGCGCTCGACGCCCTCGATGGCGTTCGCCAACCCGACAATCGCGATCACGCTGAGCAGCTCATGACGCCAGCGACGCGGCGGTCGAGCGCCGCGCGTGCCGCCGATGGCGCAGTGGAGATCACCATCGAGGACAACGGTGCCGGGGATTCCGGCTGCGGTCGAGAGCCAAGATCTTCGAGCCCTTCTTCACCGCCTAAGTCGATCGGCCACGGCACGGGACTCCGGCGAGGCATCGTGTACGGCGCGGTGAAGGATCACGGCGGGACGATCGAGGTCGCGAGCGCGGTCGGGCGCGGGACGACCGTGCGCGTGCGCCTGCCGGTGCAGTCTTGAACACCGCCGCAAAACGCGCCGCGCTGCTCATCCTGGTTTCCGCCGGCCTGCACGCCGCCGCGTTTCCGCCGTGGAACGCATCGATCGTCGCCGCGATCGCCCTGCTTCACTCTTCGTCGCGCTCTACGAGGCAACGCCTGCGCGTCGCTTCGCGCTCGGTTGTGCTGTGGGGGCGTGGCGGCGCACTGGGCGGAGGCATTCTCGGATTCTGCCGGCGATGGCGTTCTACCACCAGCAGCCGCGTGGTGGTCTCGCAGGCGCTGTTCGGCATCGGCAGCTCGCTGTTGTTTCGCGGCCTGCACACGGCGTCTTGGCGGCGGTGCTCCGCGTGGCTCGAATGCGTCCGGGCGCTCCGGCCTCACGCGCGCCTTCCTGCGCGGCGAGCGTCTGGACCGCCTTCGAGCTGCTGCGCGCCCGCGGACCGACCGCTGATCCCTGGCTCCTGCTCGGCTGTGCCTTCGTTGCCCCATCCGCTGCTGCTGCGGGTCGCCGATCTCGGCGGGATGCATCTGCTCTCGTTCGCGCGCCGCGGCGGCAGAACGCAGCCGAGGCGAGAATAGCGACCGCCACGCTCGCCGCCAACGCCGTTGCGCGCCATGCCATGCCTGCCGCGGCGCGGCGCGCCGCGATCGCCCTGGGGGCGTTGCTAGATCGCGATATGTGCCTGCGGCGTCCTATCGATCTCAGTCGTGCCGCCGCCCGCCGGCTCCGGCGTGCCGATCAGCATCGTTCAGGGCAGCAACGATCTCGGTGCCCAGTGGCACGCGCGAGTTCTACTGGACGGGGCCTGCAGCGGTATCTCGATCTGTCGCGCGCCGCGGCGCGGCGATCGCATCCCCGCGCGTTCATCTGGCCGGAAAGCGCAGTCACCTTTTTTCTCGCTCGCGAGCCGACCTTCCTCGCCCCCATTCGCGCCCTGCTGCGGGACACTGGTGCGGAACTGATCGCCGGCGCCCCGCACATCGAGGACGCCGATCCAGCTCGCCCAGTGTTCTTCCAATTCCGCCTTCGCGGTGAGTGCAAGCAGTATCGATGCAGCTACGACAAGGAGCGGCTGCTCCCGTTCGCGGAGTTCTTCCCGCTGTCGTTCGGCAGTTTCCTGCGCCGCAAGTTCGACCCCATCCAGCTCGTTCACACCCGGTGTCGGCGTCAACCTGCCGGCGGCTGCGCTGGGAGAGTGCCGGCGGTGGTGATCTGTTTTCGAAAGCCGATCTTTGCCGATCTGGTGCGCGAGCGCGTGCGGCAAAGAGCGCCGATCTGTCTCGTCAATCTGTCGAACGAGTGCCTGGCTGGGAGGCGGCGGCGATCCGCGCTGCCCAGCCACCCTCGCCGATGGTGGTGCCGCGCGCCGTCGAGAACCGCCCACTGGCTCGAGTGCGCGACGGCTGACCAGGATTCTCCGCCGCTGGTAGATCCGAATGCTGAGTCGATGCACGCACGCCACCCGCACCGCTCGGCGCCGCCGATCATAGATGCCGGAAGTGGTTAGCCGGCGCGGACCGACACCACTGTACCGGCGCTGGGGCGATTGGACCACGCCTATCGGTGCTCCGTGTTCCGCGATCTGCGCGCACCCGGCGACGCGACCCGAGTCCCGCTGAGGGGTCGCACGTATGACCCCCCACGTCACGCTGTCCCGCACGACCGTCGAGGCTGCGGACGCCGATTGCGTCGCGCGCATCGCCAGCGCCGTTCGCACCTGTGGGACGCCGCACCCTTCCGAGCATCACCCTCCAGCACGCGGCACTTCGTGTCTGATCGTCGTGATGAGGCCTTCCACCTGCCATGTCTCCTCTCTCGCGCTATGGCGAAGTGGCGAATCGACCCTCCGTGCGCGGCGGCAGCCGCGCCACTCGCGGCGCCTTTGTGCCGTGTAGCCGCTGTTGCGACTTTCCTTGCTGTGCGGGGCTGAGCGGAATCACCGATCGCCACGGCCGCGGCGGTCTGGGTCGCGCGCCGCGCATCAGCAGCAACCGCGCGCCCGCGAACTACCTCGCGGTGAACCACCGCTACCGCAAGGGGCTGGTGGGCGGCGCGTTGTACGGCGCCGCGGCGCGCCTCACTGCGATGCGCGTTGTCGTCGAAGGCGAACTGACGCCGGTGTTCGGCGCGCCCCGTTCGATCCATCTTTTGCCGGCGCGTCAGCCATAAACGGCGACCGCCACTCGTCACGGCGGTGCTGATCGGCGCGCGTGTGCTTTACGGCCATCCGGCTGCGCCCACATCATACGAAAGCGCGAGGCTGTCTCGGGATCCGCGCCTCGACGTCGTGAGCGATCGTCCTGCCGGAGTGGTTCGTCCGGCGCGTGCGCAGCGGATAGCGCACGCGAGGTCTACGGTGATCATGCAACGTCTGGCCGAAGATCTCGGACCGCGCCACGATGCCGTGCTCGTCCTCCGGAGGAACGTTTCTTCCCGGCGGGGACGCCCGCGCTCCGTGCGCTCGCTGCACTTGCGCCAGAAGCGTCCCTGCGAGGCCTGCTCGAAAGGCTGCGCGGATGCGCCGCGTGCTTCCACCACGGCTCGGCGGTGCGCTGGCGTTGCTCGAGCGGAGTCGCGACGCCGATGCGGTCTTTGCGCCCATACCAGGCTTCGAGGCGCCGACACCTTGCGGGCGCTCCTCAGCGGCGTAGCTCATCGGCCGCACCGTCCGCGTCCACCTGTGGCGCGTCCAGCGACGTCAGATCCCGATCGGCTCCGCAGCGCGTACGGCATGGTTCTACGACCAGTGGCTGCGCGTCGACGCCGTGGTTACGGGTTTCACCAGTAAACCACGAAGGACACGAAGATCACGAAGAGGAATTGGTCGTTCTCTTCGTGATCTTCGTAGCCTTCGTGATTTGAGTTATCTTTCGAGGCCAGCGCGCCAAGCCGGTCGCCGACCGCGATTCCGCCGCCGCGCGCAGCGCATCCGCCAGCAACGCGCGCTTGCCCTCGAGCTGCAGCTCCTCGATGCCCAATACACCCGTGCCGGTGGCGACGCGCATCATGATCAGTCGAGCGCCAGGATCGTGCCCGGCGCGGCGCCAGCGGTATCGTCGAGCGCACCGGCTGCGGATTTTGGTAGGCGCGGTTCCGAGCGTGGTGTGCGCCGACGGCCACAGTTGAAGGCGCGCACCTTGCCGGCAATCGCCTGCGCCGGCGTGTCCAATCGATCGCCCCGTCCAGCTTGCAGATCATCGGCGCATAGGTTGCCGCCGCGTGATCCTGTGGCGTGGCGCGCAGCGTTCCGGCGTGCAGCGACCGCCAACGCGTCCATCAGCGCCGCGGCGCCGAGCACGGCAGAGCCGCTGCTGCAACGCGCTCGTACGTCTCGCCGGGCTCGATCGCCGTTGCGCGCTGCAGCAGCAATGTCGCCTCGTCCATGCGCCTCGTTCATGCGCATGAGTCGTGACGCCGGTCGTCGTCTCGCCGCGCAACAACGCCCACTGGATCAGCGCGGCACCACGATCGCTTCGGCAGCAATGAAGCGTGGACGTTGATGCAGCCGAGGCGCGGCGCCGCGAGCACGGCGATTGAGGGCAGGATGCGCCGTAGGCTGCGACGACGCGCCGAGGATCGAGATCCCAACTGCGCAGCAGGTTCGGAAGATCGTCGAGTCTTCACCTTCACCAGCTGTGCCCACCGGCACCCCGCGCTGCTCGGCGAGGCGCGTGGTGAGCGGAGCCTGTAGCTGCTGACCGCGGCCGGCGGGTTTGTCGGGCTGGCAGATGGGGCCGACGACCGTGTCGGGTCGAATCGAGGCCAGCGCCTGCGGTGGCGGAACCGCGAATTCAGGTGCTGCCGAAGAAGGCGATGCGGTAGCGCATGTTGAGAGGCAGTGCTGGCATTGGGCCCCCATCCTGGCCTTCCCCTGGAAGGAAAGGGACCTCTCCAGCGGGGAAGGAGGGAAGCCGCGGAATCGGCCTCAGATGCCGGCGTCGGCGTCGGTGGGGGGACGTGTACGTCTCAGGTCGATGCCGTCGCGGATCATCTTGTTGATCTTGCGCTTGTAAGGTCGCGCTTGAGCGCACTGAGGCGGTCGATGAACAGCTTGCCGTCGAGATGATCGATCTCGTGTTGCGGCGCTACGGCGAGGAGACCGTCGGCCTCGATCTCGAGCTCGCGCTGGTCGAGCGTCCATGCCTTCACCACCACCTGAGCGCTGCGGCGGACTTCGGCCGAGTAGTCGACGACGCTGAGTGAGCCCTCTTCCAGAGCACGGTGCCTTCGCGCTCGACGATCTCGGATTGACGAGCTTGAGCAGGTTCTTGCCCGGTTCTTCGTGGTTCCACATCGAGGACGATCATGCGCTGGGCGATGCCTACCTGCGGTGCGGCCAGGCCGACGCCGGGCGCGGCGTACATGGTGTCGACCATGTCGCGCAGAGTCTCGTCGACCTGACCGTCGATACTCATCACCGCCGTCGCGTGCTTCTTCAACGACTGCGCGGAAAACCCGAGTGCGACGCAATGCCATAGTCTGAGCATAGATGAATTGCCGCGGCTTTGGGCCGCGACGCCGACGGAACCGCGGTTACAGCATGCTGTAGGGGTCGAGCGTCGACGATCAGTCGCACATCACCCGATCGGGCGCTGGTCCGCACGGCCGGCAGCGCACTTCGGCCACGCCGCCCGCAGCGCCGCACCGCTGCGGCCGCGCAGCAGATCTGCCGACGATAGCGCTGGCGCAGGCGCTCGAGCAGCGCCGGCGCCGGGCCGAGCACATGGTACTTGTCGGCGGAGCCGGTACGCGCATGACCTGCGCGGCCTCGATCGCGACGCGCTCGACGTGCGCAAGCTGCGGACCCTCGATGCCGCAGCAGAATCAAGCGTGCGTAGGGCGGGTAACCGACCTCTCGGCGCGCTGCCAGCTCGGCGCGCCGCAAAGCTGGCGAAGTCGTGACGCGCGCGGCGGCCTGCGAGGCTGTAGTGGCGCGGCTGTGGCGTGTCTGCACGAACGCGGCCCGGGCGCTCGCCCCGCCCAGGCCCGTCCGGCCACCTGCGTCAGGAGCTGGAAGGTGCGCTCGGCGGCGCGGAAGTCAGGAAAGTTGAGCGACGCATCGGCGTGGATGACGCCGACCAGCGTCACGCCCGGCACGTCGTGCCCTTGGTGATCATCTGCGTGCCGATCAGCACGTCGAGGCTGCCCGTGCTCCAAGCGCACGCAGCAGCGCTTCCTGGCTGCCGCTTGCGCCGCGTCGTGTCGCGATCCATGCCGCGCGACTCGCGCGCCGGTGCAGGCGCTCGCGCAGCAGCGCTTCGAGCTGCTCCGGTGCCGACGCCCCAGGTCTCGAGTGCCGGCTCGCCGCAGCTCGCGCCAGTGCGTCGGCGGCGCGCACCGTGTGGTCGCAATAGTGGCAGCGCAGCGCGCGCCGCCGTGGTGGACACGTCAGCGTCACGCTGCGGCTTCGGGACACATGACCGGATCTGCCGCAGCGCACGGCGCTGCAGAAAGTTCGGCCGAAGCCACGCCGGTTGAGAACAGCGGAGGCTCTGCACCGCCGGCGGCGTGATTGGCCGCCATGAGCGCGCGGAGAGCTCGGCGGTCGAGCGGATCCGACGCGACTGCGCCGGCGCTCGGTCCGCAGATCGAGCAGCGACACCGGCGGCAGCGGCCGTGCCTCGACCGGCGCTCGGGCAGCTCGAGCAGAGCGATAGCGTCCCTGCGTGGCGTTGAAGAAGCTCTCCATCGACGGCGTCGCGGATCCGAGGATCAAGGGACACCCGGAGAGCTTGGCGCGCATCACGGCGACGTCGCGGCCGTGGTAGTGCACGCCGAATCGGAGTCTGTCTTGTAGGCACAGGGTCGTGCTCCTCGTCGACGATGATTGACGCCGAGGTCGCGCAGCGGCGCGAAGGCCGCCGAGCGCGCGCCGATCGCGATGCGCGCCTCGCCGCGCGCGATGCGCCGCCACTCGTCCCAGCGCTCGCCGACGCCGAGCTGGCTGTGCAGCACCGCCACGGCGTCGCCGAAGCGCGCGCGAACGCGGTCCGACGAGTTGGTGCGTGAGCGAGATCTCCGGCACCAGGATCGAGCGCGCTGCGCCCGCGCGCGCGCAACGCCGCCGATGGCGCGCAGGTAGACTTCCGGTCTTCCCGCTGCCGGTGCACGCCCCACAGCAGCCACGGTGCGAAGCCCCTCGTCCGAGCCCGCCGAGCGATCGCATCGACCGCCGCCTGCTGTGCCGCGGTCAGGATCACCGGCCGGTCGATCGACGCCACCGGCGGCAGCACGACTGCGATAGGTTTCTTCCTCGCGCATCCGCACCAGCCCGGCGTCGCTCAGACGCGCGCAGCTTCGGCGTGCGGCGTTGGCGAAGCGAGTGGCGCAGCTCGTGCGCAGGAGCGCGGCGCAGCGGGTGGTCGCGCAGATAGCCGTAGCAGCGCGCGTTGCCGGCCAGGCGCGCCTGGCGAGGCGTCGGATCGTCGTCTGCGACGCGCACCGCGGCCTCGTAGAAGCGCAGCGCGCCGCGTCGGCGCCGTCTCGCGGCGCAGGCGCTCGACGACGTCGCACGACGCCGCGCTGCTGCAGGCGGCGCAGCGGCGCGCGATCACCCCGGCGCCGAAGCAGGCGCGCCAGCGCTCGTGGCTGCTGCGTCGCCGCCGGCGAGCTGCCGCTGACGATGCGCTGCTGCAGGCGGCGGCAGCGTGCCCGCATCGCGTCTCGCTCGGCCTGCAGCGCTGACGACCCGCTCGGTATCGATGCGCAGCGCGCCCGGCAACGCGGTCGCGAACGCCTCGCCCAGCGCGGCGAGGTAGTAGTCCGCCATCCAGCGCACGAGCTGTCAATAACGCGGCACGTCGAGCACGGGCTCGGGATCGAGCACCGCGATGATGTCGCGCAGCGTCGCGGCGCTCGCTCGCGCTGCGTCGACGCGCATCGACCACCACGCCCATCGAGCGACGGCTGCCCAGCGGAACCAGCACGCGCGTTCCGGGCGGCGCCGGTTCGCACGCCGGCAGGAGGCGATAATCGAGCGGCGCCAGGCTGCCCGGTGCGAGGGAACGAGAACCACGCGCGCGACGCCGCGCGTCCGGACGTTCCGCTGGCATCGACTGCCGTCGCTGGTCGCTGGGTCTGCGGATGCAAGTGGCTGGTCGGTCGGCACCGTGCCCGGTGCTCGCTGCGCTGCCCGTTCTGAATGGAACAGATACCAGCTCGAGTTGGAGGATTCCAGCGACGCGGACCAGTTGCATTCGGGCCAGGCAGGCGCTGCAGGCGCGCTTGACACGCACAGCGCTGGTAGATCTTCGGCAGCTCGCGCGGCAGCGCGTGTGATGTCTTCCGATCACCATGTAGCGGCTCTCGTCGCACATCTGTCGCAGGTAGTCATGGCTCGGCCTTGTCGACGGTGATGCAGAACGGCGTGACCCCGGCGGCTTCTGCCTCGCGCAGTGCGGCGGCGGTGTCGCGGATGCCCGTACACGTTGCTGCGCCGGTCCTGCCCGTAGTCGTAGTCCTGCGGGAAGCCGTCGCTGAGCAGGAAGAGGTGCTTGAGCGCGAGGTCACGCCGGCGAGTTTCTCGACTGCGTGGCGCGCAGGGCCGTGCCCATGCGCGTGCTGCGCTTCGGCTCGATGCCGCCCAGGCGCGCCTTGACCGATCGCATTGAGCGTCTCGGCGAACGACTTCACGCGATACACCTCGACGCGCTCGCGCCCATGCCCGGAGAAGCCGTAGATGGCGTAGGCATCGCCGATCTCTCTCCAGCGCCTCGGCCACTGATCACCAGCGTCTCCTTGGTGAGGTCGATGATGCGCCGCGGCCTCCCGCTCCCCCGCGTGCTGTTGCTGGCCCTCCCGCCGGCCCCGATCCTGTCGAAGGCGCTCGCGCCGAGCCCGTCCCAGGCGCCTGCCCTGAGCCCGTCGAAGGGCGGCCGTTCCCATCGCTGGCGAACGGCTCGTCGGTCGAGCGCGCTCATGTCGACCAGAAAGAGCGCGGCGACGTCGCGCTCCTCGCGCTTGCGCGCGACGTAGAGTCGGCTCGACGGCGCGAGCCGGCGCGCGTCGACGCGCGCGGCGATCGCCGCGTTGAGATCGAAGTCCTCGCCGTCCTCGAGGCCGCGCACGGCGCGGTACATCTCCGGCCGAATGCGCTGGAACTGCCGGCGCACCTCGGGGATCGAGGCGGGCGTAGTCGCCCAGCGCCTGGTTGAAGAACTCGCCGGAGTCGCCGTCGAGGTTGACCTCGTACAGCCGGCACCAGCGGCTGCGATAGTCATCGATGTGGTAGTCCCACTCGTCGTAGCAGAAGTACGTGCTCGTCGCTGGTCTCGTCGCGAAAGCGGTTTCACGGCGCGGCGCGAGGCGTCGCCTCGGGGTCGCCGAGCATGCTGACGCAGCTCGTCGAGCTGCTCGCTCGGCAGCTTGCCGATCAGGTCGGTGATGTAGAGGCCGAGCCTTCGACCTCCGACCCGGGCGCCCTGGCGTGATGCGCAGGTTGGCGCCGCTCTCGAGCAGGCGGCTTGAGCTCCTCGGGCGAGATCGGCTGCTGCGCCGCCGACGCCGTCGTCGGGCTCCTGCGAGAGCTCGCAGCGGCATCTCCTCGCGCCGTCGGCTGGGCGTCGCTCGCGGGCGTCTCGGCGCGCGCTGCCTGCGCCACGGCGCCGCCGGGCGGCGGCCGTCGACTTCAGTCGATGATACTGGTCCGAGCAGCGCGTCGCCGGTGATGCGGTCGAGCATGAAGCCCGTCGAGCTCGCGATCGTCCTGCGCACAGCCTGGATCGCGCCGCCGTGATGCGCGGCAACCAGCGCCTCGGCGACGCGCACGGCGTCGGCGACGGTCGCGCCCGGCGCGGCGAGCGGCCCAACCAAACGAGCGATCATCTCCGCCGCGGCACCGGCCAACCAACTCGGGCGCAGCAGTGGTGCCGCCGCCCAGGACGAGGGCGAAGATCGCGTCGAGCCGCTGTGCCCGCGACGGCGCCGGCACGCGCTAGCCCAGCGCGCCAGAAGCTCGGTCGGCCACCCAGCGCCCCTCGCCCGCCAGGCCGCGGTACTCGCGCACAGCCGCGCGTGGACGCGCACCCCTTCGGCGAGCAGGAAGAGCTCTTCGCACCAGCTCGGGCCGCTCGGGCGCGCTCAGATAGCGCAACAGCGGCGCTGCCCGGCGGCGCCGTCCGTCATCGCCGCCGTCCGGCGGGCACGAAGCAGGTAGGTGCCGAACTCGCGCCGTCCGGCGAGCTGCGCCGGCGAGAAAACGGTAGATGCGCAGAGTTGTCCTTCGTGCGTCGGGCAGCAGGTCGACGCGCAGCGGCCGATGCGATCTCGTTCTCGCCCGGAAACTCTTCAGCAGCGGCGCGCACGCGCAGGCCTTCCTGCGCGCGGATGCTGGCGGGGTCCCCGCTCAACATGGTGACGTACTTGCGCAGCAGGCCCTGGACCTCCTCCAGCGTCGGCGGCGTCGATGTCGCCCGCAGCACGCTTGAGGCTGGTGCGCGACTCGAGCGCGAAGTAGGCCAACGCCGGCGTCGCGGTTGTCACTCGCCAAGCGGACACCGGTGGCGAACCACTCCCCCACCCGGCGGCGCTTCCGCCTCCTCGTAGACGCGCGGCGGCGAGCGCAAGCGCCGCGACCGACCGCCTCCGGACGGACCTGGGCGACGCGTTCGCACGGCGGCTGAGGGCCGCTGAGCGCGTGCGGCAGCGGAACCTTGCTGGAGCAGTGCGCCGGCCACCGGGCGCGGCGTCGGCGATCTGTGCCGGCCAGTCAGCTTGCCGGCCAGGTACAGGACGCGCAGCAGCGCCGCTCGCAGCGGCGCAGGTCGACCTTGCCGAGCGCCGCCGGCAGCTCGGCGTAATAGCAGCGCTGGCGTCCTTGCGCGGCCAGCCCTGCCCGTAGACTGATCGTCGTGCGCAGGAACAATGCCTGCTCCTCCTCGTTCCATCCCTTCACGCTGCGCTCGAGCTGACTGAAGAAGTCGCGCTCCTTCACCGTCGGGTAGAGCGCCAGCACGCCGGCACCAGCCCACGTCGATAGGCGCCCGGATGCAAGGAGGTCACCGCGTGCGGCGCGGCTGCGAAGTACGCCTGGAGCGAGAAACTCACCCTGCCAGCCGTGCTGACCGCACAGCTCGCGCGGCCGACCTCCACCCAGCGGCGCAGGCGCTCGACCGCGCCGGCTGGCACGCAGCAGCGTCGCGGTGCTGCGCAGGAAGATCGCCCCGAGCTTCGGCAGGTCGCGGCGAGCTCGCGTCCGAGCGCCCACACCATGCCGCGGCAGTGTCGAGACTCACCGTCGGCCGAAGCCCATGCCGCGCGAGACGTTGAAGAATGCCATCGCTCCGTCCCGGCAGACCGGCTCGACCAAGGCGGCCAGCGACTCGCCGAGCGCAAGCCAACGCGCGAACCCGGCAGCGCCAAAGGCGCGCCACGCCGCCGCGGGCGCTCGATGGTAGCGCTGCGCCAGCACGGCCGACGACGCGGCCAAGCGGTCGCCAGCCATCGAGCAGATCGCGCGTGCACCGCCGGCCCGAGCGCCTGCGCGTCGGCGTGCGCGGCGGCGCCGGCAGGATCGTTCAGCGAGGTGGCTGCCGAGCAGACGCTACGCAGGTCACGCGTCTCACGATCGAACTGCAAGGGAGACGGCCGACGGCTGGTCGCCCGTCGCGGTCAGTTGCACCAAAGATCGAACACGCCAGCTCATCGATGGCGCGCTGACTCTCGAGGTCGTCGGTGAGCGACTTGCTGACCGACGACACCTGCGCAGGCGCGGCGCGCGCGACGCCACGATCGATCAAGCTGGCCGGCGTAGACGAGCAGGCGCGTGCTGACGCCTTCCTCGAGGCCGTTGGCCTTCAGATGGCGCACCTTCTCGCCGAGCTTGGCGAGGTCCATCGACACATCGAGCGGCGCGCCGCTCTCGTGGCGCGATGACCTGCGCCTTCCTTGTCGCGCGGCGGGTAGTCGAAGACGATGGTGACGAAGCGCTGGCGGGTCGAGTGCTTCAGGTCCTTCAGGACGCTCTGGTAGCCGGGATTGTACGAGATCACGAGCAGGAAAATCGGGATGCGCCTCGATGATCTCGCCGCGCTTGTCGATCGGCAGGATGCGGCGGTGGTCGGTGAGCGGATGGATGAGCGACCGTGGTGATCCTTGCGCGCCTCGACGATCTCGTCGAGGTAGCAGAAAGCCCCGAGCCGCACCGCCTGGGTGAGCGGGCCGTCGACCCAGATCGTCTCGTCGCCCCTTGATCAGATAGCGCCCCGACCAGATCGCTGCCGGTGAGGTCCTCGTGACAGGCGACGGTGATCAGGTTGCCGGCGACACGCGTTGTCCTGGCTGGCCGCGCAGCGTGTGCGCCATGTACTCGACGAAGCGGGTCTTGCCGCAATCCGGTCGGGCCCTTTGAGCAGAATCGGCAGCCGGCAGGAGTAGGCTGCCTCGAAGACGCTCACCTCGTCGCCGATGGGCAGGTAATACGGGTTCTGATCAGTCACGGCGGTCGAACCACGTGCCAGTCGTGTACTATGCACGCGCCGGGCAAGTGGAGATAAGGCCCCGGCTGCGCGGCGTCACTCGGTGCACCGTCTCCATCACGCGGCCGCTGGCGCCGCGTCGACGAGTTCGACGGTCACCGGCGCCGTACTCCTGATTGCGCGGTCTGTGCTGTCGCGCACGCCGCTGCGGATGCGGTCGGTGAACTGTGCGCGGTACCATCGGCGGCATGCCGTCCATCGGGAGAGTCGCGCAGCATGACGCGCGTGGATCGGCGCTCGGCCAGTCGATGCGGTCGAGCTTCGCCCGACGATCGGGTGCGCAGCGGAAGATGTGCCTCGATCGTCGGCGTGCAACTCACCGCCGGCGCGGCGCCGGGGGCTGCCCGGCTGGCCCGGCTGCCAGCAGAGGCGGCTCGACGCCGCGCGGGTGTCGCTGACCGTTTCCATCACGCGGCCGCTAGGCGCGTGTCGACGAGCTCGATGGTGCGCCGCCCGTGCGTCTGATTGCCGTGCTCGCGTCGCGCACGCCGCTGCGGGTGCGCGTCGATGAACTTATCGCGCACCATCGGCGGCATGCCGTCCATCGGGAAGTCGCGCAGCACGACGCGTGCGTGGTCTGCTCGCTCGGCCAGTCGATGCGGTCGAGCTTCGCATCCGACGAATCGGAGTGCGCTGCGGAAGATCGCTTCGACGTCGTCGTGCAGATCCGCACCGCCACGCCGCAGCCGGCTCGACCGCCCTCGCCGGCGGCCGGCTGGGCACCGGTCAAGCCGCGCCAGCAGTGCATCGACGCGCTGGCGCGTGGCGTCGTCGCCGGCGATCGCGCGCGCGCAGCCGGCGCCGCCATGCGCCTCTGGTCGTCGCCGCACGGCGCGGTAGGCGATGGCCAGGTTGAACTGCGCCTGGAAGAACTTCGGGTCGACGCGCAAGCACATCCTGGCTATGTCTCCAGCGCCGCGTCGACCTGCTGGCTCGACATCGCATGCATCGTGCCGAGATCGGTCTGCACGCTGAGATCGTCGGGCTTTATCTTCGAGATAAGATTGCGGTGAGTACCCATCTTGCCAAGCTCGGATCGTTGCGAGATTCGAATGGAAATGTTTGCCGAAGCTGCGCGCAGTGCGGTCGAAGGGTTCTCTCGGCTGCAAGCTCGAGAATGTCGGCCGTACGTGGCCTAGCGCGCGCGTCAGCATCATGGTGAGTTGGGATCGACCTCTGCCCGGCGCGGTACTGCACGAAGCCGAGTTGTTGCTCACGCATCGGCGATCGCTCGGCTTGCCTTGCTGGCCGCGTCGGCGAGCTTGGCGATCACCTGCGCACATCGTCCGGGACCTCGAGCGGGCGGATGCGACTCCGGCATCGCCGGAGGTGGTTGGCACCGAGGACGCGCGGCGGCGGGGCGTTGGGAGGCGGCGCCGAGCGCGCCCCGACACACGACGGTGGCGGCCACCGGCTGATGGCGCCGACCACCAGCAGAGGAGCCCAGCGGTCGGATCGCCACGCTTCTCGCAGGCGCGGCGCGCGTGGCGGACGCGGCCTCGGCGCATTCGGCGCAGAAACGCGCGCGTTGGATAGCAGCTACGCCGCACTGCGTGCAGAATCGCGGACTCATGCGAGAGGAATCCTGGACGCCTAACAAGTCTCCGGCGCGCGCCAACCGGTGCTGAGCGGATCTGGCGGCAGGGGCTGATCCGGCAATCGGCGATCGCCCCCTGCCCGCCCCTGGCGCTGGCGGCGCGGCGCCCCTGCGAAGGGTTTGGGTCCAGCGGCTTTCGCCACTCGCGTCGGATCGGTATAGCTTGATGGTTCGAACGTCCAGGAGGATTGCGTAGAGTGATGATTCGTCGGTCGTTTGTCCTGACCGTGATGGCGGTGGCGCTGCTGCCGTTCAGCTCATGCACGTGCCGGAAAGCACGCCGGAACCGCCGGCGAAGCTCTCGTCGGCGGCTTTGGCGCCATTGTCACCCGCGCCAAACTGCCCAGCCTTCCGGACCAAAGAACAGCAAGATCGAGGCACGGTCGTCCAGGCGAAACCGGCCCCGACGCCGCCGCCCGCGCTCCCGGATCAAAAACACTCCGGACGGTTTCCCAGAAGGCGTTCCGATCCCCGAGCATTCGGAGGTCAGTGGCGGTGCAGAGTCTCGCCAACGGCGTAACAACGTGGTCTCGCCACCGAGCGGCGATCGTCGGGAGATCTTCGATCTCTACAAGGGACTCGATGGAGAAAAGTGGCTCAGGGCTCGCCGACGCAGGCAGTACCAGGCCAAGGACCAGTCGTTCCTCACCTTCAAGAAGGCAACACGATCACCAACATCAGCGTGACCAAGGACCCGAAAACCGGCCGGCGCACTCGTCGCGGTCATGTACTACTCGAGGAAAACCGCTGCCCCTTCGCGGAGTTCTGATCAGACAGTGGTGGTGCGGCGCATAGCCGTGCACGCAGTTCGGCGATGGCGTCGCGCCCTTCTCTCCCTTCGTGCGCTGCTGCTGCGGCGTCCTCGCGCGCTCGGCGCCGGCACGGCAACGCAGGCGACGACGATCGTGCCGATGCGCACGCGCGACCTGGTCGCCAGCTCGGTCGGCGCCGTGCGCGGGCGCGTCACCCGCATCGGAGCGGCGCCGATCCCGATAACGGTGCGATCCACACCATCACGTCTCGATCGAGCCCGACGAGACGCTCTTCGGCGACCTGCCTGCGGGCGCCAGTCGAGTTGCGCGAGCTCGGTGGCCGCGTGGGCGGACGCGAGCAGTGGGTGTTCGGCAGCCCGAATATCACGTCGGAGAATCGGTGCTCGATGTTCCTGGGCCTCGGGCTGGACGGCGGCTCTGACCTGCTAACAAGCTGCTGGCGCTGGGTGAGATTACGACCCTCGAGGATGGCGAGCGACGGCGCGCGCGCCGCGCTGAAGCTCGGCGCCGACGTCACTGCTGTGCTCGATGCGCAGAGCGGCGCGCCGCGTCCCGGCGGCGCCGACGGGAATCCTTTCCCCCTCCGGTCCTGCTGCCGGGTTGCGCCAGCGCCTCGCCCGCATCCGCCGGCCAGATCCCGCGCGGTTGTGCTGGGCCGCCTGCCCGAGCTGTCGCGGGGTTGCGCCTCGAGATCGCGCCCCGGATTCAGATCTCCTCAGTCGCCAGATTCGCGCTGGATCAGAGCCGGACGAGCGGTTGTGCCGAGTCGGCTTTATCTCATCGAGCACCACCGGCGAGGCGCACGATCGGTTTGCAGATTTCGCGCGGCGTCGACAATACGGC
>ERZ1370068.2226-contig-1383_pt1 | contig 41556 bp, 61 predicted proteins | sample MGYA00561227_ERZ1370068 | MGnify/ENA primary metagenome ERZ1370068 (study PRJEB38410, sample SAMEA6850437) | metagenome | study: Metagenomic assessment of the ecological functions of the soil: analysis of the soil microbiota associated with the... | reverse complement strand
GTATGCTTCGTTCAGTTACGTATTGCTGGGGTGCTCCATGATAAAGCTGGTCAATCGAAGTCAGGCAGCGAACGCGGTCGGTTTTGTCGACCGCCAACGCGATCCGACGCGTGGGTCTGGCGACCGCGCTCGTGCTCGTTCGGCTTGCGGGTAACACCGCCGAAGCCCCGCTGGGGACGGACGACGAGCGGCGGCGCCAGGAGAACGGCGGCAGCGGCGGATCGACCAGCGGCACGGTTAGACAACCGGCGGCGCTACGGGGTGGAGCAACCGGTGGCACCGCCGGTGGCGCAACCTTAGGCGGCTTTTGAGGGGAGCGACGGGCGGCACCGGCGGAGCGACGGGCGGCACCAGCGGAGCAACGGGCACGGGTGGAGCAACGGGCGGCCTGGGCGCAACCAGTGCCTGAAACGGGCAAACAGGCGGCACGGCTGCAGGCAACGGGCGGCGGCTGGGCAACCGGTGGCACCGGGCAACCGGTGGCGGCACGGCTGGATCGGGCGGTACCGCTGGGAAAGCGGACGCCGGCAGCACGGTGGGCGGCTGGTACCGCCGGAGCCGGTGTTACGTTGGAGCGCCGGCAAAGGCGGCACCGACGGCGGTGCAGGCACCGGTGGAGCAGGTGGTTCGGGCGGCGGCGGCACCGATCCGCCGATTCCGCCTCCTCCGCAACTTGTCCGACCATCGCGACCGGCATGATCACGGTCCTGGGACAGCGGGTCAAATCTGGACGGCTGGACCAACTGGGCTCCGGAAGGGACCGATGGTGTTCTACTGGCACGGCACCGGCGGCCAGCTGGCGAAGCGCAAAGCGGTCAAGCGTCGGGCGGCGTCGTCGCCTCGTTCTCCACCACCACGATGATGGGCACGAACACCGGTAACAGCGTTTGGTACCGGCGATTTCGCGATGGCCGACATCATTCTCTCGTGCGCCAACCAGCAGGAAGCCTTGATCGACCGCACATGGCGAGATTTGCGGCAGGGTGTAGCGCCGGCGGACTGCAGGTGGGCGCCATGGTGTTTGGACGCTCGAGCTACCTGGCCGCAGCGATGCCCAACTCGGGCGGCATCACCGGTAACTACACGTTCAAGATGCCCGCGTGCCCGCTATGTGCAGCACACACGGCGGATCGGGGGATGTCGTCATCATCAGCTTTCCCGATGGCTACGGCGACAATGAACACCGCCCTGAGGGCCAAAGGGCGGCTTCGTCGTCAATTGCGATCACGGCGGCTCGCACTGCGGGAGTCCCCGGCCGTCGGGCCGCATTGTGGGGAGTTCTCAAGCACCGTTCGGTGTGAGCCGTAGCCGAGCCGTACGCCATGGGATTGCCGGCCGATTTCCCAACCACCTGCACCATCGTCCCGTAACCGGGCTGCACGGTCCTCCTCAGTTCGACCAACCTCACTGCGTCAGTTCTTCGCCATACCAGAGCACTTCGCTTCGCTTCGTGGGCCTCCGTGGACTCCGTCCAGTTCTTGGACGCACTTCGCTTCGCTTCGTAGGTCTCCGTGGACTCCGTCCAGTCTACCTGTGACTCCGTCCGTCCGTCACCGTCCACTCCGTCACGCGATCCACTCGTCAACGATCGGCCATGCTGCCAGTTGTCACGTAAGAATGCGGCGAGGCCGCCGCGAGACCGTGTCGGATGGAAACGGCCGCGAGGCGCCTCGCCTTGCTGGCTTCGCCGGTGCCGATTGCGCCCGGGCACTTCGCTTCGCTTCGCGGGCCTCCGTGGACTCCGTCCAGTTCCTGGACGCACTTCGCTTCGCTTCGTAGGTCTCCGTGGACTCCGTCCAGTTCCTGGACTCCGTCCACTCCGTCACCGTCCACTCCGTCACGGTCAGGCGCTTGAGTGGGCGTATGGCTACTCCGACGATCGATCTGGCAGCGAGAAATCTGACGCAGTAGTGCTAAGGCAACGATGCTTTCAGACGGACCAGATTCGCCCGTCTTGAACGCGCCGCCGCCGTATCGCTGTGGGCCTTGGCCCGGCGGACCGCAGCGGATCACCGAGGAACGCGGCTCGGGCGGCCGTCGTACTTCACGCGGCCGCAACCGCGCGCACGTCGTGCCAATCCGCTCGTGTCTGCGTGCCCTGGCAACCGATTGATCGACAGGACGAGATCGCGCGCGGCGTCGGATCCGGTCGGCCCCGTCGCGGGGTTCGTCGTGTCGTCCGCGCCCGTCAAGCAGCAGCGCCGCGATCGGCTGCTTCGGTGCCCGGCGGACGGCTCGGCTTCCCGGGCGCAGGCCGCCCGCCGCCGCGGAGATGCCTCGGATCACGCCGCCGCGCGCGAGGCCGAGCATGTACGAAAGCCAGCCGCCGCTGCTGAAACCGCCCACGAAGACCTTGCCCCGGTCGACGCAGTAGTTTCGGTCTCCACCTGCTCGAGCACCGGCGTCGAAGTACGGCAGATCAGGCGTTGTTGGCGCCGTTCTCGTAGAAGCAAGCGCCGCCCGCCCTCGCGGCCACGTAGCTCAGGCCGATCTGGATCGCCTGACGTGTTGTTCGCGGGCAGAACCGCGAATCCGCCGTTGTCGCCGTTCGTCGTCAGCGCGCCGCCGCAGCCGGCACCTCCGAAGATGATCGGGTACGCGACGGACGGATTGTAGCCCGTCGGGAGATCGAGATAGTAGACGCGGTTGATCCAGCTGCCGCCCGCCGTGGCCGGTTTGACCGCCGGATCGACGCCCGTGACGGTGATGTCGCGCCGGACCGAAGCGACCGGGCGTGTCGCCGGGGGAGGAAGGTTGGTTGCACCCGGGGCTCGTCCCTTTCGGCGCGTCGCTTGTCGCATCGGGCGGGGCGTACCCGCGTCCATTGCACCCGCGCCCGCAGGAACCACTCGCACCGTCGGTCGCACCACCGCTCGATCCGCCGGTGCCGCCGGTCGCACCACCGCTCGATCCGCCGGTGCCGCCGGTCGCACCACCGGTGCCGCCGGTGGCGCTCGCATCGGTCCCCATCGGTCCCGCCAAAGCCTCCGCTGCCACTCGCGCCGCCGGTGTTGCCGGGACCACCACCGCTCATGCCACCTCGGTCGACCTGCCTCCGGATCGGTGCTGCTTCCGCTGCTCGTCCGGATTCGTGTCCGAACAAGCAGAGACCGTCGCATTCCGACAGCCGCCGAGTCGACCATCGCAACCGACGCTTCATGAAAACCTCCCCGAAAGGGTCCGACGCCTGCGGCGCCGGGGGCCGATTTTCTTCATGTCCGGTTAGTGTCCAGAGAACGACGTTCCGTGAGCATTCTTACGAGTGTCGCCCCGTCCAAGGCCCGCATGCCCGGTGTCACAGGCCAACCGCGGGGCGATGATCGTCGAAAAACCGGTGCGGCCTCGATTCGACTCTGACCGTGCGTCCGTTTGCCGCGTCGGTCTCGAGGGCGTCGTCTCCTTTCACGGCAAGGCGCAGTTCCCTGCGCTCACCGTCACCGATGCCCTTGGACTGCGCATCCAACAACGGACATCTTCGCCGGTCTACGATTCAGGGGCACGTCGTTCAACCGGAGATCCCGGACACTTCAATCCGAGGACATGCCTGACACTTTCTTGGGTTCTGTATCTGCCAATCGACCCCTTGTGGGAGCAAGTTCGGACCGGCAACAGTCTCTCGTAGGCGGCCGATGACGAGAGGACCGAAGACGACGTCCCACTCCTCGTTCTCTCCGTCGTAGCGAAGTTCGATGTCTTCGTGAGCAAGGGCGGTGCTAACGAAGATTTGGCGTTTCGCCCAACGAATGAAGCCGTTTTTATCGACGCGCAGTAGTTGATTCCAGGGATCGACGTCGAATCGTTGTAGGGGACACGGATAGCGGCGCGGCGAACGCGCATAAACCGTGGCCGGTGGTTTCTGCTCGAGCGCTTCATGCGGTCGTTCCTCGTTGTACTCTCTACGGAAGACGTCGAACGCGCGCTGCTGTGCGCGCAGGTTCGCTCGAGGCGGCTTCGCGGTTTCGGCCTTCAGCGTACGATGGAAGCGCTCCTGTCGACCGTTCTGCTGCGGTTTGCCAGGTGCGATGCGCTCGGAGGCGAATCCCTAAGCGTATCCACCAAACAGAAACTTTCGTGAGTCCACCAGCTCCCGCGGACGCAAATGGCGGACCGTTGTCGGAACGGATTGCCGCGGGAAGGCCAAACTCGCTGAAGGCAGAATCGAAGACGCGCTGCACATGGCGACCGTCCGGTTCGAGCAATCCCTCACAGCGAAGGAGCAAGCGTGAATGCGCGTCGATCACTGTGAGCTGGGTAACACGCGATCCCATCGCCGAGTGCGGAAGTTTCCCTTGAAGTCGACGCACCATGCCGCGTTCGGGCCCTTGATGTCCGCAAATGGCTGCGTGGACGCCTTCGTCGCTCGCACGCGTCGCACATGCGGCAGCGTCATGCCACGTCGATGAAGAATCTCGCCCATCGTACTCGGCGCGGGCAGCGCGACCTGGGGATGGTGATTCATAAGCCATGCGCGTAGCTTCTTCGGTCCCCATGTCGGATGCAGCTTGCGTGCAGCGACGATGAAGTCCTCAAGCTCATCGCCGACCTTCGCTAGGCTCGTTAAGGGTCGGCGAGACGCTCCTCCAGGCTTCGCAGGTCGTGGTTTGCTCCTCGATATCGCTCGATGCACGCGTAGCCGACCTGACGACTGACGCCGAACTCACGGCAGAGTGCCGCGAAATTCAAGCGCCCCTTCACCTTCATTCCATCGCCTCTCCCATTCCAACACGAACTTCACTCGCTCCTTCATCGCATCGGTCTCCTGCCAGGGCATGAATGCCACTGTCAGGGATGTCCTCGGATTGAGCGAACCGAGTGTCAGGGGATGTCCTCGGGTTCGATCTTGTAGGGATGTATCCGGTCTGTACCCCGACCGGACCCGGGAGAATGAGCTTGTCTTTCGCAATGCCTTGACTAATATTGCCGAATCAAGATGACGAAGATCGGTCGTCGGTGGAGCTTCCCTTGCGGGCTTGGGGAGGGCGGCGGGCGGGGGCCGGGACGAAAACCGACGGCGCTTGCGCCCGGGCGTGCCTCACGCTGGCGCGGCCCCTACATCAGGAGCGTCATCCTGTGCACGTCACCTTGCGGGCGGTGCGGCGGCTCGCGAGTCTGCGCCAAGCAAGCCGTGTTTACGGAGATGCGACGCGGAATCGCTCGCGCTTCAGCGCGAGCGGTTCCACGTCGCTTCGACTTCTCCGTGCAAGAGCGACCACGTGCATCTCTTGGTCGAAGCCGCGGACAAGGGCGCCCTTTCGGGCGGCGCGGGAGGCCTTGCCATTCGCCTGGCCCGCGCCGTCAACCGCGTGCTCGGCAGGCCGGGGCGGGTCTGGGCCGATCGTTACCATGCGCGCGCCTTGCGCACGCCGCGCGAAGTGCGTCACGCGCTCGTTTACGTGCTCATGAATTGGCGAAAGCACCTGGCCCACGCGCGCGCAGGTTCGATCCGTGCTCTTCCGCTTCGTGGTTCGATGGGTGGGAAAGCCCACCGCGCCGGATGCAGCCTCCAGGCTCGGACGCCGAGGACTGCCGACCGGTGGTGGAGCCGGCGACTTGAGCTCGCATCACGCGGATGGCGCCGGCGCGGATTGATCCACCTCGGGGAGCGACCGAGCCTTCCGCAGCCGAGATGAGCGCCAGCCATGTGGCGTCGCGCAGCTCCCTTACGATGATGAGACCGTGCAGCGCGCCGCGCGAGGGTTGTCGTGAAGTAGCAGCGCGGTTGACGATCGATGCCAGGCTCACTTGCCCCGCAGCCCCGCGAAGCCCGGCCGGCGCCCGTTGCGGCAATGTACGCTGCGAGCAGCGCCATGTGACGCGAGCAGGCCCCGCTGCCAGCGGCGCGTCCAGACAAGATGGACCAAGACGCCGACGGGCCACGTGAACATCATGTGCCACGCAAAGGACCGCAGGAAGAGCTTGCCGTTGACGTTCGCATCGAGCGTGCAACAGAGCGTGATCGCAGATGCGAGGGTGAATATCGCGAGCACTCGCAGCGCAGTGTTAGGTGAGTCGGTGCACATGCCGTCCGCAAACGCGGCCACAAACTACGGTGACGAGCGCTAGCCGTCGATAGCGTACAGCCCAGTCCGCAAGACTCACTCCCTGCCGGCGAGTATCGTGGCAGAGCGTCGATGCAGCAAGATCCAGTCGGCTCCGAGTTCCTCTGGGCACCCGTCGTGATAGCCATCACGCTTGGAGGTTGGCATGGTGATCCGTATCGCGTCGTTCGACAAGAAGCCTGCTGCTCACGACGACAAGAAGCTGATGGACGAGTTCCGAGGCTGGATGAAATCGCAGCCTGGCCTGGCGAGCGCGGCGCGCTGAGACCACGCCTTGCCGCCTTGCAGCATGTTATCGGCCGCCCTTTTGCGCTATTCAGCGTCGAAGGAGCAGCGATGACCGAATCCCCGTTCTGCCGCCCGCGGCGATCAGCGAAGCGCCCTCGCTTTCGATCCCTCCCGCGCATCGCCGAGGGCTTTCGCTCGCGCTCCCGAGCGTGCAGGCGGTGGTGCGGCTGCTGAAGGAAGGGGGGCGTTCCGTTCATCGCTCGTTACCGCAAACAGCAAACGAACGGCGCCGACGAGGTGCAGATTCGTGCGATCGAGGAAAAACGAACGTACCTTCTCGAGCTCGTCGAGCGACGGCAAACGATCCTCAAGCGATCGAGGCGCAGGGCAAGCTCACGCAAAGGGCTCCGCGCGCGCAGGTCGAAGCATGCTTCGTCCGATCGGCGCTCGAAGACATCTGCCTTCCTTTACAAGCCGAAGAGGCGAACGCGCGCCATGATCGCCCGCGAACGCGGCCTCGAGCCCGCTGGCGCGTCGGATCTTGGAGCAGCCGGCCGTGGGCGATCCGGCTGCCGAAGCCGCGGCGGCTTCGTCGACACCGAGAAAGGGAGTGTGGCCGATGTCAAGGCGGCGCTGGCGGGCGCGCGTGACATCGTCGCCGAGACGGTTGCCGAGCGCGCCGACGTTCGCTCCTTCGTCCGCGATGCGTTCCGGCGCGAGGGGGACGTTCGTCTGCCGCGCGGTCCCCGAAAAGACGAAAGAGCCGACCCAGAAGTTCGAGATGTACTACACGATTTTCCGGGAGCAACTCGCCCGACGCTCCCCTCCCACCGCTTTTTGGCCATTTCGCCGCGGCAGAGTCGAAGGCGATGCTGCGGTCGCTCCGTCAGAAGAGTGGAGAAGGAACCGGCCGCTCCAGCGCGCGGCCGCCATCCTTCGGCACCACGCCGCTTTCTCCGTTCGCCGAGCTTGCGCCTCGCGCTATCGACGACGCGATGGCCCACAGCTTGATCTTCCCACAGCATCGAAAACGGGTGTGTGCGTGGAAGCGAAGCTCGCCGCCGATATCGCGACGCGGTCGGTGTCTTCGCGGAGAACCTGCGCAAGCTGCTGCTCGCCGCCCGCCGCTCGGGCGCGCCGCGTCGTGCTCGGGATCGACCCTGGCCAGCGAACCGGGTGCAAGTGCGTCGTGGTCGACGACACGGGCAAGTTGCGGGACCACCAGCTCATCAACCTCGATGCAGGGCGCGGCCGCGTTGGCGCATGCCAAGAAAAATCGTCACCAAGATTCTCGATCATCACCCCTACGCCATCGCCGTCGGCAACGGGACCCACGGTCGCGAGACGGCCGACTTTTGTCGCGATCTTCTCAAAGAGCTGGGGAGGGTGGGAAGGCGATTGTCGTCCTCGTCAGCGAGTCGGGCGCGTCCGTGTATTCCGCGAGCGACGTCGCCCACGACGAGTTCCCCGATCTCGACTTGACCGCGTGCGCGGAGCGATCTCCATCGCGCGCGGCGCCTGCAGGATCGCTGGCAGCGAGAACTCGTCAAGATCGACCCCAAGGCCATCGGCGTCGGCCCGAAATACCAGCACGACGTCTACCAGCCGCTGCTCGAAGCTCCAGGAAGTCGTGGAGGCTGCGTCAATGCCGTCGGCGTCGAGCTCAACATGGCGAGCGCTCCGCTTCGCCAAGGTCGCCGGGTCGGCCCTTCGCTGGCCAAGAGATCGTGAAGCATCGCGAAGAACGGCGCGTTTCGATCAGCGCCGGGATCTGTCGAGGTGAGCGGCTTCAGACCCAAATCGTTCGGAATACCGGTACGCTGGATTCGTACGACTCGCTGGGAGCAACACCCGCGCTCGATACAGCCTTGATTGCATCCCGAGCGCTACGCGCTCGTGGAACGGATCGCCGAAGACGCAGGCGTCGCGCTCTCCGGCTCCATTGGCCATAGCGAGACCGTGGCGCGTATTCCCTGGGATCGATACGTTTCCGGTGATGTCGGCAAGCCGACGCTCGACAGTATTTCGCAAAGAGCTGGTCCAAACCCGGCGCACGATCCGCGCGACCGCTTCCAGACACTCGCAATTCCCCGTGACGACGTGCGCCAAGCTCCTGAGGATCTCAGCACGGGGATGATCCTCAAGGGCGTCATCACCAGCGTCACCGCTTTCGGCATGGCTTCGTGGACGTCGGGGTCCACCAGGATGGACTCGTCCACGTCTCCCAGCTCGCCGCGAATCTTCATTGAAAGATCCGCACCAAGCTGTCAAAGTCGGCGGTAAGCTGACGTGCGTGTCGTCAGGTGGACCTCGTCCGCAAGCGCATTGCGCTCTCGGCGCGCAAAGAAGCGGCAGCCAGCACGAGCAGCGCGCGGGAATGACGCTTCGTCCGAGCCGCTAATTCACTCCAGAGCCGGGGGCAGAAGGCCGACAGATTCCAGCCGGCGATCGCAAGCCGGGTCCCGCCTTCAGCAGCAATCCCTTCGCGACGTTGATCAAGAGTGAAGGTCGACTCGGAGGATCTAGCGGCCATCGTGGGCGCCGCGCGCGGTCTGTCACGCGACGCCGGCCCGCGATTGGCAGAGCGCATTGCCGGCAAAAAGCGCTCGCACCGCAGGGCGGACCACCTCCTCGAGAACCATGGACGCGTGCGACGACGCTCGCTCACCGAGAGATAGCCGTGCTCGCGCGGCGCAATGCCCTCCGCTGAGGCGGGGAGCAGCGATGCGCGCGCCGAACGCGACGTGCTGTTCCACGCGTTCGAAGACCTGGGCTACCGTCGAGCGCAGCGTCTCGTCGCCTTGTTTCGAGCGCCCAGCGAAGGTAACGCCAAGAACGAGACGGCGCGTGGGCAAAAGCTCTTGCTCGGCGATACGATCGAGCAGCGCCCGCACCACGGGGTCGCGAGGCGGCGCGTCGCGCGCGTGGGCGATCATCACCGCGGAAGCCAATTCCGCAATACGCACACCTCCGCGCCACGCGCTGCCACGCCACGTTTCACCCGATCGAGCAGCGACTGGTCGAGCGCCCTTCCCACCTTCAAACGGCCCGGGCCCGGCCAGGGCGCCCTCCATACGCACTTGCCCAGACCAGACGCCCGATCCGAGCGTTAGCTCGATCTCATCCGCGCAAGCTTGTTGCGCGCCCTGCACTGTTGATGGCGCGAGGCGCCCCACCGACGAGCGCTGCAAGGACGAAGCCGGAGAGAAGAGGCGACGGAGAAGCGTGCTCGGCGAGCGCGTCCTGCGTCAACAAGTCTGCGAGCGCGGCGCGCGTTTCCGAGATCGGAAGGCGTCTGTGTCGGGGCTGAAGGGAAGGAGCCCAGCTCCGGGTCGGCGCCAGCGGCAACCCGCCAGACGCGTTTGACCGGCGACGATGAAGGGGCGCCCGTCGCGGACGAATCCCTCTACGAATAGCGGCAGCTATCGCCGGGACCGAGCAGCGGGCCGCATCTAACCGAACCCACAAGTCAGCTGGTCGCGATCACATACGCATGATCGTAGGCGCTTTCATGTCTCACCGCCCGCTGGCTGCCGCAAGCCAGCGGTATCGGCCCGCCCCGTTGCCTGCCGTCACCCGGGCGAAAACCTCGACGGCTGTGGCGCTTCGCATCTCGACGACGAAGCGACGCCGCGCACTGGTGCCGGGCGTGTCCGGCGGCATGGCGAATAGGGGCATCGAGGCGCGTCGAGGAAGGGGCGTCCTGCGGAGCTGTCGCCGTCGGCCGATCGGCGTATCCCTTGCGGCAAAGCCGTCGAGCGCGTCGAAAGGAGGGTCCAGCGAACTGTCGCCATCGGCCGTCGGCGTTGCGTCGCTGGCGATGGCCTCGTCGGAGGTGTCCGTCTGCGCATCAGCGTCGGCCATCTGAGCGGCATCACTGGCGGCCTCGCCGGTCGTTGCAGCGTCAGCGATGCTCTCTGTCGGTGCGACCTCGTTGCCGCAGGCCCGCATTCGAGCAGAGCAGAGTTCGAACCGAGCCCAACGGCGCTCAAGAGCCGAACGAGCAACTCCGGATGAGAGAGGGTCTTCATCGATTTAACTCGTGGGGGAATGAAACCCAATTAGCAAATGGCGAGCCATCTGGGAGAGCTCGTGGATTCGCGCTCTTCCGGGCGCCACTCGCCGGTGCTCACCCCCTGCATTGGCCTGCTATGTGCCAAGCGTGTGCCCAGAACGATTGCGGACCCCCGATGGTTCCACGGGCGTGATGCACGAATCGTGTAGCGGAGACACCTACCGGCCCTGGTCCAATGGCTACAACGCGACGGGCTTTCCGCAGCGATGACACAGTATGCGATTGAGGTGCGATCGTCGGAGATCTCCGGTCACTCGTGCGTGGTTGATAAGCAAGTCTTTGCGCTTGCACAAAGGCTCGTTGAGGCGCTGGCGTCGCGTTATGACGGTACAGTCGGGGTTGCGGGAAGGATGCTTACGCGATGCTTACCTCCGAATCACACGTGGCATGTATCTTCGCTGGCATCCTGGCGATGGCGAGTGGTTGTTCCGAAACACAGGAAGGCCGGGCGGACGACGCCGGTTTGCTCGACATCGCGGCTGAGCCTCGGCCGTCGGCCGATGTCGGGCCGCCCGATGGGTCTGGCGAGACGGATCGCTCCGCGACGCCCGATGTCGCCACGGACCCTGGCGCGTCGGTGTCCACGGATGTCGCCACGGACCCCGACGCGTCGGTGTCCACGGATGTCGCCACGCCTCTGGACGGCGTCGGTCTGGACTCCAACGACAGCGGGGTAAGTGCCGACGGGGTCGACGCGGACGGTGGGTCGTGTCCGACCGATAGCATCTGGGAGACGAGCAGCGCCGCTTTCACGCTATCGATAGCTGTGGGCGCAGTCTCAGCGCCGCCCAACGCGCGCTGTACGGGGGAGCCAATACGCTACGAATTCTTCCGCCGACAAGCGCACGCTCTTGCAGATCGGATGTGTGGACTTTCAACCGGTCGAACGGGGCGTCGAGCTCGGCGCCAGCGCGGTCGATCGGATCGTCGCGGAGTTGAGACGAATGCAAACGGCGTGTAGCGCGCCTTGCCAGCCCGATGTGCCCTCTGCAAGTCTCGTCGTGCGCGACGGAGGCACGTGCGTGCGACATGTCTACGACAGCAATGTCGCGAGCTGCGGGCAGACCAACCCTCCCGCCTCATGTCGCCAGCGATGACGTTGCGCGCCTGCGAGGTTTGCTCGACACTGCACGTTGACGGAGATCTGCACGGCACCTGGAGGATCGACGGACGCTGGCTCATGTCAAATGGGGGCGACGGCGGCGAGTCCTCGAATTTGTCGAAGCGCGACCGGCCCGGGTCGAAGCGGGTGCCGACGCTGGAGTCGAGCGTCCTGATGCCGCCGACGACGCGGATGGTGACGGCGCGGTCTGCGTGCCCGAGCACCGTCGTGAATGGCACGAGCGCTTTGACGGTAGTCGTTCTATGGCATCCAAACCCCACGACCCCCGAGGGAGGCTCGCCTCCCGGCTGCGGAGGTAGGAACGGTTGAGTATTCCTTTTCGATGCAGACGAAGGACGCTCGTTCAGAGCGGATGCATCTCCGGGGCGCAACACGAGACGCCAGATCGAGCTGAGCGATGAGCAGGCCAGACTTATATCGCGGCGTTCCTCGCCGGGATGCAGAGCACCTGCGACCTCGGGTGCGTTGCCGACCCCTTCCTGTCGGCTCATCTGACGGGGCAGGACTGCTACGGCAATGAGCAACGAACGTTCAACGACTTCGCCGCTTGCGGCGGCCCGCCCGTTCCTCCTCCCCGTACATCAGCAAGAATAACTCCTGGGTGATCATGGGAGTTCTATCCGACATTGTTGAAGGCCTGCCAGCCAGACCCCGATGCCTCCTCGTCCGGCACGTGCTCGTCCTTCTGCCGCGAATTGTTGTGGTGATTGTCTCCGGACAACGCCCGTTTCGGTTGACGCTGCGCGCTTTCCTTCGCAGACGTTGCTCGAGAAATGCGCGGCTCAGTGCGGCGGTTCTATAGGCGGAGGCAGGCACGGAATGGAAATCGCGACGCGACTCTGCCGGCCTCGGGCGATAGCGCGCTGCACGTGAGGGGACAGAAGGTGATGGTGGTTGGCTTCATCGGATCGTCGTAATACCAACCGTCGGAGTTGCCGCAGGCCAGCGGCGTCCGCCACCTTCGGCGGGCGAAGGATGGTCGCGCCCACCGTGGTGGTGATGCGACCGCGGCGCGCCGTAGTCGAGCGGCCGCGTACTAGTCGACGGCGGGATCTTCTGCGAGGCTATCGAGATTTTCGTGCCCGTTTGCGTCTGTGTCTGGACGCGGTTTGGTTCAACGCTTCGAGGAGCGTGGTCGGTTCCGACGCCGTCACCATAGCAGGGCCGACCTCGTCCCCTGCCGCGGCAATGGAGTCGAGGGACCGGTGCTCGGACCAATCCAGGACGTAAGTCGCTATGGACGGTGTCTGCAAAGGGCGGCCGACGCGATCGGTCGCGACCCCATACGCGGTGCTGCTGCAGTCATTCGGCTCCCATCGTCGGTGGCGAGCACGATGGCCCACCTTGCGATCCAGATGCGCCGCCTGATACGCCGTCGCAATTTGCACCGCTCCTCTGAAGTGCCGGCGCCGTCGGCGTCCCACCGCTGGGCGTGATGGCGGCAATTGCACTTTTGACCGCCGGCGCATTGCCGGGCAAAGGTAGCGATGATGGGACCACCGCGCGGGCGTAGTCGGCCACGACGCACGAGGAGATCAGCCCGCCGGTACCGCCGTCGGCGACGCTGGTAATTGGAAAAAACCCATGCCGACGACGCCGATCCCCGCCGGAGCCACCGCCGATCGCCGACGCGTCGGCGAAGCTCCGATCGCTGCCGAGGCGCTGCCCATCGCGAGGGGTTGCCCGGGACATCCATCGTGGTCATGGACCCCGACTTGTCGATCGATGAAGTAGAGATCGATGGGGGTCACCGTGGTGATGACGATGACCTCGTTTTTCAGCTTCGACGGCGCTGCACGCTGGAGCGTCACTCGGCCACATCGATGGCAGCATCGGGGGGCGAGGGGGCGCGCGTGATGCCCCCGCCGGTTCCCGCCGATATGTTACCGAGCCGCCGGTGGTCCCTTCTCCCCGGCCCCATTGCCTCCCGAGCCTCGAGAGTTGGGATTGCCGCTGCCCCCCGATGTCCTCGAGTTGCCAGGGGGCGCGGTCGAACACGCCAGGAGAAGGAGAAGGAAGCGTCCCCTGCGCGATCGACGGCCATCGATTCAGCATCACCTAACCTCCTGACGACAACGCCCGACGGCGCACCCAATGAGGATCCAATCGCGCAGCCCCGAGACCGCCGACACGTGGGTCACCGCGTTTGGCTCTGCTCGAGCGTTCGCGTGGAGGCGAATTCCCTTTTGCGGCGATTCGCGTCGCCGAGGACCGCTCCGACTATTATCCGCTCACGGCTGAATCCGCCGCGCCTTCTCTGGATGCGAATCACGCGGTGATCCGTGGCTGCTTGCGTTGCTGCGACCCTCGCGGGGAGGCCGATGGCGTCTGCGAGACTTGGCATTGGCGAGCTTTCGCTTGCCGATTTTGGGCGGACCTGTTACTGGTCCAACCAGTTGCATGCGCCGCGCCCGAAGGCTCCTCGACCTCCCATTCTGCGCAGTGCTCGCCGCGTGCGGAAGCAACTCGACTTCGGCGCTCTCGCCGCCCGCGGTCGACGCCGCGCCTCCCGCATCACCGGACTGGCCCGCCTACGGGCGCGATCACGACAACAGCCGCGCCAATCCGGCCGAGCACGCCATCACCAAAAGCAATGTGATGACGCTCGAACCGCGCTGGGCCTTCTCGGAATCAGCCGGTGACCAGCACGGCGTGTGTGTTGGGCGGCGTCGCCTGTTTCGGCGACTGGAACAGCGTGCTCCACGCCGTCGATGCGCGAAAGCGGCGAGACGATCTGGGCGACCTCTCCAACCGGCGACCGCGCCCAACCAAGCCCAACGACTCACCCTACGTGACGGAAGACGCTGTCTACATCGGTGCGCACGGCGCGCTTTGTCCGCGGTCGATCGCAAGACGAGGCGCCCTTCTTTGGCAGCAGAAAAATCGACGAGCAAGCCTCGCTCATGCTGTGGTCGTCGCCTGTCATCATCGACGATCTGCTCGTCATCGGTGTCGGCTCGTACCAGGTTTTCTTGCCGGCCACGCCGGCTTTCGCGGCAACGTGGTGGGGGTGGACGTGAGATCGGGCATGGTGAAATGGCGTCTCTACCTCACGGAGGAAGCGGCGTATCGATTTGGTCTTCGGCGGCCATCGACAAGGGGCGCAAGCTCGCCTTCATCGGTACGGGACAGGAGTATTCACGAGGCGTCTCGACGCCGAACTCGGACGCGCTCGTTGCCATCCGTTACGAGACCGGCGAGCTCGTATGGTCGCAACAATTTACGGATGGGTGACCAGTTTTCAAGTCCCCACCTCGAATGGGCCGGACTTCGACGTCGGCGCGAGCTCCAACCTTTTCCAAGTGGCCGGCCGCGCCATGGTCGGTGTAGGCGACAAGGGCGGGCGCTACTTCGCGCTCGACCGTGAAAGCGGCCGAGATCGTCTGGACGACGCTTTTGACGCCGGGTGGCTCCAATGGCGGCGTCATGGCCTCCAGCGCATATGCCGATGGCGTCATCTACGTTGCCTCCAACAATGGCAATACCGGCGGCAGCGCCGGCGTCGGCGGGAGGTCCCGGAGAAGCCAGCGATCTTCGCGCTCGATGCCGCCGACGGCCATATCCGCTGGCGCGTCACCACGACGCCGGGCACATTCGGCGGCCTCGCGCTGGCGAACGGCGTTCTCTTCGTGCCCTCGCTGGCCGGCCAAGCGCGCGCCTATGACATCGTCGACGGCAATCTGCTGTGGAGCGGAGCGGTCGGTCAATCGATGGGCGGGGGTATCTCGGTCTCCGGAGGGATGGTCTTTGCGGGCCATGGATGGGGCTGGGTTCCCAGCGGCCCGACGCCTGGAGGCCTTGTGGCGTTTGGTCTTCCGTGAGGCGTGGTGAGTGTCTGCTGATGCCTAGTGAATGTGTGTAGGTCGTGAGTAAATCGTCGAGGCCCCTAACCGATTGTGAGACTTCGTGCCGCTGCGCGCGATCCAAAACCGTTCTCTTGCCGACCAGGTGTTCGAGCAGCTCAGCTGGCGAGGATCATGGCAGGCCGCTACTTGCCCGCGTGTCGCGCCTTCCCGCCGAGCGATCCCTGGTGGAAGTGTTCGGCGTCAATCGACACGTCGTGCGCGAGGCGCTCAAACGGCTGGAGCAAATCGGGCTATTGAGGATTTCGCAGGGCGGCGAGACCAAGGTTTTGGACTTCAAACGGCACGCCGGCCTCGATTTGCTGGCCCTCATGGCGGAACACGCCCGCGGGGAAGGGAAGTCGCCGGGGTATGGCTGGCGGTGCTCGAGATGCGCGCGGCCATCGCCGCTGACGTCGCGCGCCTGTGCGCCCTTCGCGCTACGGATAACGCGATAAGAAAAAGAGCTGATCGCCATCGCGACCGACAGACATGCGCCATGCCTCCGCGACGCAGCGCCTCTTTCAGCTCGAGGTCCACTCTTTGGGAGCGTGCCGTGCTAGGGGCTGACAACTTGGCCTATCAGCCTCGCCTTCAACAGTCTCATCAAAGGCTCTTTACGCACTCGGACACCTGGCCGAAGAGTGGTCGGCCAACGAACTTCGTAGCAACGGTTTTCGGACGTCGATCGCCGAAGCGCTGATCGCCTCCGGTGACGCCCGCGCGAGCCGAAGCCGAGACCCGCACCGCGATGCAGCGGGCGGTGGGCGTCTTGCAGCCAGGTTCGGCTTGTCGACCGACGTTCCCCGCAAAACGGAGCCGCCGGGCCGAGCTCCCCGATCGCGACGACGCGGCGCAAAGTAAGAGCGCGTATCGCATTTGTGCCTTGCCCAACGCACGACTCCGGCTTTTTTCCCTTTGTGAGGCAATATTGGACCTGCTACTGGTCCAACCAGTTGCTGTGCGAGGGGGCGAGGAACGTTCGTGCGTTCCGAAAGGAGGCGTCGTGGAGAAACCCGGGTCTTCACTCGTGGTTCGCGCTGGCGATCGCTTTCGTTCCGGCGTGTGGCGAAAACGCACCGAGCGCCGCGTCGGACACCGCAGCCCGACGCCGGTAGTCCGCCGGTCACCCCGCCCGGTAACCCCGGCGCCACGCCGTGCTCCATCCACTCTGGTTACGCCGGCGACGAGTTCTGGCATCCTGGCGCCCGATCCGCGCCTGGGGTTCCAGCTTCACTACGGTCCTGCAAGAACTACGACGACCCCGACGAGTTGAAGAAATACATCCTGATGCCCGGTGAAGAGACGACCGATTGCGTCTGTCGTGAAGACGCCCAACGACGTCGGAGGTGTCCCATTCGGAATACCACGGGCGCATGCGGCCTGGCTCGCATCACTTGCCTCGTCTTCACCCAGTCCGCGCAGATGGCCGACTCCGACGGCCCGCAGGCATGCAACCAGGGGCTCTTGACACGGCGATGATCCATCGGCGCACAGACGCCCACCATCGACATCGATCGCAACCAGAACCACGCCCCGGGAACGACGGTCTCGCCCAGAAGCTCCCGCCTCGGGCGCAAGCTGTCTTCCGGCTTGCATTACCTCAACACGTCGGCCGTGCCGGTACTGCGCGAAGCGTGGGTGAACGTGATTTATCGCGATCCGAGCACGGTGAAGGTTCGTTCTCCGACCCCATTTTCTTTGCTGGCCGGGCTCGCCGCCAATATCCCACCGTCCACCACCAAGATCACCCGCGGTCAAGCGGTGGTGCCGCAAGACTTGAGACTCGTGGCCGCCACCGGGCACTACCATGCGCATACCGTGCGGTTCTCGGCATTCTCCGTCATACAGCGGCGAACGTCGGCAAATCTTCGAAGACTACGACTGGCACGAACCGAAGATGTTCGGGTTCGACAGACGTGCAAGAGAACGCGCCGTGGAACGCGGAGATGCGCCAGTCCGGCGCCTTTAGCGGCATTCTCGATCTCAAGGCCGGCGATCGGATCGAGTGGGAGTGCGAGGTCGTGAACGACAGCATGGTGACGCTGCGATTGCCGACGTACGCGGTCCACACTGGCCGAGATGTGCAACATGTTCGGATATTACGCGCCGAGCATGGGGCGTGCCTGGTCGGCCAGCAATCTTTAGAGGCGCCGCGAATGAAAACCAAATTCGCTCGGCTCACGAGGCGCAAAAAGACCGATCCCGAACTTTCGCTCAATCCGCCCTTGTGGATGGGCGCCTTGTTCGAACGGCGAGTATTTTCATTTCCAAACGCCGTACGAAAGAAAACTGCGGAAGATGCAGTGCTGCAGAGGCCGACGACAATGCGCGCCGGCTCGGTGTAGAGCCGCCGCGAGTTTTTGGCCGAGCGCGATGGGGATGGTGACCACGCTCTGGTGCATCAACTGGGCGACGCGGCTGCTCGAGCGGCAGCGGCTCGGGGCTCGCCAGGTGCCGCCGACGCGGAGAGGACGCGGGAGGGGAGGGCCGCTCTCGCGTGCCGCCCGATGCCATGTTCGACGAAGCGGCGGCGTGCAATGTGGTGTCCGGCGACCAATTCATCTTCGACGTGCAGACCCACTGGTTCAGCAGCGAGGACACCAAGCGCTTTCCGCCTTCGGTCCTGTCGCAGTTCGGGCCCCTCTTCATCCTTGCCAACGAAAACGCCTATATCAACAGCATGTTCTTGCAGAGCGACGACGACCGTGAGCGTGCTCACGTCGTGGCCGGGTACCCGTGCCCCGACGACCCTGCCAACATGGATCCCTGCGGGTTGCCGCTTTCCAACGAGTCGATGGTCGCGTCGCGGGACAAGATCAACGCGCTCGCGTTCACACACACAACGCGTCGTTCAGCATTTTCAAGTGCTGCCCAAAGACGTCACCGGCGTCGACAAGCAGAAAGAGCTGATGACCAAGCTGTATTGCGAGAACGCGGCGCCGCCGGATGGAAGATGTATCCCGGCTTCAACGCGGCCTCCATCGATCCGCGCGGATCGGCGGGCTACTTCCTGGACGAACCCGAGTCGCGCCAGATCATCGAGCACGGCCTCGCGCTCGGCCAGAACCGCTTTGCGTCCACAAAGGTCTGCCGATCGGGAGCTTCTTCGAGAAACAGCACAACCATCCGCGCGAAGTCGGCATCGTCGCCAAGGCCTATCCCCAGGCGAACTTCATCATTTACCACGCCGGCATTTGCTCCGGGTTCGACACGACCAACGCCGCCCCGGCAGAGGGGCCCTATGACCCGAGACGATCCCGACCCGGTCGGCGTCAACGCGACTCATCCGCTCGCTCATCGACAACGGAATCGGTCCCCAACCAAAACGTGTACGCCGAGATCGGCAGCGCCATCAACCAGGTGAATACGAACGCCATGGCGTCGGCGCATTTCTTCGGCAAGCTGATGAAATACGTGGGCGTCGATCGCGTGTGTGGGGAACGGACTGCGTCATCTATGGTTCACCCCAGCCGTACATCGAGTGGTTTCGCAACCTCACCATCCCGGGAGAAATGCAGCAGACGTACGGCTACCCGCCCCTCGACGCCACCAACAAAGCCAAGATCTTCGGCCTCAATTCCGCCAAGCTCTATGGCATCGACGTCGCTGCCAAGCGTTGCCGCATCCAATCCTCCGCGCTGGAGCAGCTGAGACGGCAGCTCGACGAGGAATACGGACCGCGCCGCTGGGCATTTCAAGAGCCGGGCGGTCCGAAGACATGGTCCAGTATGTCGAGCATTCCCGGCGAGCTGCGGCGCTCGGTCGTCAGGAGTGACGGCGCCGCGTGCCCGGGTCACCGCGCCTTGATTGCTCGAAAACGTCCCCATTCTCGCACCGTTTCGACCGCGAACTCGCGCGCCAGGGCGATCGCTCGCGCGGCGGTCGAATCGAATGCCTTCAGCTGTGCCCGCCTTTGGACGGCCCGGAGAGCCTCGGGAAAGCGCGTCCAAAAGTGGCCCGCGAGCTGGCGTGCGGCGTCCTCGGCGAGCTCGACGAGCTCGGCCTCGGAGCGCAGATCCTCGATGGACAGCTCGCGGTAGCCTGGGACCCACGACTGCACCCAAATTCAGGCGCAGTGTCCGTTCCGAGGGCGGCGAACCCGAACACCTCCGGCATCCGCGGACCGAGAAGCGTCATGAACATGAGCGGTTCGAGCGCTCCACCGTGCAGCGGCCGCGACGCGCATTGGTTGATACTCGGCGGATCGGACGTTCGAGCCTCGACGATCAGATCATCGCCGGGTGCGTCGGTGGGTCCGCGGAGACGGAAGAGAAGCTTCGTCTCGAGGGCGCTCCCGACGCCCATCTGCAGCGATCCGACACGAACGATATCGTAGTAGGCGGCCGAGCGCGCCGGATGGACCTCCGCCTCGAGCCGTTGAAAGTCGGCCATCCCGGCGCACGCGCTGCTCGTCGACGGACGAGAGCGGAGTGGAGGAGGCCTTCGGCCCATGCGATCCACAGAGCGGCGGCTGCCGGCGTCGTCGAGGCGGATTCGCGCCGCGACGGCGAGTGGCGCCCGCTCTGGCGGCTGATCCAGCGACGCGCCGATAGGCGCGAAAAATAGGCGGACACGACGCGGTCCGCGTCGCACGACCAGGTGACCTGCGCGGCAGATTGTCAAATGGATCGACGCCGCGTACCGCACGAGGTCCACCACCGCCGGCCCGTACCCCGACTGATCGAAGTCCTCGAGCGCTGCGGTGGTCGGGGTGATGACGAACTGCTCGACGATGCGCATCGCCGTGGATGGCGACGACGGGCAGGTGCCATCTCTCATCGCGGGAAGCGCGCCACGAGTCCGGGCTCGAAGGGCCGGGCCAGCGCGCGGAAATAGGCGTACGCGCCCGATCGAGCTTCTCGAGCAGCTTCGGCGACCGCGCCGTGGGCAAGGAGATCCGGCGCGGTCGAGCGCGAAGCTCGCCTCGCTGCCGAAGCGATCGGCTCCGCAGTCGAGCCGCCGGAGACGCGCTCTTCACCGATGAGGGAGTGGCTCGACGCGTGATGGCCGGGTGCATCCAACGAACACGACGCGAGTGCGAGAACCAGATGAATGATCTCGCCCGCCACGCGCCCGCTTTCGACCACGAGTTTCCCATGCAGCCACACCACGCAGCCCCGCGACGGCCTCGGGGCGCAAGAGCCCATGGGTATCGGAGACCACCGACTTTCTTCGGGCATACCTTCGGCACGATACGCGTCGCGGCGCGCCGCGGCCAGCTATGCGTCCCACGCGTTCGCCAGCTAGTATGGCGATGACCTGCGAACGAAAGAGAGGCATCGATTGCGACTAACGCCGCGCGTCGCCAGCGGTCGATGAGCCAGCCACCCATCCATCCCCACACGATGACGGCGGCGCCCAGCGGTACGAGCCACCACGCGCTCCACCAAGCACCGACGGCGGCAACGCCCATCCCCAAGAACCGGACTCCCTGCATCGCCTCGGTCATGTAGCGACGGAGGTACGCGCCGACCGGAGACTCCTTCGTCTCGGAGAAGCTCACCGAAGCCGACGAGCAAGGCGCTCATCAGGATCGAGGGACCCCACATCACCACCAAGGCGAAGCCACAACCGGTGCTCGGAAAGTAGAACCAAGCTGGCGACGGCCGTCGAGATATCCGATCGCCAGCTTGAGCGGATGAAGCTGGTGGTAGAGCACGCCGCTCGCGGACGGTGAGGTGGGTCGTGTTGACCGACTTCATCGACGCCCAACGGACTGGTGTCGTTAGGGCGTGGCTTTGGGTTCGGCTTTGGCCGGCGGCTGTCCGCTTTGGGTTCAGCTTTGGCCGGCGGCCATCCGCTTTCGGATCGGCTTTGGGTTCGGTCTTCGGTGCGGCCTTGTCCGCATCGCCTTTGCCCTTGTCGCCCTCGGCCTTCGGCGCGCTTCCTGCTTTGGCCGGCGCCTTGACGAACCGAGGCGTCATGCGGTCGCTTTCGCCAATGGCGACGTACTTGTCGCGATCCTTGTCTTTTTCGAAAGCGACGGCGGCAGCGTCCACACGCCGCCTTCGTAGTCCTTGGTGTCCTTCGGATTGGCGTTGATCTCGGACTTGGCGGCCAGTTTGAATCCGGCCGCTTCGACCTGCTCGATCAACCACTTCTCGGGCACGTAGCCTTTCTTGGAACTCTCGGTGGCGTTGGCGTCGGGGGCGCGCGGTGCTGCTCGATGCCGAGAACGCCCTTCGGCTTGAGGGCGTGGAGGATCTCCGGAAGCCACGCGTTGAAGCTGCCGTTGTTGATGAGGCCATGCACTTCGCGCATGACGATGACGAGATCGACCGTTCCGTCTTGAGGGAGCTTGGGGGCCTTGCTGTCGACAATGACCGTGTCGACCTTGCCGTACGCTTCGGGAACGGCATCGACGAAGAATTTGAAGATTTGCCCGTAGAACGTGCTTCGTTGGTCGGCCGGACCTTTGGGATCACTGTTGGTAGCGATGTATTTGCCGCTCTTCGCGAGGGCCGGGGCAAGCAGCTCGGTGTACCAACCCTCTCCGGGCCGAAATCGAGGCACGGTCATCGTCGGCTTGAAACCGAAGAACTCAGAGCGTCTCCGCAGGGTGGCGGTATTTGTCGCGCACGACGGAGTCAGGACGGCGATGCTTTCCCTTCATGATGGCCTGGATGGCGGCCTTGCCCGAGGGTACGCTTTCTCGCTGAGCGCCTTGACCTCGGCGCGCATCTCCGGCGTCCAGCGAGCCAGCTCCTTTTGCGATCGCTCTCCCACTCGGCACGATCTTCTTGCAGCCGCTTGGCCTGGTCCGCCTTTTTCAACTCTTCCGGGAAGGCTCGGCCGCCTGGGTCGGCGCTGGCAGCGGCTCGCCGGCGGCGGCCGGGGGAGGGGCGGTGGAGGAGGCGGACCCGGCGGGGACCACGGCGGAGGAGGCTCGACGGCGCACGCGGCGAGAAGAGAGACGAGGAGCGCAGAACGGAAAAGGCTTCGCTTCATTTTCCCGAAATACTCCTTTGTTCGGCCGGCGACAAACACCGCGTCGCGCGGAACGCAAAATATGTGGCATTCGCCCGCGTCCGCCCGCCGGCGACGGACTCGCGCAGGTTACCTCACCAGGGAACCACTCGCGCGGGACCTTCTGCCACGCCGTCGGTCGGCGGGTAGGCTGAGAATCCCGATGACTCCGAAGCGCAGAAAGCGCAGAGAGGTTCGTTGTCCGTACAGGTTTGGCTCGTTGCGCGAGCGCTCGGAGCATCGCGTCAGAGCCTCCTTGCCAGCTGTGGTCGTCCCGTGGCTCCACGAGCCTCGGAGCAACGGCGTCCCCACTTCCCTTCATCGGCGGACGGAGGCGGCGTGCAGCGAAGGAGCGCGCGCGTCGCGGACGCGGCTGTTTCCCTTTCCTGCGCGACGCTGCTCCCGTCCTGTCGCGAGCCGCAACGGAACTCCCGAATCGATCTCGATGGAGGATCGCGTAGATGAGCTCATGATCTGGACCCGATGCGGAGTCGTCGAGTCCGGGCCGGACGCTGAAGGCCACATGGTCTATCCGGTCGACACGGTCTCTGTTCCGGCGAACCGCGGGCGAGGAAACCGTTTACTCCAATGCGGAGTCCCCGGAGGAGAGGAGAATGTCGAACCTGGAACAGGTCCGCATCGGGGTGGAACCCAAGCGCTCGTCGTCTGGCACAACTACGGAACGGGCAACATTCACGGCTGGAAATTGATCGATGTGCGCGGCGGTCGCGCGCGGTCGTGGAAGCAGCCCGACTTTTGTGCCCGCCCTCTCGGCCAGACTGGGCGCGGGCGAGACATTCGGAAAACAGGAAGGGCCGGGTGTGAGAGCCGTCGAAGGTCGGCCCTCGTCGAAGGCCATCTCGTTTATCGCGCCGGCGAACCGAATTGTTGCCCGTCGGGCGGTGTGATGCGTGTGCAATTGGGGGCAAGGACGGCGCGTTATTCGTTGTCAGGGTTTGGCGCGAGCCTATGCCGTAACCGCGACTTTCGTCACGGTCGCGTGACGGGACTCGCTCTTACGGGCAGGTCCCCGTGCCCGCGGCCCCGACCGCCGGCAAGTTGGTCCCATTGGGCACCACGAGGGACGGGTGGTCGAACGGTGCGCGTTCCTTCTCGGTGCGACAATCGGTGAGCGCGTTGGTCAGGAAATCCACGACGGCAGCAGTGTCTTGGGCATCGAAAGAGATCGGCTGCATTCGCTGCGCCTTCTCGGGATTGGCGAAGTCGCCTCCCCGGCTATAGAAAGCAACGACGTCGGTCAGCGTCGCTTTGCCGCCGTTGTGGAAATAGGGTGCTGTCAGCTTCACGTTGCGAAGCGCAGCGGTCTTGAACGCGCCGCGATCGGCATTCGCGCCGCTTGACGGAAAACGAGACACCATTCGGCCCGAGCCCTTTTCGTCCCAGGTCTTCAGCGGTGGGTCTCACGCCGATATTGTGAAAGCCCTGATCGCCCCCGTCCTCGTTGATGAGTCCCTGCGCGGCGGCAAAGCCGACCGTCGCGTCCGATAGCTCCGAGCCGGCGTGGCACTTGGTGCAGTTGCCCTTGCCTTTGAAGCGGTCGAATCCTCGCTGCTGGTTCGACGTCATGGCGTTTCTGATTGCCCGCCAGATAGCGGTCGAGCGGCGTGTCGGACGGGATGAGGGTCGCTTCGTAAGAGCTTGCACGGCTTGGCCCCAGATCCGCGAAAACTGCGCTTGCGACACGGCCGCTACGCCGGCGCTGAACGCGGCATTGATGAGCTCCTGGTGCGATGCAAGGGTGCCCGCTGCAGAGAGCCCGGGATTGGGACTGGCGGAAAGCGAACCGAGTGCGCTGTCGGTCGGCGCTACCAGCTGGAGCTGGAGAGCCAGCCGACGCGAGAGCTTGCTGCCCGAAGCTGTTGGCGCCGTTGAACGCGCGCCCCGCGCACGACATCTCCACCGAATTCGTGGGCGGACCGGCCGCTACTGCGAGGCAAGGCTCGCGTTGGTGACGGTGACGAGACTTCCCCGCCGTTACCGGTATTTCAAACGGATCAGAGCCCATTGAAGACATGGTTTGGCTCGCGCCGTCCCAAAGTTGTCGCGAAGAACGCCGCGCCCACCATGGTGGGTGCGTTACGACCGTCACTTGACGGTTGTTGCCGAGGCTGGCGCGGTCGGATTGGCCCGAGGCATTGATCGGCCGCCACGTTCGGATCGGGGTCGATGGCTTGGAAGTTGGCCTTCAGCACCCCTTGCGAACCCACGACGTCGTCGGTTGCAATCGAAGCGCCATTGAAGAGCTGCCCCGGCCCGGTGACACCGCCGCTTTCGAAGACGCCGTTGGGTCCGGGATTCAATGTATTGAGTCGACGATTGTCGACACCGCGCGGTGAAAGTGACAACTCGCACGCCGTTTGACCATCGCTGCCCGCCTGCATGTCCCAGAAAAACGCCTTTCCAGGCCGGACGGCGGCAGCGGCGTCAATGATGTCGCCGCCCGCCGGCGCTGGCACCGCGATCTGCCCGAGCGGACGCGGATCGCCGCCCCGACGCTGCGGCATTCTCGCCCAAGCGCGTCCTCTTCGATTCCCGCGCCGCCGCACGCAGCCAGCGCGCGCGACCGTCGAAGCCACGAGCGCGGAGCAGGGTCAGAAGCGATCGACGAATACGGATGCATGCATGGCGCTACCTCCTCTCGCCGCCGCCGTGCGTAGCCGAGAACAGGCGCTGCGAAAACAAACGCGTGCCAATCCCCGCCACCGAGCCGCGAGCCGAGCTCAAAAGACGAATCGCTTGGAGCCGCGGTCGAAAACGCCGCGCGGCGCCGACGTCAGAGTCATGCCGGGCCTGGTGGATGGGTTGCGGGGTTTTTATGACGTCGCGGCTGGCACCGCCGAAGTCTCTTCACCCACCGTGCGACCCACCGTGCGCCAGCCGAAGCACCCTCGTCACCATCTCCCCAAAAACGCCTGCGACCTCATGAACCACGGCGAGAATGCACCGCCGCCCTCGATCGTCACCAACGCCTTCTGCGGCGCCCGGATCAGAGTCAACGAACGCCTTGGCAAGACTCGTCGGCGTCGTCGAAAATCCTCCGCCCCCTGAATCACCAACACCGGCACGGCAAAGTCACCGCCGAGCGTTTTCGTGTCGAGCTTACTCGTCTGCGGAACCAGCTGTTCGGCGCTGACGCCCTGCCCATCGGCCCAGTCGTTGATATCGCGCACCGTGCGCCCCGGCGCACTCATCGCGAAGTCAATCATGCGGACGCGATGAACGATGATCTGCACCCTCGAACAGGTTCGACCACCTTCCTCCTGCACGCCGTATCCCCCGGCCGTCCGAGTACGGCGGAGGACCGACTTCCTTGAGCTCGCGAATGGCGCGCTCATCGCCGACCCGTTTCCGCTTTCTTCAGAAGCGCGGCGTACGACCGCCATAGCTCTGCGCCGGGTCGGCGACTTGGCCAGTGCCTACGAGGCGTAGAAGTCGGGCCGCGCCTTCGCCATGAAGGCACCGAGGATCGAGCCCCAGGAGTGACCGACGGGGACGATCTTGTCCTTACCGAGTGATTTGCACAGCAGATCGGCGAGCTCGATGCCATCTTGGGTCATGCGCTCGATGGTGATGGTGGATGCTAGCGAGTTTCCGTTCTTTCCTAGTGTTTTGCCGGTGCCGCGCTGATCCACTGCACGACGGTGAAGTGCTTGAGCCACGAGCGGAACACGGCGTAGCTCCACGGATTGGTGGCGTCACCGGGGCCGCCGTGCAGAAAAAGAGCAGGACGGGGTTGTCGCGGTTTTTCGCCGCCCGGATCGTGATCCATTGCTGAGATACCGCCGAGCTCGACGTATTTGGCTTCGTCGACGCTGTTCGGCGTCGTCACGGCATAGTCCCGTGCGTTTCGCCTCCGCACGAATTCGACCATCGCGTCGAACTTCTGGGCGTCGCTGTCGAGGCGGGCCTTTGCGATGACGCTTTACATCCGGGAGCGTCGATGCGGAGAGGGCGATGCAACATAGGGCAGGATGCCCAATGCTGCGGTCGCTTCATGACTCGCCACCTTTCAGCGCTCGTCTCAATCTTTCGGCTTCGAGGGCTCGGGCGTTGCCGCGTCTTTGCGCGGCGCGATGTTCAAAAGGACACCGCCGGCCGACGTGACTCGGGGGGCCAAGCGATCGCCGCCCGAAGGGAGGACCTCTGGCTGTCCTTGCGGTCGCAGGGCGACCTCGCCTTCGCTCACCTCGATGCCTTGCGTTTTCCCGCCGGTGATGCTGACGACGAAGCGGGTGCCGCGTACCTCGAGCTCGGCGTCGGGAAGGGTGAGAAGAAAGCGTTGGCCGGGGCCGGAGTCGCTCCCATGAAACCGCCACGCCACGGGTCATCGAGCTTCGAACCGTTCCGCCTTCCTCTTTGCTCTCGAGCGAGCGTTCTCGGGTTGAAAATGCGAAAAACGGTCGATTGGTCGCGCCGTCCACTCGCCGCTCGCTGGCGCGCCGTCGCCGAGATCACGAAGGAACGCTATTTCGGGCCACCGAAGCCGTTATTGATGACGGCGGCAGCACGCGGCGATCATCAGGAAGAGAGTGTCGTCGTTGAGCCGCTTGTCGGCGTGCGTCGTCGGACGTTCGCGCGCTTGCCCGGGGCTAGGGAGCGCGGCACCGGTCGTCGAAGCGATGGAGGGTGAGGACGGGAAGAGGCGTCCTGCAGACTCGACGAGCTGCTTTTCATCACTTCGAATTCGCGCCGCACGCCTCTCGCAAACCTAGCGCAGCGCTCCGCCAGGCACCGCGTCTCCCCAGACACGCCAGGCCGCGTCGCGGTGACACTGCGGGTGCGGGTTCCCCGGGCTCATCACGCCGTTTTGTAGCATGACCCTGGGCGCTCTTCCGGCGGTATGGACCTCAGCCGGCGATGGCGCTCGTACCACCGCGGCGAGACTCAGTTGGGCAAGGTCGGCGGCGAGTTTGGCGCGAAGATCGGCCAGCGGTTCGGGATCGCTGCTCCACGACTCGTCCGCGGTCGAACGCGCGGCCGCGGCCTTCTCTTCGTAATATTGCTGGCGGCGTGCATCTTGTCGTCGGGTTCACGCTCCGGGGCGGCGCGATCCCATTGCCGTGCCCCTTCGCGCCACGCGAGCGCCTGCCGGCGCGCGGGTCCAGCGGCGCTCCGCGCTTTCAGCGTCTCGCCTGGCTCTCTGCCGCCCGCGAAGCGTGCGGGTTGCGTCCGAAACTCGCCCGGCCCGTTCTACCCACGCGCCGGTCGGGATCAAGGCATATGGGCCTCTCGACCGCTCGCGGTGATGTTGGTGCGACGGCTGGGAAGAGGGGTCGCGCCGAACAGGCTCACGGCCCTCGGGGCAACCCCGGAGCCCCCGTGTAAGGCCAATCCGACTTCGATCCCGAGTATCGTCTTCGACCATCATTCGGCGACGCCCGAAAAGGTCGCGCCGGCACTGACTTGCCCAAACCTGCACGGCGGCGAAGCGCTTCGCTCAGCCAAGCGCCTCGCGCACGTGCGCGGCATCGCATCCGGACCGGTCGGAAGCCGCTACGATCTCGTCCGCAGAAGCTTCTACGATGATGGCCTGCGCGTAGGCGGCATCGCTGGACGGAGCGCTCCTCAAGTGAGTCCCCGCGCCGGCGCGATAGTTGACTCCAGCCTGGCGCTTCGCGCCCGCAACTGCGCTGCCAACTTTCCTGTGCAGGACACGCGGCCCAAAGGTCCAGGGCCCCGGATGCCGGCCCCTATCCGCCGCGTCAGGAGCAGCGGGATCCCGCAGCGCTCTGACGCAGCGCGCGGCTTTCGCCGTCGGATGAAACGCGAAGCGCCTGACGTCGCGCTGGACAGCCACACGCGCCGACCTCCCACGTGATCGCGAAGAAAAAAATGGATCGACCATGCAGATGCTCTGGCCTGCGGAGACGGTGCTGAACTAGAAGCGCCACAGGAGGGCAAACAGTCGGACAGTGCGCGCCGCCGCGCACGGAAAAACGGTAGCGATCGGGGCCGCGAAAACTGCTTTTCGGGCGTGAAAGTCGAGGCGGAGTCAGGTTGCGCGCGCGGCCATCGCGTTACAGGCGCTCGCGGAGAGCTTTGTTCGCGTCTACCGCGTGGTCCCCAAGGCGCTGATCCTTTCGGGCTTCGTGGGTACCGGTTGCGACCCGTATCCGAACACTTGGGTGGTTCCTCCGCGTGCCGTGAAAACCCTTCTCTTGTCTTCTTTATTCCTGAAGGACCGCCAATCGCGCTTCCTTCTCATCCGAGACGACCATGGGTGACCGTTCATTTTCTCGCTAACCGGGATGAAAACAACTCAATGAAGAACTCTGCGCAGCAAGTACTGTAATTTTCTTGGTGACGAGTTGTTTGGTGATAGCTGGAGCGATGCGGACCGCGAGGGCGCAGGCCGATGGGGGCGCCCCAAGCCCCGCCGCCCCCGCCAGGCCTCCGCGCGCCGCCAGCGGAATGGTCCGGGCGTGGTGGAGGAAGAGGAGGTCGTCGTCGTCGCCGCCCGCCACCGCCGGGTCGCTTGCCCATCCCGCGAGGGAGACGTCCGTCCCCGGAGAGCAAAGCCGCGGCGTGGTGACTACGGGGAAAAGGGCGATGCAAGAAGAGATCGTCGTGACCGGGTCGCGCATTCGCCGCAAAGGATCTCACGCACCGCGGCGCCGCTCGCAGATCTTCTCGCGCCGAGCAGATCGAGGCCAGCGGGCGCGCCAACGTCGGCGAGTTTTGCAGACCCTCCCGGCAGGCGAACGCCATCAACCGCGCCACCAACAACGGAGGCAACGGCGCGATTCGCGTCAACTTGCGCGGCATCGGCGTCGAATCGACGTTGGTCCTCCTCAACGGACGGCGCATCACGCCCGGCGGCAGCGGCGCCAACGCGTCGGATCGACTTGAGCGCGCTTGCCGACCAACGTCATCGAGCGCATCGAGGTTCTGAGAGACGGTTCGTCGGCGGTCTACGGATCGGACGCCATCGCGGGCGTCGTCAACATCATTACGCGCAAGCGTATGGACGGAGTTGGACGCCAACGTCTACAGCAGCACGTCGACGCGCGGCGACGGCCAGCAGCTCGACGTCAACAGCCGTCGGTGGGCATCGACCAGCGACAAGGGCAGCGTGCTCTTGTCGGTCGGCTTTTACACGGGGCGCCCGGTGTGGGCGGGCAATCGCGATTTTTCCCACGAACAGCTGCAGTACGACGCCGAAGACGGGCAAGAGTCCGGGCCTCGGGCAGCGGCACGATTCCGCAGGGTCGCGTCGTGCCTCGGCGCCGCGAGGCGGGTAATCCCAACGGCAACGCGGCGTGGAACGATCTGGTGCGCGCCAACCCGACCGCCACGAGCTTCATTCGCAACCCCGACGGTACGTGGCGCCCGTTTCAATGGTGCCACCTTGCCGGCCGACGGGGCGACGGGTGGAACTACCAGCCGTACAACTACCTCGTGACGCCACAGAGCCGCTTCAACCTCTTCACGAGCGGTGATCGGCAGCTCGGCGCGCCACGTGCGCGCCTTCTTCGACGCTTATTACTCCAAGCGCACGTCGTCGCAGACCCTGGCGCCCGAGCCGCTGAACACCGGACGGCGAGGCCGTCACGGTGTCAGCGCAGAACTATCTACAACCGCTTCGGCCGAGATTTCGCGGCCGTGCGCAGTCGCTTGCTCGAGTTCGATCGCCGGACCACGAGCCAGGACATCAACAACATGCACGTCGTCGGCGGGTCTCGACGGCACGCTGCCCGAAGCTTGGGGACCGCTCCACGGCTGGTTTTGGGAAGCCGTCGGTAACTTCAGCCGCAACGACAGCATCGATACCCAAGACCGGCAACCTGCGCTTGCCGCGCTTGCGCGACGCCGTGGGACCGAGCTTCATCGGCGCCAACGGCGTCCCGCAGTGCGGGACGGCCGCGCGCTCCCATTGCCAACTGCGTGCCGTCTCAATTTGTTCGGCGGCCCGGGTTCGATCACGCGGGAGCAGAGTCGAGTACCTCACGTACACCGGCGTGCAGCACGGCTACAACCAGTCGATGGGCGGGCAGTTCAACACCAGCGGCGAGCTCTTTCATCTCGCGGCCGAGTCGGCCGTGGGCCTGGCGCTGGGTTACGGAATGCGTCAGGTCAGCGGCGGTCAGATCCCCGATCCCGTCACGGTGGCGGGTGAGACCAGCGGCAACAAGCTCTTGATCACCGAGGGAAAGTACTCGGTCCACGAAGGAGTTACTGGCGAGCTCGTCGATTCCCATCATCGACAAGCGGCCGCGGCGCCGAGAGCGCTCGAAGGTCATCGCGGCGGTGCGCGCGTCCTTCTACGACAACTTCGGCTCGACGTTCAATTGGAAAGTTCGGCGGTCGCTGGTGCGCCCGTAGCAAGATCTCACGCTTGCGCGGCACCTATTCGACGGCGTTTCCGCGCGCCCGAACATCCCGAGCTACTATCGAGGCGCCGCCGACAGCTTTCCCGTCGGTGCAGCGACCCCTGCGCCAGTCCCACGCATCGACCCCAACTCGCGCGCCTGGGCCGAAACTGCGGCGCCGCGCTCAGGCAACGCCGACGATCACACGCCAGCTGCCGTCGAAGGTGGGCGGCAACGACGGCCTCAGGCCTGAAACGGCAAGATCTTCACCGCGGGCGTGCGTCATTCAGCCGCGCCGGGTGAAAAGGGGCTCGCGCTTGACGCGTCGACTATTTACAACACGAAGGTGAACGACAAGATCGTTCCGCTCGGCGCCAACGTCATCTTGCAGGGATGCTACCCTCGCGGTGGCCAAGCCGCTGCCAAGTACTGCGAGTTCGTCAAGCGCGATCCGACGACCCAGCGCATCAACAGGCATCATCAACTTGAATACGAAGCGCCGGACTCCGATCATCTCGACGGTACTGGATTTCGTCGGCGACGTACGACGTCGACACGGCCGCTGGGTCGCTTTGGCTTCTATGCTCAACGGAACCTGCGCTGCAGCTACGACCGCGACGCTGCCCGACGGCGACCGTCATTCACGGCGCCGGCACGCATGGGATCCTCCGCCTCGGGCGTAGGCGGCGCGCTACCCGCACCTGCGCGTGCGCCGCCGGCGATCAACTGGGGCCTCAACGGCTTCAGCGCCGGCGGTGCGTACATACTACATCGGTGGCTTACAAAGAGTGCGGGGATGCCTCACGGCCTAATGGCCGGCGGCGGAGCTATGTTACGACCCGAGTCACGCGGGAGAGCGGCATGCTATCCCTGGAACAGCTGGGATCTGACGCTTGGGCTACATGTTCAAGACCAGGCAGGTCCGACGCTTCACGTTGGCGTCGGCGCGACCAACATCTTCGATCAGAAGCCGCCGAAGGTGTTCCAACGGATTTTGCGGCGACGACGGACACGTATTCCTACGATCTCGTCTTGCGCGCAGGTCTATGCGCGCATCGGACAATCGTTCCTAACGTCCGAGGTCATACGTAAGAGGGTATTGGTGTGTTCGCCGAGATCGGAGTCAGCGCAGGGAGATTTTCGCATGACGCCCGCTGGGTAAGCGTCAGCGCGTCCTCGTACATGTCGCGATCTTGCTGGTGGTGGTGGTGGTGAGCGCGCGGGCATCCGGACTATCAAGAAGAGGGACGCCAATGTGGCGTTCCTCGCCGGCTCCGCCCCGCCGTCCCTCCACCCCCTCCACCGGTCCGGATCCGGACGGCAAGAGGGTCAAGCCAAGACCGTGAAACGAAGATCAAGCCCGACGTGATTCCCAAAGAAGTGCCGAAGCCAGACGAGCCGAACCGGAGGCGAGCGGCGTCGGTGGGCGGCGTCAAGGCGGCGTGCGTGGGCGGCGTGGTCGGCGGCGTGGTGGGTGGCGTGGTGGGTGGCGTGCTCGGCGGTCAGCCCGCGCCACCTCCCACGGACCGGCGGCTCGGGTTCGACGAGCGCATGACGCAGCCCAAGCAGATCTCCGGGGCCGCCCATCCAATATCACCGATAAGGCGCCGGGAGAACCTGACGTCGAAGGCGTGATGATCGTCCGCTGCGTGATGACGAAAACCGGCGAAGTCGAGATTGTCCAGACGTTACAAAGTGTTTCGCTTCATGGATACAGGCGGTCATCGATGCGCTGCAGCGGCGGCGCTACACGCCGGTGACGCTGCAGGGCAACCCGTCGAGGTGTATTACACGTTCAAACTTCGATTGACGCTCCCCAAATAGGCGGAGAGAGAACACGGCATGAAAGCCTGAGCAAGATTGCAAGAGAAGCTCGATCGCGCGACGAAGGGCGGCTCTTCTGTTTTTCGCTGTTGGTTTGGCGGCATTCGCAGAGCGCCTGCTCGGACGCCAGGACCAAGACCGGCGCCGCAAAACGATACGCTCTATGCATTGCCGGCCAGCGTCAACGCGGAGGTGAAGATACCTTTCAGCTCGCCGCGCCAGCAGGTCAAGGGCGGACGGCGACGAACGTCAGCGACAAGGTGACGTGGACGTCGAGCGATACCAACGTGAGCGGTCGACAGCACCGGCAAAGCGGACCGCGACCGGCGTCGGCACGGCGACGGTCGGCACGCCTACGAGGGGTTCACGGCGTCCGTGAACGTCAAGGTGGCGGGCCGCATCAGCCCGGCCGAGGTCGAGGCCGGCGTCGATCACCCTGGCAAAGGGCGTCCTACAAGCTCGGGACGATTGGGCCTCGTCGAGGATTTCCAGCGAGAGAGCGTTGACCGGCGCGCAGGCATGGGGTTCCAGCAGACCAGCGCATCGCCACCGGTGAGCGCGGACGGCACGGTGTCGGCGAAGAGCCGGGACAGCGGGCCACCATTGCCCTCACCTACAAGAACGCTTCGTACCCGCGCAAGCGTGACCGTCGCCGATTGTGCCGCTCGATATCGGTGACGATGACGACCGACAACGGCACCACCGTTCCGACGGGGATGAAAACGACTTTTCGCATCGTCCGGGAGCTTCGGCGGCGGCGCGGCGACGCAAAACATCACCAATCTCTTCGCCGCCTCCCTTTCGACCGCAAAGACTCAGAGTTTGCTTCCGGTGAGCGCGACGGCCGGTGACGGCCGTCGCACTGCCAAAGGGCGACCTCGACGACCGTGGTGGCCACCATTGCCGGCGCCAAGGGCAGCATCACGACGAACTTACAAAGAAGCATTCGACGATCACCATCGTCGACTGCCAAGAGTCTGCAGAGCCTTACCATGGCGCGGGCTCCCGCCAAGGTGCCGTCAACGGCGAGCCTTTCACGCCGACCTTCAAAGGCACTTACGTGGTCAATCGATGGCCAATGAGACGGTGGAGTTCAATACGACGTCGCCGGTGTTGACCTTCAGTTCCGGCGAATGCCGACGACAAGACCAAATACGTGGAGCTCATCAGCGGGGCCGTCTATCCGCGCATTGCCGGCACGGTCTCCATCGTGGGAACGGTGAGCATTGCCGTCCCTGGACAAACCGACCCCCGGAAGGTCACCGCGTCGTCGGTAGTTGAGAATCGTCGATGCCGGCGCTCGTGGGCGTCAACCTGGCGTCCGGGGAGATGCCGCCTGCACGCACGCGTCTCCGTGGACAAGACCATCCGGTTCACGGCGACCGCCGATTACGGCAACGGTCTGACGCAAGCGGTCACATCGGCCTGTGGTCTGGGTTTCCGCGGATCCCAGCGTCGCCATGGTTTCCAACGCCGCCGGCACCTTTGGGGATCCGGCAAGGTCACCGGCGTATCGCCGAGGCGGCCCCGTGGACATCAAGCCTACTATCGCGGCAAGCTCGTCCGGCGCCGTTCAAAGGTCACGGTCGAGCCTGACCGTCTGCTGAAAAATAAATTCGCCGACCGATGGGTTGGCGCTGCGATTTCTCCCCCCAGCCCCCTCACGGATCGTGAGGGGGTGATGGGCGATCGGCGGTCGAACGCGTACGCGCGTTCACTGCGCCGATCTCGCTCTCTTGATCTCGACGCTTCCGCCGTGCGCTTCGGCGATCTCTGCTTCCGCGATGAGCCGGGCCAGCGGCCAGGCCACGCCGCCGGTGGCACCGTGTGCGGCTCTTGTCCGGTACCGAAAGAACGGAACGAACACGTGGCGAACGGCGAGGTCGTCGGCAGGCGCTGCCAATGCGCTTCGATCAGCTGACCCCACGATCGCGGATATGCCGAGGCTCGAGATCCACAGCGGATGCGACGCGGATCACCCCATCCTGGCGGGAGTGTGCATGCTGCGCGCATTCTCGAGCAGAGTTCTGCAGAGGCGCACTTGGTAGAGCAGCGACGCCATAATGCACGACCGTCCCGATCGCCCCACCGTCTCCAGAATGGGCGGCCGATCGGGTGTGCCGGGCGAGAGCCGGACGGCGACCCGTTCCAAAGATCGAAGACCTCTACGCGCTCACTGTGAAGCGGAAGCCCGCCGAATTGATCCGTGGAAAAACCCGGCCGGGCGAGATCGGGAGGCGCGAAGAGCGACCAAAACGTCGCTGATTGAGCTGCTATCGAGGCTCGCGCCGAGGAATCGTCGGCAGACCTCCGCGGAGACATCTGTCCGCGCCACCGGCCGGCGTCGCCTGTGCTGGCAAGCCCGAATCGAGGCGGCGCGGATCACGCGCTATGCGGGGCGTTCGCAGCTCAGTGCGAGACGTTGGCGATGAGCTGCTTACTCGCCCCGAGACTCGGCCTGATGCGATCGGCCATCTCGTCGAGACGCGCGGGCCACCTCGCCCGATCTCGTCGGTCCGCTCCCGAGGCGGACGCGCGTCTTCCAGCTCTGCCGGCGCCGAAGCGTTGAGGCGGCGACCGAAAGCGCGACGTCGAGGGCCGCAGCCAGCGAACGGGCCGTGACGGGCAGACGCGAGGCCGACGGCGACCAGCACCAGACCGATTGACCAGATGTAGCCGTTGCGGCGGGCGCGCGGGGATTCTCCTTCCGACTGCTGTATGCGCGAAGAGCGTGCCGGTTTGACCGTTCGGTAGCTGCACCGGCTTGGCGCAGGCGAGCATCGGCCGTCCGTCCGGCCGGCCGCAGGCGTGTTTCGCCGAACCCAGAAGGCAGGCCGCCCGCGCCGGGAAGGAGGCAGCGCACCGGCGGGGAGAGCGCATGAGCAGCCCAGGTTCGAGATCAAAACCAGCCGCGGCGGTTCCGGTGAGGTATCTCTGGCCTTTCCGCGCGGCTCGGTATCCCCCGGACGGCGATTCACGTTGCCAGCACGCGCCCGGCCTCGCCGTTGGATGACGGGGGTGGCGTCGAGGTTCGCTGTCGACGCGATCAGGCTCCCACGTCAGGCGCTTGTCGGGGGATCTCCCAAAGGTTACGCGACCGATCCGCTGTGCGGCTGCCTTCCCGCCTCGCGCTCAGCGAGATTGTCCGCCGTGGCGCGATTCGTCCGCATCGGCGGGGCAAAGCCCAGCAGAACCAGGGAACCATTGCACCACGCCGAGACGAATCGATTCGAAGCACCGAAGCGCGTGATCCGCAGCGGGGCCGCGACGAGCCGCGCTTGCCGGCTTTGTGAGCATGTGAGGCCCCGACGCCTCGCGCCGTTTTAGCGAGAAGCCTGGGATTTTGCGCGGATCGTCCCCCAGTTTCACGAGCGCGGGTGGGAAATCGTGAACGTCGGTCAGGGCGATCGAGCGCGCTGTCGGCGGCGGCACCGCTGCACGATTTCCATGATCTGCTCGCCGGGAAAGCACGCTGCCCGGCGCGTCTCGACGGGGAGTGACGCAGGAGCGCGGAGGCTCGTGAAGGTCACTCGTCAGGGCGAAGGCTCGCTGCCGTGGAGTGCGGCCGTTGCGCGACGCTGGCGTCGATGGTCGGAAGGCTCCGACCGCGCAAGACCCTGCGGCAGATGGACCGGCGCGTCCGCGCACGCTCTCGACGCCTTCCGGGCCCGGATGCCTGGGCGAGCAGCGGTTCGCGCGACGAGAAGGGCTTACGGCGATGCGGTCGTCTGCCTCCGCCCTCGAGGCCCGGCGACGCGATCCGCTTCGTCGCCGCGGGCCGTGACCGTGGGGATCGGCGCTATCGGCGTGCGAAGCCGTGGCGCGCGGCGGGCACGTCGAGGCCCCGCGCTCTGGCGCCGGGCAGCATGAGATCGAGGCAAGACCACGTCGGGACGATCGCGGAGAACCGTCACGTTATCCCGTCGCGTGCCTCCGGTCGATACGATGGCCGGGGACTCGGTGCGACTTTCGAGGTAGCGAGCGGTGGAGTTGCCTGGCCAGCCGTTCGTCGTGCCTCGATACAGCGACGACGACGCGGATGCGTTCGCCGTCGTGGGAATCCGGCACGGCTCGCGCGATCTTAGCGTGACCGCGCCGCGCGATCGCGAACAAAACAATTCCGAACATTCGGGCGCGGGGCCCACGATTCGCTCCGAATCATCGGACGATGTTTGCCGCCGTATCCTGCGAGAAGCAAGCGATGCCGTCGCGCCGAGGCGCTCGATTGCCTGGAGCCGTCGGAGAAGAATGGGTTCGAAGGGCGCGTGCCAAGGGCGCGCTTCGCACTTGCCCAGTGCACCACGCCGAACCGCGATTCACCGGCAGGAGATGCGCCATGCACGGCAGTGTTCTGATAATGTTTTCCTGGAGCGCAGCTCTCTCTGCGCTCGTTTGAGCGCTTGGGGGCTCTCGGTCGCGCCTTTGCTGGTCGTGCGGCGGCGCATCCAAGGATGGCGGCGACGCCACGCCGCGTCGACGCCGCTGCCGCGGATGCACCAGGCCGACTCACCGCGCTTCAGCTTTTCATTCGTCACGAGCGCTCGCGGCCCTGCAGGCACCTTTCCGGCGGTCGAAGCTCGGATTCGGGGCGATCTGCGCTGAACCCGGAGCATGCCGGACGGTCTCTCGGGCGCCGACGAGATCTGCCGTCGGATCTCTGCTCACGCTCGGTGCCGGACGATTCGAAAGCATGGCGTGCCTTCTTGCGCGTTACCAAGGGCCCCGCAAAGGCGGGCCGTGAACGCTTCATCGATCAGCATCGGCGAGGGCCCTGAGCGCGACCGACCAGGGCGGGGTCGTCGCCCTGGGCAGGACCGAATCTCAGTCCGGGGAGACGGCCGCGCCCGGCGCCACGATCCCGCCATCAATCCCGGCGATCTTCCCAACCAGGCACTGGCGTCCCCAACCACAATCCCGACGGCCCTCGGCAATGTCGACAATCACGATATGCTCCCGCCGGCACCAACGGCTCGGCCGGGACCTTGTTGAGCGGCGAGGATTGGAGCGCCGCTTGCCACGACTGGTACGAGCGGCGTCAGGAGCTGACGAAGCGAGACCGCTGCGGACACCGCTTGGCCGACCGGCGCGACTCAGCACCAGGCAGGAGGGCGCGGGAATAGCATGATTCTCTGACCGTGGATTTCCGGGCTTCGACGGCCCCACGGATTTCTGCATCTGATGGGGGAATTTCGCGCGTCTGACGGAGGCGTCCATCCCCCGGGAATCGACGGGTGGCGGAGGCGGGTTCCGCTGAACTGGATGTCTGCGCTCGGTGAGTCGGGCTGCGCGTGAATCTCGAAACGGGACCTCAGCCCATCTCACGACACCGTCAGTTCGGGCGGCGGCTACGGCGGGTTCTATTGCTTCGCGCTCTCACCGTGATTTCACACGGCACCCCTCGCGTTCGAGCGACCTGCCCTGTAGGATGCCGCGCATGGCACAACTCACATTTCGCGATTTCGCCGGCGCTATCATGGAAGGAACTCCCAACGGGCGGGCCAGGTCCTCGAAGGACTCCTGGAGCTCGACGCGTCGGTTGCGACCGCGGCAGCGTCACACTTTCAGGGTCGAATGGCAGCAGGTCCGGCCTTCATGGGCAGGCCATGGGGCTACGCGCAGCGGTGACGGGCGGAAGCGACAAGGATATCGGCGCGCTGCTCGGAGAATGTTTCGGTCTGACGGGGACGACCTGGATGCTGCCGTCACTCATCTTCGAAAACAGTATCCTGCTGGGCGCACCATGGCGAGGCGTGGGCGAACTTCGTTTGGCTCGATGACCGCGTGGCGTCGCTTTCCAGGACGCGAAATCGCTCGACGATCGCGGGCTCTTGTTTGCGGAATCCATCTACGAAGTCATTCCGCTGACCGGTGGAAGGCGCGCATGCTTCAGGCACGTTCGGCGCATGCGTGCCGGTGCGAACCCATCGAGCTCGGCGGCGGCGTACGCCCGACGAGCACCTGGGGCGGCGTGTCAAAGAGCTGGTCGGCGCAGACGGATGCAAAGGGCCTGCTCTGCACACAATTGACCGGCGGCAGCGCACCTCGCGCTTGCCGCAGAGTCGACCGAAGCCGCGTTTTTTGCCTATCTCCTTCCATTTCGCTTCCCCGCGCCGATGCGGCGCGACATCGCTCTACGGTCGCTACCGATCCGCGCTGGCAGCTGCGATCTGAAAACGATATGCTCTTGCCCGGTGTCCTGGCCAAGCGCGATGCGACCGCGCGCGGCGCCGGCTTGCTCTTCGTGGGACCGGATGGGTCGGTGCGCGAAGGAGCGAGCAGCAACGTCTTTCGTCGAGAACGATCGCTTGATGACGCCGGTCCAGAGTCAGCACCTCTTTGCCGGGCATCACGCGCCCGCTCGTCGCCAAAGGCTCGCTGCGGAAACAGGTCGTTCGGTCGATCACGAAACGGTGCAGCTGTCGCGCCTGCAGAACGCGACGGAAGTGGCACACCGTCACGTCGACCACGCTGCTCGTCATGCCGGTCGTGCGCATCGACGATCGACCGGTCGGCACCGAACGTCCAGGCCCGTCGCGCGATCTGGCCGAACGTTTACGGGCTCGTCTCGAGCTTCACGGGTGAGCGTTCCACCGCGGCCGGCCGACTTGAGGCGGCGCGCGCGATCGCCGGATGCGATCGTAACGCTGCTCGGTGATGTCGCGAGGGTCGAAGAGGCTCGCCACGAAACCCGCCCCGGCTCGGCTCGCAACCACTCGGCGGCATTTTGCTCGTCGACGCCGTTGGTCGGGACGATGCGTAGAAGGAAGCGGCGCGAGAACGGAGCGCAAATAAATCAGCCCTCCCGCGGGAGCGAAACAGCTTGATGAGCGGCGCGCCCGCACGGTGGGCCTGCCATCATCGGTCGGCGTGTGGGTGCCCGGCATCGCCGCCACCCCGAGGTCGCGCGCTCGCCGGATCACGACTTCGTCGACGATGGGAGACACGAGGAAAGCGGGCCCCGCGTTGACGGCGGCAATGCCTCTTCCGGCAGCAGAACTGTGCCGGCGCCGACGATGAGACCCGAGCGACGCGCAAATTCTTCGATCAGGCCGAGCGCATTGGGCGTCGTCAGCGTGAACTCCAAATCACGGCCGCCTTCGACGGCGGCCTCCATGGCCTGACGCGCCGCATCTGCGCTCGTCGTGCGAAGGATGGCGGTCGCGCGCTCCTCCACAGGGTCTTACTGAATCGTCGATGTTGCCCGGGAGCATGGCTCGCTTGAAGCCGCGATTGGTCGGAAGTCCCTCTTGCGCCTCGTGCCAATCGATCGTTTTGATCTCTGAATGACCCATCGGCGTCGCCTCGATCGTTCCCAGCGTCCGCGATTTCCTGCAAGCGATCGGCACGCGCCGCCAGCGCCTCGCGCTGGTTCCGCTGATCGAGCGCGCTGACGAAGGCACACGCTCGGCGGGCTGGCGTGACCGCACTGGCCATGCTGGCCCCTCGGACGGCATGCGGGCGCAGCGCGGCCGCCGGATCGATACCGGTGCTTTCTCTGGCGCCGGTCACGACGGACAAAGACGCGCTGACCGCGCGCGGGCGGCTAGAACCATTGCCGTGATCATCCCCATCGGCCAGGACGCGCCCGGTTGGGATGTCATCGCGAAGCAAGCGCGCACCACACGAATGACCGTGCTCGCTGCTGTGACGGATCGCGCGTCGGCCGAGCTTTGCGCCAAGACCACGGCCAAAGGGTGTACCTCCAGCTGAGCGCGGTGGCCGATGTGACGCGATGCCGAGTCTAGGTTCGCTGCAGGTGCTCGATGCGCTTGCCGTCCGTCGACGAAACGACGCTGCGCGCGCTGCAGGTGTCGTCGACGCGGTGGTCGTGGAAAGTGATCTCTACCTCTCCACGAGTTTCGAATCGTTGCGCGAAGAGCTCGACCCCTAGCACTACTCTGCCAGTTTCTCGCTGCCAGATCGATCATCGGAGCAGCCATCCGCCCACTCAAGCGCCTGACCGGTGACGGAGTGGACGGAGTCCAGGAACTGGACGGAGTCCACGGAGGCCCGCGAAGCGAAGCGCAGTGCCAGGCGAAACTCCGCTTCAACGAAGCCGGCAAGGCGAGGGCCTCGCGGCTGTGGTCATCAGAGCGGTCTTCGCGGCGGCCTCGCCGCATCTTACGTGGCCGCCTCGCTGATTTGGCCGATCGTGTGACGGAGTGGACGGAGTCCAGGAACTGGACGGAGTCCACGGAGGCCCGCGAAGCGAAGCGAAGTGCTCTGGTATGGCCAAGAACTGACAGAGTAGTGCTAACGTGCCGGAAGGGAGCCGAACCCTGGATGGCCCGCGCCTGCTTCACCAGGACGCGGATCTGCGGCGCTTTCCGCCTCACTATAAGGAGGCGAGCCGTCACTTTGGGGCGCGGCAGGTAGGTGCATGTATGAAACGTTTCGTTCTCGCGACGGGAGAATGGCGGCCGCGCACTGACAGCCACACCGGCAACTAGGGGCTGAAAAATTTTTCGAAATCAGCCCATCATCCAATGCTTAGGCACTTCACTGTAAACTGGGCCGTTGTCTGATCGAAGCGCCGACATTCTTTTCGATAACGAGCCAAGGAGAACACGATGCGCAATCGCACGCGTCTGCTTATTCATTCGATGCTTTTGGTGTCGACGCAGCTGATCTGGTTGGGATGCGGGGTACGGCGACGACGGAGTTTCCCGACGCGTCGTCGGGCGGAGCGGATAGCGAAGCGCCGGTGGGACGACGGGCAAAGGGAAGGCGGAACCGGTGGCGTCGCGGGAACCGGCAAACTCAGAAACATTGCCGCGGGAAGCGGTGCTGGCGCGGCTGGTACCGGTGGAAGCAGCGGCGGCACCGGAGGGACCGGTGGAAGCTCGGGCGCATCGGGTAATGGTGGTGCCGCGGGCACCGCTGGCGCCGCAGGCAAAGAATGCTGCCGGCACCGCGGGCACAGGTGGCAAAGGAGGCGCGGCGGGCGTCGGAGGAGCTTCGGGCACCGGAGGTGCTGGAGGCGCTTCGGGTGCATCGGGCAAGAGGCGCATCGGGCGCGCGTCGGGCAGCGGAGCACCGCGGGTGTAGCGGGCGCATCGGGCAGCGGTGGCGCTGCGGGTGCGTCGGGCAAACAATACGTAACTGA